>Ga0163163_10005099_pt1 | contig 11323 bp, 5 predicted proteins | sample S65metaG_FD_119766 | JGI IMG/M metagenome (GOLD analysis project Ga0163163, IMG submission 119766) | Switchgrass rhizosphere microbial communities from Kellogg Biological Station, Michigan, USA - S6-5 metaG | ecosystem: Host-associated > Plants > Roots > Rhizosphere > Soil | place: USA: Michigan... | reverse complement strand
GGAGGAATTGTTGGCAGGCCATACTTCGGGAAGGCCTGGTACAGCAATGTGCGGAAGTCGATTGGAACGGGCAAAGAGATTCCCGTGCCGCCACAACTGGATTGGGAGTTATGGCAGGGGCCAGCGCCGCGCCGTCCCTACCGAGACAACGTTCATCCGTATAACTGGCACTGGTTCCGCAACTACGGCACCGGCGAAACCCTCAACAACGGCACGCATGAGGTTGATGTCTGCCGCTGGGCGCTCGGGGTGGATTTCCCAAAGCGTGTCTCGGCATCGGGCGGGAGGTATCACTTCAAAGACGACTGGCAGTTCTACGACACGCTGGTAACCAACTTCGAGTATGAAGGCGCAATGATCTCGTGGGAAGGAAAGAGTTGTGAGGGGATGAAGTACTACGGGCGCGATCGTGGCTCGATCATCATGGGAACCACGGGCACCGTACTGGTCGATCGGGATGGCTACGAGATCTACGACCTCAAGGGCAATAAGACGAGCGAATTCAAGGTGGGCACGACGACGTCGACGGCGGACCTGGTCGGCAGCGATTCCATGACCGACGCTCACTTCGCCAACTTCATCGCTGGAATCCGCAAGGGTGAAAAACTTCATGCACCCATCGCCGACGGCAATATCGCAGTCACCATGTTGCAGCTCTCCAACATTGCATGGGAGGTCCAGCGAGAGCTACATCTTGATTCGAAAGATGGCAGGATCCAGGGGGACGCAGAGGCCATGAAATTGTGGGGCCGCGAATACGAGAGAGGCTGGGCTCCGCATGTGTAACGGGCGCTATCGCTTATGAACAACATGCTCTCGCGTCGCGAATTTGTGCGTACAGCCGGAATGGTGACGGCAGCTGTTGCGGCTTCGAACGTTAGCTTGGCGTCAGGTCAGGAAAAGCCATCGGGTAAGGCATCTCCGATTCGTTTGGGGTTGGCCAGCTATACCTTTCGCAACTTCAGCCGCGCCCAGATGATCGGCTTCATGAAGCAGCTCAATCTGTCCGCGCTTAATGCGAAAGATGTCAAAGACCATCTTCCGGCCGATGCCCAACAGGAAGCGGCGGCTGTCGGAGAATATGCAGCCGCTGGCATTCAACTGCATGCTGCTGGAGCGATCTATTTCCTGAAGGATGAGGATGATGACATCCGTGCTAAGTTCGAATACTGCAAACGAGCGGGAATCGGGATCATCGTGGCTGGCGACCCGGCACCGGGAACACTGCCGCGAATCGAAAGGTTTGTGAAGGAATATGACATTCGCATCGCAATCCATAATCACGGGCCAGAAGATAAATTGTGGCGCTCGCCTCTCGATGTACTGAAGGCAGTGAAGGGAATGGACCCGCGCATCGGGTGTTGCATCGACGTTGGCCATGCGGCGCGGGCCGGGACCGACGTGGTGCAGGCGATCCATGAAGCGGGCTCGAGACTATTCAATATTCACATGAAGGATCTGACGAATGTAGAGAGCAAGGAGAGCCAGGTCGCGGTAGGAGACGGCATCCTGCCGGTGCGGAAGATGTTTGAAGCGTTGATCGCGACGAAATATCAAGGCTTCGTTGACCTGGAATACGAGGTGCATCCCGACGACCCAATGCCGGGCGTGATCAGCAGCTTCGCCTACATGCGTGGCGTTCTTGAAGGCCTGGGATATTCGAGCCGAGGCTGAGGGCCTTAGTTCGTCCTGCCGGTTCGAGTGCGAGTTCCAGTGTAGAATCGCGTCGCATCCGATTCCTGTGCTGGGGGACGTCATGAATTTCCCGCGAGCTGCGTGTACTGGATTTTGTTTCCTGTTCCTCCTTTCTTTCGGTGCAGGGGCCACTGACAGCGCCATCAACGGCTATCAGCCCAAGTGGTGGAAAGACGCGGTGGTGTACCAGGTATATCCTCGCTCATTCCAGGATTCGAATGGCGATGGTGTTGGTGATCTCAAGGGAATCACCTCTAAGCTCGACTACATTCAGGGCCTCGGCATAACCGTGATCTGGCTCTGCCCGCATTACGATTCGCCCAACGCTGACAATGGTTACGACATCCGCGATTATCGAAAAGTGATGGCGGAGTTTGGCACGATGGCGGATTTCGATGAACTCCTAAAAGGAGTGAAGCAGCGCCACATGCGGTTAGTGCTTGACCTCGTGGTGAACCATAGCAGCGACGAGCACCGCTGGTTTGTAGAAAGCCGCAAGTCTAAAGACAATCCTTATCGCGACTACTACATCTGGCGTTCGGGAAAAGGGGGGCAGGAGCCGAATAACTGGGTGTCATTCTTTTCCGGATCGGCATGGAAGTTGGATCCAGCGACAAACCAGTATTATCTGCACCTATTCGCCGAAAAGCAGCCAGACCTGAACTGGGACAATCCCAAGGTTCGTCGCGAAGTCTACGATCTGATGAAGTTCTGGCTCGACAAGGGAGTCGATGGCTTCCGCATGGATGTGATTCCTTTTATATCAAAGGACCCAAACTTTCCTGACATTCCATCGCAATACGCCACCCGGCCGCAGTACTTTTATACCCAAGGGCCGCGTCTTCATGAGTATCTGCAAGAGATGAACCGGGAAGTGCTCTCGAAGTATGACATGGTAACCGTAGGCGAGGCCTTCGGTGTCACATTGGAGCAGACACCGATGCTCGTTGATGAGCGGCGGCACGAGTTAAACATGATCTTCAATTTCGATGCCGTACGCCTCGCGCATCCCGGACGGTTGTGGACGGGTTGGGCACTACCGCAACTGAAGGCGATTTACAGCGCGCAGAATCAGCAACTGGATGTTCACAGCTGGAATACAGTATTCCTTTCCAACCACGACAATCCCCGGATTGTATCGACGTTCGGCGACGATTCGGCAGATTATCGCGGAGCGTCCGCGAAACTGCTGGCCACCATGCTGCTCACGCTGAAAGGCACTCCCTTCATCTACCAGGGCGACGAACTGGGTATGACGAACTACCCTTTCCATAAGATCGAGGAGTTCGACGATATTGAAGTGAAGAATGGCTGGAAGGCGGAGGTGCTGTCGAAGAAAGTGACCGCGGAAGATTACATCGCTAATCTTCGGCGGACTAGTCGCGACCATTCGAGAACGCCGATGCAGTGGGACGCTACGGCGAACGGGGGCTTTACTACCGCTGCCAAGCCGTGGCTGGCGGTCAACCCGAATTACAAAGAAATCAATGCCAAGCAGGAGGAAGGGGACAACAACTCCATTTACCACTACTTCGGCAAGATGATCGCCTTCCGTCAACACGCGCCGGCGTTGGTTTACGGTGGTTTCGAAGATTTGGATCCGCAGAATGCAAAGATTTTTGCTTACACCAGGACAATGGGAGACGAAAAATATCTCGTCATCCTAAACTTCTCACGCGATGCCATGACCTATTCGCTGCCCAAGGGAGTGAAAGCAGGAAAGTTAGAGATGTCAAACCTGGGGTCGGCAGAGGAACATGTGTCGGAAGTAAAGTTGAGGGGATGGGAAGCGAGGGTGTATCGGGTGGAGAACTAAGAGAGTCGCTCGAGGGTGAATCTCTGAGATACCTGGTTGCCTTTGCTGCAGTGAGCCGATATGCTCGACCGCCGTTGGTGAGGAGGCCCGCTTGAAGACGATTCGGAGTATTCGTGTCTACAGACTGATTGCCCTGGTTTTCATTCTGACTGCAACCGGGTCGGCACAGCAGGCCGATCCGATCACAAATATCGGCGATCTTACTGGATACATAGACAAGGCATGGGACACACTCTCACGCTCGTTGGACAAATGCGAGACGGTACTCGACAAGAGAGTCCCGGAACATTCGCTACTCTACCTGCCTGCGAATTTTCCCGAGCCTGAGTCGGTCAAGGAACTTGGCACGAGGTGCAAACTGGCGGTCGAACACCTGCCTCAGCGCATTACCGGTCCAGGCACCGTTGATCCGGGCAAATTTCCACGACATGGAGTTCTGTATCTTCCGAACCCCTATGTCGTACCGGGCGGATTCTTTAATGAGATGTACGGCTGGGATAGCTATTTCATCATTCGTGGCCTTCTTCTAGCTGGACGCGCGAAGATGGCGCAGGGCATGGTGGAGAACTTCTTCTTTGAAATTGATCACTATGGCTCGATTCTAAATGCGAATCGCACGTACTTTCTCACCCGGTCGCAGCCGCCGTTTTTGACCTCCGAAGTCATGGGCGTTTACGACACCATGTCGGATCCCGCCACTAAGCGCGCATGGCTAGAAAAGTCATATCCTTATCTAGAACGCGACTACAAACTCTGGCTAACGGACGAACATCTGGCCGGCGACACCGGTCTGTCGCGCTATTTCGATTACGGTCAAGGACCGGTGCCCGAGATCGCCGAAATGCATGATCCGTACTATCGCGAGGTCTTCACCTACATTCAGGGATCTACTGATCGCAAGGAGTATCTGCGAGAGGCCGCGAAGCCCGAAGGCTCCGAGCTTACTGGGCCAAGTTTTACTTTCGAAGCCTGCGAACAGGATCAGGCCGGATGTTTGAAATCTCCGGTAATGCGCTACACGGCTGATTACTACAAAGGTGACCGCGCAATGCGCGAGTCCGGCTTCGACATCAGTTTCCGCTTTGGATCCTTCAGCGGCAGCACACACCACTTTGCCCCGGTGTGCCTGAACAGCCTTCTCTACAAAGCGGAATCCGACATGGAGAAGATTGCGACCATTCTAGGCAAAACCCAAGAAGCCAAGGAGTGGGCGGCGCGGGCCCAAAAGCGCAAAGATCTTGTGAGCCGATATCTTTGGGATGCTTCTCGCGGCATGTTCTTCGACTATGACTTTACGAAGAAGAAACGCTCCACTTATGACTACATCACGACCTTCTACCCGCTGTGGGCTGGCCTCGCTACTCCAGAGCAGGCGAAGGCGGTCATCGCAAACCTGAAGACCTTCGAGCGCAAGGGCGGACTCCTGATGAGCCCTTACGAAACAGGAGTGCAGTGGGACGCTCCCTATGGGTGGGCACCCACACAACTGATTGCCGTCGAAGGTATACGTAGATACGGTGCGAAGGCCGATGCCGATCGTGCCGCTCGTGAATGGGTTTCAACGGTCGCAGATAGTTTTCGGAGGGAAGGCACCATTCGCGAGAAATACAATGTCGAGACTGGATCTTCAGACGCTGTCGTGACTGCTGGATACAAAGAAAACCTGGTTGGATTCGGGTGGACCAACGGGGTCACACTTCAGTTTATCCATGATCTCGGGCTCGACAAACCAAAGGCGAAAGCTGCCTCCGCACATTGAGGCAAGCCTTGAGTGGAAGACGCCGGGATGATCTCCTGGCGTTTCCTTTTTTGTAAACCCCTGCCCTCTGTCCCACGACGGCCATGCCGGTAAAATCTTCCAATCCACGCGGGTTCGCTAAACTTGCAAATGCTGCCAGCGTGCCGGAGAATTGTTCAACTTCAGGGGATGGGACACAGGTAACTCCAACTTGCCTTCTTCTCGCAGAACATTTCTCAAGTCGCTCTGCCGGACGGCGGTTGTCCTGCCGTTTGCGGACGTCCTAGCGCTGGCGTTGCCAAACCCGTTTCAAGCTCCTCCTGCCGTTCAAAAGAGCGGCTTAGATCTGGGCGTCACCTTTCTCGACGTGGGCCGCGAAGCTGGACTGGAGGCCAAAACCATCTTTGGCGGCGAGCACAAGAACAAGTATCTGCTTGAGACGACCGGATGCGGCGTTGCCTTTTACGATTACGACAACGATGGTTGGCTGGACATCTTCCTAGTGAACGGAACGAGGCTCGAAGGCTTTTCAAAAGACAGCGCGCCAACGAATCATCTGTTCAAGAACAATCGCGACGGCACCTTTATGGACGTCACCGATAAGGCCGGGCTGCGGCGCTCGGGGTGGGGACAAGGCGTCTGCATCGGCGACTACGACAGCGACGGCTTCGACGACCTCTTCATCACCTATTTCGGCAACAATGCGCTCTATCACAACAACGGTGATGGAACTTTCACGGACGTAAGCGTGAAGGCCGGTGTCGCCGGCACTCGTACGCGCTGGGGTACAGGCTGTGCATTCGTTGACTACGATCGCGATGGGAAGCTCGATCTCTTCGTTGCGAACTATATCGATCTCGACTTGAAGACTGCTCCAGTACCTGAATCGGGACCGTGTCTTTATAAAGGGGTGATGGTGGCGTGTGGACCGCCGGGTCTCGAGGGCGACACAAACATCCTGTATCACAACAATGGGAACGGCACGTTTACCGACGTGACTGAAGCCACTGGTATCAAGAAGGCAAGTGGGACATTCGGACTCGGCGTTCTTACTGCGGATTTCGACAATGACGGCTGGCCTGACATATATGTCGCAAACGACTCCACGCCAAGCCTGCTCTATCAAAACAAAAAGAATGGCACCTTCGACGAAATCGGCACGGAAGCGGGGTGCTCGCTCAGTGCAGACGGCAAGCCGCAGGCCGGCATGGGTGTCAGTGCCGCGGACTATGACCTCGATGGGAATCTCGATATCCTGAAGACAAACTTTGCTGGAGATACGCCCTCGCTATATCACAACCTTGGCGAGGCCCACTTCGAAGATTCGACCTTTACCGGCGGCCTTGGTCTTCACACCCAGTTTCTCGGATGGGGATGCGGCTTCTTCGATTTCGACAACGATGGCTGGCCTGACTTGCTCATCTGCAATGGCCACGTCTACCCAGAGGTTGAGCAACTCACGACCGAGGCTGGCTACGCTCAGCGTAAGCTGCTGTATAGAAACCTGCGCAACGGCCGATTTGAGGATGTCTCGCTCAAAGGCGGCGCTGGCGTCAATATTCCCGCCGCCGCTCGTGGCTGTGCTTTCGGCGACTTCGACAATGATGGAGACGTAGATGTGGTTGTCAACACAGTGAACGGTTACCCGCAACTGCTCCGGTGCGATTCAAAGCTTGAGAATCACTGGATCAAGGTAAAAACCATTGGCGTGAAGTCGAACCGCAGCGGGATCGGTGCACGCATTAAGTGCGTCTCACGGCCGCCAGATGAGTCGAAGCCTCACCAGCAAATCGACGAGGTTCGTAGCGGCGGAGCTTATATTTCGCAGAACGATTTGCGCATTCATTTTGGTCTTGGAAGAGCTACAAAGGTGGACCTGCTGGAAATTCGTTGGCCGAGCGGTCAGGTTGAGGTCCTTAAAGAAGTGAAGGCTGATCAATTAATTCATGTACGAGAAGGTGAAGGCATCGTGAAGACTATGGCCTTTGACCACGTTCGCAAGAAGTAATAATCATTGTGCCGGTTTTCCGGGTGCGGCTGGTACCTCCCCACCGCCCTCTTTCAGGGTATTGAACGAATCGACCTTCAAATCCTTGAACCGTTCAACTCTTCCAAGCGGCCATCGTACCTCGATCTCGCCAATCTTCTCTGTATCGCCCAATCCGAAGTGCGCACGCATGTCGCTTTGCGACAAGTAACTTGAACCGCTGCGGACCTCGTCAACATATGAACGGTTTCCTGCGCGGAACGTGATTTTTGCGCCGATGCCGTCCCGGTTTGATTTCGTGCCCACAAGCTTGAACGCAATCCAGTGATTCTTCGACCGCACCTGGTTAACAAGCAGGCTTGCCAGTGCATTCATGTTGCTGATCACGATCGACTGCCTGCCGTCGTTCCACAGATCGCCCACCGCCAGCCCGCGCGATGAAGCCGCTGTAGTGATTCCCGCGCCCGAGGATGCGGAGATATTCGTGAATGTTCCGTTCCCGTTATTTCGATAAAGCAGCCGGGGTTCCTGATAGTCGCTGCCGAGGTGAAAGGCATCAACCTCGGGATAGACGTGTCCGTTCGCTGCGATCAGGTCGAGCCAGCCATCGTTATCCAGGTCAAAGAACATCGTTCCCCAACCCAGGTACTTCGTCTCGAGCCCAAGCCCCGCAGAAAACGTCGCATCTGTAAACGTTCCGCTCGCGTCATTGTGGTAAAGCGTCGGGGTATCGTCGGAAAAATTTGTCTTGAAGATGTCGAGACGTCCGTCCCGATCGTAGTCTCCGACCGTAGATCCCATGCCCGCCTGCTCGCGCCCGTCCTCGTTGAACGCGGCTCCCAGAGTCACTGCCGTATCGGTGAAAGTTCCATCGTGGTTGTTGTGGTAGAGGATGCTTGGAGTACTGTCGCAGGCGACGTAGATGTCCGGCCAGCCATCGTCGTCGTAGTCCATGGTCGAGGTGCTGAAGCAGTAGTGGCCATTGGTTTTGTCGATCCTTGCTTTCTTGGTCACGTCTTCGAAAGTGCCGTCGCCGCGATTGTGGAACAGAAAATTGGAGACCCATGGCAGCCCTCGCGGCCCGCACATCACGGGTGCCCCCTTCCACATGCAGGAGGGTCGCTCTCCTGGACCGGGAGCGGTGCTCAGATTGAAGTCGACATATGTCGCCATGAGCAGGTCCAGTTTGCCGTCGCGGTCATAGTCGACAAAGGCGCAGCCGGTACCCCAAGTCTTGCCAGTACCTGCCACGCCGACCTTTTCGGCAACATCGGTAAATGTGCCATTACCATTGTTGTGATAAAGCGAATTCTTGCCATAGTAGGTAACGAATAGATCCTCAGAGCCATCATTGTCATAGTCACCCGAACACACCCCTTGTGCCCAGCCACCGCGTGTCAGTCCGCTCTTCTGGGTAACGTCTGTGAAAGTCCCGTCGTGGTCGTTGTGATAGAGATGACTGGTGGGGCCATTGCCTGCTGCTTCCAGAGTAGTTCCATTCAGTATAAAAATGTCCGGCCACCCATCATTGTCATAGTCAAAAATGGCGACCCCGGTGCCAGTCGTTTCAATGATGTATTTTTTGGCCTTCTCGCCACCAAAGACGTTTCGCATCGCGAGCCCGGATTTCTCAGCGAGATCGATGAAATTTGCGCTGGGCAGCGCCGACGCGTTCTTTCTGGCCTCAGAGTCGGTTCTTTCTTGTGCGATGCCTGCGACAGGCTGGAGAAGCCCAGTGAAGGCACACGTAGCGATGACTACAAGGACGACGGAAAGACAGCGCGACCGGGTCATGAGTTGGAGGGAATCCTAGGCTGCTGCCGAAGGAGCGTCAAGCTTCGAGGAACCAGCAGATCGCATTGCGTCCAAAAAACAAGGAGGAAGCTCGAGAGGGGTCGAGCTTCCTCCAGGCATGAAAAAGGCGAGAGAGCTACCGACTCCCTCGCCATTGCCACACCCTAGAACGTGAGTCTCAGGCCGAACTGCAATTGACGCATCGTGGTCCCGCCTTCGATGTTGGTGATTTTTCCGTTATTGCCACCGCAATCGATACAAGTACCGCCACCGCCCTCGTTAGAGCTAAATGCGTAGATCGGATGGTTGAATACATTGAATGCATCCATCCTGAACTGCATCTTTACCGACTCAGCGAGTTTGAAGTTTTTCGAGATTGACATGTCATCCGCGAAATGGCGAGGTCCCGTGAACGAGTTGCGCTGGGTGTTGCCCTGCGTACCGCAAGCCGGCAATGAGAACGGACCGGAAGTCGGCCTGTCCAGAGCGCAGGTATCGGTACCAACGGTCAGTGCAGACGGGTCATACGACAAAGCAGAAACCGGCGTGAAGTAAGTCACCGTATGGTTCACGGGATCAAACTCTCCGGCTCCGGTTGAAAACGACCCGCTTTTATCCGGAACGCAAGGACCGGTGTCTTGGACCAACCCGCACTCACCGGCGTAGGCAGAGAAGGGCAATCCGCTACTCCAGTTGGTGGTGTTGTTGACTTCCCATCCGCCCACAATCAAATCCGTAACTCGGCCAGCATTTCCGGCAAACATCTTGCCTTTTCCGAATGGCAGTTGATATGTGGAGTTGAAGATGAACACATGGTTGCGATTGAAGTCATCGCGGCCATAGCTCCCCTTGCGGTTGCCGGTGTATGCGAAGTTGTTATCGTTGGTGTAGTTGTACGCGTGAGCCCACGTGTAGTTGCTCTGGAATTGAAAGCCTTGCGAGAAGCGCTTATCGAGCTTCACCTGCAGAGCATTGTAATGGGCATTGCCGCTATTTCCGAAGTAGTTCCCCATGATCGCGCCGTTGTTACAGCACACCATCGTCAATCCGGTATTTGGATCGATGAAACCCGGATATGTGAAAGCGTTGTAAAAAGGACGACGCTGATCGGGAGGAGTGTTTCCGCTAAAGTTCGGCGCTTTGCCAGCAGTGGTGACAATTGCTGTGCCCGGTCCATAGGGCACCTGATTCGCGTCATACGCTGGGCCGTTGCCTGCAAATACATGCGTACCTTTATTCCCGACATAAGCAGCTTCCAAGGACATGGTGCTTGTCAGTTGCCGCTGCACAGTCACATTCCACGCATCGAGAGTCGGAAGCGTCTGCTTTGTCGGACGCATTCTCGGGGCCACGTTGTTACCGGGACCGCCCAACGGCAAGACGCCGTCGCTCGGGATCGGTGGGAAGACGTAGACCGGTGGACCTTGTGACAGGTTAAAGGCAGGGAAGTAGGAATCGTTCACCGTGGAACCCAGTCCGTTATTGATGGTGTTGTTGCTCGCCGACACGCTCTGGTTTACCAATACCGGCAGATTCTGCGTTACGGTGTGCCCGAAGTTGGAGCCGAATACCCCCATGTCGAAGCTACGACCGTAGCCCATACGAACTACCGTCTTCGGTGTGATCTGGTAAGCGATTCCGATGCGAGGAGCAAAACTCTTCCAATTGTTGTCTACGTTTCCATTGAGGCCGTAAGGGCCGTAGCCGCCTATGCGGATGATTCCTTCCACCGGGTTGGCAAAACCACCGTTGCCCTTAGCATTCACGGATTCCGGGAAATAGACCTCCCAGCGCAACCCGTAATTGATTGTCAGTTTCGGGGTAGCCCGCCAGGAGTCCTGTCCATAGAAGAACCAGCGCTTCTGGCGTTCCGCAGCGGTCAAGCTTGTGCTGACGAAGCGATTCATGTTGTGAACGTCGCCGAGGAGCAACGATCCGATTCCGCTTCCGCCAACACCTGCATTGGAGGTTGGGCCAGAATCGAAATTCATAACGCCAGCGCGATCGGCGTCACTCGGTACACGCAAGTTCATCGCATATCGAATGTCGGCACCAAACTTCCACTGGTGATTCCCAACAACTTTCGTCCAGTTGTTGACGAACTGGAACTGCTGTTCGCTCTCAATGAGTGGACAGTTGCAGCGTCCTACGTTCAAACCGTCTCCGAAGTTTGACCATGGCGTGCCTGATTGGAACTGGAAGCTTGGCAAGCCGGAGGTGAAAACGTCTCCGAAGTTAACGTTCGGAATCCCGAGATCTTTAGCGGGTGTTGTCCCTTCATCGGGCTTATGCG
>Ga0163163_10005098_pt1 | contig 11324 bp, 14 predicted proteins | sample S65metaG_FD_119766 | JGI IMG/M metagenome (GOLD analysis project Ga0163163, IMG submission 119766) | Switchgrass rhizosphere microbial communities from Kellogg Biological Station, Michigan, USA - S6-5 metaG | ecosystem: Host-associated > Plants > Roots > Rhizosphere > Soil | place: USA... | reverse complement strand
TCGAGCTCGAGCGCCAGCCCGCCTAGCGCCGCCGCTTCGCTTCAAGCGCGTCCTGCGCGCTGCCGATACGCGGTTGAGTGGATCTCGAGAACACGCTCCTGACGTGGCTGACGATCGTGTTCTTCGGGATCGTCATCCTCCTGCTTCTCTACACGCTCAAGTTCATGCCGCGTGCCAAGCCGGCGCCGGTCGTGCGTGGCTCGCAGGTCGAGGTCTCGTGGTCGGACGTCGCCGGCCTCGACGAGGCGAAAGCCGAGCTCGAGGAGGTCGTGGAGTTCCTCCGCGACCGCAAGCGCTTCGAACGCCTCGGCGCGCGCGTTCCCCGAGGAATTCTCCTGCACGGCCCGCCGGGCACCGGCAAGACGCTGCTCGCCAAGGCGGTTGCGAGCGCGTCGGGCGCGAACTTCTACTCGCAGAGCGCATCGTCGTTCGTGGAGATGTTCGCGGGCCTCGGTGCCGCGCGGATCCGCAAGCTCTTCGAGGAGGCCCGCAAGCACGCCCCTGCGATCATCTTCATCGACGAGCTCGACGCGGTCGGCACCGCCCGCCAGGGCGGCGGGTTCCATCGCGAGCACGACCAGACGCTGAACCAGCTCCTCGTCGAGCTCGACGGGTTCAACGCACGCGACGAGGTCGTCGTCATGGCCGCGTCGAACCGACTTCAGGACCTCGACTCTGCACTCCTGCGGCCCGGCCGGTTCGACCGTCAGGTGCTCGTCTCGGCGCCCGACATCACAGGCCGCGAGGCGATCCTCGGAGTCCACACCCGTGGCAAGCCGCTCGACAAAGACGTCGATCTCGGCGCCATTGCTCGCCAGACCGCGGGCCTGACCGGGGCCGATCTCGCAAATCTCTGCAACGAGGCCGCAATCTTCGCCGGCCGCTCGAACGAGCGCTTCATCGGACAGGCCGACTTCGACGCGGCCATGGATCGCATCGTTGCGGGCCTCCAGCAGCGCCGCGTCGTCTCCGAGAAGGAGAAGCGGATCCTCGCCTACCACGAGGCCGGCCACGCGCTCATGTCGCACCTCGTGGGCGACCTCTTCCCGGCGCAGAAGGCGACCATCGTGTCCCGCGGCCAGGCACTCGGCTACACGCTGAACACGCCGGCCGAGGACCGCTACATGCACACGCGCGAGGAGTTCGTCGACCTGATGAAGGTGTTTCTCGCGGGCCGGGCGGCCGAGGAGATCGTCTTCGGCCGGATCACGAATGGCGCCGCGAACGACCTCGAGCGCGTGACCGAGATCGCCCGCTCCATGGTGTTCGAGTTCGGGATGTCGGAGGTCGCGCCGTCGCGGACGATGCGCGCCGACAACTACGCGCTCTCGGAAGAGACGAAGCGGCTCCGCGACTCCGAGCAGGCGCGGCTCACGGACTACGCGTACGAGGAGGCGAAGCGGCTTCTCGAGAAGCACCGGTCGGCTCTCGACCGCGTGGCGGGCGCGCTCCTCGAGAAGGAGACCCTGGACCGCGGCGAGCTCGAGGCGATCCTCGCAGACGTCGCGCCCGAGTCACGCTCGTCGGAGACGATCGGGACCGTGCGAGCACTCCCGATGCGCGACTGACCTGCGCGGATAGCATCGCCGCGTGCGCGGCATCCATCACCTCGGCGTCGCCGTCACTGATCTCGACGACGCGATCGCGATGTACGAGACCCTCTTCGGGGCGCGCCTCGAGAAACGCGAGCCGATCGTCGATCAGGGCGTCGAGGCAGCGTCGCTCCTCATCGGCGAGAGTCGCGTCGAGCTCCTGACCCCCACGGGGGAGGACACGCCCGTCGGCCGCTTCCTCACGCGACGCGGTCCCGGCATGCACCACGTCGCGCTCGCGACCGGGGACCTCCTTGGCACCGTCGAACGGCTGGAGGCTGCAGGGGCGCAGCTCGTCGACCGTCCACACGTCGGGCTCTTCGGGGTCGAGTTCGTGTTCATCCATCCGGATTCCGTCCACGGTGTTCTCACGGAGGTGGTTGCGAGTGGCTGACGACTTCGTACGGATCGAGATCGGACTCGACGGCGGGCAGATCCTGAGCGCGCTCGTCACGCCGGCCAGCGCAGAGGCACTCGACGGTGCCCTCAAATCGTCGGGCGGGAGCGCGACGGTCGAGCTCCAGGCCGAGGACTCGGTCATGGTGCTCGTGCTTCCGCGCGTGCTCTACGTCAAGCGCTACGCGCGCGAGACACGCGCTGGCTTCGCCGCCTAGCCGGCCGTGGCACTGCGGGTCGGCATCGTCGGCCTTCCCAACTCCGGGAAGACGACGCTCTTCAACGCGCTGACCCGAGCCGGCGCGCAGGTGACCGCCTACTCCGAGGTCACGCAGAAACCGAATCTCGGGATGGCCGTCATCGCGGACGACCGCCTCGAACGGCTCGCGGAGGTGATCGGTTCGAAGAAGGTCACGCCCGCCGCGATCCGCGTCGTCGACGTGCCCGGCCGCGCCGAGATCCCGGGTGAGCTCCGCCAGGCCGATGCGCTGCTCGCGGTCCTCGACGGCTTCACGGAGGGCGCCGACCCGCCGGCCGACCTCGAGACGCTCCGCCTCGAGCTGATCGTGGCCGATCGCGAGCACGTCGACCGCCGGCTGGAGCGCGTGCGCAAGGAGGCGAAGTCGGGGGACCGGGCGAAGCTGCAGGAGGCCGAGACAACCGAGCGGCTGCTGGCCCACCTGGACGACGGCAGGCCACTCTCGGAGTGGAGCGGCAAGATTCCCGCAGAGCTCGAGCCGCTGACGACGAAGCCGCTCATCCCGCTCGAGAACGGGCCTGACGGCATCGACTGCGCTCTCGAGATGGAGCTCGCGGAGCTCGCGCCCGAGGAGGCTGCCGAGTTCCGATCCGGGCCTTCGGCCCTCGACGACGTCGTTTTCCGGCTCAAGAAGACGCTCGGCCTCGTCACGTTCTTCACCGTGGGTGACACCGAGGCGCGTTCGTGGACGCTGCAGGAGGGTCAGACCGCGCTCGACGCGGCCGAGTCGATCCACTCGGACATCGCCCGCGGGTTCATCCGCTGCGAGGTGATCCGCTGGGACGACCTCCTCGAGTGCGGCTCGCACGCCGAGGCCGCGCGACGGGGGCTCCAGCGACTCGAGGGAAAGACGTACGTCGTCCAGGACGGGGACGTCCTGAACATCCGTTTCAACGTCTAGGCAGGCGAGGTGCGCTCGACCCGGCTCGTCGCCAGCGCGGCGAACCAGAGCGTGGCATTGACGACGAGGACCGCGGCGAGGGGACGCAGGACGCTTTCGTTCCCGAATGACCCGAGGTTGAAGACCGTGCTCGGAGCTCCGAAATCGTTTCCACCGGCGTCCATGACGAGGACACTCGCGAGAATGCCCCCGAGCACGGACGCGGCGATCGCTCCCAGGTAGACCCAGCGCGCGAGCGAGTCTCGTGGCTGCGCTGCGAGCGTCAGGCCGAGGATCAGCAGGGCGAAGAGGGTCCACACGCCCGCGACGCCGGTGAGTTTTCCGTAGGCCTCGCTTTCGATGTCGAGCCAGACCGCGAGCACGGTGAGATCGATGAACAGCCCGACGGCGACGAGCCCGACGAGCGAGACGACCTCGAGCCGATGCCGCGCGAGGCATGCGAGCCCGCACGCGATCGTGGCGCCGCCCAGGAAGACGAGAAACGTGATCCCGACTCCGTTCGCGATCGCCGAGTAGCGATTGCCGGCGTCGAACACGGTGATGAGGCCGACGACGGCGGCGATGGCGAGCGTCGTCAACGTGATGAGGACGCCGATGTCGAGGCGGCTGAAGCTCGTGTCGGGCTGCGGCTGGACGTCAGGTTCGCTCACGCCGCACGGTTCAGCGGGCGGCGCCGTCCTCCTCCCCGGACTACCCTGCGGCGACGAAGGCCGCGCCGGCGACGGCGATGACCCCGCCCGCGCGTTTGGTCGCGCCGAGCCGCTCCCCGACCACGACCCATGCGAGCACCATCGTGACGATCGGGTAGAGCGAGCTGAGCACGGCGACGATGCCTGCCGCGCCGTACGTCGTCGCCGCCGCGACGAGCACGTTCGCAGCCGTGTCGATGAGCCCGACGGCGACGAGCATCGGGAGGAGGTTCCTCGGTGCGCGGAGCGACCTGGACGACGCGAGCGCGACGACGACGCCGAGGGACACCGCGGTGAGCCGTGCTGCGACGACCGCCCAGGACGCGCTCTCGTCGGCTCCGGCGTCGATCCCGACGAAGTACAGACCGAAGCCGAGCGCCGCGAAGATCGCCAGGCCGGCGCCGGATGCCAGGCGCGTCTGTCCGTGTGCTCCCTCCCACGACAGCGTCGCGACCCCGAGCAAGATGCACGCGATTCCCAGCCACTGCAGCGACGTCGGTGTGGTCCCGTGTGCCGCGTCGACCGCGAGTGGGACGACCGGGCCGGCGGCGGTGATCGGGGCGACGATCCCCATTGCGCCGATGGCCAGGCCGCGGTAGAAGGCGGTGACGCCCGCGAGGACGGCGACGCCTGCCCCGGCCGCCGGGAGAAGCTCCGGGACGCCGGGAAACGGGTCGCGCGTCGCGGCGACCCACACGAGCAAGCCGGCGAGCCCGATCGCCTGCGAGACGACGACGACGACGATCGCGGCCAGGCGTCGGGACGCGAGCCCGCCGAGGAAGTCCCCGACGCCCCACATGAGGCCGCCGCAGAGGGCGAGGAGTGCAGCCACGAGGGCTAGTCGTCGCCGACGGGGCGGGTCGCGGCCTGCGCGTCGAGCTGGTTCGCGTGGTAGAGCACGGCGGCCTCGGCGGTGCGTGCGGCCTGCCGGTCGTGATGGCAGGCGATGGCGTGCAGGAGCTCCGCGAGCGCGGGCGGCGCGAGCTCACCGGCGCGCTCCTCGATCATGCGGAGGCCGAGGTGGACGTGTCCGAGCAGGCGGCCCTCCTCGGTCTGACGAAATGCAGGTCCGCTGCCGAGCTCGCGGATCCGGCCGACGTCGTGGAGTAGTGCGGCAGCGAGGAGCAGGTCGTGACGGAGCCGTGGATGGAGCTGTGCCGTCTCGCGGCACAGGGTCGCGACGCCGACCGTGTGCTCGAGCAGGCCCCCGGCGTAGCCGTGGTGGCCGTCCGCTCCCGCAGCGGGCAGAGTTCGCAACCCGGCCCGCACAGTCTTGTCGCGGACGAACAGGTCGACGACGTCGCTCAGCCCCTCGTGGGTGATCTCTGACGCGAGGAACTCGAAGAAGCCGTCGAGCTCGTCGGCATCACGGCGAAGCGAAGGCGTCAGCGTGGAGGGATCGGTCTCCTCCGCCGGTTCGACCGCGCGCACCTGGACTTGGAGCTTTCCACCGAAGCGCTCGACGCGCCCGAGCACGTGGACGGCATCGCCCTCGCCGAAGCGCTGGTCGAGCAAGTCGACGTCGTTCCACACGCGGGCCTCGACTCGCCCGCTCGCGTCGGCGAGCTCGAGTGCGAGGTAGGGCGCGCCGTTTCTCGTGCGGCGCCGCTCCTTCTTCGTGACCGCGAACACGCCCTCGACGGTCCTGTCCTCGGCGAGCTCGGCGATCGTCGTCACGTCTCGAGTCTATGAAGAATTGGGCATTGGTACGCTCGCCGCGATGGCCGACGTCCAGCCGTTTCGCCCCGTCCGCTACGCCGGCGCGGCCGGCTCGTTGGCGGATCTCGTCGCACCTCCTTACGACGCCGTCGACGACGACGAGCGCGCGGAGCTGTACACGCGGAGCCCTTACAACGTCATCCACGTGACGCTGCCCGAGTCGGCCGCAGAAGGTGCGCGGGCCTACCGGGAATGGCTCGCGAGCAGCATCCTCGAACGGGACGACGACGCGGGGGCATGGATCTCCGTCGAGAGGTACGTCGGGCCCGACGGAGTGCCGCGCGAGCGACACGGCCTGATCGTCTCGATCGCCGCGGAGCCGTACGAGTCGGGAACGGTGCTTCCGCACGAGCGCACGCATCCGAACATCAGGGCAGAGCGTCTCGCGCTCCTGCGCGCCGAGCGGGTTCAGCCCGAGCCGATCTTCCTTCTCAGCGACGCGTCGATCGCGCTCGAGACACCAATGTCGGAGCCGGAGGTCGAGGTCGGCGAGACCCGTCTGTGGCGCGTCGAGGCGCCGCCGCACGTCCCGGGACAGCTCCTCATCGCAGACGGTCATCACCGGTACGAGGCTGCGGTCGATCTCGCGCACGAGACCGGCGAGAAGGTTCGGATCATGGTGCTGGTCGTCTCGAAGGACGATGCTGGACTGCACGTGTTCCCGACACACCGCGTGTTCTCCGGAAGACCCGATCTCGAGGAGCTGCGCGAAGGCGAGGCACACAGCGACCTGGACGACGCGCTCCGCGCGCTCGCGGCCGAGTCGTACGACCGCCCCGCCGCGATCGCGTATCGACGCGGGCACGTCGAGCTCGTCCGCGGGGCAGAAGGGGAGCTCGACACCGAGCTCGTCGACCGCCACGGGCTCTCGGGGATCGCCTACACACCGCGGCAAGAGGAGGGGGCGGTAGCCGTCGACAGCGGTGCCGCCGACGTCGCCTACCTGCTCCGCGAGCCGCGAGTGGACGACGTCTTCGCCGTCGCACGGCGGGGGGAGCGGATGCCGCAGAAGAGCACGTACTTCTTCCCGAAACCGCTGTCGGGTCTCCTCTTCCATCCCCTTGATCCGTGAGTCCTTGGCTGGAAACATGCCGGCTCTGCGTCGCGGACATCCTTGTCGTGCTCGACGAGCTCCCCACACGCGCCGAGCGCGAGCCGGTGCTGCGTCTCGGCGAGGGTGGCGACGACACCACGGCGATCGACCAGGCCGCGGAAGACGCCGTCGTCGCCCGGCTCACGGCCCTGAACGAGAGCTTCGTGCTCGTGTCGGAGGAGCTCGGCGTCCGTTCCTTCGGCAGCGGGGGCCCGCGAACCGTCGTGGTCGATCCCATCGACGGCTCGGTGAACGCGAAGCGCGGCATCCCGTTCTTCTCGTTCTCGCTCGCGATGGCCGATGGTGGCTCGATGGGAGACGTCGTGTTCGGCTACGTCTACGACTTCGGCTCGGGTGAGGAGTGGACGGCCGAGCGCGGTGGCGGCGCCTACGTCGACGGAACGCGGCTCGGCTCCCAACGACCGAAGGAGACGATCGAGATCCTCTCCTTCGAGGGCACGACGACGCCTGCGATCGCCGACCGGGTCGCACATGCCGTCGCCGTCGCCGGTCGCCTGCGGGTGATGGGCTCGCTCGCGCTTTCGCTCTGCCATCTCGCCGCCGGCCGCGTCGACGGGGTGGTCTCGCTGAAGCCGGCACGCTCGGTCGACATCGCCGCTGCGCAGCTGCTTGTCCGGGAGTGCGGCCTCGCGATCGAGCTGTTCGAGGACCCGCCGTTCGTCGATGCACCGCTCGATCTCGGCGTGCGCTCGCGCGTCGCTGCAGCCGGGACTCCGGAGCTCGTCCGGGAGCTCGCGGTCGTGCTCAGCCAGCCGTAGGCCGCTGGTACGCTCGCCGCGATGAGACCTGATCGCGACGCCATCCTGAAAGCGCTCGACAACGTCATCGACCCCGAGCTACGCCGGCCGGTGACCGAGCTCGACATGGTGCGCGACGTCCTTGTCGACGACGACGGTTCGGTGTCCGTGACGATCGCGCTCACGGTCGCCGGCTGCCCCCTGCGCGACTCGTTTCAGGAGCAGGTGAGCCGGTTCGTCGGCGAGGTAGCCGGCGTCACGCGTGTCCGGCTCGGCTTCGACGTCATGACACCCGAGGAGAAGGCCGCGCTCGTCTCGCGTCTCCGAGGCGGGCACGGCGCCGATCGGACGATCTCGCTGTCGCCCGGCACCCGGGTCGTCGCAGTCGCGTCCGGCAAGGGCGGCGTCGGCAAGTCGACGCTCACCGCCAACCTCGCATACGCTCTGTCGGAGCTCGGCGAGCAGGTGGGTGTGCTCGACGGGGACATCTACGGGCATTCGATCCCGCACATGCTCGGGATCCACCAGAAGCCGATCGCGGTCGACGAGATGATCGTCCCGCCCGTCCGTGGTGACCTGAAGCTCATGTCGATCGGCTTCTTCCTCGAGGAGAACGCGCCGATCATGTGGCGCGGCCCGATGCTCCACAAGGCCCTCGAGCAGTTCCTCTCGGACGTCCACTGGGGCGAGCTGGACACGCTCCTCGTCGACATGCCACCCGGCACGGGCGACGTCGCCATGTCTCTCGGCCAGCTGCTGCCGCGTGCGGAGGCGCTCGTCGTCACCACGCCGCAGCCGGCTGCCCAGCAGGTCGCGGTCCGCGCCGCGCAGATGGCCCAGAAGACGGGGATGCGGGTGATCGGCGCCGTCGAGAACATGTCTTATCTCTCCGGGACGGGGCAGGAGCTCTTCGGCTCGGGGGGCGGCCAGGCTCTGGCGGACGAAGTCGGCGTCCCGCTGCTCGCGCGCATTCCATTCGACCCGGTCATGCGCGAGGCCGCAGACGACGGCGCGCCCGTGGCCGAGGTCGCGCCGGACTCCGACTCGGCCGCCGCCATCGCGGCGCTCGCCGAGTCCGTCGCCGCGACGCGCGCGGGCGTCATCCGCAAGCCGCTCACCGTCCTGTCGTAGGGTCGCCGCGTGGGGGCGGCGTTCTTCGATCTCGACCGGACGCTCATCTCCCGCTCGAGCTCGCTGGCTCTCGCTCGCCCGTTCCGCACCCGCGGGCTGATCCGGCGGCGCGATCTCGCGAAGGCGACGGTCGCACAGCTCGTCTTCGCCCGGTTCGGCGCAGGACATTCGCGAGTCGGTCAGACCGCCGACAGCGCGACGTCGATCCTCCGCGGGCTGCCCGTCACTCTCATGTGCGAAATCGCGGCGGAGGCTTGGGAGCCCGTGCTGAAGCCGCTCGTCTATCGCGAGGCGCTCGAGCGTGCGGCCGAACATCACGAACGCGGCGAGGCGGTGTACATCGCCTCCGCAGCGCTCCAGGAGGTCGTGGAGGTGATCTCGAGCAAGCTGGGATTCGAGGGTGCGATCGCCTCGCGCGCCGAGGTGCGCGACGGCGAGTACACGGGGAGGCTCGAACGGCGGCTCTACGGCGATGCCAAGGCCGAGGCGCTCCGGGCGCTCGCCGCCGCGGAGAGGATCGATCTCTCGAGCTCGACCGCGTATTCCGACTCCCACACCGACGTCCCCTTCCTCGAGGCCGTCGGCAGTCCCGTGGCCGTGAACCCCGACCGGGCGCTCCGCCGAGTCGCGGCCGAGCGGGGATGGCCAGTGCAGCGCTTCAACCATCGCGCTTTCGCCGCCACATGACGTCGGACGAGGCTCGTCGGCGACTCGCGACGCTCGGTCTCGGTCCGCCCGCGGTGGACGCGCTCGTCGCGCACTTCGAGTACGCCGACGCCCATGGCAAGACGTGGCACGGTCTCGCGCGCGTCGCGTGGCTCGAGACGCTCGACCTCGACCCGGACGCTCGACCGCTCCTGATCGAGTCGGAGGAGGGCTTCGAGCGATGGGACGGGCACGGGGCGCTGGGCTACCTCGTGCTCGAGGAGATCGTGCGCGCAACGCTCGCGGACCCGCCCGAGCGGGCAAGGGTCGTCGTCGCGCGCCGCTGCTTCCCGACCGGCGTTCTCGGGTACTGGGCGCGACGGCTCGCCGAGGGCGGTCTCGTCGCCGTGCTCACCGCGACGTCGCCGCGGCGACTGCTGCCTCCCGAAGGCGGAGAGCCGCTCACCGGGACGAACCCGCTCGCGATCGCGATCCCGTCGAGCGACGGAAGCCCCGTCGTGTCCGACGCGTCGATGGGCGCGGTGACCCATGGCGCCGTCCTCGCAGGCGCGGCACGGCCCGAGGATCTCGTGCCGTTCGGGGGCGAGCAGGCGCACAAGGCGTTCGCGATCGCTGTCGGGATCGAGCTGCTCGTCTCGGCGCTCGCGGGCTCCGACCACGGGGCCGTGCTCGTCGTCGCTCGGCCCGATCACGACCCGGTACCGGCGTTCCGAGAACTTGCTGTCGGGATTCGCCTCCCCGGAGACGGTTGACCGGGGCGGTAGCGCGCACGGAGACTTCAGGGGTGACCGCAGTACGGAGCTACGAGGTCGACGCTCGCTCGACCGACGTCTTCGGACGCGTGCTGTGGACCTGCCGCGACCAGCACTTCGTCGCCGACGGTCCCGTGCACAACGGCTGCCCGGGCGAGGCGGTCACGCCGGCGGAGCTCTTCCTCGCGGGGATCGCGAGCTGTGGCGTCGAGCTCGTGCAGGTCCTGGCGCGCGGCGAAGGTACGACCGTCGGTGGAGTGCGGGCTCGGATTGCGGGCGAGATCGACCCCGAGAGCCCGGTGCGGGAGGACGTGACCGTGTTCACGTCCGTCCGGCTCGAGCTGGAGATCGATGATGTGGGGGAGGACGACGCACAGCGTCTCGTCGAGCAGTTCAAACGCAGGTGACCGCTCTACGGCAGCGTCGCAGTTGCGACGCCGGACGTGCAGGTCCTGGTTCGGGTCGGCTGACTCAGTTCGACGCGCGGCGCAGCGCGTCGAGTACGACGGGATCGATCTCTTCCTCTCCGTCGACGCGCTCCTCGAGGTTCGCCGCGCCGGCCCAGTCCTCGAGTCGTTCGTAGCCGAGAACTGCGAGGCGATCGGCGACCTCCCGACGAAGCCCGGCGTCGAGCGTGATCCAGCGGGAGCGAGGCGTTTGTCCGAAGAGCTCCTGGTGGAGGCCGAACAGGCGACGGAGCTCCTCGAGCGGCCGCTCGTGATCGTCGACGCGGAGATCGACGAGAACGTCCGAGAGCCCCGCGTATCCCTGCTCCGGCCCGACGACGAGGAGCGCTGTGGACTGCTGCCCCCGACTGTCGCCGCCTGCGGCCTGCGCGGCGTCGAGGCTGTCGAGGAGTCGCTCCGCGAGCGGGTTGGTCGCGGTCGCCTCGAATGTCTCCGCGAGTGCGTCGACGGTGTCGGCGGAAACGAGGATGTTGCCCTGTGCCGCGTACCCGTCGCCCGTCCGGTGACCCGCCCAGGTATTGCACTCGTCGCCCGTGTACGAGGCGGCCCGGCCGTCTCCGTCGACGATTCCGAGCTGACGCTGCGCGCGGCCGTCGTCCGCGGCGGTCAGCCGAGCGACAGCTTCCTCGGCCGCGAGGCCGTCGCGAAGGAGCGCCAGGCCGTCCGGCCCGTAGCGTGGGTTCGCCCACGACTGCGTGGCGATCGCCCCGACGAGCGGCTCGGCCCAGGGGACGACCGAGCCGACCGCGAGGAACTTCGACTGCACCGCGACGCCCCACTGACGCGCCCCGAGATCGCAGGCGCAGATGGAGTAGGTCGCGACGACCGGGCCGGCGCTAGCCGTAGGTCATCCCCGCCAGGTCGAGTGAGAGCAGCGCCTCGTCCCGGACGAGCGCGCAGG
>Ga0163163_10005095_pt1 | contig 11325 bp, 9 predicted proteins | sample S65metaG_FD_119766 | JGI IMG/M metagenome (GOLD analysis project Ga0163163, IMG submission 119766) | Switchgrass rhizosphere microbial communities from Kellogg Biological Station, Michigan, USA - S6-5 metaG | ecosystem: Host-associated > Plants > Roots > Rhizosphere > Soil | place: USA: Michigan... | reverse complement strand
GGAGCAGGAGTGTGGGGACGGGAAGAATAGCTGGTCCTATGCTTCGTACTGCTGGGAGTTGATGAAGCACTACTTCCGCAGCGGAGCGAATGGGTACATGTACTGGAACCTGTCGCTGCAGGGGGGCGGCGAGAGCCGATGGGGGTGGAAACAGAACTCGCTGGTGACGGTGGATATGCAGACGAAGAAGTACCGATGGAATCACGAGTACTACGTGCTGAAGCATGTGAGCCACTTCGTGATGCCGGGAGCGAAGCGTCTGCTGACGGAAGGAACTGAGGACAACGCGCTGGGCTTTTTGAATCCGGATGGCAGCGTGGTTGTGGTTATGAGGAACGAGGCGGGGTTCGAGCGGCCGGTGAGGGTGACGGTGGATGGACGTTCACTGGTGTCCGTGATGGAGCCGGATTCGTTGAACACGGTGGTGGTCGGCAAGGCCTGAAGAAATAGATGATGCCTGCGGCGGCGCGGTGAATCGAATCGGGCTATGAAGAAAGTTATGAATAAGCCAGTTGTGCGGTGTTCGTGGGCGGAGAACGATCCGCAGATGCGTGCGTATCACGACGAGGAGTGGGGCGTTCCGGAGCACGACAGTCGCGCGCTTTGGGAGAAGCTGATGCTGGATGGCTTCCAAGCGGGGCTGTCGTGGCAGACGATTCTGCGTAAGCGGGAGGCGTTTCGCAAGGCGTTCCATGGCTTCGATCCGGAGAAGGTGGCCCGGATGAAGGAGGCCGACGTGAAGAGGCTTCTGGAGAATCCGGGGATTGTGCGTTCGCGAGCGAAGATTGAGGCGACGATTGGCGGCGCGAAGGCTTACCTGAAGATGCGCGATGAGGGTGAGGATTTCGCGAAGTGGGTTTGGGGAATGGCTGGAGGAAAGCCCATCCGCAACGCGACTGGTAAGGTTCCGGCGCAGACGCCGCTTTCAGAGGAGATGTCGAAGGCGCTGAAGAAGCGCGGGTTCAAGTTTGTGGGGCCAGTGATTGTGTATGCGTGGCTGCAGGCGACGGGCGTCGTGGATGATCATGCGCCGACCTGTTTTCGTTACAGGAAGCGTTGATCGCTAGGCTGGCTGCAGCGTGTGGAGGGTAATCTCCGGAGCGCAGTTGAGGCGGAAGGGAAGACCGACGGAACCCACGCCTCGGTTGACGTAAAGCTGCATGTTGCCGAACCGGAAGTGGCCCATGACGTACTTCTGGCCCATGGGTGGAAGAATGAGCGGGCCGTAGAAGGGCATGCGGACCTGGCCTCCGTGAGAGTGGCCTGAGAGCATGAGGTCGACGAGGTGACCGCGTGGATGCTGGATGACGGTGTCGGCGTAGTCGGGTTCGTGGACCATGAGGATGACGGGACCGTCGGGGTACGGGGGTACGGTCAGGTTGAGATCGGGGTGGCTGGTGCCGGCGTCGTCGGCGCCGCAGATCCAGATGCGTGAGCCGCCGCGCTCGATGGGGACGTTCTGGTTGACGAGGATGGGGACGCTTGCAGAGCGGAGAGCGTTGATGACGAGAGGGGCGCTGACGGCGACGTCGTGGTTGCCGAGGATGGTGTAGGTCTCGGGAGCCTTGAGCGTTGCGAGGATCTCGGCACAGCGGTGCGCGGCGTGGCGGCTGGCGACGAAGGTGAGCGATCCGCGGGTGATGAAGTCGCCCGTGACGAGGACGAGGTCTGGCGAGAGCGCGTTGATGCGATGGACGATGTGCTCGAGGAAGATAGGTTCGGTGAACTCGTCGATATGAATGTCGGAGAGCTGGACGATGCGGAAGCCGTGGAAGGGCTGGGGGAGATTGGCGATGCGTATGGTGGTGTCGACTACATCGAGTTCGTGACGCGCGATCTCGCCAGAGTAGAGAGCGAGGCCTGCCGCGGTGACGCCGGAGGTCAGAATGAATTTGCGGCGAGTGAGGCCCGAGGAGGAAGAGCCTCGCTGTGAAGCAGACATAGCTCAATGATAACGGGTTCGGAAGATACGGTTGTACCCCGCCAGATGTAAAGGTTGAGTAGAATCAAAGGGATGAACTTTGGAGCGCGGAAGAAGAGAGCGGCTGGAGCGGCGAAGGCGGCCGGGGTGGATGGCCTGCTGGTGACGCATCTGCCGGACGTTCGCTACCTATGCGGCTTTACGGGATCAAATGCCGCGTTGGTGATTGCAAAGAACCGCACGGTGCTGTTCACGGATGGCCGCTACACGGCGCAGGCGAAGGAAGAGGCCGCCGGAACGCGGGTGGCTATCGCAACGAAGCCGGTTGTGACGGCGGCGTGCGAGTGGATGGTCGAGGCGGGTGTGAAGCGCTGCGGTTTCGATGCGGTGCATACGACGGTAGCCGCGCTGGAGTCGATGCGGAAGGCGGTTCCGGCCAAGGCGCGGCGGGGAATGTTTGTGGCTACGGAGCCGCTGATCGCGCGTCTTCGGGAGGTGAAGGACGCGGACGAGGTTGCGAAGATTCGCGTGGCGGCGCAGTTGGGATGCCGGTTGTTTGACGAGATGCTGGGGTATCTTCGTCCGGGTCTGAAGGAGACGGAAGTGGCGGCCACGCTGGAGCATGCGGCTCGGATGGCGGGCGCGGAGGCGATGTCGTTTGAGACGATCGTGGCTTCGGGAGAGCGGAGCGCTCTGCCGCATGGGAGGGCGAGCAGTGCAAAGCTGCCGAAGCGGGGCTTTGTGACGATGGACTTCGGTGTTGTGCTGGATGGGTACATGAGCGATATGACTCGTACTGTGCACATGGGAAAGGCGCAGCCGGAGGAGCGGGAAGTGTATGATGCGGTTCTGGAAGCGCAGGAGGCTGCGGTTTCTGCCGTGGCTCCCGGTGTGACTGCGGGTGAGGTTGATGAGGCGGCACGAAGCGTGCTGCGAAGATCCAGGCTCGATGGGTACTTTACTCACTCGACGGGTCACGGTGTTGGACTGGAGATTCATGAAGGACCCCGGCTCGCAGCGAAGCAGACGCAGAGGCTCGAGCAGGGAATGGTGATCACGATTGAGCCCGGGGTTTATATGCCGGGCAAGTTCGGATTGCGGATTGAGGATATGGTTCTGGTGACGGCGGCGGGTGGAGAGATTCTGACGCCAAGTGTGAAGGCCTGGGTAGAGCTGTAACAACAAGAGAAAGTGCCGCAACAGGCACAGGAGAGACGATGGACGGAACAAAGATGCAAGAGCTTCGCGAACTGGTCGAATTCCTGAAGGCGAATGAGATCGCCGAGTTCGACATGGAACAGGCCGACCTGAAGGTCAGGATCAAGTTTGCCGGTGCGCCTGCGGCCGCACCGAGCCTGGATCTGGCACAGTTGAGCAGGCTTGTGAGCGCGGCTCCTGCGGCTTCGGCTGCGGGCACGCCTGCTTCGGCTGCCCATGCAGCGTCTGCGGCTGCTCCTGGTGCGGCGGAAGAGAAGCTGCACGAGGTGAAGTCTCCCATCGTCGGGACGTTTTACGAGTCGCCTGCGCCGGGCGCACCTGCCTTCGTTCAGGTGGGTGACCAGGTCGAGATGGGCCAGGTGCTGTGCATCGTCGAGGCGATGAAGCTGATGAACGAGATTGAATCTGACGTTGCCGGCGAGGTTGTGAAGCGGATTGCTACGAGCGGTCAGCCGGTGGAGTACGGACAGCCGCTGTTTGCTATCAGACCGCGATAACGCGATTTCGGGATCAATGGGAACGATTCGTTAGCAGGTTCTACGGAAGGCATCTGGAATTATGTTTCGAAAGGTACTGATAGCAAATCGTGGGGAGATTGCGCTGCGCGTAATAAGCGCGTGCAAGGAGCTCGGTGTCCGCACGGTTGCGGTGTACAGCGAGGCCGATAGGAACTCGCTGCACGTGAAGTTTGCGGACGAGGCGATCTGCATTGGGCCTCCGCGGTCAGCGGAGAGTTACCTGAATGTTCCGGCGGTGATCTCGGCGGCAGAGATCGCAGATGTGGATGCGATTCATCCGGGTTACGGGCTGTTGAGCGAGAATGCAAACTTTGCCGAGGTATGCCGGGCATCGAATATCAAGTTCATCGGGCCGCCGCCTGAAGTGACGCGGATGATGGGCGAGAAGTCAACAGCGCGACAGACGATGAAGAAGGCGAAGGTGCCGATTCTGCCGGGATCTGACGGCGTAATCGCCAGCGAAGGCGAGGCGCTGGAGTGGGCGAAGAGCGTCGGCTATCCAGTGATTCTGAAGGCCGTGGCGGGTGGCGGCGGACGCGGCATGCGCATCTGTCGAAACCCTGAGGAGTTGCCGGGGCTGTACAACCAGGCCTCGACCGAGGCGGCGAATGCTTTCGGCAATGGCGATCTTTACATGGAGAAGTTCATCGAGCGGCCGCGGCACATTGAATTCCAGGTGCTGGCCGACGAACATGGCAATGTCATGAGCCTGGGCGAGCGCGAATGCTCGATTCAGCGTCGGCACCAGAAGCTGATTGAAGAGGCTCCGAGCCTGCAGATAACGCCGAAGCTGCGCGAGGAGCTTGGCAAGACCATTCGCAAATCGCTCGAGAACATTGGCTACTGGAACGCGGGCACGATTGAGTTCCTGATGGATGAGGACGGCAAGATTTACTTCATCGAGATGAACACGCGCATTCAGGTAGAGCATTGCGTAACCGAGATGGTGACGGGCATCGACCTGGTGAAGGCACAGCTGAGGATTGCTTCAGGTGAGAAGCTTAGCTCCATCGTGACGAGCCCGATTGAGATCCGCGGGCATGCGATTGAGTGCCGCATCAATGCCGAACATCCGGAGAAGTTCACACCGAGCGCTGGTAAGATCACGGCCTTCAACATACCGGGCGGAAATGGCGTTCGGGTGGATACGGCGCAGTACGCGGAAGGCGTTGTGCCGCCGTACTACGACTCGATGATTGCGAAGCTGATTTGTCATGGCAAGGATCGTGAAGAGGCGATGAATCGCATGCAGCGCGCGCTGAGCCAATTTGTAGTGCAGGGAATCCATACAACGATTCCGCTGCATCAGCGCATCTTTGCCGACGAGGAGTTTCGTGCGGGCAGGTTTGACACGAAGTTCATGGAGCGGTTCCTGGAGCGCCAGAAGGACGCCTAGAGCCCGCGACCACGAGGAACGGTGAGAGTGCGAGCGGGATATCTGGCTGTGCAGATGATGTTGGCGGTCCGTGGTGGTCGCGAACAAAATCTGTTCGCCAACTCCAAGGGGGCGACATGGGAAAAGCTGCCCGCGGTCGATTACCATCGCGTGCCCTGAAACTGCCACGACTGTACGCCATTGTGGACGCGGCGGCGCTGGCCAAGCTGGGGCATGAACTTGGCTGGTTTGTCTCCCGACTGCGTGAGGCTGGTGTGACTCTGCTTCAGTATCGCGACAAGCGAGGAACGCAAGCTGAGATTCTTCGCAACGCAAAGATCATTGAAGAGGCGTTCCGGGGCACACCGCATACGCTGGTGATGAACGACTCACCTGTGCTGGCGATGCTCTCTGACTGGAATGCGGTGCATGTGGGGCAGGGAGACGCAGCAATCAGCGAGGCGAGGAAGATACTGCAGCCTGGAGGAATTGTGGGCTGCTCAACCCATACTGAGAAGCAGGTAAAGGCCGCCGATGCGGCGGGAGCAGACTATATAGCGATCGGGCCGGTCTTTGCTACATCGACGAAGGCGAACCCGGATCCGGTGGTGGGCTTGGAGGGAGTCCAGAGAGCACGGATGTTGACGAAGCGCCCGCTGGTCGCCATAGGTGGAATAACACCTGAGAATGCCGCGGATGTTATCGCAGCAGGAGCGGATTCGGTGGCTGTCATCGGCGCATTGCTGAGTGCGGGTGCGGATGCAGGAGAAGTTGTGCGTAAGTTTATGAAGAGCATGCCTGCAGTGACGCACACGAATGGGTGATTTGATTGATCTTGCAACCTCCGTAGCATTATCTAGGCGGTCGATTTGCTATGCTTCGACTGAAGAGATCAAGGCCCAAACGCCGATGCGGGAGACGATGGTGGAAAGACAAGAAGAGCCGGTGCCGGGAAGCGTTACGGTCATTATCCCGGTCTACAACGGCGAACGATTTATCCGGCGCGCGGTCGATAGCATCCTGAAACAGACCTATCCGGTCACCCAGATCATTGTTGTGGATGATGGATCGAAGGACCCGACGCGCGAGATCGTCGAAAAGGAATACGGAGACCGAGTGACGCTGATCCGCCAGCAAAATGGTGGTCCGGCAAAGGCAAGGAATGCGGGGTTGCGAATGGCTACCGGCGAGTTCATCGCATTTCTTGATGCGGATGACTGGTGGGAGCCGACGAAGCTCGTGGAGCAGGTTCGAGTATTGCGGGAGCATCCGGAGGCTGTCGGGAACTACACCGGTCTGCGGGTGATGACGGATGAGGGCGTACATTTGGCCGACCTGAAGCCGGTGGATCATACGACGCTATGGCCTACGCTGCGCTGGTGCAATCCTGGAGTTCCGCCATCGTCGGTGCTGCTGCGCCGCTCGGCTCTTGACCAACTCGGAGCGGGGTTCGATGAGCGTCAGATGGGGAGCGAGGACTGGAATCTATGGTTCCGGCTGATTGCGAAGGGATCTTTTTGCGTGTGTCCGGAGCCTTTGACAGACTATCGGTCGAGCGCCGGCGGGCTAAGCGGAGATGCTCACCACATGTACAACGACTTTATGAAGATGCTGGATGACGTCCTGCTGGCAGATATGACCGGACTGAAGCGCGCTCTGTGGCGTCGGCGGATCATCAGTTACCAAGCGTTCAAGGCGTGCCTGACGGCGCGGGCTGCCGGTGACAAGGTGACGGAGCGTGCGTATATGAAGAAGTCGGTGATGCAGTGGCCGTCGCCGTTCTGGGCGCCAGAGCGCTTTCGTTTCTTTGCCGTAACCTTGATGCGAACGTAAGGACGAAGTTGGAGAGAGACTTTCACGCGCATTTACGATAGAAAAGACTGCAACGTGAAAGATTCTGAAAAGCAATCGGTTGTGTCTTCTGCTGCGCCGCAGTTTGTGCAGGGAATGGGCCTGTTTTCAGCGACGGCGATTGTCATGGGTTCGATGATCGGGTCGGGCATCTTTATCGTCTCCGCGGAGATGTCGCGAGTGATGGGTTCACCGGCGCTGCTGATTGGCGCATGGCTTGTGACTGCGGCCATGACGATCATCGGCGCGCTAAGCTATGGCGAACTGGCAGCGATGATGCCGAAGGCGGGAGGGCAATATGTCTATCTGCGTGAGGGGCTGGGACCGCTTTGGGGATTTCTGTATGGCTGGACACTGTTTCTCGTCATTCAGACAGGGACGATCGCTGCGGTAGGTGTGGCGTTCGGCAAGTTCCTCGGAGTCTTCTTTCCTTCAGTCAGTGCGAGCAATTGGATTTGGCACATCGGTCATGTCCCGCCGTGGAATGTGGGACCCATGGTTCTGGGCAACATGGACATCGGGTTGAATACTGCCAATCTGGCTGCCATTGTGATCATTACGCTGCTGACGATTCTGAACACGATGGGTGTGAAGATGGGTGCAGCGGTGCAGAATCTGTTCACCTCGGCAAAGGTACTGGCGCTGGCTGCAGTGGTGCTGGTGGGCATGGTGGTGAGGGATTCGGCTGCGTTGGCGGCGAATTTCGGTGATGGCTGGCACAAGTTCTGGGCGGGAGCTGGGTGGGGAACTCTGCACCCATCGCAGCCGGGAGGCAGCGAGTACGTCGGCCTGCTGACGATCGTGGCGATCGTGCAGGTTGGATCGCTGTTCAGCGCAGACGCATGGAACAACGTGACGTTTACGGCTGGCGAAATCAGAAATCCGAAGCGGAACCTGCCGCTGTCGCTGGCGATTGGGACTGGCGTTGTGTTGCTGCTGTATGTGCTGTGCAACTTCGTCTATCTGAGTGTTCTTCCGCTTGCGGGCGATCCGCATGCGACGACGATTGCGGGGCGGGGAATCCAGTTCGCGCAGGAAGACAGGGTGGCGACGGCGGTGATGGAACGGGCGTTTGCCGGGTCGGGTGCAAAGCTGATGGCTGCCGCGATTCTGATATCGACCTTCGGATGCGCGAATGGAATGCTGCTGGCCGGGGCGCGTGTTTACTATGCAATGAGTCGCGACGGGCTCTTCTTCAAATCGGTTGGCAAGCTGAGTGAACGATCGAAGACTCCAGTAAACTCACTTTGGGTGCAGTGGGCGTGGACGTGCTTGCTGTGCCTTTCGGGCAGCTATGGGCAACTGCTGGATTATGTGATCTTTGCAGTGCTGATCTTCTATATTCTTACGATTGTGGGTCTGTTTGTGTTGCGGAGGACGCGGCCGGAGGCGGTGAGGCCGTATCGGGCGTTCGGCTATCCCCTGCTGCCAGCGATTTATATCGTCATGGCGAGCTGGATTTGTCTTGTACTATTGCGTTACAAACCTCAATATACTTGGCCGGGGCTGATCATCGTTCTGCTTGGTGTTCCGGTGTATCTGGTATGGAGGCGGCTAGGCACTGCACTTGATGTGGAGGCCGCCGAGTTGAGAACGACCGGGATGTAAGGAGAACCAGAGAACGATTATGTCGATGCTGTTTGCAAAAAAGTCGATGGATGTGCTGATGGACGAGGCGCGAGCCGAGGGCGAGCACACGCTAGAGCGCTGCCTGGGTCCGTTTCAGCTGACGGCGCTCGGTGTGGGAGCCGTCATCGGAGCAGGTATCTTTGTGCTCGCGGGGCTTGGCGCCCACTATGCAGGGCCGGGACTGATGCTCTCGTTTGTGTTGAGCGGCATGGGATGCGCGTTTGCGGGACTTTGCTATGCGGAGTTTGCGGCGATGATTCCACTTGCAGGATCGGCCTACACCTACGCTTATGCGACGCTGGGTGAACTAATCGCCTGGATCATCGGCTGGGACCTGACTCTGGAATATGCGATGGGTGCGAGTACGGTGAGCTCGGGCTGGTCGAACAACTTTGTCGAGCTGTTGAATGTCTTCAATCTGAAGTTTCCGCTGTGGCTTGCGTACGACCACTGGACGGGGTTGAGAAAAGCAATGGAAGAGGTTGGGCGCGAGGTGATGGCGAAGAGCTTCCCATCGCTGGCGCCCGGGTCACAGGAGTACCTCAGCCAGATGACCTCGCTGATCGCCGCACCTTCGGCGGAGATGACGGCGCGTGCGCACCAGGTGCTGGGAGCGCCGACCTTGTTCGGTCATGAGATTGGGATCAATCTTCCAGCGCTGCTGATTGCGCTGATCATTACGACGATTCTCGCGATCGGGATCAAGGAGTCGGCGAAGTTTAACTCGACGATCGTTGTGGTGAAGGTTGCGGTTGTACTGTTCGTCCTCGGATTGGGCGCGAAGTATGTGCACGCCGGCAACTGGGGCTCGAACTGGCATGAATTTGCTCCGTTTGGCCTGAGCGGCATAGGAGCTGGTGCGGCATACATCTTCTTTGCGTATATCGGATTTGACGCGGTGTCGACGACGGCACAGGAGGCGAAGAATCCGCAACGGGATCTCCCGATCGGCATGATTGCCTCGCTGCTGGTCTGCACCTTTCTCTACATTGGTGTAGCTGCCGTGCTGACAGGAATGGTTCCGTGGCAGTCAGTCAATATCGAGGCACCCATCGCGCGGGCGTTTCTTGATCGCGGTCTGACGTGGGCGAGCAACATTATCGTCGTCGGCGCGCTGGCTGGTCTTACAAGCGTGATGCTGGTGATGCTTCTTGGGCAGACCCGTGTGCTCTATGCGATGGCGAGCGATGGCTTGCTGCCGAAGAAGTTCTTCGCCGAGGTGCATCCGAGGTTCCGAACGCCGTTTAAGAACACCTTTTTGGTGGGCACGCTGGCCGGGCTGGTCGGGGCAGTGACTCCGATCGATGATATCGGCAAGATGGTGAACATCGGCACGCTGCTGGCGTTTGTGATCGTCTGCATCGCAATCATGGTGCTGCGCAGGACCGATCCGGAGAAGGAGCGGCCGTTCCGCACCCCGTGGGTTCCGTTCGTGCCGGTGATGGGCTTCCTGTTCAACGGCTACATGATGGTGAAGCTGGGTTGGCTGAACTGGGCTAGGCTGATTGTCTGGCTGGCTATCGGGCTGATCGTTTACTTCACCTACAGCGTGAAGCACAGCAAGGTCCGGCAGCGACTGGAGAAGTCGGTAAGTGTGAAGGGGTAGGCCCCCACCTATTTTGCGCAAAATGATGATTACAATTTCAGATAGCCTGATACTTTGTGAAAATTCCACGAAAGTAAAAAAGAAGAAAGCCCTGACATTGGTCAGGGCTTTCTTCTTTGGTCTGGTTAAAGAATATCAACCCGAAGGTAATTAATCGGCACTTGTAAAACTCACTGCTTCTGCACTGATTGATTCCATAAGGGGCATGACAGTTTTTTTGTTCGCTTGTGGATAACCCGGGTGCAAATCCTACGTAAATGCTCTTAGTGGGCGAGATGCTCGGTTTGCGGCGGGGTGGGTTGGGGGGCGATGGCCGTTGGGGTTGACGCTGCGGGGGCCGGGTCTCGAGAAGGGGTTACAGCGGGTGCGGGGGCGGCACGCTGGACCTGAACTGGTACATTAACCGCATTGGCGAAGGTGGGCTCGTCGCGGAGTTTTAAGAAGAAGCCCGCCTTGGGTGGGCGAGGCAGAGCGATGGTGGTGCCCACGAAGCCTTCGGGGACATCGATGGGACTAGTAAAGGCGGCGTCTGTGGAGAGCGAGTCGACGAGGTAGAGATCGGAGCCGGTGAGCGTGCAGGGAGAGGCGGGGTCTGCGGGGCAGTGGATGTCCTGGAGGGTGGGCAGGCGGACGAGAGTGGCGAGAGAGATCCAATCGCCGGGAGTTCCGTCGGGGGCGACGGCGCGCAGGCGCAGGGGACCGAAGGTCGAGGTTCCGAAGGTCTTGAGAGGGTCAAAGGTCCCGAGGACGGTTCGGGAGTTCTGCAGGACGAGCGAACCGGAGGCCACGGTGAGGTCGGTCCGGAGACCGTCGTCGGAGCTGGCAATCTCAACCTTGCCGTCGCGTGGAAAGGGAGTGGTGGAACGGAGGGAGAAGGTGAGTTTCTGGCCGATGGGAAGGGCATCCGGGTTGGCCAGGCGGATTGGTGAGGTAGGTTGTACGATGTTGCGGCTGATGAGGTTGACGGAAGGCCGCGGGGGAGCAACGTTCACCGGAAGGCTGAGGGTTCGGCCGTCACGAAGAGATACGTGGGCGATGAGATGATCGCCGGCGCGCAGCTTTGGAGCTTCTGATCCGGGAGGCAGCGTCAGTGAGAGGGCTTCCGTTGTGGTGGCGCCTTCGGGAGAAGATGGTTTGCCAGTCGGTGAGAAGGTGAAATTGTTGAGGGTGATCTGGCGGACCTGATCGAGGCTGGTTCCAGTGAGAG
>Ga0163163_10005094_pt1 | contig 11326 bp, 9 predicted proteins | sample S65metaG_FD_119766 | JGI IMG/M metagenome (GOLD analysis project Ga0163163, IMG submission 119766) | Switchgrass rhizosphere microbial communities from Kellogg Biological Station, Michigan, USA - S6-5 metaG | ecosystem: Host-associated > Plants > Roots > Rhizosphere > Soil | place: USA: Michigan... | reverse complement strand
ATAACTGAATAGCGCCAAGAATGAACCGACGTTCGAAAGCGCGTACAGCCGCCACGGCGTTTCCTGGGGGCGCGCTAAATGGAACCAGCGTTGCAGCAGCGGCGTCGTCGCCGAGAGCAGCAAATAGGGACCGCCGATAGTCGCCGCGAGCAGCAGCAGGATCCGGCCCGAGGGGTCGCCCGTCGCCGTCGTTTTCCAGATGGCCGCCCGCGGAGCAATCGGCAAAAACGCCAGCGATGCCGCTAGCAGCGCCAAGTGCACCCAGCACTGCACTCGGCTGCGGCGCGATCCTAGCCAGTGTGCATACCCGTATCCGGCCAGCAACATGGTCTGGAAAAACAGCATGCAATCGGTCCATACTGCCGGTCCCCCGCCAAACCACGGCAGCACGTAGCGGCCGATCATCGGCTGCACCTGGAACAACAGAAACGCGCTCAGAAAAATAGTGAGGGGGATCACACCGCTCCCAGCACTTCGCGAATTTGCTCGAGCGCCCACTCGGTCTCTGCGTCCGTGATAGCGTAGGGCGGCATGAAGTAAACGATGTTGCCCAGAGGCCGCAGCAGCAGATTACGTTCCAGAAAAGCAGCGCCCAAGCGCGGCCCAACATCGGCAAGGTAGCCGCTATCGCCCTCCAGTTCGACCACGCCGACGCCGCCGATCACGCGCACGTCTCCGACGTGGGCGAGCGAACGCAGCGGTTCCAACCCTGCGCGCAATTGCTTTTCGAGACGCCCCACGCGCGCGAGCACGTCAATCTCACGGAACAACTCTAGACTGGCGATCGCCACCGCGCAGGCCAACGGATTCGCCGTATAAGAATGCCCGTGAAAGAACGCCTGCCCGCGATCCGTGCTGAGGAACGCTTGGTAAATCGTCTCGCAAGCGGCGGTGACGCCCATCGGCAGATAGCCCGCGGTTAGCGCCTTCGACAAGCACAAGATGTCAGGTGTCACCTGCGCGTGTTCGCAAGCAAACATGCGTCCCGTGCGGCCAAAGCCAGTGAGCACTTCATCGGCAATCATCAGGGCGCCATAGCGGTCACACAACCGGCGCACGCCGGCCAGAAATTCGGCAGGCCACACCACCATCCCGCCCGCCCCTTGCAGCATGGGCTCGATAAGCACCGCGGCCGTGCGCTCGCCTTGTTCTTGAAGACGCTGCTCCAAATCGCCCAGACAATCAATCTTGCACGACGTGCGCTTCAGGCCCAGCGGACACCGGTAACAATACGGCGAATGCGCGCGCGCCACCGGAAACAGGAGCGGCGTGAAGGCGCGCGTAAAAAGCGAATCCTCACTGGCCGACATCGCGCCCACCGTGTCGCCGTGATATGCGTGATGCAGCGTGATCAATCCCGTGCGCTGCGCCTCGCCGCGATTCCGCCAAAACTGCACCGCCATTTTGATCGCGACCTCTACGGCGGTCGACCCATTGTCGGAATAGAAAACGCGATTGAGACCGGCGGGCATCACCTCCACCAGCCGCTCCGCCAATTCGACAGCCGGCCGATGCGTGCATCCGGCGAAGATCACATGCTCTAGTTCGCGAGCCTGCGCCGCCAGCGCCGCATTCAACTTAGGATGCGAATGCCCGTGTATGTTCACCCACCACGACGAAATTCCGTCGAGAATCTTGCGCCCGTCCTCCGTGTAAAGGTACACGCCCTCGCCGCGCACGATAGGCAGCAACGGCGGTTGCGTGAGCATCTGCGTATAGGGATGCCAGACGTGCGCGCGATCGCGATCGTTCAGACTCATCGCAAAAACTCCAGCAGTCGGCCCTGCGGATCCAAATGCGTCGCACTCCATGCCCCCAGCAACCCGGAATCGAGCGGAGCCAGCAACGGCATCTCCGCAATCACCGGCACGCGCCCGTACTGCTCAATAGCAGCGCGATTCTCCGCATTCGGTTCACCGACCATCATTACGCCCCCTACCCGCAGCCAGCGGGTTTGCAGAGCTTCCAGCGTCAGCAGCGTGTGGTTGATCGTGCCGAGACCCGAGCGCGCCACCACCACCACCGGCAGCGAAAGATACGCAATCCAATCCGCCATAGTTTGCCATTCGTTGATCGGGACCAACAAACCTCCCGCGCCTTCAACGATCCAAACCCTGTCGGGTTCATCAGGTAGCATCGCACGCAATTCCGCGAGATCGATCCGTGTTCCCGCCCAGCGCGCGGCCACGTGTGGCGACACCGGTTTCTCTAAACGCACGCCCGCTTCGAACACTTCCTGCTCGGCCGCAGCGCCCAACCTCCGCACCGTGGCGGTGTCATCGTCGATTTCGATGCCGGTCTGAATCGGCTTCCAATACCGCAGCGGCGCAACGCCACGGTAGCGATGCAAAAGCGCCGCCGCCGCCACCGTTTTGCCGACGCCGGTATCCGTCCCGGTGACGAAGAGCCCTTTCATGCCTTGGTCGTGGCTTCGAGCACGGAGACAAACCGGTCGAGCACCTCTTCGCTCAGCCCTTGGTTCACCGCCACGCGCAAGCGCGCCGTCCCCGCGGGCACAGTGGGCGGACGAATCGCGCGCACATCGAATCCGGCAGCCTGTAATTCCCGCGCGACGGCGACGGCCCGTTCGTTCTCTCCGATGATCACCGGAATAATCGGCGAATCTCCTGCGAGCTCCAGGCGCCCTCGCAAATAGCGCGCGCGTGCCAGCAGCCGTTCGCGCCGTTCAGGCTCGCTCGCGATCACTTCCAAGCTCGCGGCGAGTGCAGCAGCGATCGCAGGCGGAGGCGCCGTCGAGAAAATAAACGTCCGTGCGCGCTGGATTAACGATTCGATCGCGTCCGTGGACCCAGCCACGAACGCGCCGCTCACGCCCATCGCCTTGCCCGCGGTGTTGATCGACAAGAAAACCTCGCCCGCCAATCCCTGGCCATGCTCGCCATAAACGCCGACAGCATGCGCTTCGTCGACGATCAGCGCAGCACCAGTGCTCTCGCACAACGCGGCGTATTCCGCGAGCGGCGCCTGGTCCCCATCCATGCTGAACAGCGATTCGACCACCACGAATTTCTGTCCTTCGCCCATGTCCTCGCGCAACAGTCGCTCCAGCGCCGCGACATCGTTGTGCGGAAACACCACCCGCCGCGCCCGCGACAAGCGCGCCCCATCGATCAGACTGGCATGATTGCGCTCATCCGAAAAAATCACATCGCCCACTTCCGCAAACGTAGTCAGCACCGCCAGGTTCGCCAGATACCCGCTCGAAAAGTATAGGCTCCGCTCCGTACCCTTGAAGCGCGCGAACTTTTCCTCCACGCACGCGAAGCTGGTCCGCTCTCCTCGCAGCAGTCGCGACCCGGTGCTGCCCACTCCCTCCGCGAGCACAGCCTCTGCCATGCGTTGTTTCAAAATTGGATGATTCGCCAGACCCAGATAATCGTTCGAGCAAAGATCGATTCCCGACGGCGGCCGCAGCGTGCGCCGCAAACCAGCTTCGTCGATAGCAGCCAGACGTTCCCGCAGACGCGAGACCACCGCATCAGGCATGAACTTGGACATCAACCTGCCCGGCGGCCTCCGCTGGCATGAGCCGCATGCCCAGCTTGTCGAACAACTGCCGGTCCACGTTAGCCTCCGGATTCGGCGTCGTCAGCAGCTTATCGCCCATGAAGATCGAGTTCGCCCCTGCCAGGAAACATAAGGCCTGCGCTTCATCGGACAGCGACATGCGTCCGGCGCTCAGGCGCACCATTGACGCCGGCAGCAGGATGCGTGCCGCTGCAATCATGCGCACCAGTTCCAACGGATCCTCGGCGCGCTGCTTCGCCAGCGGAGTCCCCTCCACGCGCACCAGCATATTCACCGGCACGCTTTCCGGATGCGGATCCAGCGTCGAGAGTTCGCGCAGCAGCCGGTAGCGTTCCTGCCGGCTCTCGCCCATGCCGATGATGCCACCGCAACACACCGTCACACCGGACCGCCGCACGCGATCGAGCGTCGCCAGCCGATCCTCATACGTGCGCGTGCTGATAATCTCGCCATAGAATTCTGACGACGTATCCAGATTATGGTTGTATGCGGTGAGCCCCGCCTCCGCCAGCGCCGCGGCCTGTTCGTCCGTCAACATGCCCAGCGTGCAACAGGCTTCCATCCCCAACGCGCGCACCCCGCGCACCATGTCGAGCACGCGTTCGAACTGCTCTCCCTTGGGAATGTCGCGCCACGCCGCACCCATGCAGAAGCGAGTCGCGCCCTGCGCCTTGGCATTGCGGGCGGCCTCCAGCGCCGCCTCGACGCTCACCAGTCCTTCGCGCTCGACCCCGGTTTTGTAGTGCGCCGATTGCGGGCAGTAAGCGCAATCCTCCGGACACCCACCCGTCTTGATGCTGAGAAGGACACACCCCTGCACTTCGTCCGTGCGATGGTGCGCGCGATGCACCGTCTGCGCGCGAAAAATCAGGTCCGGCAGGGGAGCCGTATAGATGGCTTCAATCTCAGCCACAGTCCAGTTATGGCGTGTAGGGGAGTCCAAGATTTCATTTTAGCGCCGCTGCGGCAGGTGCTGCCCGCTACTCCACACGCAACCCGAATTCACGCCGCAATTGGTCGCCGGAATAGAGCCGCACCCAATACGCTCCCGGCGCGAGACGTGTGGCCACGCGAGCCGAAAGACTCTGCGGCGCGATCTGCGCAGCTCCGCTCCATAGCGGACGTCCAGTGGAACTCACCACCTCCAGCCGGTAAGCGAGCGCTGCCGGCAAGTCCGTTCGATCCACAGTCAATTCCAGAGGACGCCCGAAAGGTACGTGCGCCACCCCGTCCCCGTCGCCGCCTCGCAACGCCGTCAACTTAACCGCAGTCGCCGTAGAGGAAGACGTAGCCGCTGAGGATGGTTGAAGGCGCCAGCCTATAGTGACGCCCACCAGCACCAGCATCACAGCCGCGGTAAGCACTACTGGGAAGCCCGGCATCTTAGGAAATGCGAAACCGGGTGATGGACTGCCGACCGCCCGTTCCCTTTCCATCGCCGCGATCCCGGCTTTCATGAGCGCCGTGTACTCATCCACTGCCAGCAGCCTGTTTTGGCACAGGGTGCAATCGAGCAAATGTTCCTCGAGCGGCGCTAGCGCAGGTTCTAACACACGTCCAAACGAATACTCCTCCAAAAGATCCTCCGTCGGATGAACGGGGACCGAGGGCAAAGTGTCCAACGACATCGCTTTCCTCCACGTACCAAAGCTGTACCGCGGTGGACCCTCCAGGCCGACCCGGGACGGTGCCAAACCGGCACTCTGTTCCTTAGTGGGACGCGCCCGCCGAAGTTCTCATGCAAATCGCACTTAAAGCGCCCTGCGCCAGTCTTTTTTTGCCAAGTTCGCCAAAACGGGACTTGGCGCGCGATTTCAGTAACCGAAACTGGGTCTCCGTGAGCGTCATTTCGGTACAAATTTCCTCCTGGGTCTCCTCCTCCAGGTAGAAGCGGGTCAGGATCTCCCGATCCCGGCTCGTCAACTCGGCCAGCACTTTGCGGATCAGGTCCTCTTTCTGGTGGAAGATCGCTGCCTCTTCCGGGTTTCCGTGTGGGTCGGCGACCAGGGAACTGGCGTCCAGATCCAGTTGTTCCCGTCGCGTTTGGACGGCCTTGTCGATATGCGAAGCCACCTGGCGCCGCACGATCGTCCGCACAAATCCCATCAGCCTTTCGGGTTCCCGCAACTCGCCGCGGCGGATCGCCTGCACCACTACCACGAAGGTGTCATGAACCCGATCGTCCAGATCCTGCACCCCCAACTGGCGGCACAAGTAAAAGCGCACGCCTTTGGAAAACAGGTGATACAACTCTGCCATGCCGTCCGTCTGGCTGCTGCGGATTCGACCCACCAGTGTTGCCCAGCCCGCATAAACCTCGGAGTTCTCAGCCAGGCGCCTAGCCAGTTCGGGGTCAGCGCTTGCCGCCATGGTGCGCGACGGGTCGGTTTCTACAGGCGATTCGTCCGGCGGTGGGCGATTGCTTCCAACGGGGTCTGGAGCGAGCATATTAGTGGGTTCCTCCGGTCACTTGATAGGAAGCCCAGGTAGCTGGCGCGTCGCGCCCAGTTCTGGAGTGCGCCACTTCCCTCTGGCTGAGCCGCAGCGCTTCGGCTGCCGAATGATTCTGCAAATGGAAATAAAACCGCGCGAACATCGCGCCCGAATTGTCTTCCACGGGCCACGCGGTAGAGATCACGGCGCTGGCTCCCGCGAGGAGCCAAGCCCGGGTTAATCCAAGTAATCCGGCCCCGTCGCGCGCTTCTCCCGCGTTGGCGGCACAGCCGGTCATCACTACCAATGCTCCGGGTGCCCGTAAGCGCGCGACCTCGGAAGTGGTCAGGAATTCGGGCTCGGCCGGCGAAGTTCCCATGCCGAAAGCGATCAGGGCCTGTTCGCGGTTGGCAGTGGGAAAGAGCACATGCGTAGCCAGATGGATCACTGAGGGATGCGCCGCCAATCCCCGTAAAAAGCCGTCGCGGCGGGCTTCCCTGCCTTCCAGCAGAAGCGCTGTGCCACCGCCTTCGCTCCACATGGCGGCACTGGATTCAATTTCATCTCCGCTGCCCACCAGGCGCTGTAACTGCCCTGCGGCTGCGCGCTTCGAAACACCTCCATGCCAGCGGGGATCAGCCTGGTTGTAGATAGGATCGCCCACCCCCAGAAATTCCCCACGCCGCTGATGGCCATTTTGGTTTTCAGGGTCCGCGGACGCGCTCAACAGCAGCGCCCCCGGAACGGTTTGCAATGAATGCCGCTCCACCAGATACTCCGTGTTGCCGCCCCGCCGCTCGGTCACGAGCGCAGCGAAAGGGATGTCAAAGAGCGCACCGTCCAGCGATAAAAGCCATGCTGGTTTTCGGGTCTCCAGCGGACTCAATTGCCCGAACAATTGCCGGTACAAATCGAGTCCTCGCCGGGCGGCTTCCAGGCCCCCGGCGGGAAACGCCTCGCGAAAAAGCTGCACGGCTTTCGCGATATCCTGCTCGGCCGCCAACCGGTACAACCGCAGCGAACTCCGGCCGACTGCCCACAGGTAAGACTCCTTTTCCCCTAACTCAAAGCTGAGGAGTAATTCGGAGTCTCTTAATCCTTCCTGAAAATGAATAAGTGAATTCCGGCTGAGAATATTCTCCACTTTCTTCGGCCGCAGTCCCAATCCTGCTTGCGCTTCCATTTCGGTAAGTCTCGAAAGGAGACGGTTTTCGGCCGCCGCGGAAGGCCTCCGCGCTCCCAACTTAGCCAGCGTTTCCCAGTATTCCAAGGGGAGCTTTTCTCGCCAAATGCCCGCCAATGCCAGACTTTCGCGTAGGCTCGACGCGCGATTCAACTCCACCGCTTCGAAGGCTTTCGTGGCCCATACGGCATTTCCATGTTGGAACGCCTGTTCCACCGCCAGTTTGATGAACGAATGAAAAATCTGTTGTTCCAGCGCAATGTTGGTGCTGGTGAGCGCCGATTGCGCCGGCAATACCTCCAAACGCCACCTAGCCGCGGCCTCCAGGGCTAAGGAAAAGTCGCGCAGCGCGGCATCCTCCTGTCCGCGGGCTAGCAGTACCCGCCCCCTTTGGTGGAGCAGGACGTACTCGGCTTCCGCCGGTGCCCCACGGTTCGCCGCATCCAGCGCCAATTGAGTCAAACGCTCAGCCGTCGGGAAATCATCGCGCGCCAACGCAAGCGCTCCCAGACGGCCGTAGGACAAACCGATTTCACCAGCACGAAAAAATCGTCGTAAACGGAAAGCCTCCAGGAACGCCGCCTCGGCTTCGGGCAAATGTTTGGAACTGAGGTGCTCTTCGCCCAGCAGATCCCATGACAGAGCTTCGATAGCCAAGTCGTCCCTCGCCCGCGCCGCTTCGATCCCCGCCGCGAAGAACCCGCCCGCCTCCCTGTCGCGCTGCAATGCGTGGATGCGCCCCAGCTGCATCAGCAAAGGTGGTTTGAAGTACGCCGCCGCCGGATCAATCAGCTCCGCCTCAAGCAGCCCTTCTTCAGCCGCGAGCGTGGCCGCCGGCAGATCCCACATTTGCAGGTACAAGCTGGAGAGATTGACGTCGATAGCCCCCAGATCCGCGTGGTCTGCGATTCGCGAAGCCAAATCACGCCCCTGTAAGTAGGTCGCTAGCGCCGCGCGATACTCCAGCGCAAACATTTGGCTCCCGCCCACGCTGATCAGGAAGCGCACCGCCGCAAGCCGGTCGCCCCGCCGCACAGCTTCCTGGTAACCCTGTTGATACAGAGCTTCGGCCGCGCGAAAGTCTCCGGCCTTGCGCAGGCGTAGCGCGTCGTGTTGGATTTGCAGGGAGGCCTGATCCCACCAAGGGCTAGAGTCAGGCAATCTAGGCGGGATGACCGTCGGGGGGCGTGATCCCGTCATCCACAGCGTGAGAATCAGGCAAAGGCTTCTCCCGAAGGCAGCCATTTGCTTAGTTCTACAGGCTTACTACCCGCCATACTACCAGAGACCTGACGGTAAACCAATGGTACTAAACAAATCGGTGGGACGCCGCCAGCCCGACGGCGCCCCCTCGCAGCCAGCTTAATTGCCAACTGGAGACGGAGGAAATACAACGATCATAGAGTGCGTTACCCCTTTCTGCCCCGATCCTAACGGCAACCGCCTTCTGAATAGAATTCCGAAAACGCCAACTAATGCACTCAAGCCGCTTGACGAACCCGCACCATCGTCACCGCCATGTGGGGCGGGCCTGCGGCCCGCGTTCGACCTCCGGTCGAACACGCTGTTTGCGTCGAGGTGTACTGTTAAGGTATGGACAAGCGATTAGCCAAGCGGCACAAACGCCAGGTAGCCCGCGCGCGCGAAAAAGTGAAACTCTCCGAACCCGACGTGCGAACTCCGGAACAAATCGAAGCCGCCAAAGAAGCCAGCCGCCCCGACCTCAGCCGCGGCAACCAGCCCAAGGTAGCCGCCAGCGGCCGCTCCTTCCGCAATCGCCTGGCCACCGCCACCGGCGGCGCCGCCAAAACCGACGGTTAGGAATACGTGCTATTTTCCAAACGCTGCCCCAATTGCCGCTCGGTAGAGTTCCGCGGCGTAGGCGCGCGCAACGCTTTGGAAAAAGCCATCCATTGGTTCCTGCTGCCCTACCGCTGCTCGCTCTGCGGCCGCCACTTTTTCCTGATGCGATGGCTGACTGCCTGACTCCCGAAGACCTCACCGCGGAGCACCTCTCGATCGCCCGCACCGCGCAAGACTTCTGGACCGCTGAAGTCGCCCCCAGCCTGGCTGCCATACAACGCAAAGACCCCGGCGTGCTCCTGGGCGTTCTTCGCAAGTCCGCCGAACTCGGCTTCACCGGCATCTCCATCCCCGAACGCTTCGGCGGCATGGAACTGGACCTGGCCTCGGTGATGATCATAGAAGAGTGCTTCGCCCGCGATGCGTCGTATCTAGTGACACACGGCGCGCAAGCCGGAATCGGCGCGCTGCCACTGATCTACTTCGGAACGGAAGAGCAAAAATCCAAATACCTGCCGAAGTTAGCGAACGCCACGATGATCGGCGCCTACGCCCTAACCGAGCCCCAAGCCGGCACCGATGCCATGGCCATCCGCACCCGCGCCGATCTCAGCCCCGATGGAAAACACTATGTCCTGAACGGCCAGAAGATGTGGATCACCAACGGCGGCATCGCCGACCTGTTCACCGTTTTCGCCAAAGTCGGCGGCGAAAAGTTTACGGCATTTCTAGTCGAACGCGCCTACCCCGGGGTGACCTCCGGCGCCGAAGAACACAAGATGGGATTGCACGGCAGCTCCACGACAGCGTTGTATCTCGACAACGTCTCCGTCCCCGTCGAGAACGTTCTAGGAGAAGTAGGCCGCGGCCACATCATCGCCTTCAACGTCCTCAACATCGGACGCCTCAAGATCGGACCCTACGCCGTAGGAGCCTCGAAAGAAGTTCTGGCCCTGAGCCTGGCCTATGCCCGCGAGCGCAAAGCCTTCGGCAAGACCATCGCAGAATTCGGCGCCATCCAACACAAACTAGCCGAAATGGCCGTGCGCATCTTCGCCGTCGAGTCCATGTACTGGCGCGTAGTCGGCCAGATTCAACAAGCCAGCGCCATCAAGGACCTCGCACTCGAGTGTTCCGCGGTGAAAGTGTACGCCTCCGAGGCCGTCGGCTACGTCGTCGATGAAGGAGTCCAAATCCACGGCGGCTACGGCTATCACCAGGATTACGCCGTCGAACGCTTCTACCGCGACGCCCGCATCTTCCGCATCTTTGAAGGCACCAACGAAATTAATCGCGTGCTGATCCTAAACCAATTGATGAAGCGCCGGGATGAGGGAAAGATCTATTTCAACATGACAGGATTCCTCCCGGCCCTCGAGAAATTTGGCTCCGATTTCGAAAACCAGCAGGAAGTGGCGACGGCACTCTCCGACATGGTGATAGAGTTTTTCGTTATTGAGTCGGCCTGGTTGCGAGCTCAGAAACTAGAAGCCGCCGGTAAAGGCGCCAACGCCATGGACATATTCGCGGTCCTGCAAAGTGATTCTGAAATCCGGATGGGAGCCCCGGTGCGTGCCTTATTTGGAGCTTGCGGGTTAGATACGCCTGCCCGGCCATCGGAAGTCCCCGTGGATACCATCATGCTACGCCGCAAAATCGCGCGCCGCTTGCTAGACGCCGGCCGCTACGTAGTCTGATTCTTCAGCCCGAACAGGCGCACGGCATTGTCTTTGAGGATCAGCGGCCGCACCTCATCTTTAATCCCGATACTGTCGAAATCCTTCAGCCACCGGTCCGGCGTAATCACCGGGAAATCCGACCCAAACAGCATCTTATCCTTCAGCAGCGTATTCGCGTACTGGATCAACAGCGGCGAAAAATATTTCGGCGACCAGCCCGACAGATCAATATAAACCTGCGGCTTATGCAGACACACCGAAATTGCCTCGTCCTGCCAGGGGAACGACGGATGCGCCATAATCATCGGCATGTCCGGAAAATCAACGGCAATATCATCCAGGTAAATCGGATTCCCATACTTCTGCCGCACCCCGCCGCCGCCGCGCACGCGCGTCCCGATCCCGCTATGCCCCGTGTGAAACAGAGCCGGCAACCCCGACTCCGCGATCACCTCATACAGCGGATAAGCCATCCGGTCATTAGCAAAAAACTCCTGCAGCGGCGGATGAAACTTGAACCCGCAAATCGCACCCCCAGCTACCAGCCGCTTCGCTTCCTCCACGCCCTCCTTGCCGCGATGCGGATTAATGCTGGCGAACGGAATCAAAACGTCAGGACTAGCCGCCGCAATCTCCGCAACCTTGTCGTTCCCCAAAAACGGCGCCCCCGACAAATACT
>Ga0163163_10005093_pt1 | contig 11326 bp, 8 predicted proteins | sample S65metaG_FD_119766 | JGI IMG/M metagenome (GOLD analysis project Ga0163163, IMG submission 119766) | Switchgrass rhizosphere microbial communities from Kellogg Biological Station, Michigan, USA - S6-5 metaG | ecosystem: Host-associated > Plants > Roots > Rhizosphere > Soil | place: USA: Michigan... | reverse complement strand
TGCCGCGGAACTACGGGCGACTGACCCTGCGACGGGGCGCTGCCGCCGGACGGACTGCCGAAGCGCTGCCACCCACTCCGACCGTCATTGCGCGGGGCGGTTGGCTGGCTGACTTGTGGACTCGGCGCCGGAGCTTGGCGATTGTAACGTGGGGTCTGCGCCGGGCTGCCCGATCCATAGCGATTGCCGGGCTGATTTCCCTGCCCTCCCCCTTGCTGTCCGGAGGGCGAGCCGAAGCGTCGCCAACCAGAGGAGTCATTACCGTTTTGCGGTGAACTTTGTCCTCGATTGTTCTGCGGCGTGGTCTGCTGAATATTTTGCCGCCCTCCGAACTGCGCGCCTTGAGTCTGGCCCGGCGTCTGGGATGCTCCGCGGTTGAATTGGCCGCGCTGCACCGGGTTGGGCTGCTGATGAGTGAAAAAGCGTGAGTTTACGTTGCCACGTGGGATCGCTGTAGCCTGGCGATCCGAAAATCGAAGATTCTGCGAACCCCCGGCAAACGGCATCTGACCGCGGATCACTCCCGCCGAACCCACCTGGGCGCCGCTGGTGCGGATCACACGGTTGAACCGTCCGCCCTGGAAATCGTTCGCGGCGACTGCGCTGATGCCATTGCGATATCGAGAATTTCTATATACGTTTGTGATATTTACGTTCGTAATATTAATCGATCGATTGAAGCCACGGTTGCCATAGTAGCCGCGTCCCCACCAGGGGCGGAAGACCTCGTACGGCGCTAGGGGAACCCAGCCTACGTTACCGAATCCGAACCCGATACCGCCGCCTCCTCCGAAACCGAAGAAGCCTACCAACGCGGGCGACCAATAGTGCCGCGCAGTGATCAGACCGGGATACCAGCACCAGCCGAACCGGTCATGATGGAACCAGCGCCCATAGTGGTAAGGAGCCCACCCCCACGGGTCGTAGCTGACCCAGGTCCAGCCATACCAGTCTTCCCAAACCCAGCGGCCCGACTGATACGGAGCCCAGTCCGCCGCCACGGCGGTAGGACGCCATACGTTGCCGTACTCCGGCACCGAAGTCCACGTACCGGCGGCATCCAAATCCTCCGCGCCGTAGACTCCGGGACCGACGTAGCGAGAACTGGGGGACTGCAGTATGAGGTGATCGCGGCTATCGGACCAGCGATCCCACTCGTCGATGCCGCCGGCGGGCACCACCTGGAACTCGGCATCGTTGGCATTGCCGCGGGCCATTAAGGTCTGGCCGTTGCGTACCCACTGTGAACCACGCGGAGTAAAGACTTCGACGTCTCCGTTCCGGGCGGTAACTTGCGTGTCACCTGAGTCGTTGACCGAGATACGAAAACTACCCGGTCCCGACGGCCGGACCGAGAGGCTGGGGGTATCGATCTCGATGTTCCCCTCGCTGGCGCGCAGTGTACGGTAAGTCATGACTCCGCGGGCCATTTCCATCTGGTAGCGGCCATACTCCAACTGCGTCAGGCGCAGTTCGGCATTCGCGCCTAGGCGAAGAACGTTGCTCGCATCGAACTGGACTTCGGCCCGTGAATTCGGTCCGGTGGCTACATGGTCGTCGGTCAATAGCGGAGCATTGATGACGCCAGCCACCCAGTCGCCGGAGTCGCCGCGGCGAACGGAAACATCGCCGTTGATCAAGCTGATACGAGCCACGCCGCGCTTGAGATCGTCTGGATCCTGTGCGCGAACGGGGCTAACACTGCCTGCAAGCGAAAGCATCGCACCCGTCACAGCCAAGAACCGCAAATTGCCTAAGCGTGTCATACCGGTCTCCCGAACTACGCACCCTTAATGGCACGGCTAAGGCCAAATCAATTTTCTTTTGGATTTAAAAACTTACGGTCAATAGTGAAAGTGCGCGGTGGCTGAAAACCACCACTGCTGGCTGCGATGCAGCAGTGTCTACCGTGCCAGGGTCAGGCCCGCATCGCGATACAGCACATGGAGATGGCGCTGCTCGAGGAGCGCGGCATCGTCCGGCGTCAGGACATAGTAATCGTAGGTCCCAGTGAGCTGCTGCCGGTCGATGCGCTGCCAGTTCCCCTGTCGGTATCGTGTGCGGTAGTAATTAATGATGGGCTCTGCCGCCAGGCTCGCGCCGACCCGAACCGCGGCGGTACCCGCGTTTTCACGTAGGATTTTGGCTAAGGTGCGGCCACCTGTAAATTGCCTCCCCGCAGTGTAAGCGCCGATCGGGAATACGGCAATGTAGCGGACCATTATCAGCGCGGACAAGAAGAGGAACGCGATTTGTGCAGCCTTATTCTTTCGCTTTATCATCCCAGCCGTAACTGTCAGCATAGACAGTGGAATCAGATAAATCGCTCCTTGCAGCGGGAATGGGGTATGTAACCACCGGTGCGCGGCGATCAGCAGCAACAGGGTGAGAGCGAGAGTGGCTCCGGAAAGCGTCACGAGCGCTCGATCGGGCCGACGCCAGGAGCGGGCAGCGGCGGCGACAGCGGCCACTGCCAGTAGAGCCAGGGACACGCGCGCTACCGCGCCAACAACTGGCAGTGAGGTTCCCAGCGACAATGCCGTGAGTTCATTGATTGTTTGTCGCATGCTCGTAGCCCCAACGCCGAGCGTTTTCCACTCCGCGTGATTGAGCGGGATCACCAGCAGGACAAACATGGTGAGAAAAAAGGTTAACGTCAGAGTGACTGCGTGCGCCCTGCACTCTGACCACGACCACACGAGGAAGACGACCAACAAGGCGACTGCCGGCGCGGCGAATGTCAAGGAGGCCGCCACGCTTAGGCCCAAACACATAGCAGAGAGGTTGAGGTTTCTTAGGCTAAATGACTCTACCGACTCGAGCATCAGCTCCAAAGCCCACATCCAGGACGCCAACGCCATGCCATAGCCGCGGGCCTCGCTCAGGGCATCCACCACCATCGGATTGAGGGTGAGCAGACCGATCGTAACGAGTAACGTCAGACCGCCGCCAAACCAACGTCGTGCCATCCGGAAAACCACCCAGAGATAGAACACACCGGCAAGCAGACTGGGTAGGCGCAGCGAGAGCTCCGTCAAATGGAATCTGGCAGTTGAGATTCGGACCAGTAAAGTGTTCAGCACATGGTTGTTGACGTCGAACCTGGAGAGCGACTCTGTCCAGTCCGGGGCGATGAAGCGATCGTAGTTCCAGGCCTCGCCGGGTGTGACGGTCTGAGTCATGGCGCGGTACAAATTGATCGCCAGCAGTGCCGCGAGGAACCAGCGCGCGGCCCTAATCGATCCGGTAGAAGTGGGTTCCATTGGCCTCGGCGAGTTGCGTGATTCCCCAGAAATTGGGGTACTTCTTCATGTCCGCATAGACCAGGTCGCCTTCGTTCACCAGCAGGAAGCGGAAGCCTAAGGCCTTCACCTCCCGCGTGGCGGCGCGCCTGATGCCCGACGCAAACTCGGCTTTCACGATCTCCGGCTTGTCGGTGAGCGCTACCCAGCGACCGGAGTCCAGGCGGATTTCTACCTGCAGGTGGGCGTTCCAGGCTGGATCGCACTCCAGGACCACCTCGTCAACGAGTTCCGCCACCGGTAACTCGACTTGAAGGCGTTGATGAGGGACGATGGTTTCCCATGTGGACCAGCGGGTGGCATAGTTGTTGTCGAATGCAAGTTGCGCTTCCCAGCCATTCGGCCAGGCGCTGAGGCGCCAGCCGGGCGACCGCGCGAGTTCCCTCCCCTGGGAACGCAGGCGCATTTCGGACACGGTCCAAAAGTCGGTTCCCGAGGCAATGTTCACTACGCGAATTCCCCTAGTGCATACCGGCAGAAATTTGAAATTTAATCCATTCAACGGCTTGTGGGCCTGCGGAGCCCAGAGGATGTCATGTGCCAGATTGCCCAAGGTGGATTCGTAGGAAACGATGATCTCGCGGTCGATATATGCTTCCGCCCTGCCGGAAAACGAGAAGATCCGCTCCCCTGGCGGCACGTTTTGCTCGATCGGCATCTTCAGAGCGTAGTCACCGATATTTTTGAAAAGAAAGGGCGCGGTGGGATCCAGCCGTAGTGCAACGCGGCCAGGGAACGAAGAGATACGCCAGTTCGACGGGTCGCAGTACGTGTTGAGAACCGGCGGCCACGAAACTAGCGCGTGGAACAAAGCCAATACTGGGAGCGCCGCCGGCACACCGGCCAGCCCGATGCCCATCGCGAGTGCTAGGAAAGGCATGCTTGGAATCAGGAAACGGGTTCCGACATTCAGATAGGCGGGCAGTGCAAAAACCACACCGGCGAGCAAAAGCCGGCGGCCGGACTTAAAGCGTAACGCGAGCAACCCGCACGGGACAAGCAAAAACACGGGCCCAACAGTCCCTCCGTAAAACCCATTGCGCAGTGTGAGTTGCAGCGGAATCTGCCAGTAATGCTTAATGTCTGGGTAGTGACGGAGAGTTTCTGCATAAATCCGTTCCATGCCGGGGTGGTAAGAGGGATTGGGAAACCAGGAGTTCAAAAAAGGAGCGAACGGGTTGCCCACCCAGAACCAGTTACGAAGCACCCACGGAGCCACCATGAGAAGCGCGGGAAGCAGGAGGTAGAGGATGTCGCGCACCGTCAAACGTGCGCTGCCGCGAAATCTGCCGGAACAGACCCAGCCTATGGCAAAGGGTAACGTAAGAAACGCCGTGTACTTCACTCCATATGAGAATCCAGCTAACAAGCCTATCAAAATTAATAGATTAGGAGACTGATAATCATCCCATACTTGAAGAAGATAGAAAACTGCAAAAATCAGGGTTGCAACCGTGAGATCGTTGTAAGCGGAAACGCCGTCTTTGCCGATCACCGGACTCGCAAAGACAAGAATCGCCGCAAAAAGGCCAGCTCCCGGATAGCCGAAGCGTCGTCCCCAACAGACCATCAGCAGAGGCAAGGTGCAGAGCCAGGTGAAGTGTACGAGGGCGGCCGCGGAGTGACGGCCGAACGTAAACGCCACCAGGAACAGCATCTCCGCCCCCTGCGAGAAGTAGGCGTACATGCTGGGGTAGTCCCAGGCGAAACCGTGATTGCGCCACATTCGGACTACATTCCCCAGGTGATAGCCGCTGCCGTCCGGACTAATTTCTGGAGCCAGAGCATTAAAGAAGTAATAGATTAAAAATGCGCCAAAGATAAGAAAGAAAACCGTCATCCACTTCAGCGAAATTGCCGGCAGACTCTTCCGCCTGGGAGCGACACGAGCTTGCCAAAGGGCCAGCGAAATGACGGCCAGCCCTCCCCATTGAAATACCCCTCTACGCGCCATGTGGAGCGTGCACAGGATGGCGATCAGAAAGCTGAGGCATCCGGAACCGGCCACAAACTCGATGAGTGCCGCCTCCCCACGGTGAAACGTGAGGCGCAAGCGCATAAGCAGGAATCTCCCCATGGCGAGCGACACCGCCACGGTAAACGCCGCACCGAACAGAATGTATGCCACTTCGCGCATCTAGTGAGATAAGAAGCCCGCACTCCGCAGAAGGAAAGATAGTTGCGCGCCATCTTCGGGCGAGATCCAACGCGGATTAGCCTCAAAGGTCACACGTACGAACTTGCCGGGCACGATCAATCCACCAGGAACTGGTTTTTCCAAAAGGTAATCGCCGGCATGATCGCACCGTAACGTGCCGAGAGCCTGCCCGTTGACGGCATAAGAGACGGTCACTGGTCCGGTCACTTTGTAAGTGACTTCCGGGATGGCGAACTCGGCGGTGAAAATCAGGTGACTGACATCCTGCAGGCGAAAGCGTAGTTCCGGATGGGTAAACGCCCAGCGCCGAAAGCCGTGCTCGGGACTGATATCACGAACGAGGTAGTCATCGGCCACAGGGTCGTCCATTTTGACGAAGGCCTGTGGACCGTCGGGGTCGGGACCGAGGTCGAGGGAGCGCTGTGGGGGGGCCGCATACACACCAGGCTGCCGTCCGCAGGAGACGGTCAACATCGCGAAGATAACCAACCGCAGTATTTGCCAGGTCACGAAATGCGAGTATAACAGTCGGATACGTATTACCATGGGCGGTATTCTATTGTGCCTCACCGGACATGAAGGGGCTCCTCGATGATCTGCGCTACGGCCTGCGCGGGCTGAGCAAGAATCGCGGCTTCGCTCTGACTGCCGTGCTTTCGCTGGCCCTCGGGATCGGGGCCAATACAACAATTTTCACGCTGTTGAACGCCGTATTTCTGCGCCCGCTGCCGGTGCGCGATCCGGCGGGTCTGGCAGCGGTATTCACCACCGACCCGCGGATTCCGGGCCTGCTCCCGTGCTCCTACCCAAATTACCGGGACCAGCGAGACCACAATACGGTCTTCTCTTCCCTGCTCCTGTACTCCGCGGTGCTGGTCAACCTGACCGGCCGCGGCGATCCGCAATTGTTGATGGGGCAGCTGGTGTCGGCGAATTACTTCTCGACTCTCGGCGTAGACCCTGCGGTGGGACGCGCTTTCCGGATCGAAGAGGAGGTTCAAGGCGCATCGCCGGTAGCCGTCATCAGCCACGGGTTGTGGCTGCGCCTCTTCGGCGGCAGCCGGGATGTGACGGGCCGGACAATCGAGATCAGCGGTCGCCCTTACAACATTATTGGAGTGGCGCCGCCGGGTTTTCAGGGACTGAACCAGCTCACTGCCGCCGATGTTTTCCTGCCGCTATCGGCGTACCCCCAGGTTTATCCGAGTCCGGGGATGGTTGCCCAGCGTCGCGCCTTGCTTTTCTCCGAGGTGGGCCGGCTCAAGCCCGGTGTTAGCGTACGTCAGGCCGAATCGGCCATGCAGAGTCTGTCGCAGGAGTTGGAACGCCAGTACCCGCGCGACAACCAGGGAAGAACGGTCAGCCTGACTACGGTGGCCGCAGCCTCCCTCAATGCCCGCACACGTCCCGTGGTATCGCAAGCCGGCGCCGTGCTCATGACGATTTCCGCCCTCGTGCTGCTGATCGCCTGCGCGAATGTGGCCAACCTGCTGTTGGCGCGGGCCACCGGGCGCCATAGGGAGATCGCGATCCGGCTGGCGATGGGCGCGAGTCGCGGCCGGCTGATCCGCCAAATGCTGACGGAGAGTCTTCTGCTGGCGATTGGGGGCGGCGCCGCCGGCCTGCTTCTGGCTCGCTGGGCGCGCGACCTCTTGTGGGCGTTGCGTCCGCCCGTTTTCAACCATGCGGGCTTCCGTCTGGAGCTGGATTCGCAAGTGCTGCTGTTCACCGTGGGCGTCTCTGTTACTACGGGAGTGCTGTTCGGCCTGGTGCCGGCCTTGCGAGCCACCCGGGCCAATCTGGCCACCGATCTCAAGGAAAGAGCCAGCGCGCCCACGGGGTTCCACCGCGCCTGGCACCCCCGCGCCGTGCTGGTGATGGCGCAGGTGGCCTTCTCGCTGGTGGCGCTAATCGGCGCCGGGCTGTTCGCGCGCAGTCTGCGGAGCGCCGGGCAGGTGGACCCAGGGTTCGACGCCGCGCATCTGGGCATCGTGGTGTACAACGTGACCGACCAGGCGTATGACGAAGTACGCGGGCGGGAGTATCACCAACGAGCGATAGAGAAGGCCGCTGCGGTCCCGGGCGTGGTTTCCGCGGCGCTGGCGCGCGACACCCCGTTTCGTGTAGCAACCACCAGGACAGTGCTGTTACCGGGCCAGGAAGCCGCAGGACGCTCGGCCCTGACTTCTGTGGTATCCGCCGGATATTTTCAGACGATGGGAATTGCACTGCTGCGGGGTCGTGATTTCCGGTCCATCGATACCAAAGCCACGCCGCACGTGGTGATTGTCAATGAAACCGCGGCTGCCGCATACTGGCCCGGGCAGGACCCGATCGGGCAGCACATCAGCTTTGCCGGTGAGGGACTGCCGGTCGAAGTGATCGGGATCGTGAAAACGGCGAATTACCAGGCCATCGCCGAACCGCCGCAGCCGATGGTATACCTTTCTTTGGTGCAATACTACTTCCCCACCGCCGTGCTGTATATGCGGACGGCGGGTGACCCGGAAGCGGTGGCGGGCACAGTGCGGCGCGAGGTGCAGTCGCTGGATCGTAACCTGCTGCTGCAGGTGGAGAGCATGGAAACCTCGATCCGTGAACTGTTGTGGGCGCAGCGCCTCTCGGCGGGAGTGCTGGCGGTGTTCGGTGCGCTGGCGCTGCTGCTGGCCACGATCGGGATCTACGGCGTGATTTCGTACTCGGTGCGGCAGCGGACACGTGAGATTGGCGTGCGCCTCGCGCTGGGGGCAAGCGTGGACGACGTACGGAGGATGATCCTGCGGGAGGGCACACGGTTGGTTGCGGTCGGCGTATTGTCCGGCGGCGCGCTGTCACTAGCAGCGGCGGGCAGTGTCGGAGGCATGTTGTTCATCAAGAATCCCCGCGACCTGCCCACATTCATCCTGGTCCCGGCGGCGTTGGCGTTAGTGGGAGTGATTGCCTGTTGGATCCCGGCAATTCGCGCCACGAATATCGACCCTTCCGTGGCGTTGCGCGACGAATAGCGGCGGTATGATAGACCACATGGGCACGACGACGCTGATGAGCTTCGCCGAATTCGAACTCCTGGATGCTGGAGCGGATGACGTAGAACTGCTGAGAGGAGAGTTGATCCGCGTGCCGCCTCCGCAACGCAAGCACATGCAGATCTGCAGGCGACTGTTCAAACGATTGGACGCCGCACTGGAGCGCTGGAAGCTTACCAACCAAGAAACGCCAATTGGCGAAGTGGAAATTGAAATGGGATATAGGATCTCGAGTGATCCGCGTTCCTGGCTACGTCCGGACGTGAGCCTGTCCCATCCCGGCCAGCCCGGTGATCGCTACTATGAAGGCGCGCCACTGATGGTTTTCGAAGTCGTGTCCGAGTATGATGCGGCCGCGCGAGTAGACGCCAAGGTTGCGACGTACCTCGCTTACGGTGCGGTCGAGGTGTGGGTGATTTACCCGGAATCACGCCACGCCTGGGTGTACCGGCAATCTGTGCCCGCTGCGACTCGGGAGACTGCGGCGATCCATAGCGATCTGCTGCCGGGTATCGAGATTCCGCTGGACGAGATTCTGTAGCGGCACGGGTTGCAGTGCCTCAGCAGGCGTAATGCGTTGCGTCCTTGCGCCGGGTGGCGTAAAGTGGGGTTCGGGCGGAGGTCCCAGGTTCCTCATGGCTTTTTGCACCAGTTGTGGCGCCACGGTTCAGGGCGCTTTTTGTCAGCAATGCGGCACGCCGTTGAGCGCTGCCGCCGCTCAGGCGGCGACCCCGCAGGCTGGCCCTCCGGCCGCGGCGCTGAAGCGCAAGACCAGCGTCGTCGTCTGGATCCTGCTGGCGGTGGCCGGCGTCTTCGTGCTCTGCATCGCAGGGCTGATCGCCGCAGGCCTGTACGTGGCCAGGAATCCCGGTGTGGCGATGGCCAAACTGATCACGGCGGCCAACCCCGACGCGGAGGTCCTGAGTACGGATCTCGGCTCGCAGACGCTGCGCATTCGCGACCGCAGGACCGGCAAGGAAGTCACGCTTTCGTTCGACGATGTGAAGAAGGGCCGCCTGAAGTTCTCTGCAACAGGCGACAACGGAGAGGTGGCGAATCTGGAAATCGGCGGCGGTGAAGGCAAGCTGCCCTCGTGGGTACCTGCGTATCCTGGCGCCCGTGCACAGGGCAACCTCACGGCCAGCGGCGCGGACGGCGGGGGCGTTGGCGAAGGCGGCATAGTCACTTTCACTACGCCGGACCCTCCCTCCAAAGTGACGGAATTCTACGACGCCAAATGCAAGGAAATGGGCATGAGCGTCAACCTCTCGCAACTCAGCGATAACGGCGGCCTGATCGTCGGCGCAGACGACGGAAAACAGCGCACGCTGCATGTGATGGTGGCTGGGGGTAACGGCGACACTACGATTACGGTCACCTACGGGCGAAAGCGATAGCCCGTACTACCCGTGCCCGAAGTACATTAGCCAGCCCAGGCCGAACAGCGCCAGCAGGAAGCAGCCAAAGGTGTAAAAGCCATAGTGCAGGCGGTCGCGATCGGTTCGTTTGGTCACCACTCCCAGCACCACCGAGGTGAATACCGAGAACAGGAATGCCGCCTCAAAATGCGAAAGATTCATCTTCGGCATTAGTCTTTCCTCCCCGCGGCAATCTCATAGGCGTCCACCATGGCCAGGATGTTCAGCAATCCGGCGGTCACCAGAAACTTGGTGCCGTAGTCGTGGACGTGTCCCGCGGTGTCCACCTGGCTGTAGCCGAAGCAGACGCTCAACAGGTAGAGAATGCCGGAGCAGACATTGCCGATGAAGCCGCCCGTGTTGATCAACGTAGTCAGCAGGTCGCCGGTCTGCGGTGTAAACATGGCGCCTTGCATCATGAGGCCGCACAGGAACATGCCGGTGACCGCGGCCAGCAGCAGCCCGCCGCGCCCGTTGCGTTTCAGCAGAAAGTGGCCGCCGCCGGGAATGAGCCAGCCTAATGCCACTGCCGGGACCCAGGCGCCCAGGGGAGGCATAGGCTGTTTCTGCTGTACTTCTTTATCCTTGACCATATCGGGTTTCTTTTGAGTTTAGCAGCTTCGTCGCCAAGGCTTCATGCAGGGAAAAATGGCTGTGCGGGCAATGCCACGGCTTTATCCCAACGTTACGGCCTGAAATCCGTCACAAATTAAGAGGGTCTGTCGTATCACAAGAGTATATTTGAACAATAGGGGATTATTCAGCATGCAAAGAGCGAGTTTGGGCGTCTGCCTGATCATTTTCACTTCCTGTGCCGCCTTCGGGCAGGCAGCGGCGGAGTCTCCCACCTTCGAGGTGGCGTCGGTAAAACCGGCCGAACCGCCCCCGGGAATGGGAATGATGCGCGTCATGATGCGTGGCGGTCCCGGCAGCGCCGATCCCGGGCAAATCACCTATTCGAATGTCTCGTTGAAGAACGTTTTGACGATCGCGTACGCGGTCAAGGGATATCAGATCAACGGTCCGAAGTGGCTGGATAGCGAGCGCTTCGACATCGTCGCCAAGATTGCCAAAGGAGCCACCAAGGAGCAGTTCCAGTTGATGTTACAGAATCTGCTGGCGGAGCGCTTCAAGCTGACGCTGCATCACGAGACCAAGGAGCTTCCGATGTACGCGCTGGTGGTGGGCAAGAGCGGTCCCAAGCTGAAGGAATCAGTGGAGGAGGATCCTGCTGCTGGCGCCGGGTCGCCCGGTGGCTCCGGCGCCCCAGGAGGACCATCGGCCTCCGCACCGCCGCCGCCTCCTCCCCCCGGGCCTGATGGGCCGGGTCCCGTGATGAACCGGATGAAGATGGGTGCGGATGGCATGCCGCAACTTCCTCCGGGAGCGGGCAAGAACGGTCTAATGATGATGATGATGAAT
>Ga0163163_10005092_pt1 | contig 11327 bp, 11 predicted proteins | sample S65metaG_FD_119766 | JGI IMG/M metagenome (GOLD analysis project Ga0163163, IMG submission 119766) | Switchgrass rhizosphere microbial communities from Kellogg Biological Station, Michigan, USA - S6-5 metaG | ecosystem: Host-associated > Plants > Roots > Rhizosphere > Soil | place: USA... | reverse complement strand
TTACATTCTCTAGACCGATAACCCCGACTCGCAAAAATCTTCATTGGCTGAATCGACCTCAAACATCTGCCGCAGACACAGAACTACAAGCGAAGCGACTGCAAAGAGAAATGCACGCAAGCATTCGCTTTATCTCCGGCTGCAGAATTTTCTTCTGCTCACAATCGTGATTTCCCTAACTGCGGGTTGCGGGAAACGTCGACCTCCCTTACCTCCAGTCGAGAGAGTTCAACAGCGCACAGAGCTTCTTTCGGGAGCTCAGCAAGGTAACGAAGTGATCTTAAGTTGGCCAGCTCCTGTGCGTAACGCACCTGACACCAGTGTTCAGAGTATTCGTAGAATTGATGTCTATCGTTTGGCGGAGAAACCCACGGCTCCGAGAGCACTCACCGAGGATGATTTTGCAGCGCGCGCCACTCTGGTCGGCTCAGTAACATACGATCAGATTCGCAATGCCGGCGAAAATTTGACCTATCATGACTCTTTGGAACTAGCCGGTGAACCAGCCCGACTTCGTTATGCTGTTCGCTTCGTCAATTCATCGGGCCAGCGCGCTGCATTTTCTAACTTCCTGCTAATTGAACCGGCCGCGCGAATTTCCCAGGCTCCCACGCTCCGCGCCTCTGATGTTAAGGAGGATGCAGTCACTCTAACGTGGCAGCCGCCGTTGGCAAATATTGATGGTTCGACACCAGTGAATTTACTTGGCTATAACGTTTATCGTATGGACGAGTCGCAGAGCACTCCAGGTGAGACGCCAATTAATTCCGCTTTGGTCTCAGGCACGTCTTACGCTGATAAGAGCTTCAAATTTGGAGGTGAGTACCGGTACCTTGTGCGCGCCGTTTCCCTGGGGACGGAAGGTGCGCAGGTTGAAAGTCTAAACTCCAACGTACTTCCTGTTTCTCCGCGTGACACATTTGCGCCTTCGGCTCCAAGCCCTCCAAGCGTTGCACCCGCAGCCAGTGGAAGACTTTCGATTTTCTTTGCTGCAAACCCCGAGAACGATATCGCCGGCTACAACATCTTTCGTTCGACGGATCCTGATCTATCCAAAGCGAACTGGATGAAACTCAATCCGACGCTGCTAACTCGAACATCGTTCCAGGATGACAAGGTGGAGAGTGGTAAGAAGTATTACTATTATGTAATTGCTGTTGATACTGCTGGAAATGTCAGTCAACCATCCGAAGTTGTTTCGGAAACTGCACCCTAGGACCTATGAAACTTGCCCGCATAACGCAGAAGAGTTTCGCGACTCCTCGATACGCAATTATCGACGGGACGAAAGTTTTTCCACTCAGTGAGAATTACACGCTCGACGATCTCAATCCCTCGGCGACTGAAGGCGCCCTGGAGTTCGAGGAAGCTAAGCTCCTCGCACCAGTCGCACCATCCAAAATCGTTTGTGTTGGACGCAACTATCGAGAACACGCCGCAGAACTCGGCAACAAGATGCCCGACGAACCACTTCTTTTTCTTAAGCCACCTTCGAGTCTTGTGGGACACGGTGATCGCGTTGAGTTGCCTTCGCAGTCCCAACAGGTAGAACATGAAGGCGAACTGGGAGTAGTGATGGGTCGAACCGCGCGCAAGTTAAGCGAAACCGATAACCCCTTGAGCTACGTGTTTGGTTACACATGCATCAACGATGTAACAGCGAGAGATCTTCAACGTAAGGACGTTCAGTTCACGCGTGGCAAGGGCTTCGACACTTTCTGTCCTGTGGGTCCGTGGATCATTACGGATCTCGACCCCACCAATGTCGCGGTGACCACTCGTGTAAATGGCGAAGTAAAACAAAATGGCAACACACGCGACATGGCTTTTCCAGTCTCTTTTTTAATAACCTATATCTCATCGATCATGACTCTGTACCCTGGTGATTTAATTGCAACCGGAACGCCTGCGGGCGTTTCCCGAATGAAGCATGGCGACACTGTCGAGGTCGAAGTTGGAGGAATAGGGATCCTGAGGAATTCAGTCTACGATCCGACCGCAGGATCGCAATTTTCCGGATAGGAGTAAGCTATGAAGTTTTTCTTGGATACTGCAAATTTGGATGACATTCGTGAAGGCGCTTCGCTTGGACTCGCAGACGGCGTCACCACGAATCCGTCGTTGATCGCGAAAGAAGGCAATGTCGACTTCAAACAGCATATCGCGGCGATATGTGAGATCGTGCAAGGGCCCGTGTCGGCTGAAGTGACAAGCCTGGACAAGGATGGAATGGTGCGGGAAGGCCTCGAGTATTCGAAGATCGCGCCAAACGTCGTCGTCAAGTGTCCGCTGACACGTGAAGGCTTAAAGGCGACTCGACAACTCTCCGATGGAGGCATCCGAGTCAACGTCACTTTATGCTTTTCCGCAGCACAGGCAATTCTCGCTGCGAAGGCCGGTGCTTCCTTCATCAGTCCTTTCCTCGGGCGTCTTGACGACATTGGTCAGAACGGGCTCGTGCTTCTCCAGGAGATCGTGGAGATTTATCAAAACTATAATTGGAAGACTGAAGTGTTGGCTGCAAGTTTGCGACATCCCATTCACGTCATCGAAGCCGCGCGCATCGGCGCAGATATCGCCACGATGCCGTTCAAAGTGATCGACCAGTTGTTCAATCACCCGCTGACGGACAAGGGGCAGGCACAATTCCTCGCCGACTGGGCAAAGAGTGGAAGGAAATAATTATCGACTCAGTAGCGCGAGTTCTTGTCAGGACACATAAATATGATGGGGCTGAGCATCGTCGTTGGACGGCTCGAGTTCTCAAGTATGAAACGCCCCTGCTGGTGCTCGATGCTGAATTCGAAGAGGACATCGAACACGCTTTGCTGGGAAAGATTGCATCCGGAACTTTGAGCACTGAATATTACTGGTTAGACCGCTGGTACAACGTCTTTCGGTTTAGTACTCCTGAGCGAGCTTTGAGGAGTTTTTATTGCAATATCAACATGCCTCCAACCTTTGACGGTGAAGTGTTGAGCTACGTGGATCTCGATATTGACATACTCGTAAAGCCCGACCTGTCCTATCAAGTTCTTGACCTGGACGACTTCGAAACAAATGCAAGGCGTTACGACTACCCGGATGAGGTTCGAAAGAATGTTCGTCTTGCTGTAGACGATCTAATTCACATAATCGAGAATCGAGCCTTCCCGTTCGACTCACAATAGTTATGGCTTCTAAACAACAACCTAAACCAGCGCGGACCAAGCTAAGCGTTCTCCGAGAGAAGCAACTGCAGGCCGAACAAGGTGGTGGCGCTGCACGCATAGCTAAGCAGCACGAGTCGGGAAAGATGACGGCGCGTGAGCGAATCAACTTCTTGTTGGACGAGGACACGTTTGAAGAGTTCGATAAACTCGTCGTGCATCGATCTAAAGACTTCGACCTCGACAAGCAAATCTATCCGGGCGACGGCGTAGTGACCGGTCATGGCTTGATAGATGGTCGGAAGGTCTTTGTCTTTGCTCAAGACTTCACAGTGTTTGGCGGTTCCCTATCGGAGACTCATGCGGAAAAGATTTGCAAGGTTATGGATCTGGCGATGAAGGTTGGCGCTCCCATCGTTGGTCTAAACGATTCCGGCGGCGCCCGCATTCAGGAAGGTGTAGTCAGTCTCGGTGGCTACGCTGATATCTTCCTGCGGAACACACTCGCAAGCGGGGTGGTTCCACAGATTAGCTGCATCATGGGTCCTTGCGCAGGAGGTGCTGTCTATAGTCCTGCCATCACCGATTTCAATGTGATGGTAAAGAACACCTCGTACATGTTTATTACCGGACCCGATGTAATCAAGACAGTCACGCATGAAGAAGTCACCAAAGAGGAATTGGGCGGTGCCATCACCCACAATACTGTCTCGGGTGTAGCGCACTTCGCCGTTGAATCAGACGAAGATGCCTTACGCGTTGTCAGAGAATTATTGTCATTTATTCCATCCAACAATCTCGAGGATCCTCCGTCCGTCGCATCTGATGACCCAATCGATCGCGCCGAACCCAAGCTGAACGCAATCGTACCGCAGGCTTCAAACCAACCTTACGATATTCGCGAAGTTATCAATCACGTTGTAGACGATGGATACTTTTTTGAAGTACAGCAGATGTTTGCCCCGAACATTTGTATAGGCTTTGCGCGACTGGGAGGTCGTGCGGTGGGTATTGTTGCTAATCAGCCCGCTTATCTCGCTGGTGTTCTGGATATTGACGCTTCTATTAAGGGGGCTCGCTTCGTTCGCTTTTGTGATTGCTTCAATATCCCTTTGGTTACTTTCGAGGACGTGCCTGGATTCTTACCAGGCGTCTCCCAAGAGCACGGCGGTATCATCACGCATGGAGCAAAACTGCTTTACGCATTTGCCGAAGCGACGGTACCCAAGGTCACTGTCATTACGCGTAAGGCCTATGGTGGCGCTTATTGTGTGATGGCTTCAAAGCACATTCGCACTGATGTTAATTTTGCCTGGCCAACCGCGGAAATTGCGGTGATGGGCGCCGAAGGTGCAGTTGGTATTCTGTATCGTCGTGAACTCAATGAGGCAAGCGACAAAGAAGCTGCGAGAAAAACACGAATCGCTGAACTGGAAGATAAGTTTGCGAATCCTTACATTGCCGCGGAACGAGGTTTTGTGGACGAAGTCATAGAACCGTCAGAAACCAGACCGAAACTGATCAGAGCTCTGTCGTTGCTCGAAAATAAACGCGACAGTAACCCACCAAAGAAACACGGAAACATTCCGCTGTAGATGAACCTTAGTGCTCCGGGTTTGAAGAGACCTTAACCACGAAGTCGCAAACACACTAAGGCCCCGACACTGATTAGCAGGTTTGTGCCATCGTGACTTCGAGTATTTGGTCAATTTCGCTGGGTTGGTTCGAATGCGATCAATCGTGCAGAAGGATCGAAGGTTATCTTAAAAGGGTACAAAGCTCTTCTGCCGATTATCAAAGGTGTGCCTGAAGGAACTCCGATCAAAACATCAGTAGGAACACCTCTCAAGACAAGTGCGCCGATACTTACGGTTGTAGGTGCTATTTGTCTGGACTGAACTGCGCCACCACCGAGGTCGGTGACATCACCCCGAATGTGGTGTTGTCCAGCTTCGGAAGAGGGCTGGTTTACTGCTAACCCGAATCCGGAACCGGTATCAAGTAATGCCAATCGACCGTCGCCTAATCTTACAAAGGGACGATCGCCACTCGCTTCCCTCACCCATCTGACAACAGCCCCGTCTTTAGGTATGCGCGTTAAGTCCAGCCCGTTAGTCGCACCGTCAAAAACCAAGAGTTGATGGTTTGGAAGATCGATTGAGTATGCCATCCCGCCAAACAAATCAGTTGGATCCAAAATCCCATCAATGCCGCCAGGAAGCATTGGCACGATAGCCAGGACGGGTTTACCTGGAACCACGTTCGTACTGTGTCCAAGTGAGATCCTAGTTGCGATCGCTTGTTCGTTGGACGAGATTGGAGAAGTGCTCAAGCCTCCTACAAGCGTTTTCTTTGACCTGGTTGTTGTCAAGTGAACCGACGTCGCCAGGCGACTGCTAACGATGGATACGCCCGCGCCAGTATCTAAAGCGAAGGTGAATGGCCCCTCGTCATTGACCCAGCCACTGACCAGAAGCCCTTCATTTCTATCATCGCGAAATCTGATAGGTGCTAACGAGGTTGTTGCAGAGGTACCAATCTGTCGCCGCTGAACAAAAGAATGGGCAGCTCCCGAAAGAGGAGCTGCCCACCACAGGTTTAGAACACTGAGAGTACCTAGAGCCAGGACAAGTTTAGCCGTTCTCAACACTCCGCGCCTCGGCTAACTTTAGTAGTTTCGATTACGGTTGCGCAGCTTGTAGGTGTACAAGGCTGAACCGCCAAGTCCAGAAAGTGCACCAATCCCGGCGCCCTTCCCACCACCAATTAGACCGCCGATTGCTGCGCCAGCGCCGGTACCAATCGCCATTGTGAGCTTGTCACGGTGCTTACTCCAGAAGCTGCGACCGCTCGAACGATTGTAGTCATAGTAGACTCGGTTAGACGCGTTTCTGGCTACCGAATTACGATAAACAACTCGGGTTCGAGAAGCCGTTGCGCGATTGGTCGGGACGATTCCGTTCTGCGCCGTTGCGGCTGCGTTGTAGCCATCAGCGAAGCCAGTCTTATAAGCCGTCTGTTCGCCGGCTGTGTTGAATTCCGACGGCACCACTTCACTATTAGTGGGCTGCATATTTTCCGGACTATTCTGTGCGACTGTCTCGGCTGCTGCTGGTTGACTCTTGTGCATTACCAAAGCTCCGACGGACCCGCCTATTAGCGCCGCAATCAAAGCAACTGGTAGAAGTTTGTTTGTAAGTATCATCGTTCCGCCTCTCCTTGCAAAAGGTTCTAAGTTCTCTCAACCATAAAGTCATTTTGCAAGAGCCATTCCCGATACCGTGGGAGACAGGGGGCTTCTAGGGTTTACCCGGTAACTTTAGCAATCTTTGGCCTAAAAATGCCGTGTGCAAGGAATTTGCAAGGTAACCGAAAGCGTTCTGCACAGTTGCGACGTAACGATGAGCTACCCGATATGGAGCGCTGACGAGAAGAGTGAACGAAATGAGGTATTGACTAGAACACCAAAAGCAAAAACCAGGAAGCGCAAGGCTTCCTGGTTCATTCTTATGAATTGGATTGAGAGCTTATTTAAGCTGCTTTAGGCAATTGCGCTGGTTTGTCACGCAACAACTCCAGAGCCTTCTTCATCTGGAGATCTTCGGCCGCTGGTTTCGCCGCAGGCTGAGCCGGCCCTTCGCGTTTTTCGTTGTTCTGGTCAGGCTTGGCAGCAGCGTCATCATCGTTTCCACTCAAATCATCCGGGTCAACATTGTCGGCCACTTCCGGACCTTTTACTTCAACGGAGGGGGTGACACCTGAATGTGCGCGATCCTCACCGAGAAATGTCTTTCCACTTGAGGTGGCCCACTTCACGGTGGTTAACAACAAACCATCGCCACCACGAAGTGTGAACAGTTGCTGTTCGGCTCCGGCGCCAAAACTCTTCTCACCCACTACCTGACCTCGGTTACGTTCAATGATTGCTGACGCAACAACTTCAGATGCTCCGGCAGTGCCTGCGTCAATCAAAGCCACGACTGGACCTGAGAATAAAGTAGCTTTCGGATCGGCAGTAAAAGTCTTAAGAGCCTTGCCTTCTCGACCGACGGTTTCCGCGATTACTCCGTCCTTGATAAACAAGTTGGCGACCGTGACGGCTTCCGTTAAAGAGCCACCGGCGCTGTCGCGCAAGTCAATGATGATCTTCTGTGCGCCCTGCTTAATCAGGTCTTGGAGTTTTGCCCTCGCATCTGCGGCTTCGCCATCGGCAAAGCTATTAATACGCAGAACACCAACTCGACCGGCTTCCATTCTGGCTTCAACCGAAGGAGCTCTGAAGGCACTGCGCTTCACACTGACGGTAAGCGGGCTCGCATTGGCGCGAAGCACTCTTAACTTAACTTCTGTACCGGCTGCTCCATTCAGCAGTTGCTTCGCGTCATAAAGCGAAATGTCACGTGTTGCCTTTCCGTCGATGTATTCGATTATGTCGCCTGATCGGATTCCAGCTTGATCGGCTGGCGAGCCTTTCATTGGGGCGATGACGTAAAGATAGGAAGCCACCTGCGATAGTTCGGCGCCGATGCCGGTCTGTTTGTCGGAGCCATTTTGGTTATACTCGCGAACTTGTTCGGGCGTCAGGTAAGTCGAGTAGGGATCAAGTCCATAGGCAAGGCCTCGGAGGGCGCCAGCTCGAACCTTATCCATGTTTGGCTCATCTACGTAGTCGTTCTGAATGTGTTGCAACACGCTTTCGAAAATTCGAAGCTGTGCATTCGGATCGTTCGCGGGCTGCTGAGCCCGCGTAGAAATCCAGCCTCCAACAACCGTATATAGCGTTAGAGTTGCTGAGATCAGGATCAGGATAAACTTTGTACGGAATGACATTTAGTTACCTCTTAAATTACGTTAGAACAGAAGCCCGAAAGTTCGCACAGCTGCGAATTTGCGTATGATACAGGCGGCATTTAGCTCACGCAAGCGAAGCTTTTGTAGCGCTTATGCATTCGTCGCAACTAGGTTGCGGATGGTTGCTCAATGATACAGAAACGTTCTCATTTCGAATCTCGAGGGTCCGTTCTGGCACTCGATCTTGGCGAAAAGTTAGTTGGTGCAGCCATCTCGGATGACCAACGGATCACAATCAAGCGACTTGCGCCCCTGCGGCGCACCAATTGGAAACGACTACTTAGCGAAGTAGAAACCTTGATCGAACGGTTTGACGCACAATCATTAGTAATTGGTTTGCCGCTGAAGCTCGATGGCAGCGTTGGCAGTGCAGCCGAAAACGTCACGCGGCTGGCGCGTAACTTTGCCAAGTCATTAGATCTCCCTGTTTTTTTGCAGGATGAGCGACTGACCTCATTCGATGCCCGCATCGCTCTTTTGGCTGATGGTCATGACGAAGCCGATATTCCAGCTCTCATCGATGGTGAAGCGGCTGCTCTCATTCTCAGAGACTTCTTGCAAAACAAGGAAACACGAAAGGTAGAAATCTAAGATCCTGGAGCCTAATTTGAGCGTGATACAACAAATATGAAGCGTCTTCTTATAGTCACCTTAGCGGTGACGCTGCTAGCAGGGGCAGCTTCCGGTGCCTGGCTTTACCACGACCTGCACAAGTCTGTAGTCCACAACAAATCCGGTCAGTACATCGAAATTCCCAAGGGTTCATCTACTGCCTTTGTCGTCAGGAAGCTCGCGGCCGAGGGAATTATCAAACATGAATGGCCGTTGAAACTTTACCTCAAGGGAACGGGCGCTGGGTCTTCACTCAAGGCAGGTGAATACGATTTCCCATCTCCTATTTCGCCGCTGATGGTTTTGGCAAAGATGCAACTGGGACAGAGGCGACTAAATCGCATAACCATCATCGAAGGATGGACGCGTTGGGATATCGCTCGAGCAATGATTCAAGTTCCCCAGTTCCATTTGGAGAACGAGGCTCAGGCATTAGATTTAATGGACAACGTTAGCCTGATTAAAGACCTCGATCCGGCTGCGACGAATCTGGAAGGGTACCTCTATCCGGATACTTATGAGTTTGCGCCTGAAGCCACAGCCACCGATCTCATAGACATGATGGTTAAGCGGTTTAGATCCATCTGGAAAGCCGACTGGACGACCCGAGCCACCGCACTTGGCATGACGCCGCGTCAGATCGTTACCGTTGCTTCAATAATCGAGACCGAAGCTAAGTTATCCGACGAAAGACCGATCGTAGCGTCAGTCGTTTACAATCGGCTCCGAAAAAATATTCCATTAGCGGTCGACTCAGCCGTTATATATGCATCAAAGCTAGCAGGAAAGTGGCGTTACGACGGCAAAGTTTATAAGAGCGATATAGAACGTAGATCGCCTTATAACACTCGCCTGTTTGCCGGCTTGCCGCCTGGACCGGTTGCTTCCCCGGGAGAAAGCTCCTTAAGCGCTGCAGTAAATCCGGCCACTACGAATTATTTGTACTACGTGCGAAATCCAGCTCGGGATGATGGCGCCCATAATTTCTATGCAAGCGGTGGAGATTTTGAAACAGGAGTCCAAGCGCTGAGAAAGTGGGAACGTGATAGAGATCTTGAAGACGCAAAAAGGAAACGTGAAACTGCGCCCACTGCGCAATAGCCTCGATTAGCGAGCGGAAATCATAACTGATACGGCAGTGTTAAGACGTCTTATCAGAGTGTTGCTTGTAATTGATTCAGCGTTAATCTATTCTCAAAAAAGCAAGGCCCCGAACTCTTTTCTTATCAACGTAAGGGTGGGAATCATGTTTAAAATCCTGACTGTACTTCTCGCACTAACAATCTGTTGCATGACGGCATTCGGCCAGTCAGCCAAAGGCGTTGACAAACAAAACGAACGAGTAAGAGACGGTGGAACTAATCGTACTGCCGGAAACAACGGAGCAAAGACGGATACTGGCGCCGGTCGAGGAATCGATTTTGGTAGTGGAAGAACACCCGAGACTCCACTTCTTCCAAATCCGTATCGAATGACGTCTCGACGCGATGTATTGATCACGGCAGTCCAGGATCTGATGCGTTCGAAAAAGTTAGTAGTTGACGATGCAGCTTCAAAGCCCTCTGACGGCATCATCGTTAGTCAGCCGTTTACTTTTATCAAAGGCGCTGTTGTTTCACAGGCGGAGTTGAGTAGATACGCTGACGTTCCAGTGTCTGTATCTCGTGGCTGGACTCGTGGGCGATACACATTGACTGTTGAGGTTCAGGCAATTGATGGTTCGACCGCGAACGTTTCAGTTAATGCAAAAGTTGAAGGCCGAACTGACGGAGCAACAGGAGCAGAGTGGACTACGCTTCGAAGCACTGGCTTAGCCGAAGATGAATTCCTGAGCGATTTAGTTACGGCAGTCACTGGTACTTCACCGCCAGGAAGAACGCCGCAGTAGTTCGTGGCTGAAGGAATAGATTAAGAAAACACCGGAGAAGACTTAAAGCATTACATGATTAACGATCCATTTCACCCAGAAGAAGCACTCGAACGCGAGAAGGAAACAACACGAAGAAGACTTTTCGGTGTTGTTTGCGCTGTAGCGATAACAGCACTTCTACTTGTCGGCTACGCATCCATCAAGCGCTTCTACAGTCAACGCATTCTGGCTAATCAAGCGTTGCCTCAAATTACGGACAAGGGGCCAAAGGGTCCGCCAGTTGCGCATATTCTCGTCGATCAACCTTCGCTTGAAAAAGGCATGACCAAGATCGGCGGGATCGTTAAGAACACTTCTCAATCAGAACTAAACGGGCTCGCTATCGCACTGCAACTTCATCGGAGAAAAGGTGAAAGAGCAGAAGAAAAACTTGTGCCCGTTGAACCCGGCAAGCTCCAGCCACTCGAGGAAGGCACATATTCTTTAACGCTGCCCGCCTCTGATTATGGTTCGATTACTTTAGTAGGACTGCGTGCGGATCCTGAGGCGAAGCTGGTAGCTTTTACCACCGCTCCAGGAAAAGCGCGCGCACCCGAGCGACTTGAACCACGAACCATCATAGTGAAGCGGCCAGGTCGCGATGGCGAGTTCATCAATACTCCGGACAACCCAACGAAGGTTCCATAGTTTTTTTTTGAAGTGATGTCTTAAAGGTCGGCGTGCCGAGAGTTAAGGTTGCATGCGAATGATGAATAGAGGTTTAGGTGTTGATCTAAAGAACTACTTTATCCCCTCTCGGTGTAATTGAACCATCATCAAGTGCGCCCAGATAATTTTGAATACAG
>Ga0163163_10005091_pt1 | contig 11327 bp, 10 predicted proteins | sample S65metaG_FD_119766 | JGI IMG/M metagenome (GOLD analysis project Ga0163163, IMG submission 119766) | Switchgrass rhizosphere microbial communities from Kellogg Biological Station, Michigan, USA - S6-5 metaG | ecosystem: Host-associated > Plants > Roots > Rhizosphere > Soil | place: USA... | reverse complement strand
TTGTCGTCGAGGAATACGCGCGCCTCGACGGCGTCGCGCTCCGCTGCCGTCAGGTCTACGGCAAGCCGCAAGCACGCCGGTCCGCCACCGTTGTGCATGCTCTGCCGCAAGTCGAACGCGATCAATTCGATGATCGGCCCGCCACTGCCCAGCATCTCGTCGACCCAAGCGGCGACGCGCGCATTCTCGCGGCATTCGGTCGGAGCGACGAGGATCAGTTTGTGGTCGGTACGCGGCAGCAGCTGGCTGTTGAACAGATAACTGCTTACCGCATCGCCGACGCTGACGGCCGCCGACGGAACGACCATCGGCGCAAATTCATCGCCGATCTTCGTGCGCAATTGTTGAAGCACCGACGCTTGATCGAGCCACGCCTCCTCGTGGCACAGGAGCGTTGTCCCGTATCCGACCGCGATCACGTCGTTGTGAAACACGCCGGCGTCGATCGCATCAGGGTTCTGCTGAACGTGCAGGGTGCTCGAGCGGTCGAGTGCGTGGCGGCGCGCGATGGCCACCGACGCTTCGCGCGTCTGCCTGGCGGGCCACTTGCGTGGGGCCGGAGCGTCCGCGTGGTAGGCGGCGCGGCCGTGCACGAAAAGCTCGACGCCGGGCTTCCCCGGCTCGGGCATGAAGCGAATGTGGTTGGCGGCGCCTTCGTCGCCGAATTGCGCGGCTGCCGGCAATGGATCGTGCACGACGAAGCGCTTCGCATCGGCGAAGATCGCGCGCAGCACGCGCGTCGTGGTCGCGGCTTCGATCGAGCGATGGAAGTGGCTGGTGAGATTCGCCGGTGTGAAATGGACGCGGCCGTCGGCGGTGTCGACCGATGGACTGACGGTCGCGGCGTTCGCCGCCCACATCGCGGCAGCCGAAGAGCACGCGGCGAGAAGCTGTGGCGCTTCCTTCAATGCGCGCGCGACAATCTCGCCCTCGGTGCCCGCGAATCCCAGCGCGCGCAGCGCCGGTACGCTGGGGCGCTCGTGCGGCGGAAGCACCGCCTGTCCGTAGCCACGAGCCGCGAGCGCCCGCGCTTTCGCGAGCCCCTGCAGCGCCGCCTCCCGCGGATTCGACAGCCTGCGCGCGTTTCGCTCCGCCGCGAGATTGCCGCGCGCGAGGCCCGCGTAGTTGTGCGTCGGGCCGGGGATGCCGTCGAAGTTGACGAGCGCCATCAAGCGCCCCGTCGGCGCGTGGACGGCCGCCGAGACAAAACTGCGGCGCACCGTGCGTCCCTCGTTGCGCAGCGAACGGAGTGAGCGCAGGGGTCGTTCATCTGTCTTTCTGCGACAGCGGCACCGCCCGCACCGTATCGCCATCGGTCACGCCCAATTCCGACGCGGCGTAAGGCAAGAGCGGAAGGCGATCGATCCGCGCCGGCGCGTGCACGAGGATCACTCGAAAGTCTTCGAACCGGCGGTTGGAGACGAGCCAGCGTACTTCGTCGGTCAGGCTGTCGGGCACCGGGTCCTCCTCGCCCAGGCTCACCGGCACCACCACGCTCCGTCGCAATGCACGAATGTCGTCACGGAAACATTCGAGTGTCGGACCTGCGTCGAAGATGTCGACGTAGCCCTCGTAGCGGAAACCTTCCTGCTCGAGCATCGACCGCGCGGCGCGCGTGTCGTCGTGCACTTCGCCGATGACGGCGCGGGCCGACAGGGGCAGCAGATTCGCATAGACGGGGTAGCGCGGCATCAACTCCGCAACGAACGCTTTCTGCCCGATGCCGGTCAGGTAATCGGCGGTCGAATACTCCATCGCGAAAAAATGCCGGCCGAGTCCTTCCCAGAACGGGCTCCTGCCGTCGGCGTCGAGCTTGCCGCGCATTTCCGCGATCACTTTCGTCGCGAACCGATCGGCGAATTCGGCGATGAACAAGAGGCGGCTTTTCGCAAGCAGCGGTCCGTTCTTGTTGTGCCGGTGCGCCTGGTCGAGAAAAAGCGAGCAAAGCTCGGTGTGCCCGGTGTGGTCGTTGGCGAGGAACAGCGTTGGCGCCACCGTGTAGACGTCGAGCGCGCGCGATGCGTGGACGATCGTGCCGACACGGTAGTTGTACCAGGGTTCCTTGAGGCCGACCGCCGCTTCGATCGCCGCGATGCCGACGACCTTGCTGCTCGACGATTCGACAAGCACGAACACGTAGCAGGCGTCGGCGCGTGACGCGGCGCCGTCGAACGAGGCGAGCGACCGCTCGATGCGCTCGGAAAGCCGGTCGCGGTTGGCCGGAAGCGTCGTGAGGCCAGTGCCGGTGCGCTCGGACAGCGCGAGCACGGCCGGCAGGTCGTCGCGCGCGATCGGCCGGACGTAGAACAAAGCCGTACTGGCGCCGGCGGCGCCTTAACCGAGCGCGCGGTTGAGCGCGAGCTCGAGACGAGACAGGCCTTCGAGAATCTCGTCCAGGCTGATGACGAGCGAGGGCGCGATGCGGATGACGTCCGGCCCGGCGACGAGCACCAGGAGGCCGGAGGCGCCGGCAGCCTTGACGACGTCCATCCCTTTTCCCTTCCACGGCCCGTCGAGCTCTGCGCCGATCCACACGCCTTCCCCGCGAATGTCGGAAAACACGCGCCGGCGGACGTTGATCGCTTTCAGCCCTTCCATGAAAAGGGCGTGGCGCGCTTTGACGCCGTCGAGCACTTCGGTCGTGTTGATCACGTCGAACACCGCGCCCGCCACGGCGCACGCCAGCGGATTGCCGCCATAGGTCGTGCCGTGCACCCCAACCGAAAACACGCTCGCGATCTCGTGCGTGGTCAGCATGGCGCCGACGGGAAAGCCGCCGCCGAGGCCCTTTGCGCTCGCGAGGATGTCCGGGACGATGCCCTTCTGCATGTACGAGAAGAGCGCCCCGGTGCGGCCCATGCCGCTCTGGATCTCGTCCAGGATCAGGAGCGCGCCGTGCGCCGTGCAAAGGCGGCGGGCGGCCTGGAGATATTCGGGCGTGCCCGGCGTCATGCCGCCTTCGCCCTGCATCGGCTCGAGCAGCACGGCGCAAATTTCGTCGCCATGCTCGGCGAACTCGCGCTCCAGCGCAGCAACGTCGTTGTAGGGAAGGTGCGTGATGCCCGCGGGATTGGGACCGAATCCCTTCGAGTATTTTTCCTGGCCGCCGGCCGTGACCGTGAACAGCGTGCGTCCGTGGAATGCGTTCTGCGCCGCAACGACGCGGATCTTGTGCGCGCCGTGCCTGTCGTGCGCATAGCGGCGCGCGAGCTTGAGCGCGGCCTCGTTCGCTTCGGCGCCCGAGTTGCAGAAGAACACGCGCTCCGCGAACGTGGCGTCGATCAGGCGCTTGGCAAGCCGAAGCGCGGGCTCGTTCGTGAGCCAGTTCGAGACGTGCCAGATCCTGTGCGCCTGCTCGTTCAGCGCCTTGACGAGCACCGGATGGCAGTGACCGAGCGAGGTCACGGCGACGCCGCTCGCGAAGTCGATGTACATCCGGCCGTCCTGGTCCCAAACGCGCGACCCTTCGCCGCGAACCGGGATGAACGTCGCGGGCGCGTAGCAGGGGACCATCCACTGGTCGAACATCTCGCGCGTGACGGGCATCGTCGCCGCGACGCTCGTCGGCGACGCGACGTCGTGCCGCGAGGAGGCGGCGACGACGGCCTTGGCGGCGGAGGTGAGCGGCGGCATGGCGAGGTCCGTCAGCGGCGCACCGGACAGGCCGCGACGACCTGGATCTCGACGCGGTATTCGGGTGACGCGAGCTTCGCTTCGACGGTCGCGCGCGCAGGCGTCTGTCCCGGGACGACCCACTCTTCCCACACGGCGTTCATTGCCGCGAAGTCGCCGATGTCGGGCAGGAAGATCGTCGCGGACAGGATTTTCGTCTTGTCGGAGCCCGCTTCGGCGAGCAGCGAATCGATGAGCTTCAGCACCTGGCGGGTCTGCCCGGAGACGTCCGCCGTCGGATCGTCGGCGACTTGCCCCGCGAGATACGCGGTGCCCGATGCGGGATGGATCACGAGCCCCGAGAGGCGTTTGCCGACGTGCCGGCGTTCGATGGTCATGGGCCAAATCCCTGGTGGGCGCGCCATGGACAGGCGCTCTCGAGCCTATTGTAAACCGGTCCCCACAGGTTGCGTCCGTCCACCGCGGCCGTTGCCGAGCAACGGTACCGCGCCGTGGCTTCTCTATACTCGTCGGTCCGCGTTCGAGAGGCGAATGCGTCTCACGTGACGAAAACCCAAAGGCACCCGAGAGAACGATGAACTGGAAGCTCAAAGACGACTCGCTGTTCGCGATCCTGCTCCGGTCGCCGTGGTGGGTGAGCATCGCCGTTGGAGGCGCGCTCGGCGCGATTGCCGTCGCGTTTCTTCCGCTCGAGTACCGCGTGGTGGGAGCGATCACGGGGGTGCCATTTTTCGTCATCGGCGGGATCGCTCTGTGGCGGCACTGGCAGGCGCCGTCCGCGTCGCGCATCGCCGATACGCTCGTCGCAGTTCGCGCGATGTCGTGGCCCGAATTCTCGCGGGCGATCGAGGATGCGTATCGTCGCCAGGGTTACCGGGTCGACGAGGTCGCGGAGGGCGCAGCCAATTTCGAGATCAGCAAGGACGGGCGCACGGCTCTCGTGCACTGCAAACGCTGGAAGGTGGCGCGCACCGGCGTCGAGCCGCTCTCGGAGCTGCACGCGTCCAAGGAAGCGCGCAACGCGCACGAGTGCATCTACGTGGCGGCGGGCGAGATCAGCGCCAACGCGCGGACCTTTGCAGCGAAGCACGCGATCACGCTGGTCGAGGCGGCGGAGCTCGCGAAGCTGCTTCCGTTGGCGGGCCGGTCGCGAAAGAGTTGACCGAGAGCGGCTTTCGCGACCGCATGCGCATCGTCTCCGAAGCCCATTGACGTTTGAATCGCCCACCGGGATCCAAATGGCCCCACGAGTGAGTCATCTTGACGGCCGCGGCATTGGGGCTCGAGGTCACGAACCTGCCCGACTACCGCAATGCGTATCCCACGGTGCCGCTTGTGATCATGTCGGCCAGGAGTGGGGCGCGCGAGCCGCTGGGCTGCGGAATCAGCCGATCGAACGGACCTAAAGGCCGAGCGCCTCGGCGACGAGCTTTCGCAATTCGCGCCGAAGCTTGTCTCTTAACGGCGCATGCGCGCGGCTGCGATTCAGGTTCTTGAGCTCGTATGGATCGCGGTCGAGATCGTAGAGCTCGTCGAGCTCATCGTTGCTGCCGCGGTTCACCCAGTGGATGTACTTGTGGCGGTCCGTGCGGACGGCTTTATACGTCATGCCGACGAGCCATGGCATCGCCTGCTCGGCCCAGTACTCGACGAGGAACGATTTGCGCCACGGAGTGGGCCGCCCGCCCGCGAACAGCGGCATGAGCGACCGGCCCTGAATCTGCGCGCCTGGCTTGCCGCCGGCAAGCTCGATCAGCGTCGGCGCGATGTCCTGGCAGATGACGAGCTCACTGCGCCGCGAGCTCGCCTTGACCTTGCGCGGGTAGCGAACGAGGAACGGCGACCGAATGCCTTCCTCGTACGCGAAACGGCGCTCCGGCCCGAGGCCATGCTCGCCGAAGAAGTACCCGTTGTCGCCGAGGAACACGATGAACGTGTCGTCGAGCTTGCACTGCCGCTCCAGGACGTCGAGGATCTCCCCGATGCCTTCGTCCACCGACGCCATCATTCGGGCGCGCTGCCGGATTTCCTCCTGCTCTCCCGCGTGAAGGTTTTCGAGGATGTTCCGCGCGAGCTTCGATTCCTTGAGGCCGAACGGCTCGGCCCATGCAGGCTTCTGCCGAACCACTTCGGCGGGCGGCAGCATGTTCGGCTTCTTCGGGAAGATCGCGTCGCGATAGAGATCGCGATGCCGCGGGGCGGCAATGTAACCGCCTTCGATCGAGATGCCGAACGTGCCGTCCGCCGCCTGATGCGCATCCGGATGCACCGCCTTGTGCGCGAAGAACAGCGAGAACGGCTTCGAACGCTTGCGCTCGAGAAACTCGACCGCCAGCCGGTTCATGATGTCCGTGATGTAGCCGTCGTGCTGGACGTACTTCCCGTCGTGGTTGAGCTTCGGGTTTTCGATCTTGCCGTGACCGTCGTAGCTCACCCACGTGTCGTAGCCGGGGCGTGGCATTCCGTCGTTGCCCATGTGCCACTTGCCGATGTGCGCGGTCTCGTATCCGCGCTTCTGGAGCTCGAGATGGTAGTTCGGCAACCGATGGCTCATCGCGTCGCGCGCGACGTTGTCGATGATGCCGTGCCGGCTCGCGTACTGGCCCGTCATGATCGACGCGCGATTAGGCGAGCAAATCGGCGTCGTGTGGAACGCGCGCTCGAAGAGCGCGCCTTCGTGCGCGAGGCGATCGACGTTCGGCGTTTTCATGTACGGATGACCGCCGGCGCCGAACTCGTCGTAGCGCAGGTCGTCGATCAGGATGACGAGGAAATTGGGCTTCATGTCAGGCGAAGCGGGGTGTGGTCGAATGCCGGCGGCGAATGTGGCCGGGTCCTGAGTTCAACGTATGGGCGTCGGGGTCAGGTTATCACTCGGCGACCGCGGCGGCGCGGGATCAGCGGGTCTGTGTATCGCCGTGGGCATTGCCGCTGCGTTACGATGCGCGGCATGAGCGCACGTATCGCAATCTGCAGCGCTGCGGTTTTTCTCTTCGCCGCGGTGGCGCTCGGCGCCTTCGGCGCGCATGCGCTGAAAGCGAAGCTTTCGCCCGAGCTGATGGTCACCTACCAGACCGCGGTCCAGTATCACTTCTGGCATGCGCTCGGCTTGCTCGCCGTCGGCATGCTGCTGCTTCATCGGCCCGACAGCGGGGCGCTCGCTGCGGCAGCGTGGCTTCTCGCGGCGGGGCTCATCCTCTTTTGCGGCAGCCTTTACGCCCTCGCGCTGAGCGGTGTTCGCGGATGGGGCGCGGTTGCGCCGGTCGGCGGTGTCGCGTTCCTCGCGGCGTGGGCGGCGCTGGCATGGTGCGCGTGGCGTTGGTAAATAGGGTCAGAGACGACTTCCGCCATAAATAGGGTCAGAGACGACTTTCCGCGACTGCATTAAATAGGCACACAGGACTTTCGCGTGGTACATGCGAAAGCATGGAATTTGTCTCTGCCCCTATTTTCAAGGCCGGGCAGGAAACTCGTCTCTGACCCCACTTAAGCGGAAAGTCGTCTCTGACCCCACTTTCAGTCGACTTTCGCGCCCGATTCCTTCACCACTTTCGCCCACTTGGCGGTCTCCGCCTGGATGTGCCGCGCGAAGTCATCGGGCGTGCCGCCGGCGATGTTCGCGCCGACGCTCGCCATCTTTTCCTTCGCCTCGGGCGAAATCAGCCACTTCGCGATTTCGGCGTTGAGCTTCGTCACGATGGCGGGCGGCGTGCCGGAGGGCGCGAGCACACCGAACCACGACGACGCCTCGAAACCGGGCAGACCGGCCTCGGCCACCGTCGGGACGTCGGGCAGCGCCGGCGCGCGCGTGGCGGACGTGACGGCGAGCGCGCGCAGCTTTCCCGCCTTGATCTGCGGAAGCGACGGCGGCAGGTTGTCGAACATCAGCTGCACCTGGCCGCCAATCAGATCCGCCAGCGCCGGTGCGCTACCCTTGTACGGAACGTGCGTCATCTGCACACCGGCCATCACCTTGAAGAGTTCGCCGGAAAGATGGATCGACGTACCGGCACCGGATGACGCGAAGTTGAGCTTGTTGGGATTCGCCTTGGCGTAGGCGATCAGCTCCTGGACCGAATTGACGGGCAGCGCGGGATTGACTTCGAGCACGTTCGGAACGCCCGCGACCAGGATCACGGGGACGAAGTCCTTGATGTGGTCGTACGGCATCTTCGAATACAGGCTCGCATTGATCGCGTGCGTGCCGACCGTTCCCATTTCCAGCGTGTAGCCGTCCGGCGCCGCCTTCGCGACGAGCTCCGAGCCGATGTTGCCGCCGGCGCCAGGACGGTTGTCGACTACGACGCTCTGGCCCCACGCATCGGTCAAGTGCTTCGCGACTTCGCGCGCGAGGATGTCCGTCGCGCCTCCCGGAGGGAACGGCACGACCAGCCGGATGGGCTTCGTCGGGTACGCCGCAGGCGCCTGCGCGAGCGCGAATGCCGCAAGGGCGACGAGCGAAGCTCCGAGCAGGCACTGCAACCAAGGGCGAGACGTCGATCTCATTCCGATTCCTCCGTTGGCTAGTGGCAACGATCGCGCGTTGCGCCCGCCATGCGACAGGCCGCTAATCCACCTTAGCGCCCGAGGCCTTCACGATCCGCGCGTACTTCGGAATCTCGCTCTGGATGAAGGCGGCGAACTGCTCGGGCGTCGTCGGCGCGGCCTCCGCCCCCTGCGCCGCCAAACGCTCCCGCGTGTCGGGCGAATTCAGGATTTTGACGACCTCGGCGTTCCACTTCGCGATCACGTCCCTCGGTGTTCCGGCAGGCGCGAGCAAGCCGAACCACGTGGAGATGTCGAAGCCTGCAAGCCCGGCTTCCGCCATCGTCGGCAGCTCCGGCGCGAGCTTCGAGCGCTCGGCGGTCGTGACGGCGAGTGCTTTGAGCTTGCCCGCCTTGACCTGCGGCATCGCATTGGCGAGGTTATCGAACATGAACTGGGTGTCGCCCGCGAGCAGCCCCTGCGTCGCCGGCGCGCCCCCTTTGTACGGGACGTGGACGATGTCCGTTCCCGTATCGACCTTGAACAGCTCTCCGGCGAGATGGCCGGCGCTGCCGTTGCTCCCCGATCCGAACGAGAGCTTGCCGGCGTTGGCCTTGGCATAAGCCACGAACTCCTTGGCGGAGTTCACCGGAAGCGAGGCGTTCACCACGAGCACATTGGGCGTGATCGCGACGAGCGAGATCGGCGCGAAGTCCTTCACCGCGTCGTACGGCATCTTGGCGTACAGGCTAGGGTTCACCGCATGCGTGGACAGCGCGCCCATCAGGATCGTGTAGCCGTCCGGCGGTGACTTCGCGACCAGGTCGGCCCCGATATTGCCACCGGCGCCGGGGCGATTGTCGACGACAACACTCTGGCCCCAATCCTCGCTCGCCTTCTGCGCAATGAGGCGACCGATGATGTCGAGGGGTCCTCCCGGGGGAAACGGGACGACGAGCTTTACCGGTCGGTTTGGGTACGTTGTCGCGGACTGAGCGCCCGCGTGACCTGTCGGCAGGCACGCGACGACGCCGGCGGCGGCGATGACGATAAGGCGTCGGATTCGGTCGATTGTCGTCTGCAAGGGAGGATCTTTCGAAGATCGGCGCGGCGGTTCGTGGCGGCTCGAGCCAAGGTTCTGGCGGCCGCGGGATTCTAGCAGCTTGAAACCGAATGGCCGTCCGGGAGTCTCACCGTTCGCGGCACTCGCGCCCATGGCAGCAACAAGCAAAACGGGCCGTTTGCCGGCTCGCGCCGGGGGGGCGCATAATCATCCCTTTTATGTATCCTGGCCGGAAATCCGGTCATCTTTGGTTAAAAAATGAAAAGATCGATCGGTGGAGTGATCGCGGTGCTCGGCATTGCGATCGCGGCGGGGGGAGGCTACTGGTTCGGCCAGCAGCGCACGGGCGGAGGGCTCGGCACGGCCAACGCGACGGCGGCCTCGGCGGGCTCGGGCGGCGCGAGCGGCGCCACGACGGCGGATAAAGGCAAGGGCGGCGCAGGGCCAACCGTGCTCGTCGAAGCGATCACCGCTTCCACCGCACCGATGCCGCAGTCGATCACGGCCGTCGGCAGCTTGCGATCCGACGAGTCGGTCACGCTGCGGCCCGAGGTTGCCGGTCGCGTGAGCGCGATCGGGTTCCAGGAAGGACAACGCGTTGCGAAGGGCACGGTGCTCATCAAGCTCGACCCCGCGATCAACGAGGCCGAGGTCATGCAGGCCAAGGCCAACCTGACGCTCGCGAAGGCGAAATACGATCGTGCCGTCGACCTGCAGAAGCAGGGCTTCATCTCCGGACAGGCGCGCGACGAGGCGGAGAACAGCCTCAAGGTGATGGAAGCGTCGCTGTCGCTCGCGACGGCCAAGCTCAACAAGATGGAGATTCGCGCCCCGTTTTCGGGTCTGATCGGCTTGCGCTCCGTTTCGGTAGGCGATTACGTGAAGGAAGGCCAGGACATGGTCAACCTCGAGTCGATCGATCCATTGAAGGTCGACTTCCGCGTGCCCGAGATCTATCTCAAGCAGGTTCAAGTAGGTCAGAAGCTCGAAGTGAGCCTCGATGCCCTGCCGGGGCGGAAATACGAAGGGACCGTCTCGGCGATCAACCCCCTCGTCGACGCAGCAGGGCGCGCGATCGTGATCCGTGCGCAGGTACGAAACGCCGACACCTCACTCCGTCCCGGGATGTTCGCCCGCGTCAAGCTGTTGACGAAGGATGAGCGCGACGCGCTGGTGCTGCCCGAGCAGGCGCTGGTGCCGCAGGGCGAGGATCAGTACGTGTTCCGGGTCATCGACGGCAAGGCAACGCGGACGAAGGTCGAGGTCGGCCAGCGCCGCGACGGCAAGGTCGAGGTCGTGAAGGGGATCGCACCGGGCGAGACGATCGTCACGGCCGGCCAGTTGAAACTGCGCGACGGCACGCCCGTGACGCTCGCGACCGTGGCGAAGGCCGCCGTAGCGCCCAAAACCGACAACGGTTCGCCGCCGGCAAAGGCCGACAACAGCGCAGGGCGCGCGCCGAAGTCGTAGCGCCGACGCAACAGCAAGGCAGGGGGAACGGCATGCAACTACCCGAGATATGCATCAAGCGTCCGGTGTTCGCGACGGTGATGTCGCTGATCATCCTGCTCGTCGGGCTGATCTCGTACACGCGCCTGTCGGTGCGCGAATACCCGCGGATCGACGAGCCCGTCGTCAGCGTGTCGGTCACGTATCGCGGCGCGTCCGCGGAAGTGGTCGAGTCGCAGGTCACGAAGCCGCTCGAGGATTCGCTGTCGGGGATCGAAGGCGTCGAGGTAATGACGTCGCAGAGCCGATCGGAGACGAGCCGCATCAACGTGCGCTTCACGCTCAAGCGCGACCCCGACTCCGCGGCGGCCGACGTTCGCGACAAGGTCGCGCGTGCGCGCGGCAAGCTGCCGGATACGATCGACGAGCCGATCATCGCGAAGGTGGAAGCCGATTCGCAGCCGATCATCTACATCGCCGTGCAGGCCGGATCGCTGTCGACGCTCGACGCTTCCGATTACGTGAAGCGCTACGTGCAGCCCCGTCTGTCCGTGTTGCCCGGGGCCGCCGACGTGCGGATCTTCGGCGAGCGGCAGGTGGCGAGGTTGATCCGCATCGACACCTGCCGCTCGCCGAAGATCCGCACGTCGGCGGCCCCGGGCAGCACGGACAGACGGGGCTGCACGTAGCGCTTCAC
>Ga0163163_10005090_pt1 | contig 11330 bp, 12 predicted proteins | sample S65metaG_FD_119766 | JGI IMG/M metagenome (GOLD analysis project Ga0163163, IMG submission 119766) | Switchgrass rhizosphere microbial communities from Kellogg Biological Station, Michigan, USA - S6-5 metaG | ecosystem: Host-associated > Plants > Roots > Rhizosphere > Soil | place: USA... | reverse complement strand
GAGGTCGTCCTGGTCGACGGCGTAGGTGCCGAGACAGGTGATGGATTCGTTCGGCAGCAGGGTGGCGGGCTGGGTCGGGGTGCAGTCGAGGGTCGGCAGGAGCGTGTCGGTGATCGTGACGCCCGTGAGGGTGGTGGTGCCGTAGAAGTCATTAAACAGGGCCTTTAGCTCCAGCGTGCCGTTGGTCATGGCCAGCGCACGGATCTCGCCACGCTCGGTGAAGAGTTATCGCAGGCTGGTGGGGCTGTTCCGCGAGGCACTGTCGCACGGCATCTTCATCGCGGCGCAGAGCGAGCAGGATGCCGAACGCTTCCGGTCCATCGGCGCGAGCCCCGAACGCACCCACGTGGTGGGCAACATCAAGTTCGACTTCCGCCTGCCACCCAATATCGAAGATGAGGGTGTGGCGCTGCGGCGGCTGCTCGGCACGGACCGACCCGTGTGGATCGCCGGCAGCACGCACGCGCGCGAGGAAGACATCCTGCTGGCCGCACATCGCCTGGTGCGCGCGCGTCATGCGCGGGCATTGCTCGTGATGGTGCCGCGCCACCCGCCGCGGTTCGGCGAAGTCGCCGACTGGTTGCGCGAACAGGGCGTCCAGTTCGTGACGCGCGCGAGCGGCGCCGCGACCGCGGCCGAGACCGAGGTATTCCTGGTGAACACACTCGGAGAGTTGCAGCCCTTCTACGCCGCCGCTGACGTGGCGTTCGTCGGCGGGACGCTGGTCCCCATCGGGGGGCACAACCTGCTCGAACCGGCGGCCGTCGGCAGGCCCGTGCTTGCCGGGCCTGACAACTTCAACTCGGCGGACGTTGCGCGCCTTCTGGTCGAGGGCGGGGCCGTGCGCATCGTGCACGACGCGCAGGAGCTGGCCACCGCGGTGTGCGAGCTGCTGGCCGATCCGGCTGCGCGCGCCCGCATGGGGAAGAGCGGCCGCCAGGCGATCGAGGCGAATCGGGGCGCCGTGGATCGACTGATGGAATTCCTGGCGCCGTTGTTGCCCTGACGGAGTCCGTCCGGCCGCCGATGCAGCCGGGCGGTTCGCCGAGCGTCCTACTGTTTAGGTTGGCTCGGCGCCTGCGCGTTCGGATCGATAGTCGGCGGATTCGCCGGCGGCGGCGGAGCCTCCAGCCAGCTGTTCACATCCTCGAGCGCCTTGCGGTCGAGGATTCCGGCCGCCTGCTTGAGTTGCAGAACGTTCAACATGTAGTCGTAGCGGCTGCGCGCGTAGTTCGTCTGTGCGGTCACGAGGTTCTGGCGGGCGATCAGCGTGTCGACGGCGGTGCGGGTGCCGACGTCATAGCCGGCCTCGGTGGCGCGCAGCGCCGTCGCGCTGGACTCGAGCGCCTGCTTGAGCGCCTGCACGCGCGAGATCTCCGACAACACGCCGAGGTACGCGTCACGCGAGGCGCGCTCGGTCTCGCGCGACACGCGCTCCAGCCGCTGCTTGGCGGCCTGCCAGCGGTACTCGGACTGCTTGACGCGCGAGTGCGTGCCACCGCTCGACCAGATCGGGACGGTGACCTGAAGGGTGATCTGCTTGTCGGTGTCGATGTCCTGCGTATCCGGTGCCGAACCGCCGGGAAAGCCGCGGGTTGAATCGCCAGGATAAGTGGTGATGTCGTCGGATTCGAAATGCGATTTGCCCACCACGAGATCCACCTGCGGCAGGTGGCCACCGAAGGCCACGCGCACGTCGTCGCGGGCGATATCGGCGCCCAGGCGGCTCGAGGTGAGCGCCAGATTCTGCTCCATGGACGCCTCGACCCACTTCTGCGCGTCGGCTGGCTCGGGCATCTGCAGCGGCATGGTCGCGCGCGGGGTGGCCAGCACGGCGTATTGCATGTCGGTGATCTCGCGCAGGAACTCCTGCGCCGTGGCGAGCTGACGCTTCGCGGCGATCAGGTCGGCCGCGGCCGTATCACGCGCGGCGCGTGCTTCCTGCACGTCGGTAATGGCGATCAGGCCCACCTCGAAACGCTTGTCAGCCTGCTCGAGCTGGCGCGAGATGGCTTCCACCGAGGCCTGCTGGGCCTGCACGTTGTCCTGCGCGGCGAGCACGTCGAAATAACGAGTCGCCACGCGGATCGCGAGATCTTGCTGGGCGACGCCGTAGTCGGCATCCGCCTGCGCCACGATCTTGCTGGCTTGCTTGAGGCCGACGAGTTGTCCCCAGTTGAAGATGCTCTGATTGAGCTGGAGCGACCATTGTTCGGTCTCAGGCGAGGAGGTGCCCACGTTGGCGAACGGCTGGATGATGACGCGACGGGTCGCGGGATTCGGATTGGTGTCCGAAGGGTCCGGAATCAACTGCGACCGCCGGATGTCGCTGTCCGTGTCCTCCTGGCCCTTCGACCAGCGGCCACCGATCTGCGGCAGGTACAGAGACCATGCCTGCGGCTTGGCCTCGCGCGTGGCTTTGCGGGTGTATTCCGCTTCGCGAACCAGCGGATCGTTCACGACGGCTTGATCGAAAATGGTGAGGAGGTCTTCGCTATAGGCACTGACAGAGACCAGGCATCCCAGCCCCAGGGCGAGTAAACGGCGCATTAATAAGAATCCTCTTTAGTGTTGTAGTTCACTATATCACCTGCCCTGGGGGCAAAGGTAATCTCTCAAACGAGTCACCTTAGACGTTTCAGTACTGCGGGACGGTTGCATCCACCAACTCACTCCAGGCAGAGATACCGCCCGAAAGGTTGGCGACGTTGCCAAATCCCTGGCTGGCCAGGAACTGCGCAACCCGCATCGACCGGCCTCCCGCATGGCACATGACGATGGTTTCCGTGTCTCGCGCAAACTCCCCGAGACGAGCCGGCACCTGGTTCATGGGCACATGTACGACGTCCGGGATGCGCGCAAGTTGCAGTTCCCAGTCTTCACGGACGTCGAGCACGAGCGGCTGTTCGCCCCGGTCGCGACGCGCCTTCAGCTCCTGGACCGAGATTTCCCGGACCATCAGAACTGGAAGTGTTCCGGCCGCGGCGCGTGATCCAGCGGGTCGACGGAGGTTTCGAACAGGCCGACGCTGTCCCATCTTTCGGCTTCGGTGCGGGTCACGAGCATGGCCTCCTGGGGCAGGGAGCTGCCGACCACGACGAACAGCCGGCCACCCACTGCCAACGCACGGGCGAAGCGATCGTCGTACAAGGGCAGCGCTCCACATACCGCAATGAGCGCATAGTCGTTGCCGGTATCCAAGTTGAAAGTGTCACCCGTGACCACCTCGACCTGCCCGAACCCGGCGCGCTTGAGATTCCGCCGGGCAGCCTCGGCCAGCTCGGGGAGGATTTCGACGGCGCGCACGCTCGCGCCCATCGCCGACAGGCAGGCCGGGACGAACCCGGTGCCGCATCCGACTACCAGCGCGCGCATTCCGGGCGCGGCTTCGAGCGCCTGGAGGAGACGTCCGACAATTTTCGGCGGCAGCATGTGCTGACCCGGCGCGAGCGGGATGTCAGTGTCGGCAAACGCCAGCCCGGCGAAGCGCTCGGGCACGAAGAATTCGCGCGGCGTACGACGCATGGCATCGAGCACGCGCTCATCGAGCACGTCCCACGCGCGAACCTGCTGAGTGACCATCTGGGCACGCGCGAACTCTGTCTGCATGAAATTCTCCGGCAATGGGATGCTACTTATTCTGCCCGAAACCACTTCGCGAATCGTCTCCATTCGTCGCGGAACCAGTCGGCACATCGCTTATCTTTATGGTTAATGTCGAATGGCCACTTGCGGCGCTCGGCTATTCTGAGGCCGGGCATGGATGCTCCGCAGCATTCGACGCACTAATAACAACAGGACCAGGCTGGGGATGTCGATTCTTGGGTTGATCTGCGTGCTGCTCGCGCTCGTCGCGACATTGCTGTTCGTGCTGTTTCTATTTCAGCGGCGCGACCTGCGCGCGGTTTCGCAGTTGTCATTGACCGTGCAGCGCGCGATCAGCGGCGAGCGGTTGCCGTCACGCATCGAGCTCGAACAACAGTTCGAGGGACAACTCGACGTGCAGGCCATCGGCGTGTCCGTGAACCAGCTGCTGTCGCGCGCCGCGCGCACCGTGGGCCGCGAGAAGTCCGGTCCGAAATTGTTCAGCGAGCTCGGCGAGCGCATCCACGAAGCGGTGCTCGTGCACCGCGACGTCATCCTGTATGCAAACAGCCAGTTCGCGAGTTTCGTCGGCGTGGATCGCGTCGATCTCATCGACCGCAAGCTCTCCGACCTGGTCGCGCCCGAGTACGCCGATCTCGTGGCCGGGAATTTGCGGCGCCGCCTGTCCGGCGCGCACGGTGCCGACCGCTTCGAGGTGGAGATGGTCGGCCTGCAGGGCCAGGTCAGCCTGCTCGAGCTAACTACCGCGCCGATCGAGTTCGAGGGCCAGCTGGCGTTGCTGGTCACCGGCGTCGAGGTGATCCCGACGAAGAAGCTGCGCGCCCTCGCCAGCGGCCGCATCGACGAGAAGGAAGCCGCGGCGCGCGCCGCAATGGTCGCGCCGCCGCTGCCTACCCCACCTGCGCCACCGCCGCCGTTGCAGGTGTTCGCGCTGCAATCCCTGGCCGAGGCCATCGTGGCGACGAATCTCGACGGCCACCTCACGTACCTCAATCCGGCCGCCGAGAAGTTGCTGGGCATCGGGCGCGCGCAGGCGCTCGGACGTCAGCTCGAGGAGATCGTCGGGCTGGTCGACCAGAACGATCGGCAGCTGCTCGCCGATCCGGTCCGCGAAGCGATAGGTGGGGGCGATGGAAATCCGCACGATCTTTCGCGTCGCGCGGTGCTGCTGGGCAAGGCCTCGGGGGAGGAGCGTGCGATCGAGCTCGCGGCATCGCCGATCCGCGACCAGGCGGGCGACGTCACTGGCGCGGTGGTGCTGCTGCACGACGTCACCGAGCTGCGCGGCCTGCACCGGCAGATGTCGTACCAGGCCACCCACGATGCGCTCACCGGCCTCGTGAACCGCCGCGAATTCGAGCGGCGCATCGAAGAGGCTGCGGACGTCGCGCGCCGCGGCGAGGCGACGCAGATGTTGTGTTACCTCGATCTCGATCGCTTCAAGATAGTCAACGACTCGAGCGGCCACCTTGCGGGCGATTCCATGCTCAGGGAAGTCGCCAAGCTGCTGCGCGAAGCGGTGCGTGACTCGGACACGGTGTCGCGACTCGGTGGTGACGAGTTCGGCATGTTGCTGGTGGGTTGCCCGCTCGACAAGGCGCGCCAGATTGCCGACGACGTATGCCGCTCGGTGGCCCAGTACCGCTTCGTGTGGCACGACCGCGTGTTCAACATCGGCGTGTCGATCGGCCTCATCGAGATCGGCCGTGACGCCGGCACCGTCGAGCAATTGCTGGCGGCCGCAGACTCGGCGTGCTACGTGGCGAAGAAGGAAGGCGCCGGGCGCGTCTCCGTGTATTCGCCCCGTGAAGACGCGCTCGCGCGCAACAGCGGCGAGATCGAATGGCTGCATAAATTGCAGGGTGCCATCAAGGACGAGCGCTTCACCTTGTATTACCAGCCCATCGTGGCCGCGTATGGCGGTGACAGCGAAGGCCCTTCGATGGAAGTGCTGCTGCGCATGCTCGATGAAAGCGGACAGGAAATTCAGCCCGGTGACTTCGTGCCATCGGCGGAACGTTTCCGGCTGATGGTGTCCGTCGACCGCTGGGTGGTGCAGACCACGCTCCGGGCGCTGTCGCGAAATGCGTTCCAGCTGGCGCCCGATCGCAGTGTCGCGATGAACATTTCCGGCCAGACTCTTGGCGATCCGCAGTTCCTCGAGTTCGTGGTCGAGTTGCTGGACAGCACAGGCGTCCTTCCGGAGCAGGTGTGCTTCGAGATTTCGGAGAGCGCGGTGGTAGGCAACCTGGAACACGCGCGTCGTTTCGTCGGCGTACTGCACGGCATGGGCTGCAAGTTCACCATCGACGATTTTGGCTCGGGCGTGGGCTCTTTCTCCAGCCTCAAGAATCTCGAGCTCGATTACCTCAAGCTCGACGGGTCGTTCATGCGCAACCTCGGGCGCGACTCCGTCAACCAGACGATGGTGACCGCCATGATCAAACTGGCGCGCACCCTCAATTTCAAGATCATCGCCGAGCAGGTCGAAGACAGCGCGGCACTCGACGCCGCCCGCAAGATGGGCGTCGACTACGTTCAAGGATTCGTGATCGCCCGGCCGGCACCGCTGGCCACGGCGGCCTGACAACAAAAAATTTCGCAGGAATTCGAGAATCGCAATGGCAATCCAGGAAACCCACAGCCTCGCGCCCTGCCGCTTCCGCGGCGCCCACCCCACCGTGGCCCGTCCCGCATCCCGGACACCGCTCGCGCGGGGCAGTCTCGAGCGCTGCGGCGCGATGTGCGCCGCCACCCGACGTGGCCTGCGCGCCAGCAGTCGTCCGCGCCTGCGCGACACGCGTCACCGGCGTGCGGCGTCCAGGATTGCGCGGCCACGCCGGACATCCTGACTTCCGCGAACATCCGCGACGCGCTAACGTGCGCGCCATGCTCAAAACCTACCAGGGCAGTTGCCACTGCGGCGCGGTGCGCTTCGAAGCCGACATCGATCTCGCGCAGGGAACCGGCAAGTGCAATTGCAGCATCTGCACCAAGACGCGCAACTGGGCCGCGCTGATCAAGCCGGAAGCCTTCCGCCTGCTCTCGGGCTCGGATGCGCTCAGCGATTACCGCTTCGCCAGCAAGCAGGGTCAGCACCTCTTCTGCAAGCATTGCGGCGTGCGCGCGTTCGAACGGGGCGACGTACCGGAGATCGGTGGTGCATATGTTTCGGTGAAGTTGAATTGCCTCGACGGCGTCGATCCCGTCGAGCTCGCCGAAGCGCCGGTGCGATATGCGAACGGTCGTGACAACAAGTGGTGGGAGCCACCCGCGGAGACGCGCCACCTTTGACTTGAGTCGCACAGACGCATAGCTTTCCGCGCCATGAAACGCGTTACGGGCATCGGCGGCATCTTCATCAAGTCGGCAGACCCCGCGCGCCTGCGCGAGTGGTACCAGAAACACCTCGGCATTCCGGTGGAGGCGTGGGGAGGCACCGCGTTCCAGTGGGCCGGGCCTGACAATCCCGACGGGCACGGCACCACGGTATGGAATGTGTTCGAGGCCACTTCGAACTACTTCAATCCCAGCGCGGCGCCGTTCATGGTGAATTACCGCGTCGCCGATCTGCGCGCCTTGATCGCCGCATTACGCGCCGAAGGCTGCCAGGTCGACGACAAGGTGGATGAATCCGAGTACGGCAAGTTTGGCTGGGTCATCGATCCGGACGGTAACAAGATCGAGCTGTGGGAACCGCCGGAGGGCGGGTGACCGCCGCGCAGGCACAGGCGCCCGTGTTCGCCGGGTCGATCCCGGAGATCTACGACAAGTACCTGGTGCCGTTGATTTTCGAGCCGTATGCGCTCGACCTGTCTCACCGTCTTGCGTCGTTGCCACTCACCAACGTGCTGGAAATCGCCTGCGGCACGGGCGCCGTCACGCGGCGACTGGCGATGGCGCTGCCGGAGAACGTGTTCATCATCGCCACCGATCTCAGCCAGCCCATGCTGAATTACGCATCCTCGATCGGCACGAACCGCCCCGTGGAATGGCGCCAGGCGGATGCCCTGCAGCTGCCGTTCGACAAGGCCAGCTTCGACGCGGTGGTGTGCCAGTTCGGCGTGATGTTCTTTCCGGACAAGGTGCGTGCGTATGCGGAGGTCCGGCGTGTGCTGCGCAGGGGTGGCGTGTTCCTGTTCAACACCTGGGATCGCATAGAGAAAAACGAGTTCACCGAGGTGATCCACCAGACTCTTGCCAAGGAGTTCCCCGACGATCCGCCGAGTTTCATCAACCGTGTGCCGCACGGCTATCACGACACTGCAACGATCCGGCGCGATATTTCGTCGAGTGGCTTTTCGGAACAGCCCGGGATCCAGACCGTCGCGGCGCTCAGCCGTGCTGCGTCTGCGCGCATTCCCGCGGTAGCGTTCTGCCAGGGCACGCCGATCCGCAACGAAATCGAAGTGCGCGATCCTGCGCGCCTGGATGCAGTGACCGCGGCGGCGGAAGCCGCGCTTGCCGCACGTTTCGGTCACGCCGCGGTTGACGGCAGGATCCAGGCGCACGTGGTCAGCGTCACTGCCTGAATTTTCAGAGCTGCGCGCGCACGCGCTCGTCGATCCAGCTCTCCGTGGGCCGTCCGCTCCAGCGTTGCGCGACGCGGCCATCGCGCGAGATCAGGTAGCTCAGTGGATAGAACTTGCCGGCGTCATAGAAATCCGCCGCGTAATCGAGCCGTCCCTGGATGCCGTCGAAGCGGTTTCGCGCCAGGAACGGCGTGAGCACCTCGGGATCCTCCAGTGATACGTACAGCACCACGAGCCCCTGGTCCGCGTACTCCCGCTGCAGTTTCGACAGCATGGGCATCTCGCGGCGGCAGGGCGCACACCAGGTAGCCCAGAAGTTGAGCAGCACCACGCGGCCGCGCAATTCCGCGAGCTCGCGCTTGGCGCCGAGATCATCGAAGTAACGCAGCTCGGGGGCCGGTTTGCCGAGCGTCGGCATCAGCATGGCGAGCGGCGAGGAGCGGCTATCCGAGCGCGCCAGCACCGCCGCCAGAATGACCATTCCCGCCAGCGCCGCTGGCAGGCCGAAACGCAGGGCGCGCGATGCCGGGCGACGCAGCCACCAGGTGGTGCCTGCGACCAGCACGATCAACGAGCCGTAGAAAGTCGGCGAACGAAACCACAGATGCTCCGGACCGAGGCGCCCGGTGAACTGCGCGAGCGCCAGGAGTGCGGCGACGCCGAGCCCCACCGACACGGCCAGCCATCCCAGGGCGCGATTCCGGGTTCGCAGCATCGAAACGCCCGTCGCCAACGCCGCGGCCGCGAGCAGGAGCATCACCCAGAGTTCGGCGGCATTCGCGCGCATGCCGGCGATTCTCGTCCAACCGCGGGTCTGCGGCGTGCCTCGGGCGGGCCGCGAGGCCTTCAACTAGCGTCGGAGCATTCCGACGCTGCCGCTCAGCGCCGGATGCTCTTGACCACGTAGTAGCGGAAACCGGGTTGGCTCTCGCGTACCCAGTGCGGGGTGTTGCGCGGCACGGTGAGCACCACGCCTTTCTCGAGTAGATAGTCGGTACCGCCCTCGATGCCGCTGCCGCGGAGCTCGCCCGGCGACGTTTCCTTCGGCTCGATCATCCTGCCGCCCACCACGATGGTGGCCCGGCCGTCGATGACCACGAAGATGTCGGTATCCGTGGCGTGCACCTCGGACTGGCCCGGCTTGTCACGGCGGCTGGCCAGGACCTTGAAATCGGTTTCCTCGACCAGCACGGATCCCGTTTCTCCCCTGGCACGCGCGGCGTCGACTGCCGCGGGCTCGAAATAATGGGGCGTGGCAGGTGCATCGGCGGCAAGTGCCGCGGCGGCCGCTGGCAGCAGGAGTGCGAGGGCCCAGTGCTTGATCAAGATGCCTCCGGTTGGTAGTTCAGCGCCCCAACGCACATCGAGCTGCTTCAGCCCGTCTGCGGATTCAGCGCGCGCGAGATTCCCAGCTTCTTCATGCGATGTCGCAAGGTGGCCGGCTTCATGCCGAGCCGCAGCGCCGCCCCGGAATTGCCTTCGATGACCCAGCGCGTGGCATTCAGCACGCGCAGGATGTGTTCGCGCTGCACTGCGTGCAGGCCCGTGTTCAGGGTGTCGTCGAGGTCGATGGTGCCGGAGAAGGTGTTGCGCGTACCGGTACTATCTACCGCCGCGGCCGCGATCAGCGCGGCGCGTTCGGCCGGCGAGCCGACGATGAAATCCACGGAGATCTTGAGCACCGGAGCGTGCTGCGAAATGAGTGCACGCTGCACCAGGTGCATGAGCTCGCGCACGTTGCCCGGCCAGGGGTAACGCATCAGGCCCGCGAGCGTGTCGGGGTCCACGTGGTCGACGCGTCGCCCGAGTCGCCGCGCGTGTGTCTGCACGCACAGTTGCACCAGCGGCGGGATGTCCTCCACGCGTGTGCGCAGCGGCGGAATGTCGACGACGAACGTGGCGAAGCGGCGGTACAGGTCCTCGCGGAATTCACCTTCGCGCACCGCCAGGGCGAGATCGCGGTTGGAAGCCGCGATCAGGCGTATGTCCGGCCCGCCTGCACCGCGGCGCTCGCCGCCGGTGGCCGCCAACCCGTATTCGAGCCGCGCCTGCATGTCCGAGGACAACGCACCGATTTCATCGACGAACAGCGTGCCGCCGCTGGTGAGTCCCGCGGTCTGCGCCAGCATGCCCAGCTCGGCGTCGATGCTCATCGCGGTGCAGTCCAGCCGCGTGAACGGCCGCTGTGCCCGCGCACTCGCCGCGTGGATGGCGCGCGCCACGAGCTCCTTGCCGGTGCCGGGTTCACCGCTCACCAGCACCGAGGCATTGGTAGTCGACAGCCGCCGGATGTCTTCGAGTATCCGGCGATGGGCGGCGCTCTGGCCCACCATGGACTGTACGTCGTGGAACGCGTCGATCTCCGCGCGCAGCTGGCGCTTCTGCGCGCGCAATACGGCTCGCTCGCGCTTCACGTGCACCAGGCGGAGCTCGGCCGCAGCGCGGTCGGCCAGCACGCTGCTGACGGCGCGCTGCAGCGAGGAAAGCACCACCGCATGATCGAACCATGCGCACAGGTGCCCGAGAACTGCGCCGTCCTTGGCTGCCAGCGGAACTCCGAAATAGGTGTGGCGTCCCGGCGGAGCCGCCGGATAGGTCTCCCGATCGACTGCGAGCATCAGCTGCTGTCCGTCATACACCCGCGCGCATGGCGTGCCGACGAGGTCGTATTCGTAGTTCGGGACTGCGCCGGAGGGACGCCAGACTGCCAGCGTACGCGCACGGCGCGCGGGCGCGGCTTCGCACACCGATGCCTCGCGTGCACCGAGGGTCGACCCCAGGTGCTCCGCCAGGACGGGGAAGAAATCTTCGCCGCGCGCGCGAGCCAGGCTTGCGGCCAGCAATTCCAGTTGTTCGCCCGGCGGCACGGCAGCCATCGCCCAATGCTCTTTCCTAATGAGGCGCGAAGTATAGGCGCCCTCGCTACCGGTAGCGACTGCGGGTCAGGAATCGGTGCCGCGGCCTGACAACCGTTGGTCCACGGAAATGGCCCCGGCACCGAACAGCACGATGACCGCCAGCATGTAACCCCACAGCACATGTTGGGCGAGCGCGGCTTCGAATCCGTCGCTGGCTAGCACGTGCCACTAGGAGACGACGGCGAGCAGGTTCACCGCCGAAAGCCCCAGTGCCGCAGGCCTGGTCAGAAAACCCGGGATCAGCAGCAACGGGAACACGAGCTCGCCGAACGTG
>Ga0163163_10005089_pt1 | contig 11331 bp, 10 predicted proteins | sample S65metaG_FD_119766 | JGI IMG/M metagenome (GOLD analysis project Ga0163163, IMG submission 119766) | Switchgrass rhizosphere microbial communities from Kellogg Biological Station, Michigan, USA - S6-5 metaG | ecosystem: Host-associated > Plants > Roots > Rhizosphere > Soil | place: USA... | reverse complement strand
TTTCTCGTGTCTCCGTTCTTGACCCTCCAATACGCCTCGGCCACTTCTTTGGGAATCGTTGTGTTTACAGCCCATGTGGGTTCAACCTGATCTCTCCACAGATCCAACATCTTTTGATCAAGACTCAATACTCCTTCACGAGTCACACCTGCCGGAGGTGGCACAAATGAGGCAATCTTGTCGTAGACCTTGCCACGTTCCGTTTCATCAACTCGCCCGAGCAAATGCCAAAGCGTCAACGTGTCGCGCTTTCGAGTATGACTCAACATCACATCAAGAGCAGAATTCTTCGACGCAGAATCGTTATCAAAGTCGATCTTAGTGAGCGAGGCGCGAAACTCCGGAGCTGCGTCTTCAAAGTAGGGAGTTCCGGGACCAATACCTGGCCGCGTTTCGCACGCCGCGCCCGCGGGAACCATCGATTCCCTGTCTTTTAGTTGCAGCGCCACCCAACCTACCGTCACTCGCAATAGACTCGCACCCGAGCCCGTAACTTCCAACGTATAGGCACAACCGAGATCAGCAGCGATCGCTGATGGAGTATCAACAAAGAAAAGGCGAGGGGGCGCCCAAATTCGAGCGCTCATCTTGCCGCGCGCCAGTTCGAGTCGATGTTCAGTTGGTTGTGTCTGCAGCAGGCGAACTTTCGTGTAGGGACCGATCTCGACCTGACCAATCGACGCGACGCTAATCTGAGCTTTGGAATCTCTCCCTGTTTCGACCCATTCACCCATACTCATCTTTCCTTTGTTTGCAACGCTTGATTCACCCACTCGAAGCGTTCCGTCGATCCGCTGTACTTCCCACGAAGGAGAAACAGGAACCGGGGTCTGGTCCCTACGCAGCAACCAAATTCCGAGCGTCGCAACTATCAAGAATCCGGCAGCGACAGCCGCAACTTGAAAGCGCCACGTGCCGAATCCGAACCCGGGATAATTACGAGTTGGGGCCGTACCCAATTTCGTCTCGAAGCTGGCCCAGAGATTCTCTGGCGCTGAAAATGAAGGCAATTGTTCTGCAAACTTAACGCCCAACTTAATATCATCAAACTGTGCACGACATTTCGCACACCCCATGACGTGTTCATTAAATCGGCGGGCTTCTTCAGCGCTCAGTTCGTCATTGCAATAAGCTGAAAAGTTTTTTGTAACGTGGTTTGAAAACATTCTGTAAAACTACTCCTCACCAAAAACATGCTCGCGCAGGTGGGACAACTGCTTTGCCAACTGTCCATGACCGCGGTTAAGCCGCGATGCCACCGTACCCTTTGAACAACCCATTACACTCGCGATTTCTTCGTAGGACATTCCCTCTACATACTTCAACAGAATCGGCAGCCGAAACCTGGGTTTCAAATGACTAATTGCAAGTTGCACAGCGTCGGCGATTTCAGCGCGAGCATACTGTTTCTCCTGTGGTCTTTTATGCGTCGGATTCTTCATCGCTACCTTCTCACCAAAGGGAAGCAATCGTGCGCGACGTCGCCTTTCATCCATACAGGCATTGACGACTAGTCGATAGAGCCACGTAGTAAATTCGGAGTCGCCGCGAAACTGTTTTATCGCTGTGAAGAGTTTCAGAAAGATCTGCTGGGTTACGTCATCGGCGATGGCTCTGTCCCCGCCAACTGAATAGACGGCTATCGAGTAGACCTTGTCCTTGTAAGTCTCAAACAGAACGCGGAATGCATCGCGGTCTCCTTGCTGGCAGGCGGCAATAACCCGACCATTCACAATCTGCTCAGCCATCACTGCGCGCTGCTCCATTCGCTCCCCCGTTTACTGCAGCTAACAAAGCATTAGACGAAGGTGGTACCAGGTTTCTTCCCAACATAAATGAGACAACAAGAGGCGCAAAGCATACCTTCGAAAAGGAGCTTTGCGCCTCGTTTTTCAGTGTGGATTTCGCCGTTCGCCCCGCGTTAATTAATGAGCGTGGTCTAGCGGAGTGGCGCGCTGGCCAGCCTTGCAGCCTCCTGCGGCGATACCTCGACTTCATCGTCAAATTGACGGTTTCGATGGACTGAACCGTCAGATTCAAAGAGGTACGTAGATGGAGCTTCGCGCATGATGATGTCCTGCAAACGCATTAGGCCATAGAGCAAGGCCTCAGGACGCGGCGGACAGCCTGGAATGTAGACATCAACCGGAATACATCGATCCACGCCCTGCATTGTCGAATACGAGTCAAATGGGCCACCTGTTGAAGCGCAAGCTCCCATCGCAATAGCCCACTTCGGTTCAGGCATCTGATCATAGACTCGACGCACAACAGGTCCCATTTTCAACGTCACAGTGCCCGCAATAATGATCAGGTCGCTCTGCCGGGGACTTGGACGAAACACGCCCGCACCAAAACGATCGATGTCGAAACGACCTGCGCCAGTAGCGATCATCTCGATGGCGCAACATGCAAGTCCAAAGGTCATGGGCCAAAGCGCGGACTTTCGCGCCCAGTTCACGACGGGTGCGGCAATGTCCATCCCCTTCGCCGCAACTGAGCGTCGAATCGAATTCATTATCGAATCGACCGTTGTTAGAACAAATCCCTCTTCGTGTTCTGCCATAAGTTATTGTCGATTTCCGATTGCCGATTGCTGATTTCAAAAAGTTACAAGGTTTTGATTGAAAATTTGCGCCATGGGTTTACCGGTTCCGCAAATCAGCAATCAGAAATCAAAAATCAGCATATTCCTACGCCCACTCAAGTGCGCCTTTGCGCCACGCATAGTAATAACCAACTACGAGAATCCCTATGAAAACAAACATCTCAACTAGTGCGAATTTGGTGAAGGAAAAGTCATCACCCATGAATATTATAGCCCAGGGCAAAAGGAAGATCGTCTCTACATCGAATATTAGAAAGAGCATGGCCACAATGTAGTACCTGACGGTAAAACGATCATGCGCCGCTGTAGTTGGATCGATGCCGCATTCATACGGCCGCATTTTTCCCTTTTCGTATTTAATTGGACGGAGAAATCGCCCCAGGATGAGTGGCAAGACCGGAAAGATCACAGCCACTACAAAGAAAATCATTACCGGCCAGTAGGCTGTAATTGGACTGCCAATGTTTGTATTTGCGGTGGAAGCTACTGCTTGAAGAAGCATGTTCTCACGCAGAAGACGCCGATGACGTTTATGAACGGCCGAATAGTAAGCGGCGCGTCAGATTCTTGTCAACGCGCTCTTCAAAAACCTTTCAGAACACAAGTCGTGTCCCTTTACTTGAATCAAACAGCGGGAGAACCCGCAAATAAACTCTTGGCTGTTCACATCAATGTAACTTCACAGCAAGATTAATTTAAGACAAGAACCATATGCTACAGCGTCCTTAGCCGACAAGCTCGTCGAAATTCAACAACAACTTAAGACGCTTAACCTAGGATCAAAAGATGACGATCTCAAGCTGCAAACATGTTGCAATGCGCCTTGCCTTCTGCCTCTTGGTGGTCGGCCTCAGTTTCACCGGAATCCATGCCCAGGAACTCATCAAGGATTCTACGAAACCCACAACTACATCCGAACCCACTGTCAACGAACGGGTCCGAGTTTTGGAAAGTGAACTGGAGCGACAGAATGCCAAGCTAGACCAACTTCAAAAGACCATCGCTGAGCAACAGCAAGCGCTACAAGCCCTGCTGGAAAAGTTATCCGTGAATAAGACGTCCTCAGGCGGCCCAAGTCTAGACAATTCACTAAACGCTCCGACGACATCTTTGCCAGCAACATCAACCCAAAATGCGGCCGCCACTACAACACAAGCACCTACAGTCGAACAGCGTCTGGCCAAGGTTGAAGGGCAGACACTAAAAATCGGCCCCTTGCGCGTCAGTGGCGACTTCCGCTTACGATGGGATGGCATTTTCCGCTCAGCGACTGCTCCGGATGATCCGCCGGCCACGCATCTTCAAAACTCACGCGCCCGCTATCGCTTCAGACTAAACCTGGACACCGACATATATAAGACACTGAGTTTTCACGGTCAGCTTTCAACGGGTCCAATCAACAATCCGTTGACAGGCGATCAGGAATTTTCCGCGGTTGAAGCTCGACATCCTTTATTTATCAGCGAAGCGTGGATCGATTATCACCCGACCAAAGAGGTTCAGCTTCAGGGAGGCCGCGTGCTCGAAGCGTTCGCCGACAATTCTCGCTTCCTGTTTGACGACGATATTCGTTTCAACGGCTTCAACGAAAAATACGTAATGCAGCTGAAGAAGAACGGCGGCTATTTTTCAAACATCGACTTTCGTGCCGGCCAGTACATCCTGAGTAACCCGAACGTTGCGATCATTACACCCGGAAGCCCACTCGCCACTGCTGGAGAAGTCGTGGGAACGACAGGTCGCTCAGCAAGTCTGTTTCACCAGGGTGTGTTATTCAATCAAACCTTCAATGAGAAATGGTCTGATCAGTTCGGCGGAGATATTCAAATCTATAATCACCCAAATCAGATTCAGTTGGCCTCAACTGCCAATGGCGTAGTTCTAGTCGTTCAACCTGGTCTAGGTCTGGCACTCTCTGGTCCGCTCTCAGGTGCAGGCAATGCGACCACGACACCAGGCGGCGCGATCTACACGGCGCCCGGATTCAAAGTTGGGAGGCTGACCTATAGATTGAACTACGCTGGCTTCCGCAAAGGCGATCACATGTTCCCAGTCGTATTCAATCTCCAGGTCGCACGTAACCTGGCCACCGGGCTGAATGAACGCGATGCAATGTTGGCGGCGTTGCAAGTGGGAAGAATCACGAAGCACGGAGACACCGCTTTTCATTATGTCTTCTCGATTAAGGGTGCGAACGCATTGATATCCCAGGTCACTGACGACGACCTTGGTACGGGAACAGGTGTAAACATTAGAACTCATCACTTCAGATTCGACTACGGTTTGTCGAAGAAGGTGAGCTTGCAGAGCCTGTTCTTCATTCAAAACTCATTGCGAAGCAGTGGACAGTTTCCAAATTTCTTCGTACCGGTCAGTAGCTTTGTGCCAACCACTTACCGAATCCAGGAACAGATCCTGTTTTCGTTTTAGTTGATGCCTCTTCTATTGTCAGGTTGGGAAGGCGACCTTCCTTACCTGAAAAACTTTCGCCCTCTTAAACCACTGAGACCGCGGGCGTCTCGCCCGCCGCAACGCAGTTTGCGCGTTCGTCTTAACGAGGGCCTCGATCCTCGTAGATAACGTTCGCGCCCCCGACAGCGCTGTTGCAGGCGAGACGCTCGCGGTCTCAGTTTTTGGGGCATTAACTCGTGCGTGATCGATCGTTCCTAGTGTCGATCATCCGCTTTGTCTTTGGCTGCAGCTTGACTCCTAAGACCTGATAACAATGACTCCGCTCGGTGCTCACGACGGCTCCTATGAAAAAATCTTTGCGACTTTCGAAAGTCCAGTGAATTCATGTAACAGATCGTGCGCACTCGGCAACGGGACGCCGAGGTAATGAAGCAAGCTGACCACGCATACTCCAATGGCGAGTGTTGCTACAGTCGCCCGAATAGCCACCTCAAGGGCTTTTTGCAGGTATGCGAAAAGAACCCGAAATAACCGGTGTCGCATGGCAAAACTCCCAGACGCGAGTCTGTTGTTCTACTTCTGACTCTTGTTTTTGGGATCCATCACGTCGGCCAGAAAGACACTTCGAGGCGGCTAGACCGTGATGATTGAGGATTTTTTGGGGCTGTCGGGGTTTGGCCGAAGTCGAATGACTTCGAAGGCATTATGGCAAAGTAACGGGGCTGTTGACAACCTGATTCATATCTCAGTCTGGGGCAGTAGCCCGACTGTTAAGGAGGGCTCCGAGCTGTTCCTGAAACCGACCGAGAGCCTTCCTTAACAGTCGGGCTACTGCCCCGCACAGTCGGCGTCAACCTAATCTCAAATCTGCGATCTGAAATCCCAATAGAAACTTTCCTTGCGATGCTTGCGTAGTATCCTCTCCACGGGTAAGTCGTCTACTCGTTCCAATTCTGCGTAGCTCAATCTCGTTTTTCGTATCAAACGTTCCCATCACTTGCACGAACTGTGTGGGCACGTTGGTCGTGGACCAATTTTAAACTCCCCAACGAACGAAACATGCGTTCTTTAAAAGTGAGGAATCCCATGCAGCGATCAGTCATAAAGCTTTTCGTCGTAGCCATTGTGATGACTCTGAGCACTGCTCAACTTCAAGCGAAGCCAGTGAATGTGCCAGTGGTCTATTACAAACTGCCAAACGGACTCAAAGTCGTTATCTCCGAAGACCACATAGCTCCGGTTGTAACTGTCGGGGTCTATTACAACGTGGGCTTCCGCGTCGAACCAAAAGGTCGAACCGGCTTTGCCCATCTCTTCGAGCACATGATGTTTCAGGGTTCAGCAAACGTGAAGAAGTTTGAGCACGCGAAATTTGTCGAAGCCAACGGAGGCAGCACGAACGGTCACACCGATTTCGATTACACAAATTATTACGAGACGCTGCCGAGCAATCGTTTGGAGACGGCGCTCTGGCTTGAATCTGATCGAATGCGTTCACTCGATATCAGCAACGAAAACCTGAAGAACCAACAGAACGTTGTCAGTGAAGAAGTACGCGTAAACGTCTTGAATCAACCTTATCAATTCTTCGAGTGGATCGAACTGTGGAAGAATGCTTTCACGAACTGGAACAACTCGCATAACGGCTACGGCGAACTCAGCGAAATCAACGCAGCTACGATCGAAGATGTGCGCAGTTTCTTCAAAACCTACTACGCGCCGAATAACGCCGTACTGACAATTGTCGGTGACGTCGATGTGGCCGACGTGAAGAAGATGGTGGAGAAACACTTTGTAAGTATTCCCGCACAGAGCACGCCACCGAAAGCCGACCTATCAGAACCTGCGCAGTCGAAAGAGAAACGAGTCTCTCAAACCGACAAGCTGGCCAACCTGCCGGCACTCGCCACCGGATATCACGTTCCGCCGCAGAACTCTCCGGACTTTCCGGCGATGGCATTGCTCGTACAGATCTTGCAGGGTGACGACAGCTCGCGCTGGTACCAACGACTCGTAAAAGAAAAGGAACTCACATTAGATCTAACGGGTGGGCTCAACTACTTTGGCAACGAATTCGATTACACCGGTCCGATGATCATGACCACACGAACTACTTACAAGCCCGGTCATACTGCGGACGAAGTGTTGAAAGAAATGGATGCGGTAACGGCCGACCTGGTTGAGAAAGGAATCACCGATAAAGAACTGGCCGATGCGAAAGTGAGATTTCGATCAAACTTCTACAGTCAATTGGAGTCAAGCTTTGGAAAAGCACATCTGCTTTCAGTGCTTGCACTGTTCCGCGACGACCCGAATCAGATCAACTCGCTTCTGACTCCGTTTGAGAACGTGACGGCGGCGCAAGTGAAGGCAGCAGCGGCCAAGTACCTCGTGGCTAGCAACCGGACGGTGATTGATCGCGTTCCTGAAGCAAAATCTCAGACCGGTCAACAAGGTCAACAATAACCCGGGAATTTTATGAAAGGCACTCAAATGAAACTCCTAATTTCAATCATTCTCGTGACTATCTCGAGCTTCACTTCTTTCGCACAACAAAAAACCCCGCCGCCTCCAGGTGCAGCCAGACCGCTGAATCTACCGAAGATTACGGAAAAGAAACTTGGCAACGGCTTAACCGTGATTCTGGCCCCTCTACCAAACGTACCGAAGGTTTCAGCAATACTCACATTCAGAGCCGCCACAACCGGAACTGATCGAACTTCCCATCCTGGAATTGCTCAGATTGCCGCTGGTGTTGCCAATGAAGGAACGGATACGAGGACGAGTAAACAGATCAAAGAGGAAATACGTTCAATCGGCGGCTCACTCAACCTCGGAAGTGACGCGGATCAGACCAACCTTACCGCAACTGCTCTGTCAGAGTTTTCGAGTCGCATGTTTGATTTGATGAGCGACGTGACACAACATCCATCGTTTCCAGAAAATGAATTGAAGTTGGCGCAGGAAAACACGATTCAGCAGATTCGTGCGAATCGAGCTAATCCCGGCTTTCTCGTCAACGAACGATTTCAAAAGGCTGTGTTTGGCGATCATCCATATGGATTTGTTGTGCCCGATGAAAAGTCGATCAGCGCGTTGACCAGGGATGATCTGAAGTCTTTCGTCGCCAGGTACTATATTCCCAATGCTTCCCACCTGGTCGTCGTCGGAGATTTCGATGTAGATAAGACATTTGCTGAGATTGAGAAGGCCTTTGGAACCTGGAAAAGTGGCACCGTCCCGCCCGAGGATAATCCGCCGGTTCCCATGCGGGACAAACGTCAAATCTATTTCGTGAACAGACCCGGCTCGGTTCAATCGGCTATTTACATTGGCAACGTTAGTATCGCTCGAAAACATCCCGACTACTTCGCCATCCGCACAGCCGATACGATCTATGGTTCCTCGTTTTACTCGCGACTGACTCGCAATATCCGCGAGAGCAAGGGCTACACCTACTCGCCTTTTAGCACTTCAAACACCCAGGCCAAGACAGGATCATTTGTAGCGGGAGCTTTTGTGCGCAATGAAGTCACTGGGCCAACGCTGCTTGAGATCTTTTATGAGCTCGACAAGATGCGTGTCCTTCCAGTGACTGATGAAGAACTGAATGCGGCGAAGGAGTACAGCACGGGAAACTTTTCGGTCGAACTTGCCAGTCAACTTGGTCTCGCTGGGCGAATCAATACGATCTACACGTACGATCTAAACAAGAACTTCATCGAAGAATTCCGTCCAAAGATTGAAGCGTTGACGGTGGCTGACATTCAAAGAGCCGCCGCCAAATATTTCGACACGTACCACGCAGCTATTGTGATCGTCGGCGACTGGGACAAAGTCAAAGATCAGGTAACGCCATTTGGGGACGTCACGATGTACGATTCAAACGGGAATGTGGTGAAAAGCGAGTAAGCGTACTTTGAGCTTTGTGCTTCGAGCTTTGTGCTTTGGCTGTATACGTCGGGATCTCGAAGATTGCAGCAACAAAGCACAAAGAACGAAGTACAAAGCTCGCTTTTCACGAGTGCACATGTCTCTTCACCACTCCACCTTCAGCATCAGCTAACCCGTGAACAACAACGAACGCGTCGCGATCGTATTCCTCAACGACAGACTTGACTCGGCCGATCTCAAGACGCGTGACAACACAAAACAAGATGTCCTGGTCGTCGTAGGTTAATCCGCCTTTGCCTTTGAATACTGTGACTCCTCTCTGAAGACACCGAATGATTGCGTGGCGAATCTCGTCGTTTCGTTCCGAGAAGATAATGATTGCCGTGTGTTCTTCCACACCGTGGATCAGGAAGTCGATCGTTTTCGAAGCTGCGAAGTAGGTGAGCATTGAATACAGCGCCGATTCGATCCCAAGGAAGAACGCGGCGGCCGAAAAGATAAAGACGTTGAGCAAGAGAATCACGTCGCCGACTCTCAGCAAGTTACTGCTCTTGCTGATGAGCAAGGCAGCAATCTCGGTCCCATCCAGAACCGCGCCGCCACGAATTGCCAGACCAATACCAGCGCCAATGAAAAAACCGCCGAAGACTGCCGTCAGCAGTTTGTCTGGAGTTACGTCCGGGAACTTGACCAGCGCGAGACAGAGCGAAAGTCCGGCAATCGCTAAAACACTTCTAAGTGCAAAGCCTCGCCCGATCAGTCGGTAAGCCACCGCGATAAAGGGCAAGTTAATAAGCGGAATCAGTATCGCCAGTTGCCAACCAAGTACATTCGAAAGCAGCATCGACACTCCAGTCACGCCGCCATCAATGAAATGGCTCGACATGAGAAATCCCTTCAGCCCAAAAGCAGCGGAGAAGATTCCGAGCACGATCAAGATTGTGTTTACCGATGCGCGTGCGATGGATTTCATCTCATTTACTCCAACTTAAGCTTTAGCAGGTGGCGACTATAACCCCGCGGATTTCGAAGCCCGCGGAGTGGGCTAAAGCATAAAGCCTAGGGTGGAGCGAGGCTTTGCGAGCGGAACCCTAGGTAAAACGGTTAAAGAGATCTTAGCCCGCGCAGCGGGCGAGAGAAATTGCACGCAGTGGCTGTCGCCCGCGTTGCGGGCTAACACATCATTCGGATTGCGATCCCAGGGTTCCGCTCGCAAGCCTCGCTTCACCCTGGGCTATATGCTTTAGCCTGCTTCGCAGGCAAAGAACCAGTGCAGTGACAACCGCGCTATGTAATCTGCGGATAAAACTGTTTCACTTACCCACGTTTCCGATTAACATAGCTCGCAACTAAAACGCCAACAATCAAAAGGAGTCAAGCAGTGATTACTCTCAGGGTAAATGGGAAACAACTGCAAGCCGATGTCGATCCGAACACGCCATTATTGTGGGTGTTGCGTGATTCGCTTGGCTTAACCGGAACCAAGTACGGTTGCGGCATGGCCCAGTGTGGCGCGTGTACGGTTCATCTTGACGGCGAGGCTATCCGGTCGTGCGTCAAAAAAGTCTCCGACGCGGCCGGCAAGAACATTACGACAATCGAGGGGCTGTCAACCGATCTGAGTCATCCACTTCAACGCGCGTGGATTGAGATCGATGTACCACAGTGCGGATATTGTCAGTCGGGTCAAATCATGAGTGCCGCGGTCTTGCTCGCGGAAAAAACAACACCAACTGATACCGACATAGATGAGGCCATGTGCGGCAACATCTGTCGTTGTGGAACCTATTCTCGAATTCGCCAGGCGATTCATCGCGCTGCGGAGTTAAAGGCAGCTGAAAGGAGCGCCGAATGAACGCAACAACATCAGCCTTCAGTCGTCGCGATTTCTTAAAGACAAGCGCAGCAGTCGGAGGCGGACTCCTTATCAGTTTGAACCTACCTGAATTAGCCAGGGCAACTGAGAAGTTTACAGAAGCACCAGCAACTCCGTTTGCTCCAAACGCGTTCATTCGAATCGGTACAGACGACATCATCACCGTCATCATCAACAAATCGGAGATGGGACAAGGACCTTACACCTCGCTTCCGATGCTTGCTGCGGAAGAGCTCGAAGCCGACTGGTCGAAAATTCGTTATGAATCTGCTCCCGTCGATGCGGCTTACAACCACCCTATGTTTGGGATTCAAATGACAGGCGGAAGCACGAGCACCGCATCTGAATGGGAACGTTTTCGAAAGGCTGGCGCGACTGCTCGAATGATGCTCATCGCCGCCGCCGCTCAAAATTGGAATGTTGATGCACAAACTTTGAAAGCGGAAAAGAGTTTCGTGATTCACTCGGCGAGTGGTCGACGTGCTTCTTTTGGATCACTTGCTGACGCAGCCTCAAAGCTTCAACCGTCTAAAGATGTGCC
>Ga0163163_10005088_pt1 | contig 11332 bp, 7 predicted proteins | sample S65metaG_FD_119766 | JGI IMG/M metagenome (GOLD analysis project Ga0163163, IMG submission 119766) | Switchgrass rhizosphere microbial communities from Kellogg Biological Station, Michigan, USA - S6-5 metaG | ecosystem: Host-associated > Plants > Roots > Rhizosphere > Soil | place: USA: Michigan... | reverse complement strand
GTTGGCGATGCCGAACAGCGGCCACAGCGTGTTGATGCCGCCGAGCGGATCGACGACGCCTTGATACAGGAAATAACCCCAGCCGGTGACGCACAGCCCGGTGGCGACGAGGTTCGCGGCCCACGATTCCGTCTGTTTGAGCGCCGGCGCGACGAGTCCGAGCAGTTCCTGGATCATGAAGCGGCCCACGCGGGTGCCGGCGTCGATCGTGGTCAGGATGAACAGGGCCTCGAACAGGATCGCATAGTGATACCAGAACGCCATGCCGCTCGGCATAAGGCCGTGGAGGATCTGTGCCATGCCGACGGCGAGCGTCGGCGCACCGCCGGCGCGCGAGAGGATCGAGGTTTCGCCGATGTCCTTCGCGGTTTGCGTCAATTGATCCGGCGTGATCACAAAGCCCCACTGGGTGATCGTCTGCGCGGCCTGCTCGGCGGTAGTGCCGATTACTCCTGCCGCGCTGTTCATCGCGAAGTACACGCCGGGCTGCAGCACGCACGCGGCGACGAGCGCCATCATCGCGACGAACGCTTCCATCAGCATGCCGCCATATCCGATCAGACGCGCTTCGGATTCGTTCGACAGCATCTTCGGACTCGTGCCCGAGGAGATCAGCGCATGAAAGCCCGACACGGCACCGCAAGCGATCGTGATGAACAGGAACGGGAACAGGCTGCCGGTAAATACCGGGCCGGTGCCATCGATGTATTTCGTCAGCGCCGGCATGTTCAGCTGTGGCGCGACGAAAAAGATCGAAATCGCCAGCAGCAAAATCGTGCCGATCTTGAGGAACGTCGAGAGGTAGTCGCGCGGCGCGAGCAGCATCCACACCGGCAACACCGAAGCGATGAAGCCGTAGGCGATCAGCATCCACGCCAGCTGCGGACCCTTGAACGTGAACGCTGGTCCCCACCCTGGATCGGCAGCCACCACGCCGCCCAACCATACCGAAAACAGCAGGCCGACGAAGCCGATGATCGACATTTCCAGAATGCGGCCGGGCCGGAACCAGCGCAGATACGCGCCCATCAGCAGCGCGATAGGTATCGTCATGAACACAGTGAATGTGCCCCACGGACTCTGCGCGAGCGCCTTGACGACGACGAGCGCGAGCACCGCGAGCAGGATGATCATGATCATCAGAATGCCGATCATTGCGATCGTGCCGGCGGCGTTGCCCATCTCGGTGCGGATCATTTCGCCGAGCGAGCGGCCGTCGCGGCGCATCGACAGGAACAGGATCACGAAGTCCTGCACCGCGCCGGCGAAGACGACGCCGGCAAGAATCCACAATGTGCCGGGCAGATAGCCCATCTGCGCGGCAAGCACCGGGCCGACCAGCGGACCAGCGCCGGCGATCGCCGCGAAGTGGTGGCCGTAGAGTACCCATTTGTCGGTCGGCACGTAATCCAGGCCGTCATTGCGACGTTGCGCGGGCGTGGCGCGCGAGGGATCGAGCTGCAGCGCGGTGTCGGCGATATAACGGCTATAGAAACGGTATGCGATCACGAAAGTGGCGATCGCCGCAGCGACGAGCCAGATCGCGTTGATGTTTTCGCCGCGCTCGAGCGCGACCATGCCGAGGCTGACGGCGCCGATGACGGCTACTGCCACCCAGCCGAGTCTACTTGCCAGCGTGTTCATGGATCGCTCCTTGAGTTGCCGCGCCAAGGTTCAACTTCTGCAAAGCAGCGGTCAAGACGCAACCGCACATCCGACGAATTGTTACAGCCCAGACATCACAGCCATTTCGCATGGCGCAGGAACGCGTACAAGCCGGCGCAGAACCCCAGTGTGAACAGGGCCGTGACCGGATAGCCGTAGCTCGCACTGAGCTCCGGCATGTCCTTGAAATTCATGCCGTACCAGCTCGCGATCATCATCGGCGCGGTCAACAGCAAGCCCCAGCCGGCGATTTTCTTGAATACGTCGTTCTGTTCGACGCCGACCAGCGCGAGGTTCACATCCATCGCAGAGGTCAACATCTCGCGGATTGTCGCGGCGATCTCGTTGATGCGCTGAGCGTGATCGCCGACGTCGCGGAAATACGGGCGCACCTCGTCGCGGATCAGGCCCGGATAAAGGCGCACTAGCTGGCTCAGGATATCCTGCAGCGGCGTCACCGCGAGTTGCAGGCGTACCAGTTCCTTCTTCAACTCGTACAGGTGCACGATCGTACGCCGGTTGAACTCGCCGCCAAGTACGGCGTGTTCGAGCTCTTCAAGCCGGGTTCTGAAGCAATCGACGATCGGCATGTAGTTGTCGATGATGTAGTCGAGCACCGTGTAGAGCGCGAAGCTCGGTCCAAGCGTCAGCAGTGTCGGCGCGGATTCGCAGGTGCGCCGCGCGGGCGCATACGACAGCGAGGCGCCGTGGCGCACGGTGACTAGATAGTTGTGGCCGAGAAACATGTGCGTTTCGCCGAACACGATCTTGTGCGCGACGGTCTGACCGGTGTGCACGACGATGAACAGCGAATCGCCGTAGACCTCGATCTTCGTGCGCTGATGCGCGTTGTGCGCATCTTCGATCGCGAGTTCATGCAAGCCGAATTCTTGTTGCAGCTTGTCGAGCAGCGGTTCGTCCGGCTCGTGCAGGCCAACCCAGACGAAGCCCTTCGTGTCTTTCAAGGCGTCGCTGATCTCGTCCAGCGAGATCGTGCGCGGCTTGCCGTTGCTGTAGGCAACGCAGTTGACCAGCATGGGTTCTGTCGTGGAGACGTCTGGGCTCATGGCCGCACCGGCACCGGGATGGCGCATCATGCCGGACAGGCGCGGGTGCCCGCAATGTCCTGGCGTGCTTTGGTAATCCACTGACATGACAGGAAATTTCGATTCGTTATCCGAACACGAAAATTGCGTGACACTGCACTGTAAAAATCTGTTAACGTCTTGGTCCTTCGCGGGTCCAGTGCTGGTGCCGGCGATCGTGCGCCGAGGGTGCGGCGTTTCCATCAAGCGGGAGGAGATATGAAGATTCGAGTGTCGAAGAGCGCCGCGCGTGCGGCTGGTTTGAGTCGAACCGCATTGGCTGCAGCATTGTTGCTGGCGCTGGCCGCGCATGCCCAGGACCAGGGTTCATCCGGGAACGGCGAGACGAATAAAGAGAAGAAGGTCACCGAACTCAACGCTATCGTTGTGACCGGCACGCACAAGGCGGGCTTGTCGCCGACCGAGTCGATTTCTCCGATCGACGTGTACAGCGGCGCCCAGATCGAAGATCAGGCGGCCGTCGACCTGACCGATTCGCTCACCAAGATCATGCCGGCACTGAACACGCAGCGCTTCCCGATCGCGGACGGCACTGCGTTCGTGCGCCCGGTATCGCTGCGCAACCTGTCGCCGGATCAGACCTTGATTCTGGTCGACGGTGTGCGGCGGCATCGCTCGGCCCTGGTGAATCTGCAATATGACCCGCTGGGCACGGTGAACCAGGGTGCGCAGGCCGTCGATTTTTCGGCCATTCCTGCCAATGCGGTCCAGCGCGTCGAGGTATTGCGCGACGGTGCCTCGGTGCTGTACGGATCCGACGCGATTGCCGGCGTGGTCAACGTGATCCTCAACGATGCGCCGCAAGGCGCGGCGGTCAGCACCCAGTACGGCGAGTACAGCAAAGGTGACGGCGCTCGGTTCCGTATCGATGCCGACGCCGGTTTTGCGCTCGGACCCGGCGGGTTCCTGCATGTCAGTGCCGAACGTGACACTTCGGACATCACCTCGCGCGGCACTCCGCGCCCGGATGCGGCTGCGGTTGCGGATATCGTCGGCGCCGACAAGGTGCCGTATCACGGTTTTGGCCAGCGCTGGGGCGATCCCGACGTCGACGCGAACAAGCTGTTCCTCAATGCCGGCATCCACGTCAACGACGGTATCGAGTTGTACGGATTCGGCAGCTATATGGAAAACCAGACGTTGGGCGGCTTCTTCTACCGCGATCCGGTGCTGCCGCCCCAGTACGGCATCAGCGGTCGATCAACGCTGATCGTCGACAAAGTCGGAGCTCTTGATCCCCAAGGCAACCCAATCGGCGATTTTCTCCCGGATCCGGCACCGCAGTCGTTGGTCAACAGCATCATCGCCGGTGGCGGCAATCCGGCGAATTACCTCACGGCCGATCCGAACAGCCCCAGCGGCTGGGTACTGCTCAATCCGATCTACAAGAAGTTTCCGGGCGGCTACAGCCCGCTGTTCGGCGCCGATATCACCGATCACGAGTTTGTCGGTGGCGCGCGTGGCCAGTTTTCCGACGACTTCAAATGGGATTTTCACGGGCGTACCGCGGGCAACGACATTGACTACCGGCTCGAAAATTCGATCAACCCGAGCCTTGGCGATCTGTCGCCCACGACGTTCCACCCGGGCAAACTGACCCAGGAGGAAAAGGAACTGGGCCTGGATTTGACCCAGTCGTTTGGCAGCAATCCGCTCACGCTTGCCTATGGTGCGCAGTGGCGCAACGAGACCTACAAGGTTCACGCAGGCGATGCCGGCTCCACCGCAGTGGGACCTACGGCGTCCATTTTTGGCGTCGGCTCGGACGGCTTCCAGGGCTTCTTCCCGGCCACAGCAGGCAAGTTCGAGCAGGACAGCTATTCGGCGTATGCCGACGCCGAGACGTCGTTCAACGACAAGTTGTCGGGCGCCGCAGCAGTGCGCTACGAACACGCCGACCGCTTCGGTTCGAAGACCGTGTTCAAGCTCTCCGGGCGCTACGCCTTCACGGATACGTTCGCTGTGCGCGCCACCTACAACACCGGCTTCCGCACGCCGACACCGGGCCAGGAATTCACGCTCAATGTCACGACGACGGCGAATTCTGCCGGTCAACTCGTCCCGGCCGGAACCTATCCGGTCAGCAATCCGGTGGCGCAGGCGCTCGGTGCGGTTCCGCTGCAAACAGAAACGTCCAAGAACCTGAGTCTGGGTGCGGTCTGGGATCCACGCGACAACGTTTCAGTCACGCTGGATTACTACAAGATCAAGATCGACAACCGCATTGGGTTGATCAACCGGACGATCGACCAGGCCACGGTGGACAAGCTCAACGCGATGGGCTATCCGAATGCGAATCTGCTGCTCGGCAGCGCCGCCAGTTATTTCGGCAACGCTTTCGGTTCCGACATCGACGGTCTCGATTTCGTGATCGACACGCGGCACCAATTGGGCAGTGGCACGCTCAATATCGACTTCCGCTACAACTACAACAAGCAGGACGTGGTCGATGTGAGGCCGGGCACGATCAATGCCGATCGCGTGTATGACATCGAGAATCAGGTGCCGAAGAACCGGGCGACGCTGAGTTTCGACTATGCATGGAACCGATTCGACGGGATCGCCCGGGTTAATTATTACGGCAGCTGGAGCACGACCGGTGGCCTGTTCGGCAATGGCGATGCATCCGACGCGCACAGCTACAGCAGCAAGGTCCTGCTGGATCTGGAGGCGCGCTACAAGTTCAACGACATCTTCTCCGTTGCTGTAGGTGGCGACAACGTCTTCAACACCTACCCGGACAAGGAACTAAACCCGGTCTTGTCGTTCTTCGGCAGCCAGTACGCGGTCACATCGCCGTTCGGAATCGACGGCGCGTTTTGGTATGTGCGCGCCAAGGCAGAGTTCTGAGCTGACGCAGCATGTTCTAAGAAGGCCGGCGCAAGCCGGCCTTTTTTTACCTCGCGCGCCAATACAGGCTTGCTGCTAAGGCCGCATGCACCGGCAGCAGCAACGCAATCCACATCCGGTTGTCCTGCACAAACGCAGGAAACACCTTGACGAAAAACGCCAGGCCAGCCAGCGTGGCGATTGTGACGGCGACCCGCTGCGCGAACCGCGACGGTTGCCAGTTCCTGCGCAACGTGCCGAACCAGGCCGGCAGCAACAACAGGCACAGCGGATTGAGCAGCAGCAGGTTTTCGTTGCGCCATGCCGAGACGTGATCGGTCAGCGTCCACAGCACGACGAGCACGATTCCACCGAGGCCGCAGGCGAGCGCGATCGGTCCGGCGAGCATCGCAAACGCTGCGCGTGCCCATGCGCGCGCGCGCAGGCGGGAGAGGCCGAGCAGGATCAGCGCGGCCATGACACCGGCGGCGAACGCCCGCCAGAACCATTGCGGCGGAAAGTCGAGGGGCTCCGGAACGCGCGCGGCAGCGAGCTGCGTCTCGCGCGCAACCAGCGGCACGAGTTGACCGCCAGCATCGTGCACGCGGATGTCGCGCATATGGCGCATGAACTCCATCGGCACGAAGCTCTCGTCCCAGAACGACAGGCGCTGGTCGGCAAACGGGCCGAGTCCCGCATCCATGCCGAGCATCAGCGCGAGTTCGGGCCGCATCAGGCGCAGCGTGTCCATGCGATAGGTGAAGCCCCGCGATGGGGCGATCAGCTGATCGCGGATCGCGCCGCCGACGGCGTCGTTGAGCGCATCGCGCACGCGGGTGGAGCAGTTCGCCCGGAAATACTCGTAGCTGTATTGCGCGTTTTCCGGGCGCGCGTTCCAGTCGAGGAAGTCGCGCAGGTTCGCGCGCTGCGCGGGCGCGAGATGCAGATCCTGTTCGACGATCCAGCGTCCTTCCGTGCGGTAGATCGGATAATCCTCGGCGGGGTCGCTGACCGAGATGCGATACAGCATCCTGCCGCGCGCGAAGTTGAGATAGAAATTCTCCTGCGCGAAGTCGAACATGCCGTAGTTGTACAGGCGCTCGGTCCCTGCGCTGCCGTCGCGGACCAGGATCGCGTTGTGGCCGAAGCGTTCCCAGACTTCCTCGCCGGGTCCGAAAGTGATCAGGGCGACGTCGAGGTCGTCACCCGGCGTCGCGGTGGCGATTTGCGCGTGGGCAAACAGGGGAAGCAGCAAAATCCACAAAAGCGCAAACCCTCTCCGCCAAGCTTGGTTGACGGTAGGGTGAGGAGGCAGTGCCGCGATCTTCTGTAGCGCCGCAGATGGGCGGAGCGCCTCCCCCTCACCGCAGCCCTCCGCCGCGACCTCGTCGGGCGAGAGGGAGTACGCGAAGTCAGGCGTCATGCACGCGCACGGCAAACTGCAGCACGCGCCGATCGTCGGCCTTGGTTACGCGGAAATGGAAGCCGCCCATGACGAGTTCCTCACCGGGCTCGGCCAGATGGCCGATCTCCGAAGTGATCATGCCGCCGATCGTGTCGAACTCGTCGTCGGCGAATTCGCTGCCGAGGCGCTCGTTGAAGTAGGAAATCGGCGTCTGCGCACTGACCAGGAACGCGCCGTCCGGCTGCGGCACGATTTGTTTCTTGCGCGCAGGGTCTTCCTCGTCGTGTTCGTCGTCGATCTCGCCGACGATCTGTTCGAGCACGTCCTCGATCGTGATCAGGCCGGCGATGCCGCCGTACTCGTCGACCACGAGCGCCATATGATTGCGCGACAGGCGGAATTCCTTGAGCAGGATGTTCAGGCGCTTGGTTTCCGGAATCAGCACCGTCGGGCGCAGCAACGCGCGGATATTGCACGGCAGGCCTGCGCCCTCGGCGAAGCACTTGAGCAGATCCTTGGCGAGCAGGATGCCGATGATCTCGTCGGGATCTTCGCCGTGCACGGGATAGCGCGAGTGGCCGGATTCGATCACGCGGCGCACGATTTCGGCGGTGGGCGCTTCGGCTGGCAGCGAAACCATCTTGGAGCGCGGGATGATCACATCGCTGACTTGCAGATCAGCGACTTCGATGGCGCCTTCGACCATCGACAGGGTGTCGTTCGACATCAGGCCGTTGGCCTGGGCGCTGCGCAGTTCTTCGAGCAGCTCGTCGATATTGCGCGGCTCGCCGGAAACCAGTTGGCCGATGCGTTCCAGCCATGATCTTGCCGGCTGGGGACTAGGGTGGTCCTCGTTCATCAAAGTTGGAGCAAAAGCCCGCGTCGGGGCGAGCAGCCTATTGTAGCGGCTTTCGGTGACGGTTTAAGAAAGCGAACAAAAACAATACGTTAGTAAGGATCGTCGATGCCGAAACTGGCCAGAATCCGTCGCTCCAGCGTCTCCATCCGCCGCGCCTCGGCTTCGGTTGCGTGATCGTAGCCGAGCAGATGCAGCACGCCATGGATGGTCAGGTGAGCATAGTGGTCGCGCGGGCTCTTGCCCTGTTCGATGGCTTCGCGAGCGACGACAGATGGACACATTACGATATCGCCAAGGAGCCCCGTTTTCTCGTTCGGCAGCGGTTCGTAGGGAAAGCTCAACACGTTTGTCGCGTAATTCTTGCCGCGGAACTGGAGGTTGATCGCACGCGCTTTGGCGGTTCCGAATAGCTGTATGGCGACCTGCCGGCGGTCGCGACTGCGCCCGCGCAGCGCCGCGCGAACCCAGGCCTCGAAAGACTTATGTGTCGGAACGCCCTTGCGTCCGACTTCGCTATCCACGAAGACCATGAAGCCGAGAAACGGCTTAGCCTTTCGCTCCACTGGAGCCCCCATTTCCGACTCCCGATTCGCGGCTCTTTTCCGCCTCGCGTTCCTCGTAAGCCCGCACGATACGCTGCACCAGCGGATGCCGCACGACGTCCTTGGCCGTGAAGAACGTGAAGCTGATGCCGGAAACGTCGTTGAGCACTTCGATTGCGTCGCGCAAGCCGGATTTCATCTGCCGCGGCAGGTCGATCTGGGTCACGTCGCCGGTGATGACCGCGACCGAGCCGAAGCCGATGCGCGTCAGGAACATCTTCATCTGCTCGACCGTCGTGTTCTGTGCCTCATCGAGAATCACGAACGCGTCGTTGAGCGTGCGCCCGCGCATGTACGCGAGCGGTGCGATCTCAATGACATTGCGCTCGATCAGTTTGGTGACGCGGTCGATGCCGAGCATCTCGTACAGCGCGTCGTAGAGAGGGCGCAGGTAGGGATCGACTTTCTGCGAGAGATCGCCCGGCAGGAAGCCGAGCTTCTCGCCGGCTTCCACCGCCGGGCGCACCAGGATCAGGCGTTGCACCCGGTTGTCGTTGAGCGCGTCGACGGCCATCGCCACGGCCAGATACGTCTTGCCGGTGCCGGCCGGGCCGACGCCGAAATTGATGTCGTTCGTCGCGATCGCATGCAGATAGCGCACCTGGTTCGCGCCGCGGCCACGGATCGAGCCGCGCTTGACCTTGATCGCCACCTCGTGCGCGCTCTCGGCTGCACGCGCGTTGAGCGCGTCGATGCCCGATTCGGACAGGCGCAGGTTGATCTGCGCGCCCGTCAGCGCTTCGCTTTCGGTCGCCTCGTACAAGTCGCGCAGTACGCGCTCGGCGAGCTGCACGGACATATCGGCGCCGCTGATGCGGAACAGGTTGCCGCGGTTCGCGATCTCTACGCCCAGGCGCAACTCGATCTGGCGCAGATGTTCGTCGAACGGGCCGGAAAGGTTGGCAAGGCGCTCGCTGTCATCGGGCTCGAGCGCGATCTCGTGGTGAGTCAACGTCGCGGCCATCAGGCGATTGCGACGGCGGGCACCGCGCTGTGCAGCCGCCCGCGCAGCGAATTGCTCATAGCTTGCGTGATCTGCACGTCGACGAATTGGCCGATCAGGTGCACATCGCCGGGAAAATTCACGTAGCGCATGTTCTCGGTGCGGCCGGTCATCTCGCACGGATTCTTCCGGCTCGGGCCTTCCACGAGCACGTTCTGCACGCTGCCGACCATCGCCTCGCTGATCCGCTTCGCGTTGGCGTTGATCGTGGCCTGCAGGCGTTCAAGGCGCGCATGCTTGGCCTTGTCCGGCGTGTCGTCGGCGAGGTTCGCCGCCGGCGTACCGGGGCGGCGCGAGTAGATGAACGAGAAACTCTGGTCGAAGCCGACGTCGTCGATCAGTTTCATCGTCTGCTCGAAATCCACGTCGGTTTCGCCCGGGAAGCCGACGATAAAATCCGTCGACACGGAAATGTCCGGCCGCACTTTGCGCAAGCGGCGGATCTTCTGCTTGAATTCGAGTGTCGTGTAGCCGCGCTTCATCGCCGCCAGGATGCGGTCCGACCCCGCCTGCACCGGCAGATGCAGGTAATTCGCCAGTTTCGGCACGTTCGCATAGGCCTCGATCAGCGAATCGGAGAATTCCAGCGGATGCGAAGTCGTGAAGCGGATGCGGCCGATGCCGTCAAGCTGCGCGATCGCGTGGATCAGCACGGCCAGGTCCGCGCTGCCGCCGTCGAACGTGGCGCCGCGATACGCGTTGACGTTCTGGCCGAGCAGGTTGACCTCGCGCACGCCTTGCCCGGCGAGCGCGGCGACTTCGGCGATCACATCGTCGAACGGCCGGCTGATTTCCTCGCCGCGCGTGTACGGCACTACGCAGTACGAACAATACTTGCTGCAGCCTTCCATGATCGAGACGAACGCGGTGACGCCTTCCTTGCGCGGCTCGGGCAGGTGGTCGAATTTCTCGATCTCCGGGAACGAGATATCCACTTGTGCGCGTTGTGTACTTTTCTTCGCCTCGATCATTGCAGGCAACCGGTGCAGGGTCTGCGGACCGAACACCAGATCTACATACGGCGCGCGCTTGACGATCGCTGCGCCCTCCTGGCTCGCGACGCAACCGCCGACGCCGATCACGAGCTGCGGATTCGCGGCCTTGAGCTCGCGCCAGCGCCCAAGCTGGCTGAACACCTTCTCCTGCGCCTTCTCGCGGATCGAGCAGGTGTTGATCAGGATCACGTCGGCTTCGGCTTCGTTCGCGGTCAATTCCAGGCCGTGCGAGGCCGCGAGCACATCGGCCATCTTGGCCGAGTCGTACTCGTTCATCTGGCAACCGTGGGTTTTGATGTAAAGCTTGCCGGACATCGATCGCGCACCGTCGGGAACTCCGCATTGTAAGGCTATGTCTATGCGCGGACTAGGTTTTTCTGGCGCCGAGGGCTGCTGGGCCGCGGAGTCGTGGGCCGCTTTCGGCACTCGTTCAGACATACGTCCGTGCCCGTTCACGCCGCAGGCACTTGTGAAAATCCGAATCCTGTCAGAAACTTGCCCGACGTAGCTGCATGAATCGATGAACTTGGGGATCTGCCTGCCATTGTCTATGCGCCGCCTGCTCGGTTGCGGGCTGCTTTTGTGCGCATGCTTGCCGGCGTCCGCATTCGCCGGGGCGCTGTACAAATGCGCGGGTCCGAACGGGCAGGTCGCATATACGAATCGCCCCAAGACGTTTGTCGATTGCAAAGTGGTGTCCACTTATGTCGATAAGCCGGCGCCGAAGCACGCCGCCGAAAGCGGGCCGCATAGCGAATATCGTTCCGAGCCTGCCAGCGCCACAGCAGCGACCGCAGGCAACGACGCAGCCGTGCCGGCCGCACCGGCCCCGACTGCCGACGCCCACGCGCAGGTCAGCTACGGTGCG
>Ga0163163_10005087_pt1 | contig 11333 bp, 8 predicted proteins | sample S65metaG_FD_119766 | JGI IMG/M metagenome (GOLD analysis project Ga0163163, IMG submission 119766) | Switchgrass rhizosphere microbial communities from Kellogg Biological Station, Michigan, USA - S6-5 metaG | ecosystem: Host-associated > Plants > Roots > Rhizosphere > Soil | place: USA: Michigan... | reverse complement strand
GAACTGATGACGCATCGAAAGTCATCGATGAGATTCTTAAGAGCGACAAGAAGGATGTCGATGCCGAGGTATTGAAGGCGCGCATCATGATCGAGAGTGGGAAGAGTGCTGATGCAATTCCCATGCTCGAAGCCGCGCTCAAGCAGCAGTCCGACAATGCTGCGGGACATTTGCAATTGGGTAAGGCGTTCGAGATTAGCGGGAATCCGGGACGCGCAGAGTCCGAGTACCGCGAATCCGCTCGCTTAAATCCGAATAATGTCGAGATACACAACATTCTCGCAGGCATCGGAATTCGGAAGGCCGATAGTGAGCTCATCCGCAGTTCCGCGGATCAACTGATTCGCCTACGACCCAATGACATAGATGGCTATGTTTATCGAGCGATCGCCAAAGCTAATCAGAACGATAACAACGGAGCCGATGCGGACCTGAAGAAGGCCATAGAGATGGCTCCCAATAACCCCATTCCATACACAAAGCTAGGGTTGCTGCGCGAGCATCAAAAGAAACTTCCAGAAGCTGAGAAGCTCTTCGAACAGGCACTCGATAAAGATCCAAATTGGTCGGAAGCGATGGCTGGTCTGGCTAATGTTTACATAGATCAGAAGCAGCCGATATCTAAGACGATCAATCGGATCAGCGCACAGGTCGCCAAGCAGCCGAAAAATGACTCCTTCTTGCTTTTGCTGGCAGAGGCACAGTTAAAGGCGAAGGACACCAAGGCTGCTCAAAGCGCACTGGAGCAGGCTCTCAACGTCAATCCGAACAATTCATTGGCGATGGCGACCCTCGCATCCATCCAGATCAACACTGGCCAGGTCGATCAAGCGGCCGCTAACTACGAGCGCATCATTAACAAGAATCCGCACAGCTCGCTTCCCCTGGTCATGCTAGGCAGCCTGGAAGAGTCGCGAGGCAATTCTGAAAAGGCTAAGCAGCTTTATCAGAGGGCATTGCAAGTACAGCCAGATCAGCCGCTGGCGGCCAACAACCTTGCATATCTGCTGATGCAGAATGGTGGGAACCTCGATGTTGCACTTTCTCTGGCACAGGCCGCACGTCGAGGCATGCCCGACAGTCCCAATGTCGCCGACACACTCGGTTGGGCTTTCTATTTGAAGGGGGTCTACGGCTCTGCCCGTGAGCTGTTCGAGGAAGCCGCGCAGAAGGATCCTACAAATTCAACTCTGCAATATCACCTCGGTCTTACTTATGACAAGACCGCAGAGAAGGATAAAGCGGCGGTTCATCTCAAAAAGGCCCTCGACCTGGCGCCGAACGGTCCGAATGCGGCCGCCATCCGGCAGGCACTCGCCGGTCTTCGTGGATGATCTTACAGGCGCTTAAGCCCCGCCTGTTTGCGCACACCCCGTCCCACGACGGGGTGTTTTTTTGTTGAGCACTCCACTCAAATCCATCCCTTTGCGCTGTAGTAACCGATCTTCACGGTCTCAACACAGAGATCGAGGAACGCCGGCCAGCGCCCCAACCAGGACGAGCTTCTCTTGGAAGCGTCCGGAATCGGGCGGGGCAAAACCGTTATTCCCGATTTTCTAAAGACCCTTACCGCGCGGTACATATGGAAATCCGAGGTCATCAAAACTCTAGCGCCATCGGTTGAGGTGAAAGCAGTCTTGCTGAATTCTGCGTTCTCCCTCGTAGAGTGCGAACGTCCTTCTGTCACGATCGCCGACTCAGGCACTCCCTGGGACACGAGGAAGTTTTTCATCGCATTTGCTTGCGGATGTTCAGGAGGGCCGCCACTTACCACCAGTTTTCGAAATCCTCCCTGGCGCCACGCGAACACCGCATATTGGCACCGCAAGTATGTTCCGTAGCCGATGACACCATCGCCTCCACCACTCCCTGCGAGCACAATCAAAGTCTCGCCTCCCGGATCATCCCAGGGTCCGGCCAACTGGATTGCCCACCAGCGGACGAGTGGGGTGAAAGTAACGACTAGCACCAATGCGCCGATGAAGGCCAATATCGAGATGAGGGGTCGCCGCAATCTTGGCGATGCTGGATTCGTCTTTCGATCCCGGCTGAGCATTCTTCTATTTAGCGCCTCGACGAACCCAAGTTTAGCGTCTTCATCTCGAAGTGGGCTAGTTTGTTCACATAAACGACAAATCATTGCGCACCGTGGCGCCGAAGCCGATTCTAATGTTAGTCACCCTACCCAAGCTGCTGAATAGACAGCCTTTATTGACTCCTCTACAGCTGGTTGTGGATCAATATTGGCAGCGGACTTGCTCTCTCATCAGGCGTAGTCTGCTCTGCAAATCTGCTCCCAGCGAGCCAAGGTGCCCAAATGATCCCCCGGACCGAAAAACGAACCCATCGCAGATTTCCGCTTACCCTTTCGACTGAACTGAAGGGCTTAACCACCAACCTAGGACTAATCGATTCCCAAACTCTGGATGTTAGTGCAGGCGGGGTTCTCTTCCGCGTTAAACAAGCAATTCCTGTTGGTGAAAATGTGCAGTTCCTTCTCAAGTTTGGGCCCGACCTCACAATGACCAGTCCCGCACTACTTATCCGATTCTGGGGCAGCGTCGTCCGTGTCGAAAGGCGGCCGGGCCCAGCCGGCTTTGAACATGCCGTTGCGGTGAACATCCAGCGCTACGAGTTCATGAATTCGGAATCACAATCGTCAACTCGGGAGCGAGCCACCGTTTCAGCCCAGGGTTGATTTCGTTCACGCAGAGAAGAAGTAGGGCGATAAGAAATAACTACCGGGTGCTCCGATCAAGCCATTTCTCGACTTGGGCGGGACGCCAATTCTGCATCAATTCGATGAGTTGCGGAATTTCCTTGTGCGACAAGATCATTCCGCGATTCTCGGCTTTCAGGAATCGCTCCGCCACCGCATGATCGAACATCTGCAACAAGGGCGAGTAGTAGTCGTCAACGTTTAACAAGCCGCACGGTTTTTGATGAAGGCCCAATTGCGACCACGTTAGGACTTCACAGAACTCCTCGAAGGTACCGAGGCCTCCGGGCAGCGCCAGAAATGCGTCTGCTAAGTCCGACATCAGAGCTTTCCTCTCATGCATCGACCCGACAACATGCGTCTTCGTCAGTCCAGCATGGCCGATCTCTCGGGCCACGAGGTGTCCGGGGATCACTCCGATTACCTCGCCTCCGGCCTGTAGCGCCGCATCCGCCAGCACACCCATTAATCCTGCCTTTGCGCCACCGTAGACCAGCGAGATGTTGGAAGTCGCAAGAAAACGCCCAAGCTCTTCAGCCGCTTTCTTATAAGAAGGACGAAGACCCATGCTGGAACCGCAGAATACACAAAGATGACGCATGATGGTCATTGTATCGGGCGCAAAAGGCCGCGACGCCGAACAGCGCCGCGGCCGTGACTTATTTATTTAAAACGTGAATTTCAGCCCGAACTGCATGGTGCGAGGACCACCACCACCGAGGAAGGGATTCCCCGTCCCAACATCGGGCGTAGCCGTGGTTGGCAAGTATCCCGTGCCGGTCAGCCGGGTCACCGAATTTACCATCGCCACATCGCTGCCATTGTTAAACATGTCTACCCCGAAGTTTGGCAGCAATGGGTTGCTGAAATTCGGGTGATTGAGAATGTTGAAGATGTCTAACCGAAGTTGCATGTTCACCTTCTCAGTCAACTTCGTGGTTTTCGAGAAACTGAAATCGAAGTTGGCATAGTTCGGTCCGCGGAATGCATTGCGTCCAACGTTTCCGAAATGCTGAGTGCCCGCAACACACGTTTCGCCGATCGGATCCCACGTGCAGGGCGCCGCGAACGCAGCCAGGTTTAGAAGGTTGGACGGCGCGCTGGTGCCGACGTGCGGGTCGCCGATGAGATCGGGTCGCCCGTAGAATTCACCGCTCCCGTTGTAGTCATCTTCAAACAGGTAGCTGAGATTGTATGGCTGCCCTGTCGAATAGGTGACGATTCCGCTCATTGCCCACCCAGCACCCAAGCGGTTGGCACTGAAACTAGGCAGGTCATAGGACCAGAACCACTGGAAGCGGTGGCGGGTATCGAAATTGGAGCTGGCGCGCTCTGCACCGGGGTTGAAGCTGTTGTCCGGCTGGGAGGCATTCGGCACGTAGTCCTGTCCATCGCTCGCCGTGTCGATCGAGTGACCGTACGTATAGTTGACCGTGGAAGTTACGCCGTGCCAGTTCCGGATCTTGAAGCTGGTCTGCAACGAGTTGTAATTCGAACTCGAGCTGGATTCGAACTGGTTGATGTAGACATACTGCGGGAAAGCGATACTTCCGTCCGCAGGATTCACCTGGTTGATGTCGCGATAGTGGAACAGTTTCCGGCCGGCCGAGCCGACATATCCGAATTGAAGCGCCACATTATTCGACAACTGGTGCTCGATATTCAGGTTGTAGTTCTGCACGTACGGCGTGCGGAGTTTCTGATCGACCGTAAACACATCACTCGCGGAATAGTCGGTGTACACCGGTTGGTTTGCGACAATCTGGCTCACTGGGGAAAACGAGAACTGGATGTCGTTGTAGGCCGGACCGGGATTGAACGTATTGAACGGCAGTTGTCCGACGAAAAAGTCCTGGGAGAAGGCGTCGTAGAACACACCCCAGCCAGCGCGAACAACCGTCCGTCCCTTACCCGTGAGGTCATATGCCAAGCTCACACGCGGCGAGAAGTTATTCAGGTCTTTCGGATACAGCTGAGATGGATGAACGAGATTCCCCGTCGCCTTATCCAGGATCGTGAACGCGTCATTCTTTGCGCCGATCACGCCGTAGTAGTCCCAACGCAGACCGAAATTCCACGTCAGGCGAGATGTGGCGCGCCAGTTGTCCTGCAGGTAAAAGCCACTGTTGTTTTCGTAGCTGGTGCGATCGGACTGACCGACTGCGGACCGACCGCCGGATGGCGTCCCGGCAAGGAAGCTAGTCAGATCATCGAAGCTCAACTTCCCGCGATATCCGGCGTCAAAGTATCCGTCGATCGCGGTGCGGCGCCACTCGTATCCCCATTTCCAGTTGTGATTTCCGCGAGTCCACGTCATGTTTCCGAACAGCTGATAATTCTTGTCAGTGCGGCCACGTGGGTTTGCAAGGTTCGATCCAAATGTACTGAACCCGCTAACCGCAATCAGCGGCATGCCAAGGTCGCGCGCGCTGGTTCCCGCTCCCAGGGTCTGGAGTCCGACACTACCTGGATCAAAGTTATCCTGGGGCGCGAAGGTTTCATGGAATCGGTTGTAGCCGCCGCGGATTTCCAACAGCAGTGCCGGCTTGATCACCTTTGTGTATGACAGCGAGAGAACATTCACTCTCGTAGGTGTCACCGTGTCGAAGCCAGGAGCACCGGTGCCGCCCGCAATCAGTCCCAACGGGAATGCTTGTTTGCTATCGCCAAAGAAATATCTCCCGGTCAACAGGTCGGACTTGCCGACGTGCTGGTCGATCTTTCCGATGAAACTGTCGACTCGGTTGTAAAACGGCACCTTGAAGGTCACGTCATTCGCGCCCGAAGCGGGTAGAGTGCCCCACGGATTCGTGGCGAGAATGCCCGCAATCACCGGATTGATACCTCCCACCGGAGTGGCGGCGGCGATGTCGGCTGCCGTAGGTACGGTGCCCGGCGTCGGAAGCGCTCCATGCTCTCGTTGGCCTTCATAGGACACGAACCAGAACGTGCGGTCCTTTACGATAGGGCCGCCCAACGATAGTCCGAACTGGTCATTGTGGAACTTATTCTTCGGCTGATCGGTTGTGTTGAAGTAGTTCCGTGCGTCCGAAAAGCTGTCACGAAAATATCCGTAAACTGTACCGTGGACGTTATTCGTTCCCGACTTGGTGACGAGGTTTACGATCGCACCCGAGTTGCGGCCGTACTCTGCTTCCCCACCCGATATCACGGGAACTTCGGCAAGCGCATCGACAGGCAGGATCGTCGCCGGAGTTCCGAATACACCAGCCTCATTGATTGCCGGCAGGTTACGGTAGCCGTCGTTCATGTCGGTGCCGTCGAGGAGATAGTTGTTCGAGCGTCCGCGATTTCCGTTCACACTAAACAAGCCAAAAGATCCCGGAGAATCTGACGCACCCACCGGATCACCCGTAGCGCCGGGTACGAGGACCAGAAGCTTCGTAAAGTCGCGACCGTTCACGGGGAGATTCACAGCGGTCGCGCCTTCAATGGTCCCACCCATGGTGTTGCTGGTGGTCTCGATCAACGGGATATCCGCCTGGACGGTCACAGCTTCCTGCACCTGCCCCGGGGAGAGCGTGATGTTGGCACGCGCCGGTGATGTGACTGAAACCACCACGCCCTTGGCCGTGGCAGTCTGGAATCCAGCCTTTGTGATTGTGAGGCTGTAATTGCCGGGGGGTAATTCTGTCGCCGTGTAGTTGCCGTCGTCACTGGTCGTGACGGTGCGGGTTAAGCCCGTGTCGCTGCTTACCACTTTCACTTCTGCGCCCGCGATTGCGGCACCTGATTTATCGGTAACGGTACCGGTAACACTTCCACGAAACGTTTGCGCGGCAACAAGGGATGTGAACAGAGATACGACGAGCAACACGTAGCCTAAAAGGCGTGACATGTTTGGACCTCTCCTTTAGCAGTACGAGCAGGGCGCGCTCAATTCGAATGGGGGCCCACACACTTGGTTCAGCAAATCCGGAATTGTTGGCGAATTATAAAGCGAGAGGGGTCATAAGCGCACAAATAGAAATTACATGTACCAAGAATTCACTGTGAACCCTTGTGGTTCGTTAGACAAAAGTGCCCATTTGCGCAGTGCAAACGGGCACGGTAGCCAAATATTGAGCTATCAATCGGCTGCGGTGCGCCGCAACGATCTCACCTCGTCCAGGAATACAATATCGGCATTCCCGGTGACTCCGGCCTGCTGCATACCGTTCTTCAGCCGCTCGGAGCTAAAAAACGCCCGTGCCATATCGAGGGTTTCCCATTCGAAGAATACAGTCAGGTCTGACCCGTCATCATGGTTATGAAAAATGCGATGGCTCAACTCGCCGGCGGCGTGGCGTGTCCCGAAGTGCTCGTCAAAGACCTGTTTCCAGCGTGAAAAGTCCGAAACCTTGTGACGGACTAGTACATTCACCATGCTCATCCTCCAGGTTACCGGGCCGGCGACACGGTCCGTGGGTAGATTCTAGGCCTCAGAACGACGCTCAGAATGTGAAATCTGACCACCCGGGTTGTGACGGCTGAACTGCCCCCATTCCTCAAGAAACCGGCAGCACTGCCAGCCCAGGAAGCATCAGAGTAGAGACGGACTCATCCGGCCTGCCGGGCCAACTGGAGCGAATATGCCAGCTTGGAAGGTATACGACGAAGAGACAGCAGCGCAGTTGAAGTCGCAACTCCCCGAGAACTCAGCGGTGTCTGTTGAGACGCGGGCAGCCCTACTGGACGGTGAAAACACCGTCATTCTCGTACCGACGGCTCACAAGGGCGTGACGATGCTGATCACCGCTCGACGCAAGCCGGCATCCACCTTGGAACAACGACCTATCATTCATGACGAGCTACCGAGTCTGGCCGAAAGTTCTTCGCAGAGTACGACCGCGGTTTCGCCAGACGCCGACGTCGAAGATTTCTTCGGCCCAACTACGTGGGAACGAATAGAGCACTCTGAACTTGAGGCAGTACCCTTCGAACCGATCGAGACGGTGACTCAGGATAACGAACCAGAAACCGTCTTCGAAAATTCATCGCCGAGAGTTGAAACCCCGGCTCCTGTTGCCGCTCCGGTCTACGAGCCAGAACAACTCGAGCCCGAACCGATTGTGGAAGTCTCTGCACAGCCGGTACCTCCGAAGAACGTTCGCGAACGCCACTACATCGCGACCGGATTTCTTGGACTGGAAGAGTCGGTGGAAGACGACGAAGATATTGCTCGTGAAAAACGGCCCTGGTGGAAGAAACTCTTCATCGACTAACATAAGAAAAGGCGCTGCCAAAAGCAGCGCCTTAATCGCTTCTGCACAGCTCAGATCACCATTACTTCCTTGTATTCTCCGAATACCTTTCTCAGGGCATCCGAGATCTCGCCAACCGTGCAGTTGGATTCAACGGCCTGGATGATTGCGGGCATCAGATTGTCGCCGTGTCGCGCGGCATCTTCAATGCCGAGAATGGCCGAATACCACAGGCCCTTGTCTCGCTTTTCGCGGAAGGCACGCAACCGCTCAACCTGCTTGCGCTCCAGCGACTCATCGATCTTCTGCAGCGGAACTGGGGTCTCATGATCGATTTGGAATGCGTTTACACCAACCACCAACTGTTCGAGTCGATCGACTCGCTGCTGGTATTCATATGATGCATTCTGTATCTCCTGCTGAATGTATCCCTGTTCAATCGCTTTCAGCATTCCGCCGAGGGCATCGATCTTCTCGAGGTACTGAAGCGCCCGCTTCTCAACTTCAGTGGTCAACGACTCAACGTAATAGGATCCGCCAAGTGGATCGATAGTCTGCGGCACACCGCTCTCGTGGGCGATGATCTGCTGCGTGCGGAGCGCGATGCGCGCGGAGTTCTCAGTCGGTAGCGCCAGCGCCTCATCGAAGGAGTTCGTGTGCAAGGACTGGGTTCCGCCGAGCACTGCTGCCAGAGCCTGCAAGGCCGTTCGCACAATATTGTTTTCCGGCTGCTGGGCCGTGAGTGTCGAGCCGCCCGTCTGAGTATGAAAGCGCAGCATCAATGACTTGGCATTCTTGGCGTTGAACTTGCCCTTCATGATGCTCGCCCACAAACGCCGTGCTGCGCGGAACTTTGCGACCTCCTCGAGGAAGTTGCTATGGCATGCAAAGAAGAACGCCATGCGAGGAGCAAACTCGTCAACCGACAAGCCGGCCGCGATCGCACCCTTCACATAGGTGATACCGTTCGCCAGCGTGAATGCGACTTCCTGCACCGCCGTACACCCGGCCTCGCGCATGTGATAACCGGAAATCGAAATCGTGTTCCACTCCGGTACATTGGTGCGGCAGAAGGAGAAGATGTCGGTAATGATCCGCATCGCCTGCGTCGGAGGGTAGATGTAAGTGCCGCGGGCAATGTATTCCTTCAGGACATCGTTCTGAATGGTTCCACTTAGCTTCTTTGTATCCGACTTGCTCCGCTTCGCCGCAACGATGTACATCGCCAGCAGAATCGAAGCCGTGGCGTTGATGGTCATCGAGGTCGAGACTTTTTCGAGATTGATTCCATCGAACAGCCGTTGCATGTCCTCGATCGAATCGATCGCTACACCGACTTTGCCGACTTCTCCGATGGCAAAGGCATTGTCCGAGTCATATCCAATCTGCGTGGGAAGGTCGAATGCTACCGAGAGTCCCGTCGTTCCCTGGCTCAACAGGTACTTGTAGCGTTTGTTCGACTCTTCAGCGTCTCCCATGCCGGCGTACTGGCGCATCGTCCACAGGCGGCCGCGATACATCGTCGCCTGTACTCCGCGGGTATAGGGAAACTGTCCCGGATAGCCAAGGTTGTTGTCGTAATTGAACCCTTCAAGGTCCGCAGGCGTGTAGAGCGGGTTAACTTCAATATGAGAAGTAGTCTGGATGTTCTCGGTTTTAGTGCTGTTTGCTGCTGGTTTAACTTTCGTGTCGGCCATGAATGGGCCCTCTTCCTAATTGCGCCTCCAGGAGGGAGAGGCGGAACGTGCAGTCGCCTGCCGTTATGAATGACCAAATATATGAGTGCGTTACTGCTTGCGCCGGGCGCGCCAGAACGAGGTCAGACCGAACCACGCGAACATCACGGTAAAGAGCAGGGTCACACCAAACCGACCCTGCGACACGCGGCCAGCGACCAAGCCTGGGTACTCGCGCACTAAAGCAAAACCGCCAATTGTGGCAAAGCAAAGAAACACAAAACCAGTCACTTCAAGAAAAAGGAGATGCAATACGCGGGAAATCGCGCCAAAGAAGGCACCAGCGCCGTGCATCAATCCGCGAGCCATACGGCGAGACTCTGTCCCGCCCTTCAAAACGCGAATTGCCGAGCCCAGCCCAGCCCCTAAAGACCCGGCTGTGCTGCCCGTACTCCGTGGTGAACTGCTGTCTGCCACACCATCATTCTAACAATGCGTCGCTCTAAAAAGCCCGAGGAAAGAACCACAGCTTCTCAGGTGTCACCCTATTTGCATCGCTAATTTCTGCGGTTCTCGGAGGATGCAGCTGAGCCACTGGTTTATAATTTAAGTTTCTGCCCATAGAACCTGGAGCATTCGGAAGATGATTCGCTTTCTACAAACCAAGGGCCGCCTCCAACAGATCCTGTTAGTCGGCTTTCTTTCCATCATATGCATCATGATGGTCGTCACTCTTATCCCTGGTGGTTCAAGCCTCAGCGACTTTCTCGGTCTTGGCCTGAATCAGAATGTGATCGCCAAAGTCGGCGGCCAGGAAATTACCTCACAGGAATTGAACACTCAGGCCCGTGCCATGGCGCGCCAGCAATATGGCCCTCGCGCGGAGATGGCGCTTCCGTTCATGATGCCGCAGGTGGCGAACATGCTGATTAGCCAGCGCATCGTGTTGAATGAAGCCGACCGGCTCGGCCTGGCCGCAACCGATGCGGACCTCCGGTACATGCTGCAACATGGCCAATTCTCGCAGCTCTTCTTCCCAGACGGGAATTTCGTCGGACAGACCCAATATCAGAGCATTGTCACCAGTCAGTTCAACATGACGGTGCCGCTGTTCGAAGATGCTGTCCGCAAGCAGATCACAATGGATAAGCTGCGCCAGGCGATCGAGGGCGGCGTGGTCGTCTCGCAGGCAGAACTGCAGCAGCAGTTCAAGACCGAAAACACTCGCGTGAAGTTCGATTATGCCGTGCTTTCACTGGACGACGTCGAAAAGCAGGTAAATCCGAGTGAATCCGAGCTTCGAGCCTATTACGAGAAGCAGAAGCCTCAACTCGCGAATTCGATCCCTGAAGAGCGAAAGATCAAGTACATCCCGGTCGATTTCGCCAAGGCTGGGGCCGGCGTCGCGCAGGCCGATCTCGAGGCCTATTACAAGCAGCACCTCAATGAGTATCGGGTTCCGGAATCGGTGACCGTTCGCCATATCCTTATTAGTGCTCCTGCCCCTGGCCCGGACGGCAAGGTCGATCAGAAGACTGTCGACGCCGCCAAGGCGAAGGCGGATGACGTCCTGAAGCAGCTCAAGGCAGGCGCCAAATTCGATGATCTGGCGAAGAAGTATTCGGAAGACCCGGGCAGCAAGGACAAGGGCGGAGTGATTGGCCCCATCCAGAAGGGTCAGACGGTAGCCGAGTTTGAACAGGCAGCTTTCGGGGCCCAAAAGGGTCAAACGGT
>Ga0163163_10005086_pt1 | contig 11335 bp, 11 predicted proteins | sample S65metaG_FD_119766 | JGI IMG/M metagenome (GOLD analysis project Ga0163163, IMG submission 119766) | Switchgrass rhizosphere microbial communities from Kellogg Biological Station, Michigan, USA - S6-5 metaG | ecosystem: Host-associated > Plants > Roots > Rhizosphere > Soil | place: USA... | reverse complement strand
CTGGAGCTGGAACCGAATCCCGACATCCTTGCCGAGTTGGGCGCGACCAAGTTCGAAAAGCATATCCTGATTGGCTTCGCCGCCGAAACCGAAAACGGCCTCGAGAACGCCCGCAAAAAATTGGCAAAGAAAAAAGTTGATGCCATCGTCCTCAACGACGTCTCGAAATCCGGCATCGGCTTCAACTCCGAGCGCAACGCCGTCACCATCGTCACCGCCGACGAAACCATCGACATCCCCGAAGCCTCGAAGTTCGACATCGCAGTGCGCATCCTCGACGTCGCCGTCAAACTCCGCAAAAAGCAGCCATTAGCCATTAGCAACTAGCAACGACGGTGCCCTAGATTCACGGCGTAAGCCGAGTGCCCGGTCTTAATGGGCGTCTTCTATCCGATTCATACGCCGTTCTGTCTCTTGTTGAATGAAATTGACGGTGTCGTAGGCTCGACCGAACCTATCTCCTGGCCCCGAACCGGATATTCCAACGCCCATGTAGGTAGTGTGTTTACAAAGCTCAAGGAGCCATTCCTTCAACAGCGCCAGTTCTTCTATGTTCAACTCGAAGAAACGGTTTACGAATGTCTCTTCCCACCATTCCGGATTTGGAGTCCGGTCAAGTTGTGAAATAAGCGAATCTGCGACCAGCAGGTCCTCGTTCGGATTTTGAGCTGAGAGAAGCAATATGCTTGGAAGATAGTAAGCAAATGCGCCAGGAGCAAAGAAGTAAAAGGAACAGTAATGCTCCTTCCAGTCTGCCCAAGTGATGTCGCGCCAGTCGCGTCCCGTAAACCAGATTGCATCTTCGACATCATCATCGAGCTGCAGTAGTTCGGCCATGTCGACGACCTCGGCGGGTATTGTCCGATGCGCAAAAACTCGTTCAACTCTTTCCCGCAGGATCATCTTCCGTCCTCAAGCCGACAAGCCTGGGTATTCTGCCAAACCAATAGCAGATCATATATCGACTTACCGTAATCATCTCGATTGCTAAATTGTTCCGCCCTGATCGGAGCCCCCCTTCTTGTAGAATGCCCTCATGGACCCCACCACCCGCGAGGCCATTGCCGAACGTCTCCGTTTCTATCGCGAGATGGGCATCTACGATCTCTATCGCCGGCCTGTGGACGAGATCGCTGTCGAAACAGCACCTTCTGAACCCGAACTCCCTATGCCCAAGAAATTAACCGTAATCCAGGACCGTCCTGCCGCCCTGAAGGGAATCCGCGAAGATATCGGCGATTGCACTCGCTGCAAACTGCACGCCCAGGGACGCAAGCAGATCGTCTTCGGCGTAGGAAACCCGGACGCCGAGTTGATGTTCGTTGGCGAAGGTCCGGGAGCAGATGAAGATGAGCAGGGCGAGCCATTCGTCGGACGCGCCGGACAGTTGCTGAACAACATGATCACGGCTATGGGGCTCAAACGCGAGCAGGTCTACATCGCGAACGTAGTGAAGTGCCGTCCGCCGGGAAACCGCACCCCGGAGCGTGACGAGTGCGACACCTGCGGTCCCTTCCTGATGCGCCAGATCGCGGTCGTCAAACCGAAAGTAGTCGTCGCCCTCGGAGCCGTGGCCGCGAAGACGCTGCTGAGCGTGAACGACTCCATGGCAAACCTGCGTGGCCGCTTCTACGAATTTTCGCCGATGCTGCCGAAGAACGCGCCGGAACGTGACCCATCTTGGGAGAGTACGAAGCTGGCGGTGACCTATCACCCAGCCTATTTGCTCCGCGATCCCCGACAGAAGAAGGAAACCTGGAAGGATCTGCAAATGGTGATGGCAGAATTGGGCCTAAGGGCCCCTGCGAAAGCAGATCCGGCTAATGGCTAGTTGCTAATGGCTGCTTCTTGGCGGGATGGCGGATTGCGCTTGGCGAACCCCATAGTGAAGCCCGACGCATTCCGTCAAACTTCGGGGCCTGTGCTGTCAACCCCATACTCTCGTATCTAAGCCAAGTATTTTCATAGATCTACGAGCAAAATTTCCGTAAATCTATCAAAACAATAGACCGCTAAACCGGGGGAGGGGGTATCTCCCTGGCTGTCCGATAGAATCCACTCATGCCACAGTTCTGCGACGTAGCGCTGGCGGTTCCGCTGGATGCGAACTTCACATATCGCATCGGCGAGGGCCAGTCTCCGGTCGTAGGAGGCCGCGTCGTCGTCCCCTTTCGGGAGAAGAAGCTCAGTGGCATCGTCGTGCGTCTGCACGACGAAGAACCCAAGTACAAGCTGAAACAGGTCGCGTCGGTTCTCGATTCCGAGCCAGTGCTGTCTGAGCATTTGCTCGCTTTGGGCGAATGGATCGCAAGCTATTACATCGCGCCGCTCGGCGAGGTCTATCGCACGATGCTCCCGCTGGGCGCCGAATTCCGTCAGGCAACGGGCTATCGCATCACCGAGCGAGGCTCCGAAGCGCTCTACGAATCCGCGACAATTGGCTCATCGCGCAGAAGCAAAGCCGAACCCGAGCAGCAGATGGCCGAATACGCGGTGCTCGACTATCTCGCAGAAGGTGAGTTAGTTCGGGAGGAGACGATTCGATCCGCAACCGGCGCTACGAAGCAGATGCTTCGAGCGATGGCGGCGAAGAAGTGGATCGCGCGAGAAGACCTGTCGTCCGTAAGAGATGCGCGGCGAGTGGTGAAGTTCGCGGTGCTCGGCGAAGTAGCGGGAAAGCTGAACGCGAATCAGCAGGCGATTGTTGATTTCCTGAAATCGAAATCAGGCCGAGCCGCAGTGGATGAGATTCGGGAGTTATCAGTGCCGAAGACGACGTTGCAAACGTTGGTCAAGCGCGGTGCGATTGCGATCGAAGAAGTAGCAGCGGAGCTGACGCGCAGCGGAATGCAACCGCGCAGCACCTTGGGATTTCTCTTCACGCCGGCGCAGCAGGAAGCCCTGAAGAGGATCCAGAAGTCGGTAGCGGAGAAACAGTTCTCGGTTTCACTTCTGCATGGAGTCACTGGTTCGGGGAAGACCGCGGTTTACCTGGCGGCGATGCAAGGCGTGCTGAACGAGGGCCGCGGAGCGATTCTGCTGGTGCCAGAGATTGGCCTGACTCCTGCGGTTTCAGCAGATCTGCACAGTATCTTTGGCGAGCAAGTCGCGATCCTGCACTCGTCGCTGTCGAACGATGAGCGCGCAGAGCAGTGGCATCGGATTCGCCGCGGCGAGGCGCGAATGGTAGTCGGAACGCGCTCGGCCATCTTCGCGCCTGTCCAGGACCTCGCGCTGATCATCGTGGATGAAGAGCACGATCACTCCTACAAGCAGGAGGAAACGCCGCGGTATCACGCGCGAGATGTTGCCGCGGTACGAGCGAAGATGCTGGGCTCGACGGTAGTGCTGGGTTCAGCGACGCCTTCGTTGGAGTCCTATAACAATACGAACAAGGGCAAGTATCAGCTGATCGAGTTGCCGGATCGCGTGCAGGAGCGTCCGTTGCCTGAGGTCGAGACGATTGACATGCGTCAGGAGTTCCAGGAGACAGGTCACGAGCAGGTGTTGTCGCGGAGGCTGATTGAAGAGGTTACCTCGCGGCTGGAGCGTGGCGAGCAGGCGATGATCCTGCTGAACCGTCGCGGATACTCGGCATTCGTGATGTGTCGCGCGTGCGGGGATTCGATCGAGTGCAAGAACTGTGCGATCGCGCTCACGCATCACAAGCGCGAGCACAAGCTGATGTGCCATTACTGCGGGTATCAGCAGGCGGTGCCGAAGACGTGTCCGAAGTGCGGGAGTGATTACGTGCAGTTCCTCGGAACGGGTTCGGAGAAGCTCGAGGACATGATGCACAAGGCGTTCCCGACAGCGCGGATCGGCAGGATGGATCGCGATACGGTTCGCGGGCATGACGACTTTGAGCGAATCCTCATGGCGTTTCAGGCGGGTGAGATCGACCTGCTTGTCGGAACGCAGATGATAGCCAAGGGACATGACATGCACGGGGTCACGCTGGTCGGTGTTGTGGGCGCGGATACGGCGCTGAGCTTGCCGGATTTTCGGGCAGCGGAGCGGACGTTCCAGCTACTGACCCAGGTGGCAGGGAGGGCAGGGCGCGGGACAACTCCAGGAAAGGTCGTTTTACAGACGTATTTTCCGGACCATTACGCGGTACAGTTTGCGGCGACGCATGACTTTGCGGGGTTTTATGACAAGGAACTGCGATTCCGTGGCTGGATGCATTACCCTCCGTTCACGGCTTTAGCAAATGTGCTGGTGCGGAGCGAAAAGCTGGAAGAGGCGATGCACTATGCGGGTGTACTGGGACGATGGTTCGAAGGACAGAGCAAGAAGGAGATTCGGGTCATGGGACCGGCCGCGGCGCCGATCGCGAGATTGAAGCGAGATTATCGGTATCATTTCCTGCTGAAATCACCCAGCCGCGAGAAGTTGAATGCCCTGTTGCGGGGGATGTTGCAGCATGCGACCAGTATGAAAGTGCCTCGAACAAGCGTGATTATTGATGTAGATGCGGTATCGTTGAGCTGAAGAACCCAGAGCCGCGACGAGCGCCGAAATGGAGTCAAGGAAAGGCTTATGCATCAATACATTTCTGCAAATTGGCGGCACTTCAAAATACTAGCCAAAATGCGGTTCGCCTGAGAGAATGTGCCTCACCCCTCCCTGAAAATGCCGACGGAGCCGACGAGTGTCGAATAATAGTCCCGGATCAGGGGCACATGCGCGTGAAGGCGATTCCAACCAAGTCATCTTTCATCACGATAAATTGACGATGAAACTGGATGTCGTGCTGCCGGCCAATGAAGCTCTGATTGCGCCGACGGTACGGCGCATCATGGAAGTGGTGTCGGACATCGAGTGCTCGAAGGGGAAAGATTTCGAGATCGAGACGGCACTGATGGAAGCGCTTGCCAATGCGGTTCGCCATGGCGCAAAAAACGACGCGACGAAGAAGGTCGAGTGCGTCGTTGTTTGCGAAGAGCCCCAGGGAATGCTGATCATCGTCCGGGACCCGGGCACAGGGTTTGACCCCACAAAGGTGCCTAATCCGACCCAAGGGGACGCGCTCTTTGATGACCACGGGCGTGGGATTTACATGATCAATCAGCTGATGGATGAAGTTAAGTTCGAAAAGAATGGGACCGAGATACACATGAGGAAGTTCTGAGCGCTGATTAGCGCGCATGACGGCAACAGGATATCTGTTAGAGGCTCGGCAATGATGCCGGGCCTTTTGCTTTAGCGGTGAGTGAAGGGAATGTGGACGTTGTTTTCGCGTAGGGCGTCGAGGAGAGAGCCGCCGAGGAAGGGCGTGGGGGTGAAGGTGAGAGCCAAAATCAGGAGTGCTAACAGGGCAAGTCGCTGACGATTTCGCGAGAGTCCGGGACTGAGTGGGACGTTGGGATGGCGGAGTCCTGTTATGGCAAGGATAACTGCCCACAGGAACCAGCCCACCCACCCGAAAATGGCGAAGGGGATGAGGGCAGCGATAGCGAGGAGTGAGACCCATTTGTGAGCGCGAGGAAATGCCGAGTACACGATATGTCCGCCATCCAACTGGCCACCTGGGAGCAAATTGAGCGCAGTGGCGAGCATGCCGACCCAAGCGGCGAGGGCCATGGGGTGGAGGTTTATATCCGGCAATGGGTGGGGAAGTGTCGTCGTTGTGTGCGACAGGATCGCCCGGCCGAGTTCGAAGATGATGGGAAATCCCAGTGGGATGTCGTCTGGGCCCAGTGCGACGCCAGAATGTGAGATGAGCAGACCTATCAGCATGGCAGGAACAGCGAAGATAAATCCGGCAATCGGCCCAGCTATGCCGATATCGAAGAGCGCGGAGCGGGATGGGATATACGAGCGGATGCGAATGAAAGCCCCAAGCGTGCCGATGAGAGTTGGCGCCGGGATAAAGAACGGAAGCGTCGCCGAGACGCCATAACGCTTCGCATAAAGGTAATGTCCCATCTCGTGTGCCAGCAGGATCAGCATGAGAGTTAGCGAGAATGGAATACCGCGAAGGATGGCATGCGGATCGCGCAGGAGCCACTCGAAGGGAAAGAGCGGGAGGTACGTCTCCCCCCCATGCAGGACCGGGAGATTGTGATCGAAATTGAATTGGAGTTGCGCGCCGACGATGGTGGTCGTGATGAGCGTCAGGATGAGAAGGAGAAGGTGAAGCCAGTAACGTGGGCGATACGGATGGATCACATACACTTCGTAAGGGCGGAAATCGTGAGTTTCCGGAGGTGGGAGTGGAATACCTGACTCGGACATTGAAGAGCTCAGAACCAGCTTTCTCGGGCAGATGTAGCTTGCGTGGAGCCGACCCTCGGGTCCTCCACTCCGTAGATATCCCTCGCTCAGACTGGGGCGGCAACGGGTTCAGACGCCCGTTAAACGCTCAAGTCGGGATGACGGCAGGTGCGACATCCCAACCGATCCGTCGGAACTTAGTCGATGGACTGCAATTCTTTGCCAGGCTTGAAGCGAACGGCTTTGCCTGGAGGAATATTGACTTCGGCGCCAGTACGCGGGTTACGGCCAATGCCGGTCTTGCGCGGACGGACGTTGAAGACGCCGAAGCCGCGGAGTTCGATTCGGTCTCCCTTGGCAAGAGCCTGCTTCATGCTCTCAAAGACAATTTCGACGGCCCGCTCGGCCTTCGTTTTAGTGACGCCAGTGCGTGTGACGACTTCGTTGATGATGTCCAGCTTGATCACGCCGCCGCTCCCATCGTGCAGAAGTATGTCCGGACGGGCTGCGTCCTAAGACATTGCAAAATAAGACTATAAGGCGAATCGTAGAAAACGCAAGCTCCCATTGTCAATGTTGGCAGTTGGCCAATAATATGGGAGAACCTCCTAGGAAGCGCGGAAGCGAGTGGAATTCCCTCCAATTCGGGATGTTCATAGGGATCCTTCGCACGCTCAGGATGACAAAACAGAGGAAACGTGTGCCCAGGAGGCGGGCAGGACGCCCCCATCGATGCAGGCAGATGGGCGAAACAAAGCCGCAATGCGGCGTGTAATCAAGGAGAGAGATGGCAATCAAGAGTGATCGTTGGATTCGGAAGATGGCGTTGGAAGCCGATATGATCAATCCGTTCTGCGAAAAGCAGGTACGGCAGGGCGTGGTGTCGTATGGGTTGTCGTCCTATGGGTACGACCTGCGCGTGGCAGATGAGTTCAAGATATTTACGAACGTGAACTCGACGATCATTGATCCGAAGAAATTTGACGAGCGCTCGTTTGTCACAATCCAGTCGGATGTGTGCATCGTCCCGCCCAATTCATTCGCACTGGCACGCTCGGTGGAGTACTTCAAGATTCCACGCGACGTGTTGACGATCTGTGTAGGGAAATCAACGTACGCACGATGTGGAATCATCGTTAACGTGACCCCATTCGAGCCAGAGTGGGAAGGCTTTGTGACGCTTGAGATTTCCAACACGACGCCGCTGCCGGCCAGAGTTTACGCCAACGAGGGACTCTGCCAGATTCTGTTCTTCCAAGGAGACGAACCTTGCGAGACGAGTTACGCCGATAAGAAGGGAAAATACCAGGCGCAGCGTGGCATTGTTCTGCCCAAGCTTTAATCGATGAAAACACAAGTCATCCAAGTCAAGCGCGATGTCGGCAAGGGCGACCGCATCCTGTGGCAGGCGGCGCTGATTATCCGGCTTGGCGGGCTGGTGGCTTTCCCGACAGAAACCGTATACGGACTGGGCGCTAATGCACTGGACAAGGCGGCGATCCTTCGGATCTTCGAAGCGAAGCAACGCCCAGCTTGGGATCCAATCATCGTTCACGCATCGAATCTGAATATGCTGAAGAATCTGGTACGGGTGTGGCCGCCAAAAGCGGAGGCACTCGCGCAGAAATTCATGCCCGGACCTTTGACGTTGTTGCTGCCGAAGCGGGACATCATTCCCTCGGTTTGTACGGCTGGTCGCGACAAGGTTGGCGTGCGGATTCCGGCCCACCCGGTAGCACGAGCGCTGATCGACGCAGCCCAGGCCCCGCTGGCAGCTCCCAGCGCGAATCTATTTGGAGGGACAAGCCCGACGACCGCCGACCACGTGCTTGCGGATCTGGATGGAAGGATTGACGCTGTGCTGGATGCAGGACCTGTTGATGTTGGCGTAGAGTCCACTGTCATCGATCCGACGCAGGAGGATCCAGTAATTTACCGCCCGGGCGGGATTACCCGCGAGCAGATCGAAGAAGTTATTGGGCCTGTTCACATGGCGGAGCACGAGATCAGTGAAGAAGAACCGCACAGCCTGGAATCGCCGGGTATGGGAATTCGACACTATGCGCCGCGAGCGAAAGTGATCCTCGTGGAAACTGAAGATGAATTGAGCGAGGTGGCGATGACAGTACTCCAGCACGGACAGAAGCTGGGGTTGATGCTGCCGTCGAACTGGCTGCAAGGCTTGCAGTGCGAGGCGACTGTCTTCGATTGGGGAACGTGGGAAAAGCCGGAAGAACTAGCGCAAAGACTTTATGCGGGATTGCGATGGCTGGACGAGCAGCAGGTTGAGGTAACGTTGTGTCCGTTGCCTGAGGCGGTCGGTTTGGGAGCGGCGATCCGCGATCGGCTGAGGAAGGCGGCGGGCTAAACCGCCTGCTGCAATCTGTAATCCGAAAAAGCGAGAGTGAATCGCGCTGGCCGGTGCAATCAAGCTACTGAAACAAAGAAAAACCCGCGAGTGTTCGCGGGTTTCTTGTTGCTGAACTGCCGGTGAAATACAGTCTACTTGCGACCGATCATTTCACCTTCTTTGTACATGTACTTGATCGACGGCTTGTATATAAGAAGGTTCGCCGAAGTATTGCGGGTGACTTTGAGGCAATGTTTGTCGTACCACTCGATGATGCCGTGAACTTCCTCACCATCCTGTAGAACGATGACCATGGGGGTCTTCGTCTGCATTTGTTTCTGATAATAGAAGTTTTCGGCGTGAGTCTGATCTGGCGGTGGTGTTTTCTTGGCGGCGGTTCCGTTGGAGCGTCGCTCTCGATCTCCGTTGTCGGTTGTTCGTGGGCCTTCGCGGCTTTCGCGCGGAAGCGACGGACGAATCAATTTACGGTTTCCGAAAGACTCCGACTCCGGCGCTCGGCCGACGGCGGTCGAATCCATTCCATTCTTCATGTTGACTGCTCTCCACCTGGGAGTTGAACCCCTGCCCAATGACTGTCTGGACAAGATGCCTGACCAAACGCCAAACTCCGGCGCACAGCTTTGGCTTTCCAGGAGTTTAAAGGAGTGAACTTTCGTAAAACCCTATCACAGCGGTTCGGCGGTGACAATGAGGGAGGTCACTAAAGTCACTACCGCCCTTTTTCAAGAGATAACGCGAGCGAATCCAGTGATAACGACCGGAGCAAGTTACGACGCATTCCGGCCTGAAGTTCCCCGACGCGCTCGGCGGAGCTGGCGATCCATTCAAAGGTAGCGTCCTGCGCCAGTTTGCGCATTTCCGGCTCGATGTCGACGTTTCGAAGCATGTCAGGCGTATTCGATCGTATGAAAAGCAGGTCTTCCAATAGGACGTAGATCGCAGCGATCAAAGCGTCGGTCTTTTCTTTGCCTTCTGCTCCGGCACGATAACTTTCGGTCGCTTTAAATAGTGATGAATGGTCCTGCGCTTCCATGGCTGTCTTGACGACGGTCAGGGCATCGGCGCGGGAGGCAAGATAGCCGTTCAAATCGAAGCCGCGAGCTCGGCCGAGGGCTCCGCCGCTAAGACGGGCGACGAGTTGACGCTGTTTCGCATTCCACTCCGGACGATGTGCGAGGTCCTGTTCGATTTCTGCCAGCGGCAATGGGGAGAGATGCAGCGTGATGCACCGCGAACGAATCGTCGGGAGCATGGAGGTGGCATTTTCGGCGAGCAGAAAGATAGTCGCAAATTCGGGTGGTTCTTCCAGGACCTTAAGAAGTGCGTTGGCTGCTTCCTTCATGAAGGCGGAATCGGTGAAGATGTAGACCTTGTGGTTGCCTTTTGAGGGACGGTAGTAGATGGAATGAATAACGTGACGCACCTGGTCGACCTTGATCATCATCTGCGGTGGGTCGGGTGGGATAACGAGGACGTCGGGAAAGGTCTGGACGAGGATCCGGGTTTCCTTCTTGTCAGTTTCGCGCAAATTCTCGCGGGCCTCCACTGCTTCGGTGAAGCGTGACTCGAGATCATCGGCTTCGGCAATGCTGAGGCAGTTGGAACACTTCCCGCAGAAGTCAGGGAGTTCCTCCGTGGGCGCACCGCCAAACAGACCGTTCGGGTCCGGGCGGTTGAGGCAGTTCATCGCTTTGGCGACCATCTGTGCGAGAGTGTATTTGCCCGAGCCACGAGCGCCGGTGAGGATGACGGCGTGCGGGAAACGATCGTGCGCGAGCATCTCGCGCAGGCGATGAACGGTTTCGGCGTTGCCGTGGAAGTCGGAAAAACCCATGGCCTCTTAGTATAGGCGATGGTGGAATGGCTGGCTGGCGGTTTCACTGGCGAAAAGGCAGATCCCCGGCTTCGCTCGTGATGACAAGCGCTCTGGCTGTGATGACAAGATCTCTAGCTAATGACGGGCTCGAGGAGGCGGTCGCGGACGGCTCGAACGATTTTGGCGTGGGTGGAGTCGGCCGGAGGACGGGCGTCGATCATGGCGACTCGGCGTGGTTCGCGCGCGGCAATTTCGAGATATTTATCGTGAACGCGAGTGAAGAAAGCGCGGCTCTCGGTTTCGAAACGGTTCTCGTCTCCCTGAGAGTCGCCTTTTTGCTGCTGATTGCGTCGACGGGCGCGGTTGACACTTGCGGACACGTCCGAGTCCATGAGAATGGTGAGGTCGGGTTGAAGGTCTCCGCACACTACTCGGTGCAAAGTGAGCACGGCATCGCTGCCAAGTTGGCGGCCGCCGCCCTGGTAAGCTTCGGAAGAATCGGTAAAACGATCGCACACGATCCATGTTCCACGCTCAAGTGCGGGGAGAATGTTCTCGTAAATTTGTTGGGCTCGAGAGGCGAACATCAGCGCCAACTCGGCGAGTGGAGCGAGTCCGTGCGTACGAGAGTCGAGAACAACGGACCGGATTCGGTCGCCGATCGGTGTTCCACCAGGCTCGCGGGTGGTGATTACATCGAGGCCTTCTTCTCGAAGCACGGCGACGAGGCGCTCCATTTGGGTGCTCTTGCCGCAGCCGTCGAGGCCTTCAAATGTGATGAACTTGCCGCGCTTGCGTGGGGTCACTAGAAGATTTTAGCATTCAGAGTGCATGAAATTTGCCATCAGACCTCGGACATCCGACGCTGGACACTAGACGCCCGGTTTGGAGTGAACGGACTGACGGCTGCAGTCTGACGTCCGACGTCT
>Ga0163163_10005083_pt1 | contig 11337 bp, 7 predicted proteins | sample S65metaG_FD_119766 | JGI IMG/M metagenome (GOLD analysis project Ga0163163, IMG submission 119766) | Switchgrass rhizosphere microbial communities from Kellogg Biological Station, Michigan, USA - S6-5 metaG | ecosystem: Host-associated > Plants > Roots > Rhizosphere > Soil | place: USA: Michigan... | reverse complement strand
ACGCCAAGAACCGAGAAAATAGTCGGCTCGACCACACATTCCCCGATAGCTCAGTCGGTAGAGCAAGTGACTGTTAATCACTGGGTCGGCGGTTCGAGTCCGTCTCGGGGAGCCAGTAAAAACAAGGCCTTGCAGCAATGCAGGGCCTTTTTATTTGCGGTCGGTTTTTCCGCGTAAGTGCTGCGTAAGTTTTTTGCGCGGACTTCGAAAAATGGTCACTGTAAATCCTTACAGTTTGACGATCGCAGCGATTGAACACAGACTCTAGCCGTTACGGGTGGGAACGTGGGGATCCTAATGCCTGATTCGAATGAGCCTGAAGCGAAGGGTAGCGACAACGTGAGCTTGGCAGTTGCAATTGCGGTCATCGCAGCCTTTATTTTTGTCATCGGCATTTTCTCGACACCGCACCCACCTGATCCGTTCGATATTGCCGTAAAAGCGTCAGAACTCATGGTCTGGATCGCTGGACTTTGGTCGATAGTAATTCTTCGCGGTCAATTGCAAGCGCAACGCCAAGCGGCACGGGATGAGTTTCACTGGAAAACTCTTGTCACATATCACCAACTCTTCGAGCACGTGCCGGACAAGCTTTCAGCCCAAGCAATGTATTCCATGGCAAAGATCATGGGTGTCGCAGATGTGTTCAAGGGTGCTGGCGAACCGCTTCCAAACGCGGCCGTCGAAGCTGTGATGGATGACTCAGAACGGCTAAATACCGTGCGCGCCTATTTGGATGGCTTTGAGCGCTTTTGTGCCGCCGTGGCCTGCGGGCTGGTCAATTCGGATTATGCCTATTCAATTCAAGGTGGCAGGGTCATCCGAAACTTCGTCGTCTTTGAAGGATTGATCAAAAAATTTCAGCACGACAATAAGTTGGCGTACATTGAACTTCAAAAAACCGCCACCAAATGGAAGTCAAAGAGGCAGGCCGACGATGAAGGGCATATGAACGACGTGGGCGTCGGAGCGCGAACTGTGCCTAAGTATCGACGTCCAATAGTGTGATAGTCTATTTCCGCTGCCGAGGGCAGCCCCAGAGGGAAGCGCCATGACGAATCGTGAAGAAACAGGTTTCTAACAGGGGATTGGTATAGAATTCCACAAAGCCGCCTTATGGCGGCTTTTGTTTTTTCAATTGCCAATTACAGGCGCTAAATCATCAGTGGCCCAAGCTGCGCGCCGCAATTCGCCCCCGTCAGTCCGAACACCGCAAGCGCGACCCAGGGCGTTGGCTGCCCTCACCCTTTGTGCCGCCACGCATCCTCCGCTTGGTCTTGTTCCCAGGGCACGGAGGGTCGTCGCGAAATGACATTCAAAGTCAGCCCATGTTTGAAACCGTCCACATGTCTGGCTCGTGTCACAAAGGTGGGATCTTTATCCCCCTTCGTACATCGAGACATCCATTTTCCCAAGTACGTACCAAGAGTAATTAAGCGATGCTCCTGCGAGAGCGGCGTTTTGGAGGTTTGAATGCTGTCGTAGTCCCCTGCGTCAACCACGTAGATGTTCTTATGCGTATAGAAGATCGCTACGGCATCTTCTGTGTGACTCAACATGTCCTTCAACTGCCCTTGCAACCGCATCGCCTCGGCTTTCGTCATCTCAAGGGTGCGCACATCTCTGTGGCCTCTGAGCAACTTGGCTTGGAACAGAGATGCTTTTTCCACTACTCCGCTCGGCGTCACAACTCGCACGAGAAAACCACCATCTGCACCGGAATGACTTTCCTCTGTGTACTTGTTGTGTTGCCGGTACTTAAAATCAACACGCAGGCCGGGTTCACGAATTTGACGCTCCATCAACGCGTGTCCTAATGCGTTCGTCATTCCCTCTTCATTTCCGTAGCTAGCAACTCCGCCAAGAACTTTCTGCACAGCGCGATCAATGAGAGTCGCGATTCGCGTCTGCGCCTGATGATCGACAAGAAACGTCAAGATGTTCTCTGCATAACGCTTGAGCGAAGCGGCCGCTGCCGCGACGAGCTGGGATCTTACACCGTGTTGCCTTTGGCATGGCACAGTCAAGATCGAGTAGATACCGCGTTGGATTGCACTGACGTCACCGCGGCCCTTCGCGTGATGTAGGCCTAAGAAACGCGCGTGCTTCGCCCTGAACGCCCAGCCTTCGGCCCCGAGCCGTTGGCCCTTATACTTCTCGCGGTCAGTTTTGCTGTGAGTTGGGAAGGAATGGCAATCAAGAAATCCGAGCTGTACAGCTCGCTCTGGGCCAGCTGCGACGAACTGCGGGGCGGCATGGACGCCAGCCAATACAAGGACTACGTCCTCGTGTTGCTGTTCATCAAATACATCAGCGACAAGTACGCCGGTCAGCCTTACGCGCCGATCATCATCCCGGAGGGTGCCAGCTTCAAGGATATGGCAGCGCTCAAGGGCAAGAGCGACATCGGTGACCAGATCAACAAGAAGATCGTCGCGCCGCTGCAGGCGGCCAACAAGTTGTCGGACATGCCGGACTTCAACAGTCCGGAAAAGCTCGGCAGTGGCAAGGAGATGGTGGACCGGCTCACCAATCTCATCGGGATCTTCGAGAACCCATCTCTCGACTTCTCCAGGAACCGCGCCGATGGCGACGATATACTCGGCGACGCCTACGAATATTTGATGCGGCACTTTGCCACCGAGAGTGGCAAGAGCAAGGGGCAGTTCTACACACCGGCCGAGGTCAGCCGCATCATGGCGAAAATCCTCGGCATCGCAACTTCAAAGACTACGAACGACACGACGGTGTATGACCCGACGTGCGGCTCTGGCTCTTTATTGCTCAAGGTAGGCGATGCGGCAAGCGCCAAGGTCACGCTCTACGGGCAGGAGAAGGATGCAGCGACCAGTGGCCTGGCACGCATGAACATGATCCTGCACGACAACCCAACGGCGTTGATCAAGCAAGGCAACACCTTGACCACGCCGCTATTCACGGAATCCTCTGGCCAGCTCAAGACATTCGATTATGTAGTCGCCAATCCACCGTTCAGCGACAAACGCTGGAGCACGGGGCTTGACGCTGCCAATGATCCCTTCGATCGTTTCAAGCATTACGGCGTGCCACCGGCAAAGCAGGGCGACTATGCCTACCTTCTGCACATCCTTCGTTCGCTCAAAAGCACAGGCAAGGGTGCGTGCATTCTTCCGCATGGTGTTCTGTTCCGCGGCAACGCCGAGGCGGTCATTCGCCGCAACCTCGTGCAGCACGGATACATCAAGGGGATCATCGGACTGCCTGCGAACCTGTTCTATGGCACGGGCATTCCCGCTTGCATCGTGATGCTCGACAAGGAGCAGGCCGCTGCGCGGAAGGGCATCTTTATGATCGATGCCTCGAAGGGCTTCATCAAGGACGGTCCGAAGAATCGACTGCGCGAGCAGGATATTCACCGAATCGTAGACACATTCGCTCGCCAGCTTGAAGTCCCGGGCTATGCCCGAATGGTGCCAATGGCGGAGATCGGCGATGCGAAGAACGACTACAACCTAAATCTGCCGCGCTACATCGACAGCACCGAGCCGGAGGATTTGCAGGATATTGACGGCCATCTGCGCGGCGGCATCCCTGAGCGTGACCTTGAGGCCCTCGGCAACTACTGGAAGATCATGCCGGGCCTGCGTGCGGCTCTGTTCGAGAAGTGCGATCGCCCGAGGTATTGTCAGTTGCGGTTGCCCATCGTCGAGGTGAAGTCCGCCATCTTCGGCCACGCCGAGTTCACAGCGTTCCACGAATCCGCGACCCGGCTGTTCGCGAAATGGAAGCAGGCCAACTTGCCGCGGCTCAAGGGCTTCGCGCAGGAAGGCCATCCCAAGCCGCTCATCGAAACCATCGCCGAAGATCTGCTCGCCACCTTCAAGAATGCACCGCTGCTCGACGCCTACGATGTCTATCAGCACCTCATGGACTACTGGGCCGAGACCATGCAGGACGATTGCTACCTCATCTCTACCGACGGATGGAAAGCCGGTGCCCAGCCGCGAGAAATTCGGCAAGTGAAGAACAAGGATGGCAAACTCGTCTGGCCCGAAAAGGAAGACTTCAAGAAGGGCAAGCGCCGCTTCAAGTCTGACCTCGTCCCTGCCGCCCTGCTTATCGCCCGCTACTTCACCGCCGAGCGCGATGCCATCGCTGCCCTCGAAGGTGAACTGGCCAGCATCGAGCAACAACTCGACGAGAAGCGCGAGGAGCAAAGCGGCGAGGAAGGGTTGCTCGCGGAGGTCATCGAAGGCGAAGGCGAAAAGCAGAAAATCACCGCCAAAGCCCTGAAGGCCCGACTCAAGGAAATCGGCCGTGACCCGGACTATGCCGAGGAATGCCAGGCCCTCGAAGCCTACGTCGCGCTACTCGAGCGGCAGTCCGACGCCAAGGCCCGGCTCAAGACCGCGCAGGACGACCTCGAAGCCAAGTTCGACGCCAAATACCCGAAGCTCACCGAGGGCGAAATCAAAACGCTCGTAGTGGACGACAAATGGCTGGCGACCATTGCCGCCGAAGCGCAGCTCGAGCTGGACCGAGTTTCGCAAACGCTCACAGGCCGCATCCGCCAACTGGCCGAACGCTACGCGATCACGTTACGGCAACTCACCGATGAAGTGGCGATACTCGCCACTCGTGTAGACGAGCACCTCACGAAGATGCGGGCGACATGCAATTGAAACCCGGCTACAAACAGACCGAGCTCGGCGTCATCCCGCAGGAGTGGGAGTGTGCTCGCATTTCAACTGTAGCAGTGTTGGAGAGCGGCCACACTCCTAGCAAGCGAGAACCCAGCTATTGGAATGGCTCTATCCCTTGGGTTTCTCTTTTCGATACTCAAGGCTTGCAAGGTTGTGAGATATTCGAGACGGCGAAGATGATCACCGAGGAGGGGTTAAATAATTCGTCAGCGAGGCTATTGCCCAAAGGAACGGTCGTCTTTTCCCGCACCGCTACCGTAGGAAAGACGACAGTCATGGGCCGGGAAATGGCCACCAGCCAAGACTTCGCCAATTACATTTGCGGTCCTAAACTCCACAATCATTACCTCGTCTATTTGTTCCGCAATATGGGCCGGACGTGGAAGAGTTTGATGGCAGGGAGCATTCACAACACGATTTACATGCCCGTGTTTAAGGCATTGCAAATCGTCCTTCCACCCCTCCCCGAACAACGCGCCATCGCAACAGCGTTGAGCGATGTAGACGAGTTGCTCGGCGGGCTGGACCGGCTCATCGCCAAGAAGCGCGACCTCAAACAGGCTGCCATGCAGCAACTTCTTACCGGCCAAACCCGCCTCCCCGGGTTCAATGGGAAGTGGGAGATAAAAACGCTCAGGTCGATCGTCCAGACGCCGGTGACCGATGGACCTCACCTCACACCACAATTTTTGGACGATGGGATCCCGTTCTTATCAGTCAACAACCTGGTGGAAAACAAAATTGACCTTAAAGAATTACGTTTCATTTCGCGGGCAGATCACGAATTGTTTTCTCGAAAATGCAGACCTCTAAAGAATGACATTCTTCTCGGGAAAGCTGCTTCGGTGGGCAAGGTAGCATTGGTCAATTTGGAAATTGAATTCAATATCTGGTCGCCGATCGCGATGATTCGAACCAACCGAGAAAACGCGCCAAGCTTCGTCTATTTTCAGCTTCAAAGCGCGGACCTCATCAGACAAATAACGCTGCTCACAAACTCATCTTCTCAAGGCAACATCGGCATGGGTGACATTGAAAAGCTCGCGTTGAAACTTCCACCGGTATCCGAGCAAGAAGCTATCGCCGAGGTGCTGACGGACATGGACGCGGAACTGGCGGCATTAGAGCAGCGACGAGAGAAGACCCGATCCGTCAAGCAGGGCATGATGCAGGAACTGCTCACCGGAAGGACGCGACTCGTATGAAACGCTACTACCGAGTCATGCTGGGAAGGAAGAGTGCACACGCAGCCGAATGTTTCGCGGGAGGGTTCATCGTTTCTGGTTTTGGTGGAATCGAGCGGGATATCTCGCGGAACTTGCTTGACGATTTTCGGGCGTTCAACCAGATGTTCATACCGGAGATGCAGCAACTGCATCCTGACAAGTCCAAGGTCGCGCTTGGTCTGTGGTGCGGGTTCGCTTGGACAATCTGTAAGGGGATTCGCATCGGCGACATCGTCCTGAGTCCGGACGGCACCGGTAGCTACCATGTTGGCGAGGTGACTGGCGACTACAATTATGTGGCGGGAACACTGCCGCATCGGCGTCCTGTCCGATGGTTGACGCAGCGCATCAGTCGAGCCGACATGAGCGAGTCATTGCGCAACTCCAGTGGGTCAATTGGCACCGTCTCCGAAATTACGAAATATAGTGACGAGCTGGAAAGGTTGATCGGTAGTGTCGCCGCGCCCGCGCTGATCGCGACTGATGAAACCGTCGAAGATCCTTCGTCGTTCGCGCTGGAAGAGCACCTTGAAGAATTCCTGGTCCAGAACTGGGAGCAGACGGAGCTGGGCAAGAACTACGATATCTACGAGGAAGAGGGCGAACGCGTTGGGCAACAATATCTTACCGACACCGGCCGTCTCGACATTCTTGCGGTCAGCAAGGACAAGAAAACCTTGCTGGTAGTGGAGCTGAAGAAAGGTCGTGCCAGCGACGCGGTCGTCGGGCAGACTCTGCGGTATATGGGTTTTGTGCAGGAAGAACTGGCCGAGGACTGCCAGCAAGTTCGCGGGGTCATCATTGCACTGGAAGATGATCAGCGAATTCGCCGCGCCTTGAGGGCGGCTTCGAACATTGCGTTCTATCGCTATGAGATTAGTTTCAAGCTGGTGAAGGTCTGATATGCCCGCCGTCGGCCAGCCGGAGCGAGCGACCCAGCGACGTGTCATCGCTCTGTTCCGCGACGAGCTGCACTACCGCTATCTGGGTGACTGGAGCGACCGGGCCACTAACAGCAATATAGAGGAATCACTGCTCAGTGCCTATCTGACTGCCGCTGGCTACACCAGGGAGCAGATCAATCGCGCGCTCTACCTCCTGAGAACGGAGGCTGATAACCTGAACCGCAGCCTCTACGACAACAACAAGGCCGTCTATGGCCTGCTGCGGTATGGTGTGCAAACAAAGATCGAGGCGGGCAAAGTTACCGAAACTGTCAAGCTCATCAACTGGGACAAGCCGGAATCAAATGACTTCGCCATTGCGGAGGAAGTGACGCTAAGCGGCAATCATGAGCGGCGCCCTGACTTGGTTCTCTACATTAATGGCATTGCCGTCTGTGTCATCGAGCTGAAGAACAGCCGCATCTCCATCGGAGATGGCATCCGACAAAACCTTTCCAACCAGCAACCAGAATTCAACGCCTGGTTCTTCAGCACGGTGCAGTTCGTTTTCGCGGGGAACGACTCCGAGGGTCTGCAATACGGAGCCGTCGGCACTGAGGAGAAATACTTTCTCAAATGGAAAGAGGACGAGGCGGCCAACAGTCGCTTCAAACTCGACAAGTATTTGCTCAAGATGTGCGCAAAAACGCGGCTCATCGAACTGATGCGCGATTTCGTGTTGTTCGACGGGGGAGTGAAAAAGCTGCCGCGCGTTCACCAGTATTTTGGCGTCAAGGCTGCGCAAGAACATGCGAACGCTTACAAGGGCGGGATCATCTGGCACACGCAAGGCAGCGGCAAGAGCATTGTCATGGTGCTCCTCGCGAAGTGGATACTGGAGAACAAGCCGGCGGCGCGGGTTGTGATCGTTACCGACCGCGATGAATTGGACAAGCAGATCGAAGGCGTGTTCATTGAAGCCGGCGAGCCAATCGTCCGCACGAGCAGTGGCCAGCATTTGCTGAATCTCCTCGCGCAAGCCACTCCACGCCTGATGTGTTCGCTGATCCACAAGTTCGGTCATAAGGGGGTGGAGAATTTCGAACAGTTCATCAAGGAATTGCGCGCGCAGCCCTGTGCGACTGTCGGCGAGCTGTTCGTTTTCGTGGATGAATGCCACCGCACGGAAAGCGGCAAGCTCCACGAAACGATGAAAGCGATTCTGAGAAACGCCGTCTTCGTCGGATTCACCGGTACGCCGCTGCTCAAGAAAGACAGCAAGAGCAGCGCGGAGGTCTTTGGTGGCTACATTCACACCTACAAGTTCAGTGAGGCGGTAGAAGACAAGGTTGTGCTCGACTTGGTCTACGAATCACGTCACATCGACCAGGAGCTAGGGTCGCAAGAACGGATTGACGCCTGGTTCGACGCGAAGACCAAGGGTCTCAATGGCTGGCAGAAAGCTGCTCTGCGCGAACAGTGGGGCACCATGCAAGTTGTGCTCAGTTCGCGGTCGCGCATGGAGCGCGTGGTCGAGGACATCGTATTCGACTTCGGCGTGAAGCCGCGGCTCAACGACCAGCGCGGCAACGCGATCCTTGTGGCCTCCAGCATCTTCGAAGCTTGCAAGTATTTCGAGCTATTCCAGAAGACCGTCTTCAAGGGTAGGTGCGCGGTGGTGACGTCTTACAATCCGCAGACCAAGGACATCACGCTAGAGGAGACAGGCGCGAACAACGAAACCGACAAGCAGTTCATCTACAACACCTATATCGATCTGCTGAAGAACGTCGACCCAATGCCGGGCAAGTCGAAGACAGAAACCTACGAAGACCAAGTGAAGGACCTGTTCAAGAAGCAGCCCGCCAGCATGCGGCTGCTGATCGTGGTGGACAAGTTGCTCACTGGGTTCGACGCGCCGCCATGCACCTACCTCTACATTGACAAGTCGATGCAGGATCACGGCCTCTTCCAGGCGATCTGTCGCACGAATCGGCTGGACGGCGACGATAAGGAATTCGGCTACATCGTCGACTACAAGGACCTGTTCAAGAAGGTGGAGAACGCTCTGGCCGTCTATTCGTCTGAGCTGGACCACAGTGCAGGTGGCGCAGACCCGGAAATCCTCTTGCAGGACCGCCTCACCAAGGGCCGCGAGCGACTGGACGCCGCGCTGGAGGCTGCTGCGTTGATCTGCGAGCCGGTGGTGCCGCCCAAAGGTGAGCTGGAACACATTCACTACTTCTGCGGCAACACGGAGATCCCGGCACCCTTGGCCGAACGCGAGCCGCGACGAGTCGCACTCTACAAGGCCACGGTATCTCTGATGCGTGCCTTCGCCAGTATCTCCGACGAGCTGGCCGCAGCCGGATACGGCCATGCCGAGATCCTGCGCATCAAGGCGGACGTTGATCGCTACCTGAAACTTCGGGAGATCATCCGACGGGCAAGCGGAGAGACGATCGATCTCAAGGCATATGAGGCGGACATGCGCCACCTCATCGACACGTATATCGAAGCCAATGCGCCGCGGAAGATTTCGCCGTTCGACAACATGCCGCTGCTGGAGCTTATCGAGAAGACAGGAATCGCAAACGCCATCAATACCCTACCCGACGGGATCAAGGGCAATAAGGACGCCGTAGCCGAGACCATCGCCAACAACGTCCGCAGCAAGATCATCAAGGAGCATCTGAACGATCCGGCCTACTACGACCGCATGTCGAAGCTCCTGGAAGAAATCATCGCCGATCTGAGAGCACGGCGAGTCAGCTACGAACAGTATCTAAAGCGGGTCGCTGACCTGGCGAAAAATGTTCAGCGTGGTCAGGCGGATGATACGCCCGAGGCTCTTAAGAGAAGCCCGGGTCTGCGCGCGCTCTATAACAACCTGTTCGTTAATTCAGGAAAGTATGGCGAGACGCATGTGGGCGACCAGCCTGCAGTCGAGCGGACCAAGGAAGATGTGCTCACCATCGCCATGAAGATCGACGAGACCGTGAAGCGAGTAAGACCTGATGGCTGGCGTGGCGTCCAGGCACGCGAACAAGTCATCAAAGCAGCGCTCTATGAGGTGCTTCATGACATCACTGAGGTAGAGCGCGCGTTCCTGATCATCAAGCAGCAACAGGAATACTGAGGTGCCGCGGATCAAGTTAGGCGAGATGAGCATCGAGGTGGTCAGAAAGCCAATCAAGAACATCCACCTCAGCGTTCTCCCGCCCTCTGGACGGGTGAGGATCGCAGCGCCCGAGCGAATCAAGTTGGATGCGCTTCGCCTCTTTGCAATCGACAAGCTGCCCTGGATCCGCCGTGAACAGAAAAAGTTGCGCGAGCAAGCCAGAGAGGCGCCGCGCGAATATCTGGAACGGGAGAGCCACTACCTCTGGGGCCGACGCTATTTGCTCAAAATCGTGGAGCGTGATGCGCCGCCGCGCATCGAGCAGAAGCACCGGAGTCTGGCTCTGCAAGTCCGCCCCGGCACGAACGCAAGTAAAAGACATGCGCTCCTAGAAGACTGGTATCGCCGGGAGCTGAGGGAGGCTCTCCCGAGCCTCCTGCGCAAATGGCAGCCGATCATCGGAGTAACGGCGAACCAGATTTTTGTCCAGAGAATGAAGACCAAATGGGGTGGTTGCAATGCCGTCTCCCGCAACATCCGCCTGAACACGGATCTGGCGAAGAAGCCACCAGAGTGCCTCGAATACATCCTGGTCCACGAGCTGACTCACTTGCTCGAACCGACTCACAACGAGCGATTCCGAGTGCTGCTGGAGCGCTTTATGCCGCGAGCGCAGTTCGTTCGAGAAGAGTTGAATAGGCTACCTGTGAGGCACGAGCACTGGAGTTTTTGATGTGTGCTTAACCTTGCCAGATTGTGATGGTCTGGCCTCCGGAGCCGACCGCTGTTTGAGCGCTTCGGCGACCACGGAGAGCATTTTCTCATCTTCTTGTCGAGTTGCGTCTCGAATCTCTGTTAACAATTCCTGTTCCCGGCGCGCTTGCGCAGTAGCTTCATTCCCCTGAACCTTGGTCTCTCGCGCTGCCGCTGCGGCATCAATCCAAGTCTCATATGTGATCCACAGCGTTCCCAGACCAATAATTACGGACGCGACGAGAGAAACCAGCGCGATTCTAACGTTGTCCTTTAGGCCCTGAATATCCTCGTCGCGCTTTATCTTGAAGTCGGCACTCAAGCCAATTGCCATTTCTGCAAGTGTTGCGACTTGCACGGCGGCAATGCCGATAGTCTTCTTAACATCTTTGGCGATCCCGGCAAGTTCTTCAGTCGCCAGAGCCGTTCGACCCACCGGTGTGTGTTCAACTGGAGGAGGTTGCGGAAACTCGATTTTTGCCGGCGGTAGAACTGGCGCTAGTGACGTTTTTTGGTGCCGCTGGGCGTCTTGAATCTCCTTGGCGATACCTGAGAGGTCTAACCCGCGCGCGACGTTGTTCAAAGACGACAAGTCCGCGCCTATGCCAAGAACTTTAGCTTGCGACTTGAGCATGTTGCTCAAGCTCGATGTCTGCGCAATGAGTTCGATT
>Ga0163163_10005080_pt1 | contig 11339 bp, 9 predicted proteins | sample S65metaG_FD_119766 | JGI IMG/M metagenome (GOLD analysis project Ga0163163, IMG submission 119766) | Switchgrass rhizosphere microbial communities from Kellogg Biological Station, Michigan, USA - S6-5 metaG | ecosystem: Host-associated > Plants > Roots > Rhizosphere > Soil | place: USA: Michigan... | reverse complement strand
CGCTCGATCAACGCCGGTGGGTGGACATACTTCTCGGTGCGCAGAATCTGCTGCGGGTCCCAGGACGGCGACGCGGTCTGAACCGGCGCCTGGGCGGAAAGGCCGGTCGAGAACAGAGCCAGGACGAGGGAGAGGGAGGGGGAGAGTTTGCGACCGATCATGCGATGCTCGATGGAGTTTTCGGGAAGAGTGCGTCACCCGAACTTACGCCTCGGCAGCGTCTCCCGCTGAGGCCCTTTCCGATACCAACCGGGTAGGATATAAGTCCTAACCGTATGGCCCGGGCGTCACTCTTGCCCGTCTCGAGATTGCTCCCAGCATAGGGAGGGGAGGTCCGTGTGAGCACAACGCTCCCAGGTTCGAGCACTAAATTCGCCGACGGCGTCGAAGCCACGGTCGCGTCGACGCAGGTCGCCGAGGCACGCCCGACGGCGCCGCCGCGCGAACGGCTGATCTCGCTCGACGTATTCCGCGGGCTGACCATCGCGGGAATGCTCCTCGTCAACGATCCCGGCACTTGGAGCGCCATCTATCCGCCGCTCGAGCACGCCGCCTGGAACGGGTGGACGCCAACCGACCTCATCTTCCCGTTCTTCCTGTTCATCGCCGGCGTCACGACGCACCTGTCGCTGACGGCGCGACGCGCGCGTGGGGACGATGAAGGCGCCATCCGCCGCCAAATCATCAAGCGCGGACTGCTGATCTTTTTGCTCGGCTTCCTGGTGAACGGCTTCCCCTATTTCACATGGGGCGACGTCACCGGAATCGCGCACCCGAACTTCCTCGAGCGCGTCGTCGATCGACTGTACCACTGGCGGATCATGGGTGTGTTGCAGCGCATCGGTCTCGCGTATTTGTGCGCCGCGCTGCTGTCTCAGGGGAAGAGCGTCAAACGTCAGGTCATCACAATCGTCGTCCTGCTCTTCGGTTACTGGTTCGCGATGACCGTGCTGCCGGTGCCCGACAGCGGCGCGATGGGGCAGATCGTTCTGAACGACGCGCCCCGTACGATGGCCGCGTGGTGGGACCGGCTGCTTCTCGACTGGACGCGCTTCGGCCTCGGCAACCATCTCTGGATCAATAGCCTGACGTGGGATCCGGAAGGTCCGTTCTCGACGATCCCCGCCATCGGCACCGCGATGCTCGGCAACCTCGCCGGTCAGTGGATCGGCTCGAAGCGTCCGATCCAGGAGCGGCTCAACGGACTCTTTGCCGTCGGCGCTCTCGGGATGATGATCGGCTTGATGTGGAACTGGTCGTTCCCGATCAACAAGAGCATCTGGACCAGCTCGTACGTCGTCTTCTCGGCGGGCATGGCCTGCGTCGCGATCGCGGCGATCATGTGGATCGTGGACGTTCACCGCGTGAAAGGCTGGACCAAGCCATTCGTCATCTACGGCATGAATCCGATGGTGGCGTTCGTCGGATCCGGCGTGATGGCACGGTGCATCTACTCGATCTTCACCGTCACGTATCAGGGCAAGAAGATTCCGCTTCAGGCGGGGATCTACAACGTGCTCTTCCTGTCGTGGCTCGAGCCGGTGAACGCGTCGCTCGCATTCGCGTTGACCTTCGTGCTTTTCTGGTTCGCTATTTTGTACGTGCTGTACCGCAAGAGAATCTTCTTCAAGGTCTGAGTCGACGGTCCCAATGTTGCCCGATAGGCGTGTGATGAGATCTCGTACGACACGAACGGCAGTTTTGTCCGCCTGTCTGGCGGCGTTCACCGTCGCGTGCCTCCCTGGGCACGTCGATGCGCAGAGCCGTTCGACCAAGAAAAAACGGACCACTCCGATAACGCGTACGGCAGCGCGACAACACTCCGCCTCGGCCGCGCCGACGTGGAGCGCTCCGCGCGGCGCCAGCGCGCTGGCCGACGCCGTGGGCGACGCGCTGGCCCATCACACGCGCAGCGGCGAATGGGGCGCGATCATCGTCTCGCTCACGCGCGGCGACACGCTCTTCTCGCAGAACGCCGACGCGATGATGCAGCCGGCGTCGACGATGAAGATGTACACCTCCGCGGTGGCGCTCGACCGCTTCGGTCCGGACTACACGTTCCACACACCGGTACTGCACGACGGCACAATCGGCGCCGACGGAACGCTGAACGGCAATCTCTATCTGCGCGGCGTCGGTGATCCGTCGCTCAGCACGCGCTTCTGGCACGACGACAATCCGATGGACGAGCTGGCGAAGCAGATCGCCGCCAAGGGTATCAAGCGCGTCCACGGCGACGTCGTTGGCGACGCCACTGCCTTCGACGACCAGCTCGTTCCCGATGGTTGGAAGTCGAGCTACCTCGGCGCGTCGTACGCGGCGCGCGTATCGGCGCTTTCGCTCAACGAAAACCTCGTCTGGGTGGCGGTCCAGGCAAATGGCGGTAAGGCGCAGGTGACGCTGGAGCCGGCATCCACGGCGATTCCGCTGAGCAGCTCCGTCACCGTATCCGGCGGAACGGGCGGCCGCATCAGCGCCTCGCGACGGCCGGACGGCTCGATCGCGGTGCGCGGCTCGATCGGTTCGCGCTCAGGGCCGCTCAAGTACTCGCTCGTCGTAGACAACCCACCGCTCTTCTCGACGGGCGCCTTGCGCGCTTCGCTTCAGAAGGCGGGCATCGCTGTCGACGGCCAGACGAGACTCGCCGCGACGCCGAGCGGCGCGACCGAGATCGCGGCCGTGGCGTCACCGCCGCTCGGCCAAATCATCGGCGAGATGGATCGCGAAAGCATCAACGTCGTCGCCGAGTTGCTTTACCGCGCCGCTGCACACTCGGCGCTGAATCAGCCGGGTTCCGCCGAGACCGGCCTCGCCAACTTGCGTGAGTTTCTCACCAAGAAGGTCGGGGCACCGCCGAATGTCGCCGATGTCGCCGACGGCAGCGGCCTCTCCACGCTCGACAAAGTCACGCCGCGCTCGATGGTGGAGCTCCTCGGCTACGCGCACCGCGCCGAGTGGGGGCCGGTCTTCCACGCCGCGCTTCCGGTGGACGGCGAGTCAGGAACGCTCAAGCGGCGCTCGAAGGGAACGCCGGCCCGCGGCAACCTGCACGCCAAGACCGGGACTACCAACACGGTCGCCGCTCTCGGCGGGTTCGTTACCGCCAAAAACGGCGAGGTGCTCGCGTTCTCGCTGATCTACAACGGCTCCGATCGGTGGAACGCCAAAACCGCGATGGATCAGATCGGGGCGACGATGGCGGAGTTTGTCAGGGAATGAGCTGTCAGCTAACAGCTAACAGCTAACAGCTAAACCGATCAGCGAAACTGTACGAAACGCGGCAGCCAAAGGCTGCCGCGTTCCTTCTTTCTGATAGCTTTAGCTGTCGGCTGAAAGCTGTTTAGCTGGGCGTTAGCTCTGCCGGATTTGAATTCCGCGCTTTCCCAACTCGGCGATGTACAGCTCTGGCGGAATGCACTCGTCCGGTGTGTGGACGCCCGCCGGCTTCACTTGTCCGCGCGCCTGCATCATTCCGGTGATCGACAGTGAGTAACCCGTCGTCCGCATCATCGCGCTGACGTGATGCTTCTCGTCGTACCGATCGACGAGCTCGAACGATCTCGTGGCCGCCTGGCCCTTCCTTTTCCCCGTCACCACGACACGCAACGCCACGAGGTCGTGACCCTTCGGCTTCGTGAGCTTTGGTTGGACGATGGAGATGAATACGTCGCGCGGGATGACCTTCGTGCCCTTCACGTCCACCGGCTTGAGGTCGAGGAGCCCGAGCGAACGTATGTTGCGCATGATGTCGGCGTGACCCGGATACCGCAGCGTCTTGTACTCCATGCGCGGGATTTTTCCTTCGTAGCGGAACGCCATCGTCGACAGCCCGCCCGCCGTGTGAAACGCCTCGAGTTCTCCGACGGGCGCGTCGAAGCGCACGGCCTCGATCTCGGAGAGCGCCTCGACCTGTGTGCGCTGTCCGCCGCGAATCACCCAGGAGAGCGTCGTGTAGTAGTCGAGCGCGCCCTCGAGTGAGTAGACGAGCATGTAGTTGAGCGGCGGCTCCGGCTGCTGCGGCAATCCACCAACGAAGATCTTCACCGACTCCACCTCGTCGAGCTGCTCGATGCCGTACTCGGCGAGGATGTTGACCATGCCTGGAGCGAGCCCGCAGTCGGGAACGACTGTCACGTTCTTTTTGCGCGCGTCGCCGTCGAGCTCTTTCTGCTTGAACACGATCTCGGTGTTGCCGCCGAGATCGCAGAAGTGCACGCCCGCCTGCACCGCGAGACGCGCCATGTCGTAGTTGAAGTAGTATGGGATCGCGCTCATCACGGCGTCGCATTCGCGCATCGCGCCGAGCACTGCCTCGTGGTCGCGAACGTCGAGCGTCGTGGGTAGAAGGCGCGGCCCCGAGTACGGGGCGAGAAACTCCGGCAGGTGAGCAAGATGATGATCGGCGAGCCTGACCTCCGTCACTTCGGGATCCTGGAGCAGATCGTACGCACACGCCGAACCCTGCAGTCCCGCGCCTAACACAAGCATTCGCATTCCGTGCGTCTCCACATGAGCGTGATTGGTGTCATAAAGCTACAGGGTCCGAGTTGACGCGGCAGCGTTCCGCGTGCACGATGTTCGCACTCGAACCTGAGCATGGGCGCGCCGATGCACGACACGGGAACCGACTGGCGGCAACACCTGATCGACGACGACGCACGAATCGGCGCGTTGTTGCGCGCTACCAAGCGCATCGCCGTGCTCGGGATCAAGGTCGAGCCGCATCAGCCGGCACACTTCGTCCCGGCCTACGCGCAGCGTGCCGGCTTCGAGATCGTTCCCGTCCCCGTGTACTATCCCGACGTCACCGAGATTCTCGGAGAGCGCGTCTATAGGAGAATCGCTGACATCCCGGGCGACGTGGACATCGTCGAAGTGTTTCGACGCAGCCACCGCGTGCCCGAGCATGTGGACGACATCCTGACCAAGGCTCCGAAAGCCGTTTGGATGCAATCAGGGATCTGGAACGACGAGGCGGCCGAGCGTCTCGCCCGCGCCGGCATAGACGTCGTTCAGGACCACTGTCTGATGGTCGAGCTCCAGCACCACGGCTGGTAAGCCGTCGACGGCTCAACGCTCGATCAGGATTCGTCCTCGTCTCGAGTCGATCGTCCAGCGGCGGCCGCGCAACTGGTTGCCGACGTTGGGCACCCCCGCGGTCCCCCAGCCATCGGTGCTCGCGACCAGCAGCATCCCGTTCGAGAGAAGTGTGGCCACTTCAGTCGCCGTGGACGGCTGCGGACCGAGCGCGCCGCTGGAGTGCAGCTCGAGACGCCGGCGGCGTGCGTCGAACGTCGGCGAGAACGGCATGAGTGCATCGAGGCCAACCGTCAGGCCCTGATCCCCGCCCACGAGCGCGACGCGCACGGGATAATTCCGCATCGTCACCCGGCCGATGGTAATCGAATCGACGACGCCGAGGTGACCGGCCCGAATGGTGTCGTCGGGTGCGTCGAAACGACGTGCTTTGAGCGCGGTGCCGATCGCATCGCCGATCGAAATACCTCGCGCCCTTGCACTGATCACCGCGGTGAACGGTCGGCCGTTGATCCGCAGCGGAATCGTGCCGAGCGTGTCGCCGATCATCGTCTCCGCGAAATCGACGGCCACGAGCGAGTCGGGTGCGGTGACACGCATCGGGTGATCGACCAGCCACCGGGCACGTGCAACCTCACCGATGCCGATTGCCGACGGTGGAAGCCGCGACAGCTGCTGAAACTCGCCGAGGTATAAGTACGCCGGCGCGAGCACCATCGCTCCGGACGCGTGATCGAGCCCGAATTGCACGGCTTCCTCGACCAGCGTGGTGCCGACGCGCGCCGCGCCGCGCGCAATGAGATACCTGCCGAGCTGGAGTCTCGCGTTGGGATCGTGTGGTGCCGCGCGGACCGCCGCGTAGTACATCGCTTCCGCCTGCTCGACCAGTCCTCGTTGCAAGAGCGAATCGGCCATCTGACTCTGCTGCGCAATGACTGGCGTGGCGAACAGCAGCCCGGCCGCGGCGAGCACGCGCCACCGGTTCATCGCCGAACGACCTGTAACTGCGCGAGCAGCGCGACGTCGGGGTCGAGCACGACATTCGCAGGCGCGGACGCCAGCGGTACCCGAAACGCGCCCGCTGCGCCGCTGGACGGCATGGTCAGCGTCGTGCGATGCTGTCCGCCGGCGGAGTCGATCACCGCGATGGTGAGCGGGAACTGATAGTTCCCGAACGGCGACGACTGGCTCACCGTGATCGCCACTTCCTTGGCACCCGCGTCATACGACCATTCCGCGGTGACACTGGGGAAGCCCGGACGTCGCAGCCACTGATCGAAGAACCAGCTCATCGGCCGTTTGACCTCGCGCTCCATCGCCGCGCGAAGATCGTCGGTGGTTGCCGTCGCGTGCTTGAAGGTTGCGTAATAAGCGCGCAACGCGTTAAAGAACGCGCGCTCGCCGACCTCGTTCCGCAGCATGTGCAGAACGAAGCCGCCCTTCTCGTAGCTGTTGCGATTGAGCAGCGCGAGCAGATTCGTTTCGATCGTATCGATGACCGGGCGCTTCGCGACGGACTCGCTGTCGGCGAGGATGGTTTGCCGAATGTCGGCCATCTGGACGCGAAATGCGCTGTCGCCCCGCGCGGCGCGAGTCCACAACGCGGCGAAGTATGTCGCGAACCCCTCGGAGAGCCAGAGATGCGGCCAATCGCGCTCGGTGACCGCGTCGCCGAACCATTGATGCGCCGTCTCATGCGCGACGACGCCATCACCCATCGTGCCTCGCCGAAAACCCGCGTCCGCATAGAAGATCGCGCTCGCGTTTTCCATGCCGCCGAAGCGCGTTGACGACTGAAGATGGGCCAGTTTCTCGTACGGGAACGGCCCGACCAGACTCGCGAAGAGCTGAACCATTTCACCCGCGCGGGCGAACGGCCCCGGGCTGAAATTCCGCTGTTCCGGCGCAGTGTACACCGCTTGAGGCACACAGCGCTGTTTGTCCGCGAGGCCGCACGCCGTGTCGCCGAGATCATATACAGCGAGGGGCGCCGCGGCGATCACCATCAGATACACCGGAATCCGCCGCGACTCGCGCCAGATCCACTCCTTCTTTGCCGAACCGTCGTACCCGCGCACGTCACGGGTCGAGATAAGCTTGCCATTGGCGACGACCGTCTGGGACGGCGGCGCGATCACCCGCCATGTCACCGTCGCCTTGTCGCTCGGGTGATCGATGCTCGGGATCCAGTGCCGCGCGCGGTTCGGCCAATTGTCGCCGAAGTACGTCCAGCGGCCGGCCGAGTCACGGCGCGCGATCAAACCGTCGACGACCGTTCCGCTATAGTCGACGGTGGCCGTGAACTGGCCGCCGGCGCCCTTGGGTAGCGCGATCGCTACGCCGGCGTCAGTCGGCGAGAACCGGGCGCTCTTTCCATCCACGGTGGCGCGCGTCACGGATAGATCGAGCAAATCGAGCACGAGCGAGTCGCTTCGCGCTGTGCGCTGCACTTGGAGCGTCGCCGTTCCGCGGATCGATGCCCCCGTATCAGGCAGCTCGATGGTCAACTGGTAGTCGAGGACGTCGAACGCGGAGCGGTAGGGCCGGATCTGCTGCGCGGCGATCGGCGAGGCGGCCGCGAGCCAGGCGACGATCGCGTTCCGACATCGGAGCGATGGCATCAGGATCGAATCGCGCTTCCGCGGGGAGGAGGGGAAGAAGGAGTGTTGGTCAAACGCGCGTCTGGTACGACAGCGATAAAAGCGTCGGCGAAGTCCATCGCTGTCGCGTATCGCTCGTTCGGGTCGCGACGCAGCGCTTTCTCCAGCACCATATCGACGGCCGCCGGAAGGCGCAGGCTGGGCCGAACCTGGCGCAACGTCCGCGGAGCGCCGTTCAGTCGCGCCATCATCATTTCCTGCTGCGTCTCTCCCTCGAAAGGCAGCTGTCCGGTCAACATCTCGAACGTCACGAGCGCGAGAGCGTAGATGTCCGATCGGCCGTCGAGCGGCTTCCCCCGCAGCTGCTCCGGACTCATGAACTCCGGCGTTCCGAGAATGATGCCGGTCGCCGTGAGCTTGTCGGCGCCGCCGGAATACGGATCCTTGGCGAGACCGAAATCCAGGATCACCGCGCGCTCACGTCGATCGTCGCCCGTGCTGAGCATGATGTTCTCGGGTTTGAGATCGCGATGTACGATGCCCAGCGCGTGCGCCGCTTCGAGGCCGCGCGCGACATCCTGTACCACCTGAACCGCGCGGTCGAGCGCCATGAACCCCTGGCGATGGATTCGCTCGACGAGCAGCTCGCCGACGAGAAACGGCATCACGATGTACACCGTGCCGTTCCCGGACTCGACGAGCTCGATGATGTTGCAGATGTTCGGATGCTCGAGTCGCATCCCGAACCCCGCTTCGCGACGCAGGCGCGTCATCGCCTTTCGATCGCGCGTGAGCGACGGCGACAACACCTTGATGGCGCACTCGGCGCCGGTGCGCAGATCGGTTCCGAGATAGACGACCGACATGCCGCCCGCGCCGAGCTTTCGCTGAATCTCGTATCTCTCGTCGAGCGTTTGGCCGGCAAGATCGGTGGCGCGCGCGTCGGCGACGAGACGGCTGCCGTCGCGCGAACAAAAGCGCGCGTCCTCGCCATACTGCGTGCGGCAAATGGGACAGCGGTTGGTCACGAACGCACCTGATTCCGACCGGCGGCCTTGGCGCGATAGAGCGCCTCGTCGGCGCGATTGATCAGATCGTCCGTGGACGCGACGCCCGCGGACGGGAACGTGGCGATCCCGATGCTCACCGTCAGGCGAAGCAGCCGCTGATTGCCGATGTCGAATGATTGCGCCGCGATGCGTTCGCGAAGACGCTCGGCGAAGATGACCGCGCCCTCGACCGACGTTTCGGGAAGGATCGACACAAACTCCTCGCCGCCATATCGCGCCACGATGTCGACTTTGCGAACCGCGTCCTCGAGGAGGGCGCCCATCTGTCGGAGGACGCTGTCGCCGGCGAGGTGCCCGACGGTGTCGTTGATCCGCTTGAAGTGATCGACGTCGAAGAGCAACAGCGCGAGAGTCGAGTCGTATCGTCGCGATCGATCGACTTCGGCGGTCAGTCGGTCGAGGAACGCGCGCCGGTTCAGCACCCTCGTGAGCGGATCGGTCGTCGCCAGCGCTTCGAGCCGGCGGTTGTCGGCGCGCGTCGTCTCGAGCGTTTGCGCGCGCCGAATGATCGCCACCGCCGCACGAATCACGATATCCGCGAACGCCACGTCCTCGGCGGTGAGCGCGCGCTCGTCGCGGCCGGTGCGCAGGAGCAGTGCACCGGAACGGGACCGGTCGATGCCGAATGGGATCACGGCAACAGACCGCAGCTCCACACGCCGCCCGTCACGCGACGGGATGGTGCGACCGTCCTCGAACAACGGGTTGTCGCGAACGTTCACGGCAAAGAACGGCTTGTCCGACTGCAGCGCGGCGCGAATCTCCGGCATGTCGTCGAGCTTGAGCTCCGCCGCGTAGGGCCCGATGTCGTGATTGGTGGCGACGATCGTTCCCGTCGAGTCGCTGGGCCGGGCAAGGATGATCGAGCAGTTGGAGACATCCAGCGATTCCGCCATCCGCCGAGCGAGCAGGCGGTAGATCTCGTTGGCCGAGAGCTCGCCCGTCACCTCATGGAGGATCTCGACGAGGCGACGGTTGTTCTCCGCGGCATCGCGCTCGCGCTCCATCGCCGCGGTCGTCTCCTCGAGCGCGGCGCGCGCGGATCGAAGCTGCTCGCTGGCGCGGATCTGCGTGCGAACGCGGCCGAGCAGCTCGGCGACACGGAACGGTTTGGCGACACAATCGTCGGCGCCCCAAGGCAGGCCGATCTCGACGCCGTTGTTCGTCTGCCAGGGGGTGGTCACGACGATTCGTACGTCGTTCCAGCGGTCGTCGCCGCGCAACTCGCCGAGGATGCCGTCGCCGACGCGCGTACTGACGCTCGAGTCGAGCAGGATCAAATCGGGGACGTTGTGCTCGATCGCCGCAAATAACTCGTTGCGGTCCGACACGGTGATGACGTCGTAGCCGTGCTCGCGCAGGAGCCACGAGAGCGCCCCCGCGAGCACCTCATTTCGCTCGGCGACGACGACGAGTCCCGTGTCACCCAAGGAGCTCACGGAGTCCGTCCCACTCGATGTTGCCGCCGCTCAACACGGCGACGGTCGGGCCACGTGGCTTCACTTTCCCGCCGAGCAGCGCCGCGATGGTGATGGCGCCGCTCGGCTCGACGACGAGCTTGAGCCGGTCCAGCAGCAGACGCATCGCGCCGCGCAGTGCGGCGTCGTCCACGAGAACGACGTCGTCGATATACCGCTGATGATGCGCGAAGGTGATGTGCCCGATCTCGACGGCGAGGAGCCCGTCGGCGAGTCCGCCGGAATGCTCGAGCCGGACTGGCCGGCCCGCTTCGCGCGCGCGGCTCAACTTTGGCGCTCCTGAAGGTTCAACGCCGATCACGCGCGCGTTGGGGAGGCTGAGCTTTATCGCCGCAGCGACACCCGCGCTGAATCCGCCACCGCCGACCGGCACGAGCACGGTGTCGATGTCAGGGAGATCGGCGGCGATCTCGAGGCCGACTGTCCCCTGCCCGGCGATGATCATGGGATGGTCGTACGGCGGCACGAGGGTGAGGCCTTCGTCGCGGACCAACTCTTCGGCGCGCGCCATTCGATGCGCTGTCGTGGTTCCCGCGAGCTCGATGCGCGCGCCCAAACGCTCGGCCCCCGAGCGTTTGGCTGCCGTCACGGTCGTCGGCATGACGACAACCGCGGGTACGCCGTACAGCTTCGCCGCGAGCGCGACCGCCTGTGCGTGATTCCCCGACGATGGCGCGACGACACCGCGCGCCCGCTCGTCCGGACTCAGATGCGACAGAAAGTTGTAAGCGCCGCGGAACTTGAACGCGCCGCCGCGTTGGAGCATCTCGGGTTTGACCCACACCGGAACGCCGAGTTGCTCCGAGACGATGTCCGCCGGCAGAAGCGGCGTTCGCACGGCGACGGGCCCGATGGTGCGGGCGGCGTCCTGAAGATCGCCGAGTGTAACGAGCTGAGTCGCGATCACGACCTAAGTTATGAGAAATCCGACATAGCGGAAAGTCACACCTGGTTTCGGCTCGAACCCGAAAGCGGCAATTGGAAAGCGCCAATTGGGGTCAGACCCCACTTTTGAAATGGAGTCTGACCCCAATCGCGCCAGTTAAATGGGGTTTGCGCCATTCGCGCCATGGGGTCTGACCCCAATTGAGCGCTTAGGATACTCGACGCGGCAATTTATTCCTCGTCGCTCTCCGGGCCGACACCCGCCGGCT
>Ga0163163_10005078_pt1 | contig 11341 bp, 12 predicted proteins | sample S65metaG_FD_119766 | JGI IMG/M metagenome (GOLD analysis project Ga0163163, IMG submission 119766) | Switchgrass rhizosphere microbial communities from Kellogg Biological Station, Michigan, USA - S6-5 metaG | ecosystem: Host-associated > Plants > Roots > Rhizosphere > Soil | place: USA... | reverse complement strand
CTTTCGGTGTGAGCGCATACAGGCGATCGGCGAATAGCTCGTGCTTGACGTTGTCGATGAAATCGCCCGAGGTATCGCCCGCCTGGCCAGGATTAAGCATCCGGCGCACCCATTCGATCTTGCGCTCATAGCTCTCATCGCGCGCGCCGCCCTCCTTGTAGCGCCAGTGCGCAGCGACGCCGAGCTCGGCGTGTTCGTGCATGTCGCGGGTGCGGATCTGGATCTCGAGCGATTTGCCCTCCGGGCCCAGCACCGCCGTGTGGATCGACCGGTATTGGTTGTCCTTGGGGGTGGCGATGTAATCGTCGAATTCGCCCGGGAGGTTTTGCCACAGGCTATGCACGATCCCGAGCGCGGCGTAACAGTCGGATACCGTCTCGACCACCACGCGCACCGCGCGCACGTCGTAGAGCTGATCGAAGGCCAGCTGCTTGCGCTGCATCTTGCGCCAGATGCTGTAGATGTGTTTCGGGCGCCCGTAGACCTGCGAGGTGATGCCGGCGGCGGACAGCTCCGCGCGTAGCCGCGCGCACACTTCCGCCACGTAGCGCTCGCGCTCCACCCGGCGCTCCATGAGCGCCGCGGCGATTTGGCGATACTGTTCCGGCTCCAGCTGGCGGAACGCCAGGTCCTCCAGTTCCCACTTGACACTCCACACGCCTAGGCGGCTGGCGAGCGGCGCGTAGATCTCGCGTGCTTCGAGCGCCAGGCGCTCACGCTCGGGCGCGGGCAGCGAGCGGGCACGCCGCAGCTTCAAGAGTTCGGCGGCGAGCCTCGCCACGATCAGCCTGGGGTCGGCGGCGGTCGCGAGCAGCATCTTGCGCAAGGTCTCGGCCTGCTGCGCGTTGAGCCCGCGACTGGCGGTCCAGCCGGCCGGCAGGCGCATCTCGCCGAGCTCCGAGAGCTGGCGGGCGAGGCGCTCGGGCGTGGCGCCGAAACGCGCGGCGGCGCTGGAGGCACTGAGCGACAAACCTGCCGAGCGCGCCTGCGCAATCCAGGCTGCGACCGCGATATTAGGTTCCTCGGCGATTTCGCCGACCAGCTGCGCCAGCTCAGCGCCCGCCTCGAGCGGCTCAGGCCCAAGGCCGAGCTCCGCGAGCGTGGTGCGCGCTGCGGCCAGGGCCGCCGCCGGAGCGGCGGAGGATTTTGATGTGGTTTCCAACTTTTCTTAACTACCCATTGAGGGTGTGGCCGGCGAGGCTTCCGGCTATCATTCTAATAATGAGCGTATACAGCAAGGGGCGACATGCCGCGCTACCCCGGCAGTTCCTGGCGCAGTTACCGGCCTAACGAGGCCGGTGGCGGGGCCAGCGCCCGTACCGCCTCTGGCGCGGGCGCGCTCAGTCCCGCCGCTCCCTGCCGAATACTGGGGCTCGACCCTGGCTCGCTCCGCACCGGCTATGGGCTCATCGATTGCTCCGGCAATGGCGAGCGCCACGTGGCCAACGGCTGCATCAACCTGCGGGGCGAGGATTTTATCAGGCGTTTGCGGCGTATTTTCGAGGCGGTGGCCGAGTTGATCGAGCAACACCGGCCGCACGAGATCGCCATCGAGAGGGTGTTCGTGCACCGCAACGTCGACAGCGCACTCAAGCTGGGCCAGGCGCGCGGCGCGGCCATTTGTGCCGCGGTGACCTTAGGGGCGAGCGCCCATGAGTACGCGCCGCGCGCCATCAAGCTGGCTGTCAGCGGCTTTGGGGGTGCCGATAAGCTGCAGGTGGCACGCATGGTCACCACCTTGCTCAATCTGGAGCGCCGCCCGGTCGCCGATGCCGCCGATGCATTGGCGATCGCGCTCTGTCACGCCCAGCGCCGGCGTCTGGATGCCCTGCGGAATGCTGCGCAATCTCAGGACCCGGGCCTGAGGCGCACGACTCGCATCGGCGGGCGGGCGGGCCTCAGGCCATGATCGGATCGTTATCGGGAACCCTGGTGCAAAAAGCTCCCCCGGCACTCACCGTCGAGGTGGGTGGCGTGGGCTATGAGCTCGAAGCGCCGATGTCCACCTTTTACAACCTGCCGGCGGTCGGCCAGCCAGTGCGCCTGCTGACGCACCTAGTGGTGCGCGAGGACGCGCAGCTGTTGTATGGCTTTAGCAGTGCGGACGAGCGGCAACTGTTCCGAAGTCTCCTGCGCGTGTCGGGCGTGGGACCGCGGATTGCACTTGCCATACTTTCGGGCTCCACGGCCGGTGCCTTCGCGGCCTCGGTGCATGCGGCCGATGTCGCCTCGCTCACCCGCATCCCGGGAGTCGGCCGCAAGATCGCCGAGCGCTTGATCGTGGAGATGCGCGATCGCCTCTCTGTGATCGCCGCCGATGGGCACGCCGCAAGCAACCCCGCGCCGACCGGAGTCGCGGCCGAAGCCCACAGCGCGCTGGTGGCGCTGGGCTATCGGCCGAATGAGGCCACGCGTCTGCTCAAGAACGTCGGTGCCGGCGGTAGCGTGGAAGAGATCATCCGGGGCGCGCTGCAAAGCGCGGCGCGGGAGTGAACCAGCCCATGAGCGAGGAACGACTGGTGAGCGGCACGGGCCGGAGTGATGAGGACATCGCCGATCGGGCCATTCGGCCGCGGGTGTTCAGCGAGTACGTCGGCCAGGAGCAGGTCAAGAGCCAGATGAGCATCTTCATCGAGGCGGCGCGCCAGCGCGCTGAGGCTCTCGATCACGTGCTGATCTTCGGCCCGCCAGGTTTGGGCAAGACCACGCTCGCGGTCATCGTTGCCGCGGAGCTGGGAGTGAACCTGCGCCAGACCTCAGGTCCGGTGCTCGAACGGCCCGGCGATCTTGCGGCGATCCTCACCAATCTGCAGCCGCGCGATGTGCTGTTCGTCGATGAGATCCACCGCCTAAGCCCCGTGGTCGAGGAGATTCTTTACCCGGCGATGGAGGATTACCAGCTGGACATCATGATCGGGGAGGGGCCTGCCGCCCGCTCGATCAAGCTGACCTTGCCCCCTTTTACGCTGGTGGGCGCCACCACGCGCGCGGGGCTCCTGACTTCACCGCTGCGTGACCGCTTCGGCATCGTGCAGCGTCTCGAGTTCTACAGCGTTGCCGAACTTGAGCGCATTGTGACCCGCTCGGCGGGCATTCTGCAGGTGCCAATCGTGGCGGCGGGGGCCGCGCGCATCGCGCAGCGCGCTCGCGGCACTCCGCGCATCGCTAACCGGCTGCTGCGGCGGGTGCGCGACTACGCGCAGGTGCGCGGAAGCGGTGAGATTGACGAGCAGACCGCCACCGCCGCCCTTGACCTTTTGGAAGTGGACCCGCTGGGCTTTGATACCCTGGATCGCAAGCTCCTGCTTACGATCATGGAGAAGTTCGACGGCGGTCCGGTCGGAATCGAGAGCCTGGCGGCAACGATTGGCGAAGAACGCGGCACGCTCGAGGATGTGATCGAACCCTACCTCATTCAGCAGGGATTCCTGGCACGCACGGCTCGCGGGCGCATCGCCACGCGCTCCGCCTGGCAGCACTTTGGCATCAAGGTCCCGGAGCGCGCGGCGGCCAACCTGCCGCTGTTCGGGGATAACCAGTGAGCCATTTCCTGTGGTCGGCGCGCGTCTACTGGGAAGATACCGACGCGGGAGGCGTAGTCTATTACGCCAACTACCTTAAGTTTCTCGAGCGCGCCCGCACCGAGTGGCTGCGCGCGCGCGGGCATGCGCAGACCGAGCTGGCTGTGGATCCCGGCGTGCTGTTCGCGGTTTCCGAAGTGAACATCCGCTTCCATCGGCCCGCGCGCCTCGATGATCTTTTGGTGATCAGCTGTCAGCCGACGGTCGATGGTGCCACGACGCTGCTGTTCAAGCAGCAGGTGCATCGCGGCGCTGAGCACGGCGAGCTGCTGGCGGCGGCCAGCGTGCGCGTGGTGTGCGTCGGCAGCGGCAGTTTCCGTCCGCGGCGGCTGCCGCCTGCGATAGTCGAGGGGTTGCACTGATGGTAGGTGATCTGTCAATCCTGCGCCTGGTGGCCCAGGCAAGTCCGGTGGTGCAGTTCGTGATCGGACTGCTGCTTCTCGCCTCGCTCCTGTCGTGGGCGATCATCTTCGACAAGCGCATGCTGGTGCGGCGCGCGCGCCGCGATGCGGAGCGCTTCGAGAACAGTTTCTGGTCGGGCAATGATCTATCCACGCTGTTTCGTGCCATCGAATCGCGGGGCCGCGCCACTGGCATGGAAAGCATCTTCGAGTTCGGCTTCCGGGAGTTCGCGCGGCTCAGGCAGCAAAATGGCGCGGCCGCCGACCTGTTGCTCGAGGGCGCGCGCCGCGCGATGCGCGTGGCGCAACTCAAGGAGATCGAGCGGCTCGAGCACAACCTCGCCACGCTCGCTACCGTCGGTTCCATCAGCCCTTACGTGGGCCTGTTCGGTACGGTTTGGGGGATCATGAGCGCCTTCACCTCGCTCAGTAATGTGCAGCAGGCCACGCTGGCCTCGGTCGCGCCGGGCATCGCCGAGGCGCTGGTGGCCACCGCCATCGGACTGTTCGCGGCCATTCCGGCGGTGATCGGCTACAACCGTTACGCGGACCAGCTCAGCAAGCTCGAGATGCGCTATGACGCATTCATGGAAGAATTCTCGACGATCCTGCAGCGCCACGCGACACGGGCACCCGGGAGCTGACCATGGCGCTCACCGGCAGACCAAAGCGTCGGCTCATGAGTGATATCAACGTGGTGCCCTACATCGACGTGATGCTGGTGCTACTGATCATCTTCATGATCACTGCACCCTTGCTGACCCAGGGCATCAAGGTCGAGTTGCCCAAGGCCAAGGCGGAACCGATCAATGCGCGTGCGGTCAACAACCTGGAGCCGCTCGTACTGTCGGTGGATGCGCAGGGACGTTTTTATCTGAATGTCGGGGCCAGCCCGCAAATGCCGATCGATGATGCCACCGCGCTCGCGCGCGCGACCGCAGCGCTCCGGCGGGCGCCACAACGAGTGGTGCTGGTAAAGGGCGATAAGGCCGTGCCCTATGGGCGCGTCGTTGCGGCCATGGTGATGCTGCAGCAGGCGGGCGCGGCGAAGCTGGGGTTTCTGACCGAGCCACCGCCCGCGCCCAAGCGCCCATGAGTCCGACGGTGCATGACGACGGCCGCCGCAAGCGGTGGCTTGCGATACTGCTGTCGATACTGGTTCATTCGGCCATCCTGGCCTCCGTGGGCTGGAGCTGGTGGCAGCTGCGCACACCGCCGCGCGCGCCACAGCAGCTCGCAATCGAGGCGACCGTGGTGGTGGAAAAGACGGCGCGCGCAGCTCCCGTGAGCGCGCCGCCCGTAGAACCCGCCCCGCAGGAAACACCGCCGGCACCTGCGCCAAAAGCAGATGACAAGAAGGCCGCCGAGGAGCAGGCGGCGCGTGAGAAGCAGCAGGAAGAGGCCGCAGCGGCGGAAGCCAAGCTCAAGGAGCAACAGGAAGCCGACCGGAAGGCCGACGAAGCCAAGCAGGCCGCGGAGAAAGCCGCGCAGGAACAGGCTGATAAAGTGGCGCGCGAGAAGGCCAGGCGCGAGTCGGAGTTGCGCGCACAGCTGGCCGCCGAGGAGCGCATCAATGCCGCGCGCGGCAGCGCCGATGAGGTCGCGTGGCTGGCATTGATTCGCGATCGCGTGACCCGGGCGTGGATCCGCCCGCCGAGCGCGCGCGCTGGGGTAAACTGCGAGGTGCTGGTGACACAGGTTCCCGGCGGGGTGGTCACCGGCGTGCGGATCGGCAGCTGCAACGGTGATTCGGCGGTGCGCGAGTCCATCGAGGCGGCCGTGTACCGCGCATCACCCCTGCCTTCGCCGACCAATCCGGATTTGTTCGATCGCAACCTCAAATTCAATTTTCATCCAGACGAGTAGACACAGCGCGTGAAATCATTTCTCTCCAATCCGGTGCGGGCGATCTGCTTGTGGTCGGCGATGCTGGGCGCGGCGGGCAGTGCGCGCGCCGAGCTGCAGATCGATATCACCAAGGGCGTGACCGATCCGATCCCGATTGCCGTCGTGCCCTTTGCTGCCACGGGCAGCGGCGGCTTCGATTTTGCGGCGGTAGTGCAGCACGATCTGGACGGGAGCGGCCGCTTCAAGACCTTGGATCGCGGCGCGCTCAGGGTCAAGCCCAGCCGCGCGGCTGATGTGGTCGCGGCTGACTGGCACGCGGATGGCGTCGATTACGTGCTGGTGGGGCGAACCAGCGCCGCCGAGGGTGCGCGCGTCAGCATCGAGTGCGACCTGATCAATGCCCTGACCGGCCAGTCGCTGGGCAGCACGAGGCTCAATGCGGATCCGGGCAACCCGCGGGGCACCGCCCACCGCATCAGCGACTTCGTGTTCGAGAAGATCATCGGCACGCGCGGTGCCTTCGCGACGCGCATCGCCTACGTGGCGGTCGATGGCCAGCCGCCCGCGCAGCGTTTCCAGCTGATCGTCGCGGATGCCGACGGTGAGAACTCCCAGGTGGTGCTCGATTCACACCAGCCCATCATGTCGCCGGCGTGGTCCGCCGACGGGCAATGGCTGGCGTACGTTTCCTTCGAGAGCCGGGTATCGGCGGTGGTGGTGCAGCAGCTGCGCACGGGCGAGCGACGCCAAGTATCGGCACGTGCAGGTGTGAACAGCGCCCCGGCGTGGTCGCCCGATGGCCACCGCCTGGCCCTGACCCTGTCGGGATCGAGCGGCAACCTTGATATCTTCGTGCTGGATCTCGCCACGCAAAACCTGACGCGCATTACCGATGATCCGGCCATCGACACCGAGCCCGCGTGGAGCCCCGATGGGCTGAACCTTTACTTTACATCCGACCGTTCCGGCGGACCGCAGATCTACCGCACCGACGTCGCCGTGCATCAGCGCGTGCAGCGGATCACCTTCGGGTCATCCTATAACGCACGGCCGCGACCATCGCCCGATGGGCGCTCGCTGGCGCTGGTCTCGCGCGAGGGATCGGACTATCGTATCGGCGTGCAGGACTTGGCGAGCGGCAATGTGCGTGTGCTGACGCGTGGCAGTCTCGATGAAGCGCCCAGCTTCGCGCCCAACGGCATGAGCCTGATCTACGCCAGCCACGCGGGCGGCGTCGGGACGCTGGCCACCGTCGCCGTCGACGGCCAGGTGTCGCAGCGCCTCAAATCCGACCGCGGGGACGTGCGCGAACCGGTCTGGGGTCCGTTCGCAGCTCAGTAGCTACACTGGAGAACGATGCAATGAACAGAATTCTGCTGGCCGCGTTGACAGGCGCTGCGCTGTTGCTGTTGGAGGCGGGCTGCTCCAAGTCCATGCAAAGAGTGCCGCGCACCGCGGAAGCCACGACAGATACCATCAGCGGTGCTCAGGCGAGCGGGGCAGCGAACGGCGCGGCCGCGGCGGGTGCCACCGACACCGGTGCCGATGCGCAGGGCGGCGGGGCCTCGGCGCCGGCCGGGGTGGCGAGGCTGATCTACTTCGATTTTGACAGCAGCGAGATCAAGCCGGAGTTCGTTTCGGTCATTGCCGCGCACGCGCGCGCGTTGGCGCGCAACGCCAGCATCCGGGTGCGGCTGGAGGGGCACACCGACGAGCGCGGTTCGCCCGAATACAACATCGGCCTGGGCGAGAGGCGTGCGCAAGCGGTGCGCCGGGCGCTCATGCTCCAGGGCGTCACCGAAGCGCAGGTGACTACGGTGAGCTACGGCGAGGAGCGCCCCGCCGCGGCCGGCCAGGATGAAACGGCTTGGGCCAAGAACCGGCGCGTTGAATTTATCTATCAGAACTAGCGAGCGGCCACCGCTATGAAAATTGCCTTGCTGTGCGCTTGCTGCTTACTGGGGATTGCGGGCTGCGCCAGCAATCCGGCCGGCGATCCGACCCAAGTGCGTCTCAATGACATCGATACCCGCCTAGGCAACGTTGAGCGGGTGGTCAGCAACCAGAGCCTGGTTGACCTGTCGCGCCGGCTCGATGCCCTGGAGGCTCAGCAGCGGGAGCAGCGCGGCAGCATCGAGGTGCTGCAGAACACCAACGAGACGGCGCGCAAGTCCGAGCGTGACCTGTACACGGACCTGAACAAGCGCATGGCGGCCCTCGAAACCGGCGCCGGCGGAGCAGGGGCCGCTGCGGCTCCCACCGCCGCCGCCACGACGGGCGCTGCCGCCGCCGCTGCCGCCAGTGCTCCGGTGGACGATCAGGCGGCGTACAACGCGGCCTACGCGAAGCTCAAGGCCGGCAACTACACCGAGGCCATCAACGCGTTCCAGGCCTTCATGAAGCAGTATCCGGACAGCACGCTGCTCGACAATGCCCAGTACTGGACTGGCGAGGCGTACTACGTGACGCTCGACTACGAACACGCCGCGCGCGCGTTTCGAACCGTAGGCGATCGCTGGCCGACCTCGCGCAAAGCACCGGATGCGCTGCTGAAGCTTGGCTACACGCAGATCGAGCAGAAGCACCTGACCGCCGCGCGGGCCACGCTCGGAGAAGTCATCGAGCGCTACCCGGGTTCGGATGCCGCCAAACTCGCACAGGACCGCCTGAAGAAGCTGCCCTCGGAGGGGCATTGAATTCCCCGGAGCGGCTCAAGCTCACAGAGATTTTCTTTTCCCTGCAGGGCGAGGCGCAATTTGTCGGGATGCCGACCGTGTTTGTGCGGCTCACCGGCTGTCCACTGCGTTGCCAGTACTGCGATACCGCCTACGCATTCCACGGGGGCGAGTGGTGGGCCCTTCCCGACATCTTGCATCGCGTGAGTGAATTTGGCGCGCGCGATGTGTGCGTGACCGGAGGTGAGCCGCTGGCGCAGCGCAACTGCCTGAAGCTCCTGAGCGAGCTGTGCGACCGCGGCTTTCGCGTATCGCTCGAGACCAGCGGGGCGCTCGATGTGACGGCGGTCGACCCGCGTGTCAGCCGGGTGGTGGACGTGAAGACTCCGGGGTCGGGGGAAGAATCGCGCAACCTCTACCCCCAGCTTCAACAGCTTCGCGATCCCGACCAGATCAAGTTTGTCATCACCTCGCGCGCGGACTATGAGTGGAGCCGCACCAAGCTGAGCGAACTGGCGCTTGCTGAGCGCTGCGGTGTGCTGTTCTCCCCGAGCTATGGTCAGATCGAGGCGCGCGAGCTGGCCGAGTGGATACTCGAGGATCGCCTGGGGGTGCGCTTCCAGCTGCAATTGCACAAACTCCTGTGGGGCGAGGCGCGTGGCCGCTGAGCGCGCGGTGGTGCTGCTGTCGGGCGGACTTGATTCGGCGACGGCACTGGCCTGGGCGCGCTCGCGCGGCTTTGAATGTCACGCGCTCTCGGTGGCCTATGGCCAGCGCCACCTCGCCGAGCTGGAGGCCGCCGCCGCCATCGCGCGGGCCATGAAAGTCGCCGAACACCGGATCATGCACGTCGATTTGGGATCGCTCGGCGGTTCCGCACTAACCGATACGGCAATTGCGGTACCCGAACGGGCGACTACGGGGATCCCCGTGACCTATGTGCCAGCACGCAATACCGTGCTGCTGGCCTTAGGTCTCGCCTGGGCGGAAGTGCTGGAGGCGAGGCACATAATGATCGGCGTTAACGCAATCGACTACTCGGGATATCCCGACTGCCGACCGGAATTCATAGCCGCCTTTGCGCGCCTGGCGCAGCTGGCAACGCGCGCGGGCGTCGAGGGCGCAGCTCTCGAGCTGCACGCGCCTCTCCTTGATTGGAGCAAGGAACAGATTATCCGCGAAGGGCTGCGGCTCGGCGTCGATTACGCCCTGACCGTTTCCTGCTATCAGGCCGATGCGCAGGGGCGCGCCTGCGGAAGATGCGAATCCTGCCGCCTGCGGCGCGAAGGTTTCGCCGCTGCGGGCGTTGCAGATCCCACGCGCTATGTGGCCTCTGGCACCGGCCCTGCAGGCTTGGGTATGATGCGCCCGCTCCCTTAAACCAACAGCGATCTGGGTCGGCAGCTCAGCGCGTCGAGCTGTGCACGCCGGGATTCGGAGGCTGGGCCATGAAGAAAACTCTGGGAAGCTACCTGATCGAGCTGCTCGAGGCGCAGGGCGTGCAGCATGTCTTTGGCATACCCGGCGTGCACAACCTGGAACTGTATCGGGGGCTGGCCAGCTCCAGGATCCGGCATGTCACGGGACGCCATGAGCAGGGCCTCGGGTTCATGGCCGATGGCTATGCGCGCGTGTCGGGACGACCCGGCGTGTGCTTCACGATCACAGGTCCCGGGTTGAGCAATATCGCCACGGCGCTGGGCCAGGCCTATGCCGACTCCATACCGCTGTTCGTGATCGCGAGTGAAAACCGGAGCGGCGAAATTGGCACCGGCCGCGGCTTCCTGCACGAGATGCCCGAGCAGCTGGGTCTTGCTTCACGGGTAACGGCGCAAAGTCGACGCCTGGTGCGGCCTGAGGACCTTGCCGACTGCATTTCTCATGCCTTCGCGCACATGCAAAGTGGCCGGCCGCGCCCGAGCTACCTTGAAATTCCCCGCGATCTCATGACGGCGGATGCCTCGGCTTGGCCGGCACCGGGGCCGAGCAGGCGGCCCGAGCGGCCAAAGGCCGCCGTCGCAGCGCTCGAGGAAGCCGCACGCGCTTTGCGCGGCTCGAATTCGCCGGTGATTCTGGCAGGAGGCGGAGCGCTGGGCGCGGCACGCGAGCTGCGCGCGCTTGCCGAGCAGCTTAGTGCGCCTGTGGTCATGACCATCAACGCGCGCGGCCTGTTGCCGCCCGACCACCCGCTGGCCGTGCCGATGAGTCCCTCGCTCAAGGCCGTGCGCTCGCTGATCGCTGCCGCCGATGTGTGCTTCGCGGTGGGCACCGAGCTGGGGCCTACCGATTACGACATGTACGGAGTGTCTGACTTTCCCCAGCCGCGTTACCTGATCCGCCTTGATATCGATGCCGAGCAGCTCAATCGCAACGCGCGCGCGCACCTCGCGCTACACGCGGACGCCGCCGCGGCGCTTAAGGCGCTCCTGACGATGGATTTAGGCACTCACGGCGCACAGGTCGGTCACGCAGGTGCCAACGAGGCGCGCCGCGGCGCGCTGGCCGAACTGTCCCCCGCGCTGCGCACGCAGATCGGCTTCCTGGATGAGATTCGCGCGGCGCTGCCGACGGCGGTGCTGGTCGGTGATTCGACTCAACCCGTGTACGCGGGAAATCTGGGGTTTGCAGCGGCCGAGCCGGGATCTTGGTTCAACAGCGCCACGGGCTTTGGGACTCTGGGCTACGCGCTGCCGGCTGCCACCGGCGCATGGCTGGCCGCGCCCGATCGGCCGGTGGTTTGCCTGGTCGGCGATGGCGGCATCCAATTCACTCTCGGCGAGCTGGCCGTGCCGCGCGATGTGGGCGCGTGGATGGCGATCGTGATCTGGAACAACCG
>Ga0163163_10005077_pt1 | contig 11343 bp, 6 predicted proteins | sample S65metaG_FD_119766 | JGI IMG/M metagenome (GOLD analysis project Ga0163163, IMG submission 119766) | Switchgrass rhizosphere microbial communities from Kellogg Biological Station, Michigan, USA - S6-5 metaG | ecosystem: Host-associated > Plants > Roots > Rhizosphere > Soil | place: USA: Michigan... | reverse complement strand
TCGACGCATTGGCTGGATTCCGCACTTCCTCTTTCGGACTCGATTGAACGAACTCGACACTGGAGGGCAACAAGATGTCGCTCGAAAAAGTCACGAACGTTCTCGTCGGCATTCCCACGCGCGTATTCGGCAGTCTCGATTCCGTCTTCTTGCTCGCCGTGCGGCTCTGGGTTGGCTGGGATTTCTTCAAGTCCGGGCTGATCAAGATCGGAAGCTGGCAAACCACGCTCTTCCTATTCCATTCGGAGTACCACACCCCCGTGTTGCCGCCAGATGTCGCAGCCGTGGCGGGTACTACGGGCGAGCTCCTGTTCCCAGCTCTGCTGTTCGTCGGGCTCGCGGGCCGGCTGTCGGCACTCGGCCTGTTTTTCGTCAACGTGATGGCCGTCGTGTCATACGCGGACGTGCTGTTGAGCGAAGGATTCGAGGCAGCGCTCGCGCAACACTACATGTGGGGGTTCGCGCTCGTCGTGCTCGTCGTCTTCGGCCCAGGCAAGGTGTCGCTCGACTATATCGGCACGCGTTACCGTGCCCGGTCCGGGGTAGGGCTGACTGCGCATGCCGTCTGAGTCCGGCGGGGAGTCTGCGTCCATCGGCGAGGGCTATACTGGGGCTCAGCCGCCCGCGTGGCAGACAATGAAGACGACAACATCCGCGCCGGCCGGCCCTAGATCCTCGTGACAGCGACGCGAAACGCGCCCAACGCCGACGTCTTACGGCAGCTGGATGAATCCCTGGCCGGGCTAACCGGCCGGGCGTTCTTCAGCGCTCTTGCGAGCACCGTTGCAAATGCGCTCAGCGCGCATTGCGCGTTCGTGTGCGAGTTCGTCGACAGCAATTCGCGCGCCGAGCCATTCGCGTTCTGGCTGGATGGGCAGGCCGTCGATGTTCCGGCGTTCGCGCTCGACGGCACGCCGTGCGAGCGCGTACTCGGCGGCGAGATCGTGATGTTCAAGCGCCACGTCACCTCCGAGTTCCCGCGTGATCGCGAAGGACTGGAGGCTGTGCGCGCGGAAAGCTACATCGCGATACCGATGAAGAGCCGCGACGGCGCAATCATCGGCCACGTTGCGGTGATCGACGAACGGCCGCGCGACTGGGCGGAGGCGGACCTCGGCGCGCTGCGCCTTTGTGCGAGCAGGGCAACGGCAGAGCTCGAGCACCTCCGCATCGAGCGCGAGCTCGAGCGCCGCGTGCAAGAGCGCACTCGCGAGCTCGAGGCCGCGCGTGACGAGATGGAACAGCGGGTGCTCGAGCGCACCGCGACGCTATCGGCCGTGAACACCCGCCTGCGCCACGAGATCGCCGCTCGCACGGAGGCCGAGGGCGCGCTGCGCCGGCAGGAGGAGGCGTACCGAGACCTATACGAGCACGCCCCCAACGTGTATTGGTCGACGGGTGCGGACGGCTACATCAAACGGATGAATCAGCGCGCGGCGGACATGTTTGGCCGTGCGCCCGAAGAAATCGTCGGCCAGCATTTCACGACGCTCATCGCCGACACGCCGGAAAATATGGCGCGCGCGATGCAGACGTTCAATCGCTTCCTCGCCGGTGAGACGACATTCGGCCAGGAGTTCGAGTTTCGCGGGGCGAACGGCCGTCGTATATGGGCGTCGGTGAACGTCGTGCCCATCTTCGACGACGACGGGAAACCGATCGCGACACGGACGACTATCCAGGACATCAGTGAGCGCAAGAGCGCACAGGACGCATTGCAGCGGCGCCTCGACCTCGAGCAAGTGTTGACGGAGGTCGCCACGGGTTTCGTGAGCGCGCGGCCCGACGACGTCGACCGCGCGTTCGAACGTGCGATCGCACGGATTGGCGCGTGGGGCCGTTGGGACCGCGTGCGCGTATTCCAGTACGAACAGAGTAAGCCCGAGGCGATGCTGAGCCACGAGTGGCGAGCGGACGCCGCGCCGGCCGCTGCAACGAATGCTCCTCTGATTCCTCGTCGGCTGCTGCGCCGCCGCGACGAGGTGGTTGACGTGCCGCGCGTCGCGGAGCCTCGCGAAGGCTCACTCGATGCGGTGCTTCGGGCGCAGGGCGTGGGTGGCGTGATCGTCGTGCCCGTCGCCAACTCGTCCGCATGGCTCGGCTTCATCGAGCTTGCATGCTTCGGGCGTGGTCACGAGTGGCTCAGGGCCGACGTCCAGCTGCTCCGCTTGCTCGGCGAGATCATGGCGAGCACTTTGCAGCGCTGCGCGGCGGAGCGTGAGCTCGAAACGGCGCGCACCGGCGCCGAGGCGGCGAGCCAGGCAAAGAGCGAGTTCCTCGCACGGATGAGCCACGAGCTACGCACGCCGCTGAACGCGATTCTCGGCTATGCACAGCTATTGCAGCGCGACGACGAGCTCGGCAGCTCACAGCGCATGCAGATCGAGACGATGCGCCGCTCCGGCGAGCATCTGCTCACGCTGATCAACGAGGTGCTCGATCTCGCCCGCATCGAGGCGGGCAAGCTCGAGATTGCGCTCGTCGATCTGGACCTGGGCGCGCTGGTTAGAGACGTGGGTGCGATGTTCAAAGCGCGCGCCGAAAACGCCGGTTTGCGTTTCGTCTGCGAGCTCGAGGAGCCGGTCCCCGCCCGCATCCGTGCCGATGACCGGCGATTGCGTCAAGTACTGATCAATCTGCTCGGCAACGCCGTGAAGTTCACGCCCGCGGGTGGTGATGTGCACCTCCGAGTGCGCGCGCGCCGTGCGGGCAGCGAGCGCTGGCTCCTGACGTTCTCGGTTTCCGATACGGGCATCGGTATCGCCGAAGCCGACTTGCCCCGAATCTTCGAGCCGTTTTATCAGGTGCTGGAGCGTAAGGCGGAGGGTATCGGCCTGGGGCTCGCAATCACCCGCCGGCTCGTCGAAGCAATGGCCGCAGAGCTCAAGGTCGCGAGCGAGCCCGGCAAGGGCACTACATTCACGCTTACGTTCGAGACAACCGAGCTCGCAGGTGCCGTCGCCACGAGCACTCCGCGGCGCGCCGTGAGGGGCTTCGCCGGCGAGCGCCGCACCGTGCTCATCGCGGACGATCATCTCGAGAACCGCGCGGTGCTCGCGAGCTACCTCGTACCGCTCGGCTTCGACGTGATCGAGGTCGAGGACGGTGAGGCGGCGGTGGCGGCGGTCGCAAAGTCCGCGCCGGACATCGTGCTGATGGACCTCGTGATGCCGAAGTTAGACGGCGACGGCGCCGTGGAACGGATTCGCGCTTTGCCGCTCGATACGCAGCCAAAGATCGTGGCGGTCAGCGCAAACGCGTTCGAGGAAGCACGCACTAAGAGCCTTGCGGAGGGCTGCGATGCGTTCCTCACCAAGCCCGTCGACTTCGACGAGCTGCGCCGCACCCTCGGCGCACTGCTGAATATCGATTGGCAGTATGACGACGCCAAGCGCGACGACAGTAGCGACGCCGCGGCCGCCGCCGATCTGCCGGCGGAGCGGCTCGCCGCGCTCTACGACCTCGCGCACAAGGGAGACGTGATGGCGCTCGAGGCGGAGGTCGATGCGCTTGCAGCCGAGCCGGCGCATGCCGCGTTCGCCGCAGAGCTGCGGATGTACATCGCGCGCATGGATATGCGCGGCGCGGAACGCCGCCTCGAACCTTTGGTTAGGGACGCGCGCGCGGCTGCGCGCCGCGACGGCGAGCCGCCCGTGAAAGCGGCACACGATGAGCACCGTGCAAATGCCCGATAGCGCCAACACGATCCTGGTTGTCGACGACGACGCTGCGAGCTTGAGCGCGCTGTTCGAATGCTTGCGGCGCGCCTCCTATCGCGTGCTCGTGGCGCAGGATGGGGCGAGCGCGCTCGAGCGCGCGGTGAACGGCAAGCCCGCGCTGATCCTGCTCGATGTGATGATGCCCGACATCGACGGGTTCGAGACGTGCCGGCGTTTGAAGCGCAATGCGAGCACGGCCGATATTCCCGTCTTGTTCCTGACGGCGCTCTCGGAGACGAACGAGAAAGTGAGAGGCTTCGAGGCGGGCGCCGTCGACTACCTCACCAAGCCGTTCCAATGGGAGGAGGTGCTGGCGCGTGTGCGCACGCATCTCAGCCTGCGCGCGGCCGAGCGCGCGCTCGTCGACGCAAACCGGACGCTCGAAGCGCGCGTCGCGGAACGCACCGCCGAGCTCGAGAGCTCTCTAGCGGAGCTCGACCGGCTGCGGCGCAAGTTGCAGGCCGAGAATAGCTACCTGCAGCAAGAGATCGGCGCCGAGATGCGCGATGTCGTCGGCTCGTCGCGTGCACTGCGTGCGGTCCTCGATCAGGTCGCGCGCGTCGCGCTTAGCGATACCACGGTCCTGATCAACGGCGAGACCGGCACTGGAAAGGAGCTGATCGCCCGCGCCGTGCACGACGCGAGCCCGCGACGGGAGCGGCCGCTCGTGAAGCTCAATTGCGCGGCGATTTCGGCGGGCCTGGTCGAGAGCGAGCTCTTCGGCCACGTCAAAGGCGCGTTCACGGGCGCGACGGACAAGAACGTCGGTCGCTTTCAGCTTGCAGACGGCGGCACGCTATTCCTCGACGAGATCGGCGAGCTGCCGCTCGAGACGCAGGTAAAGCTGCTCCGCGTTCTCCAAGAGCACGAATTCGAGCCCGTGGGCAGTGCAAAGACACAGCGGATCGACGTACGCGTCATCGCCGCCACTAACCGCCGGCTCGAGGACGAAGTCGCGCGCGGCAAGTTCCGCTCGGATCTCTACTACCGGCTCAACGTGTTCCCGGTCGAGGTGCCGCCATTGCGCGCGCGCCGTGAGGACATTCCGGAGCTGGCCGCGCACTTCGTCGAGCGGTTCTCGCGCAGACTCGGACGAAGCGCCAGACCGCTCGCACGCGAAGCCGTCGCGCAGCTGATGGCGCACGAATGGCCTGGCAACGTCCGAGAGCTCCAAAATACGATCGAGCGTGCGCTGATCATTTCGGCCGGCGACGAGATCACGATAGATTGGCCGCTCGCGTCGACTCGCCATTCCCCCATCGACAGCGCGCAAGCGCATGCGACTAACTCCAATGCCGTCAACGGAGCGCCGGTTGCGCCTCCCGCGCCGGATGCCGTTACGCTCGTCGAGGTCGAACGCCAGCACATCGTCTCCATGCTCAAGCGCACGGGCGGCGTGATCGAGGGTCCGAAAGGGGCTGCAAAAATGCTCGACATGAAGCCGAGCACCATGCGCTATCGGATCCGCAAGCTCGGCATTCGCAAGACGGACTATCTGCCGTAGCGGCGTCCGCCTACTTCCACTTCTCTGTCCCGCCGATTCACCGCCGCCGGCCCTTGGTCGGCTGCATCACGCACTCCCAAGAAGTCCCTTCGGCGCGGAGGCGGCCGCACGTTCCATAAGCGGCCGTGGGCACGCCGCAACGGGCTGCGGTTCCACCATTGCGGACGCGCGTAGCTCGCGTCCTTTCTTGCGAGCGACCTAGGCGCTGCGCGGTTTTTAGCTGATTCCTCTCCCTGGCACGCGGGTTGCAAAAGACCCGCGCAACGAAGCGCCGTCGTTGCGGCGTGCAAGAAGAACCGGGGAGATCGCGAATGCAGACGTCTTCGAATCGATGGGCGCTCGTTCTGGCGGCAGGCTCCGGCACGCGGCTCAGCGGGCTCACGGCGGATGGCAACGGGATGTCCGTCCCGAAGCAGTTCTGCTCGCTTACAGGCGGCGCATCGTTGCTCGAGGAGACACTTGCCCGTGCTTCGACGATTACGGCGCCTGATCAGACCGCGATCGTCGTCGCCGCCGAGCAGCGGCGCTTCTGGGAAGGTGCGCTGGCGAATCTTCGGGACGAGAACGTAATTGTCCAGCCCCGCAATCGCGGCACGGCGAACGGAATACTGCTCGGCCTCAGCGCGATCCTCGAACGCGATCCGGACGCGATCGTCACGATCCTGCCATCGGATCACTATGTCGCACGAGAAAGCGTTCTGGGTGCGGCGCTCGAGCGCGCGGTCGCTGCGATCGAAGCATCGTCCTCGGCGTCGATCACGTTCCTCGGCATCGTGCCCGACGCCGCCGATCCGGAGCTCGGATACATCGTGCCTGGGGCGCTGCGGCCCGATGGCACGCGGGCGGTCGCGCACTTCGTCGAGAAGCCGCCGCTCGGTGTCGCGAAGCGGCTCGTACGCCAACGCGCGCTGTGGAACAGCTTCATCATCGTTGCCCGAGCGAGCGCGATCGTCGCGCTCATCGAGCGGCGCTTCCCTGTGGAGGTGCTCTGCTTCCGCAGTCTCTGGCGTCAAACGCGGCTCACGGAGCGATTCGCGCGCGAAGCCGCTCGGCTTTACGAAAAGCTGCCCGAGATCGACTTCTCGCGGCAAGTCGTCGAGGGCGCGGATGCGCCGCTCGGGGTGGTCGCCGTGCCGCGCTGCGGCTGGAGCGACCTCGGCACGCCGCAGCGGGTAGGAGATGCGCTCGCGAGACTCGGCCGTGGCCGCACGCGGCGCGTGAAGCGCCGTGCAGCTTTTCAGCACTTCAATCTCGCCGAGGGGCATGCACGTCTCGTCGGGCGGCTCGCTTCCGCGACGCCGCAAACGGCCTAGCAATCCAACACTAAAGGGGAGGACCCACTCATGATGTCCCAAGCACTGCTCGATGAGCGCTTCTTCGATCGCGGCTCCAGTGACGAGATCTACGGCGACTCGCGCGAGGAAGTGTCTCTATGGCTCGACGATCTGCTGGGCGAGCGTTCGCTCGGCGGTGGCTTCGATCTCTCCGGCGATGGCGCCGATGCGTCGGTCGATGAATTCGCCGCGCATTGAGCTCGGGCGCGGCGAGCTCGACTCGTTCGAGAGCGCCGCGAGCCGCGAATGGCTCGTGACGAACGGGCTCGGTGGTTTTGCCTCGGGCACGATCGCGGGCGCGCGCACGCGGCGCTACCACGGCCTGCTCGTCGCCGCGCTGAAGCCGCCCGTCGAGCGGGTCGTGCTCGTCGCGAAACTCGAGGCGTCGGCTCGCTATGACGGCTCCGCATTCGCGCTCGGCAGCAACGAGTACGCCGACGGCACGATCGATCCGCGTGGCTTCGAAAACCTTGCGAGCTTCGCATTGGAAGGTCTGACCCCGGTATGGCGCTGGGTGATCGGCGACGCGGTGCTCGAGCAACGAATCACGATGGTTCACGGCGAGAACACGACGGTCGTGAGCTTCACGCTCGTGCGGGCGTCTTCCCGACTCGCGCTGACACTCAAGCCTCTTTGCACGTATCGCGACTATCACGCGCAGGCACGCGGCGGTTGGTCGCTCGGAGTCACGCCGTTATCCGGTGGCTGCGAGATTCGCGCCTTCGACGGTGCGGTCCCATATCGAATCGTCGCGGATCGAGGCCTCTTCAATATTCGACCCGAGTGGTATTGGAACTTTCGCCATCGCGCCGAGACCGCCCGCGGACTCGATGACCGCGAAGACTTGTTCGTTCCCGGCGAGCTCGCCGTCGAGCTGGCGACTGGCGACACGGTGACACTGACTCTGAGCACCGTCTCGTCGGGAGCTGAGGTCGCGCACGGCGATCGCGCGGCGCCATTCGCTCGAGAAGCACATCGGCAGCAGAAGCTGCTAGAGGCGGCGCCCGCGAACGCACCGGACTGGATCCGTCGGCTCGCGCTCGCCGCCGATCAGTTCATCGTGCGCCGTGCCAATGCGGGGCACTCGGTGATCGCCGGTTACCCGTGGTTCAGCGACTGGGGCCGCGACACGATGATTGCTCTACCGGGCCTCACGCTCGCGACCGGTCGGTTCGACGTCGCGGCCAGCGTCCTGCGGACGTTCGCGCGCTTCGTCAGCGAAGGGATGCTGCCGAATCGCTTCCCGGATGCGGGGGAGACGCCCGAGTACAACACGGTCGACGCGACGCTCTGGTATTTCCACGCGCTCGATCAATACGTCGCATCGAGCGGCGACCGCAAGCTGGTGGCGGAGCTCTACCCGACGTTGCTCGAAATCGTCGACGCGCACCTGCGCGGCACGCGCTTTCGAATCCACGCGGACAGCGATGGCCTTCTCTACGCGGGGACGCCGGGAGTCCAGCTCACATGGATGGACGCGAAGGTCGGCGACTGGGTCGTGACGCCCCGGATAGGCAAGCCGGTCGAGATCAACGCGCTCTGGTATCGCGCGCTCGTCGTGATGCAGAGCTTCGCGGCGCTCATGGGCGATGCGCTCGCCGAGCGGCGTTTCGCGGCGCAGGCCGGCAGCGTGCTGCGGTCGTTCCGGCGCCGGTATTGGTCGACGGACCACGGCTGGCTCGCGGATGTGATCGACGGGCCCGAAGGAGCTGCGGACTTCGCGCTACGACCGAACCAAATCTTCGCTGTGTCGATCGATCCCGAGCTACTCGATCGCGCTCAGGCGCGCGCCGTCGTCGACATCTGTGCACGCAGGCTCTGGACCCCGCTCGGTCTGCGGAGCCTGGCACCACAGGAGCAAGGCTACGTACGGCACTACCGTGGTGGACCGTCCGAGCGGGACGCCGCCTATCACCAGGGCACCGTTTGGAGCTGGCTGCTCGGGCCGTTCGCGCTCGCGCACTGGCACGTCTATCGCGATGCGGCCGCGGCGCGGCAGTGGCTCGACGGTATCGCGGCGCACACGAGGCAGAGCTGCATCGGCCAGGTCGGCGAAATCTTCGACGGTGATCCCCCACACCGCGCGGAAGGATGTTTCGCCCAGGCGTGGAGCGTCGCCGAGGTGCTGCGAGCGTGGGTAGAGATCGGCGCCGCGGCCGCGGAGGAGGGTCCGCACACGCGTGTGCGTGCCGACGCGTCAACCGCCTCGCAACAGCGCGTGCGGGCGTCCTCTTTGGGCTACTGAGCAGCCGCTGCACATCGAATCGGCAACAAACAAGCGGAGACGTTGGTCATGTCGGAACGAGTCATCGTAGCGCGTCGGAAGACGGCGCGTCAGAAACGTGGCGAGCGTCGCGCGCAAGCGGGTGCCGAGATGCAGCGCCTGCACGCGTTCGCGGACGGCGAGGGTTGGAAGGCGTGGGGCCCGTACTTGAGCGAGCGGCAATGGGGCACCGTGCGCGAAGACTACAGCCCTCACGGCAACGCGTGGGACTACTTCCCGCACGATCACGCGCGCAGTCGCGCCTATCGGTGGGGTGAGGACGGCATCGGCGGTTTTTCCGACGTCGAGCAACGTCTCTGCATGAGCGTCGCACTCTGGAACGGCCGCGATCCGATACTCAAGGAGCGGCTGTTCGGGCTCACGAACGGGGAGGGGAACCACGGCGAGGACGTCAAGGAGCTCTACTACTACCTGGATGCGACGCCGACGCACTCGTATCTCAAGATGCTCTACAAGTATCCGCAACGCGAGTTTCCGTATGCGGAGATCGTCGCGGAGAACCGGCGGCGCGGCATCGGCGCGCCCGAGTACGAGCTCGTCGACGCGGGCGCGTTCGACGACGGCCGCTACTTCGACGTGTTCATCGAGTACGCGCAGGCCGAGCCCGGCGACGTGCTGCTCGACGTCACCGCTTACAACCGTGGCCCCGAGCGCGCGACGCTGCACGTGCTGCCGCAGCTGTGGTTCCGGAATACATGGAGCTGGAAGGACGGCGCCAAGAAGCCGTCGCTCGCCTGCGCCAGTGACGTAGATGCGCCGAGCAACGCGGGTGCGCAGTGCGCCGCGTCCGTGATCGAGACGCAGCATTCGAGGCTCGGTCGCGCGTTCCTGCACGTCGAGCCGGGCGCCGAGCTCCTGTTCACCGACAACGAAACGAACGTCGCGCGCCTCTACGGTCAGGAGACGGGCGGGGGTTTCTTCAAGGACGCGTTTCATGAGCGCGTCGTAAACGGTCGTCTGGATGCCGTCAATCCCGCCGCGCGCGGCACGAAGGCGGCTGCTCTGCACGTGCTCGACGTGCCGGCCGGGGAGTCGAGGCGCGTGCGTGTACGGCTTGCGCCGACGCTGCTCGAAAAGCCGTTCTCGGACTTCGACCGCGTTTTCGCTCGCCGGCGCCGCGAAGCGGACGAGTTCTACGGCGACTTGCAGCGTGACGTCGCGGGCGACGACGCGAAGAGCGTCCAACGTCAGGCGTTCGCCGGAATGATCTGGAGCAAGCAGTTCTTCTACTACGACGTGCCCGAGTGGCTAACCGGGGATCCGAAACATCCGGAGCCTCCGGCAGGCCGTAAGCACGGCCGCAACCGCGACTGGGCGCATCTAAACAACGCCGACGTGATCTCGATGCCCGACAAGTGGGAGTACCCCTGGTACGCGGCGTGGGACCTCGCATTCCATTGCATCCCGCTCGCGCTGCTCGACCCGGAGTTCGCGAAAAACCAGCTCGTGCTGCTCACGCGCGAGTGGTACATGCACCCGAACGGCCAGATGCCGGCTTACGAGTGGGCATTCGGCGACGTGAATCCACCCGTACACGCGTGGGCGACGTGGCGTGTGTTCCAGATCGATCGCAAGCGCAACGGCGGCGTCGGCGACATCGCGTTCCTCGAGCGCGTGTTCCACAAGCTGATGCTCAACTTCACGTGGTGGGTAAACCGCAAGGACGCCGAGGGGCGCAACGTGTTCCAGGGCGGGTTCCTCGGCCTCGACAACATTGGCGTGTTCGACCGCAGCTCGCAGCTGCCGACCGGCGGCCACATCGATCAGTCCGACGGCACGAGCTGGATGGCGATGTACTCGCTGAACTTGATGCGGATCGCGCTGGAGCTCGCTCGTCACAATCACGTCTACGAGGACATCGCGACGAAGTTCTTCGAGCACTTCCTGCACATCGCGGAGGCGATGGGCAACATCGGCGAGCACGGCATCGGCCTGTGGGACGACGACGACAAGTTCTTCTACGACGTCCTGCATCTGCCGAACGAGCGCATGCAGCAGCTCAAGGTCCGCTCGATGGTCGGGCTCATTCCGTTGTTCGCCGTCGAGGTGCTCGAGCCCGATCTGCTCGATGAGGTGCCGCAGTTCAAGCGCCGCCTCGAATGGTTTCTGAAATACCGGCCCGATCTCGCGCAGCTCGTGTCGCATTGGCAGGTTGAAGGCATCGGACACCGGCGGTTGCTCTCGCTGCTTCGCGGCCACCGGATGAAGAAACTTCTGAACCGAATGCTCGACGAGACGGAGTTCTTGTCCGACTACGGCGTGCGTGCGCTGTCGCGCCATCATGAGCACACCCCGTACGTGTTCGATCTGATGAACGGCCAGAGCGCCAGCGTCGCGTATCGGCCAGCCGAATCGGACACGGGACTCTTCGGCGGCAACTCGAACTGGCGCGGGCCGATCTGGTTCCCCGTGAACTACCTGATCATCGAGTCGCTGCAGAAGTTTCATCACTACTACGGTGATGACTTCAAGGTCGAGTGCCCGACGGGATCGGGAAAGCTC
>Ga0163163_10005066_pt1 | contig 11358 bp, 7 predicted proteins | sample S65metaG_FD_119766 | JGI IMG/M metagenome (GOLD analysis project Ga0163163, IMG submission 119766) | Switchgrass rhizosphere microbial communities from Kellogg Biological Station, Michigan, USA - S6-5 metaG | ecosystem: Host-associated > Plants > Roots > Rhizosphere > Soil | place: USA: Michigan... | reverse complement strand
GAGACCGTCGCCGCCATCCGGGAGCTGACACTTTACTGCGCTAACAACGGACAGAGCTTCCTGATGGAGACAGGCCAGGAGACGCCAACCACGATGCTCCGCGTCATTCGGGACGTCAACCATCCCGCGCTCGGGGTCGGCCTCGACACCGCGAACCTCATCCTGTACGGCAAGGCCAATCCTGTCGACGCCGTAAAGATTCTTGGACCATACGTCCGCGCCACACATATGAAGGATGGCAAGTGGCCGACGAACCCCACCGAACTCGGCGAAGAGGTCGTCATCGGCAAAGGTGACGTCGACTTCGCGAAGGTCGTCGCCGGACTTCGCGCCGCAGGTTACAAGGGCGCCCTCACCATCGAGCGCGAGACCTCCGGCCCGCAGCAGATCGAAGACGTTCGCCAGGAGAAGCTATACCTCGAGCGCATCCTCGCCAAGACCAAATCCGCATAACGCAACTACGGAGACTCTCTCTCAAATGGACAGACGCAAATTTATTCAAGGTGCAGCCACTGCCTCCGGGCTTCTCTTCGTCAAGCCCGAGACCGCATTCGGCTACGCTGCCAACTCTCGCGTGCGCTATGGCCTGCTTGGATGCGGCCGGCGCGGCACTTCAGTCGCCACCTCTTTCGCGAAGAACGCCGGCGTTGAGATCGTCGCCCTCGCCGACATCTTTCCCGACCAACTTGCCAAGGGCAAACAGCACTTCGATGCCGTAAACGCTTCGCTTGGTCTTCCCGCCATCGACAGCAAGCGCACCTTCGTCGGCCACGATGCCTCAAAGGCCATCGCTGCCTGCGCCGATGTCGATGCCATCCAGATCTCTACGCCGCCCTTCTTCCACGTCGAGCATCTCGACACCGTCACCTCTGCGGGCAAGCACGCCTACTGCGAAAAGCCCGTCGGAGTCGACATTCCGCAGACGCGCCATGCCCTCGAGATCGCCGGCCGAGCCAACGGCAAGGTCAGCATGGCTGTCGGATTCCAGATTCGCTCCGCGCCGCCCTTCGTCGAACTCGTTCGCCGCCTCCACGAGGGACAGATCGGCAAGATCGCACAGATCGCCGCCTTCTACAACGCTCCTCCGGCGGTCACCGTCGACAAGCCCGGTGCATCCGCCGACGAGCTGCGCCTTCGCAACTGGCTTTGGTATCGCAACCTCTCCGGGGACATCCTGCTCGAACAGAACATCCACGTCATCGACGTCTGCAACTGGGTTATGCAGGGGCACCCCATCGCCGCTTATGCCAAGAGCAGCCGCAAAGTCGTCAAGAATGCAGGCGACACCTCCGACAACTACGAGGTCATCTTCACATACCCCGGCGACGTGCAGCTCAGCTTCTCGTCCACGCAGTTCAACAAGAACAACTTCTTCGATGTCTCCGAGCGTTTCTTCGGAACCGAAGGCCTCGCCGAAGCTCCCTACAGCGGCGCGCTCCGCATCCTCGGCAATCAGCCGTGGGAGTGGAACTCTGGCGCACCCGCCGCTACAGGACAGTTCGCCGCCAACGGAGCTTTCACCGACAATCTCGCCGAAGCCGATGCCATGAAGGACCGCAGCTTCATCGAGAGCATCACCAGCGGCAAGTTCCAGAACCAGATCGCCGCCGGTGTCGAAAGCGCTCGCAGCTGCATGATGGCTCGCAAGTCCGCCCAGACCGGCCGCACCGTCACTTGGGCCGAGATCGAAGCAGACAACGAGGCCTATTCCCTCGGTATGAACCTTGCCCAATTCGGGTGAGTCTGACTACTCCTTCACCGTCACGCCCAGCGCCTTCATCTTGCGATACAGATGACTGCGCTCCAACCCAAGCCCCTCGGCCGCGCGGCTTACATTGCCGTGAAACTCATCCAGCTTCTTCAGGATGAACTCACGCTCGTAAGCCTCGCGCGCCTCCACCAGGCTTGAGAACTCCTCGCTCTTGGTGTTGATCCGGCCCGACTCAGTCAGCTTCGGCCCGCGATACACCAGCATCGGCAGATGTTTCTTCTCGATGCGCTGTACCTTCGGGTTCAGAATCAGTACGCGCTCCACGAGGTTGCGCAGCTCACGCACATTTCCCGGCCAGTGGTACTGCCTCAGTGTGGTCAGCGCATCCTCGGTGATCTCCACATGAGTTCTTCCATAACGCGGCCCGAACTCTTCAAAGAACTCCTTCACCAGCAGCGGAATATCTTCCTTGCGATCGCGCAGCGGCGGAACGTAAAAGGGAATGACGTTCAGGCGGTAGAACAGATCCTCGCGAAAATTCCCGCGCGCAATTTCCTCTTCCAGGTCCTTGTTCGTCGCCGCAATCACGCGCACGTCAACATGCACCGGATGCGCCGCACCCACCGGCAAAAACCTCTGCTCATCGAGTGCGCGAAGCACCTTCGCCTGCGTCTTCAGGCTCATGTCTCCCACTTCGTCCAGAAACAGCGTCCCGCCATCCGCGCGCTCAAAGGTCCCGCGTTTCTCCTGCGGGCCTCCCTGCACTGCTCCATGGCGATAGCCGAAGAGTTCGCTCTCGATGTAGTCCTCAGGAATCGCCGCGCAGTTCAACTCAACGAACGGTCTTTCCTTGCGCAGGCTCGCTGCATGCATCGCCTTGCCGATGAGCTCCTTGCCTGTGCCGCTTTCACCGAAGATCAGCACACGCCCATTCGTTGGAGCCATCAGCTTGATCTGTTGCCGCAGTGCCTTCATAGCAACGCTCTGCCCCGTCACATTCGACCGCGAGCCAAGCTGTCGCGCGAACTCCGCGTTGTCCTCGCGCATTTGCCGCGCGCGCATCGCGTTCTTCACCACGATCAGCGTCCGCTCCAGGGACAGCGGCTTCTCCAGAAAGTCGTACGCGCCCAGCTTCGTCGCGCGAACCGCGGACTCGATTGTTCCATGCCCGCTGATAATCACAACTTCGGGAATGCTCGTATTTTCCAGACGGCGAATCTCGCCCAGCGTCTCCAGTCCATCGCGATCCGGCAACCAGATGTCCAGCAGCACTACGTCATAGTCCGCGTCGCGCACCAGCTCCAGCGCCTCGGTAGCCGTGGCGCTCGTCGTTACCAGGTAGCCTTCTTCACGCAAAATGCCTTCCAGGGACTCGCGGATCTCCGCTTCGTCATCGACGATCAACACATGGTTCAAGCGGACACTCCCCCATTCCCGTGCACCACTGTTGTGGGCGTCTCCGGCTCACTCTCTACGCCAGCCGCGGCCCTCAATTCGATGATGAACTTCGCGCCCGCCGGAACATTCTTCTCCGCGCGAATAGTTCCCTGGTGCTCCTGAACGATCTTCGCCGCAATCGCGAGCCCAAGACCAGTGCCCCGCTGCTTCGTCGAAAAGTACGGCAGAAACAGCCGCTCGCGCATCTCGTCTGTCAGTCCCGAACCTGTATCCGCAACCGTCAGCTCCACCATACCGTTCTCCAGCTGAGCTGTCGTGATGCGCAGCTCGCGCAGCAGACTCGACTGCATCGCCTCCGCCGCGTTGTCGATCATGTTACCCAGCGCACGCTTCAGCGCCTCTGGATCGGCCATCACCAGCGGCAGACCTTTGCCCATTCGCTTCACCACCGTGATCGTCTGCATCCGCCCCGCGAACATCGCAAGTGAGTTCTCGACAATGGTGTTCAGATCTGCAGGCCGCGGCTGGGCCGTCGGAAACTCCGCAAGCGCCGCGAACTGGTCCACCAGTGACCGCATGCTCTCCACCGAACTCGAGATCACCTCGCTCGATCGCCGGATTACCGCCGGTGACGGCGAATCAATCGCGTGGAACTTCAGCGTTTCCGTCAGCCGGTCGATGTGTCTCCTGATCTGCTCCGCGCTCAGTGAGATCGGCGTCAGCGGATTCTTGATCTCGTGCGCTACCCTTCGCGCCACTTCTTTCCACGCCGACTGCTTCTGCGCGCGCAGCAGCTCCGTCGCATTCTCCAACACAACTACGTATCCCCTGTGTTCGCGACGCATCCGCTCGTATCCGATAGGCGTCTCCAGCAGAGCTACAGTCGCGAGCAAGTTCACCGTGCCGCCAAACTCTCCCTCTGGCGGAGCCATATCAATCTCGCTCGACGCCGAACCCATGCGATGGCTGCGCTTGATCAGACGGTCAAGCACCTCAGCTACATCCTTCGGAAAGACTTCCTCCATTGCGAGGCCAAGGAACGGTCTCTGGCCGCCAGGGTCCATCATTTCGCTCAGCGCTCGATTCGCAAGGATGATCCGCCGCTCGGGATCCAGCGTTGCGACACCATTCGGAATCGTCTCCAGCATCGTCTCCAACTCGCCCCTGCGGGCCTCAAGCGCCGAGTTCGCCGCGCTCAGCTGAATTGTCGACTCCTCTACTGCCATGCGACTGCCCTCGAGATCCGCCGCCATATGGTTGAAGCTGCGCACCAGTTCGCCCAACTCCTCGGTCGCGCTCTCCTTCACGCGATGCGCATAGTCGCCCGCCGCGATCGCCTCCATCGCATCGGCCAAGGCTTCCACGGGCTTCGTCACCTGCTTCGAAAGATGCAGCGCCAGCCAACTTGATGCGAAAAGCGCGAGGCATGTCATCATCAGCAGCAACATCATGTACAGGCTTCGCAACTGTCGCCGGCCGCGAAACAGCGTCCAGTACTGGTCTGCCGCCGAGCGCAGCCGTGTCATCGTCGCCGCCATACCATGCGGCATCGGCAACCCCACCACCACGATCTGGCCCTGCCGCATCGTCGCGGTGCCGAGGGCGTAATCTGTATCGCCCACGCTGAAGACCGGCTCGTCAGTGCGTTTCGACGCCTCCAGAACCGCAGCGTCGGTCGGCCCCTTCAGCGGTTGCCCTTCTGTCAGCCGGCCATCGCCCGCCGCGCCCGAACCGCTTACGCTCACGCCGCCCTGATCCGGAAGCCACGTTCTTACCTGTGCCGTGGCGCCGTCCTTCTGAGGCACATGAAACGACGCCGCAATGCGCCCGTCTTGATACACCACGGCAAACCCGTTCTGCAGAGTAATCTCGTGCTGACGCAGCACGTTCTCCATCTCGCTGCGGCTCATCGGTGCGGCCGGTCGAGGATCCTTGCCCTTAGGTGCCACTACCACCAGCCGCGACGCAATCGAGTCAGCTTCCGCGCGCGCATTCGCCGTCGTATACCTCGCCAGCTCAAACGCCATCCGATTCGCGTCATCCCGCATCTCCGTCACCGGCTGCGAGAACCATCGATCCACAGCACGATTCAGCAGCAGATAGCTGAACGCGAACATGAACGAGATCGGAAGCAAGCTTACCAATACTGCTCCCCACAGCATCCTCGTCCGCAGCCTAGTTCCCATCACGCGGCTGCGCTGATCCGCATACAGCCTCAAGACATTGCGTACCAGCATCACCAGAACGGCAACGAATAGCAGAAACGCCACCACCGACAGGCCGGTATAGATAAAGATTTGTCCCGTCGTCTCCGGATCCAGAAAACGCTTATTAAAGGCATTCAAGGCAGCGAGCGCGACAAACAGCACGAGCAGGCAGGTACCCAGCACAAGGGTCTTTCGCCTGTTCCCCATCATCGCCATCGTCGCGTCTCTCTTTCAGCGGCTACACCAGCTCCGCTACGGCCTTCCACTCGCGCTTCTGCGCTGCTGCCACGGCCTCATACGTCAACACGCCGTCATACGTGTTCACGCCTTCGGCGATTCCCCTGTCTTCCTTGATCGCTGCCTTCGCACCCACCTTCGCCAGCTTCATCACATACGGAAACGTCGCATTCGTCAGCGCCAACGTCGACGTATTCGGAACCGCTGCCGGCATGTTCGTCACACAGTAGTGCACCACGCCATCCACCAGGTACGAGGGATCGCTATGCGTGGTGGGGTGAGCCGTTTCGATGCAACCACCCTGGTCGATCGCCACGTCCACAATGACTGCACCCTTCTTCATCTTCGACACCATCGCCTTGGTCACGATCTTCGGCGCAGCGGCTCCGGGGATCAGTACGCCGCCAACCAGCAGGTCTGCCTCCCGCGCAGCGCGCTCGATGTTGTAGCTGTTCGAAGCCAGCGTAAAGACACGCCCGTTGAAGATATCGTCCAGCTCACGAAGTCGGTTCAGGTTGAGATCCACCAGCGTCACCTTCGCGCCGAGTCCCAGGGCCATCTTGGCCGCATTCGTACCGACAACCCCACCACCGATAATGCACACGTTTCCCGGAGGCACGCCGGGAACTCCACCCAGCAGCAGACCACGTCCGCCATGCTCCTTCGTCAGGTACTCCGCGCCCACCTGTACGCTCAGGCGTCCGGCAACCTCGCTCATCGGCGTCAATAGCGGCAACGCTCCCGCACGGTCTCGAACTGTCTCGTAGGCGATGCCCGTAACCTTCTTCTTCAACAGAGCATCGGTCAGCTCGGTCAGCGGAGCCAGATGCAGATACGTGAATAGCACCAGCCCCTCGCGAAAGTGCCGGTACTCTGACTCTACGGGCTCCTTCACCTTCACCACCATCTCAGCGCGCTTCCAAACCTCATCGGCGGATGCCACCATCTCCGCACCAGCGGACTCATACTCATCATCCGGCATCGCCGAAAGCACTCCCGCCTTCTGCTCCACCAGCACCGTGTGTCCTGCCTCGACCAGCGCCTTCACGCCGCCCGGAGTTATGCCCACCCGGCTTTCGTGGTCTTTCACTTCCTTCGGCACGCCAAGAATCATCGTCTTCTCACTCCCTTGCCTCTGATTGTATCTATTTGTGAACGCAGGCTGCTGCAGCCTCGGCCTTCGCGCGTCGCGCTGCACAGTTGCCTCACCCGTCACTATGGGTCCACAGTCTCTACAAGCTAACCATCAAGTAAACCTGCTCTCCCCGTCCCACTCTCGTGGGACAGACTTACGCCACCAATCTTCGTACCTTAAGCACGGATAGGGCCGTTTCACAGATCAGCCCAGCCGGTTTACCCTGAATACCTGCACGCACTGCACTCCCTTCTGCCTTCCTTGCATCTCCTGAAACTGCACTTCGCACGATTTGGCCCTGCGGATATGAAACAACCTACTGACGTGAGCCGCCCTACCCGCGGCTACCTGCCGACGCTCGACGGGTGGCGAACTCTATCCATCGCCGCCGTCATGCTCTGTCACGACAGCATGCACCAGTTCGGCCGCTTCAATACGATGTGGCTCTATCAGCACGGCAATCTCGGTGTCGACATCTTCTTCGCCATCTCCGGCCTGCTGATCTGCACACGTCTCCTCGACGAAGAACGCAAAGACGGATCCATCTCTATCCAGAGCTTCTACGTCCGCCGCGCCTTCCGCATCCTTCCTCCGGCGATCGCTTTCCTCGGCACACTCGCCCTCCTCGCGCGACTCATCAAGCTACCTGTGGGTATGCCGGAGATCCTCGCCTCGCTCTTCTTCGTCCGAAACTACACCTTCTTCTTCCAGCACTTCCAGACCCTCAACCCCTTCTACACCAGTCATTTCTGGTCGCTGGCCGTCGAGGAGCACTTCTACTTCTTGCTCCCCGCCCTCCTTGTCTTCGCTCCCAGGCGCTGGCGCGTGCCTGCGCTCTTCCTGCTTGCCTCGGCCGTTGGCGTCCACCGTTTCATGCTTGGCGCGACCGCATCGGGCATGCACACCGACACCCGCCTCGACGCTCTCGTCGTCCCCGCCGCGATCGCCATCCTGTTGCAAAAGGAGAGCCTCCGAACACGCCTTACCCCCTGGCTTCGCTTCTGGCCCTTGCTCGCCATCGTCGTCTTTGGCCTTGTTGGCCTCGGATGGGCCCCGCGCCTCCAGCCACTGCTTTTCGCCTGGTCCTGCCCCTTTCTGGTTCTCGGGACGATGCTGCGCCCCGGCAGCCTCTTCGGCCGCTTCCTTGAGCTTCCCGTCATGCGCTACTTCGGAAGGCTCTCTTACAGCATCTACCTCTGGCAGCAGCTCTTCTTTGTCGGCCATTTCGGAGGTCCTCTTCCCGGCTGGGGCGTCTTTCAGCGCTGGCCGCTTTGTCTCCCTATGACCGTCTGCTGCGCCATGATCAGCTACTACTTCATCGAGCGCCCAGCCATTCGCGCCGGTCACCGTATCGCGACCACACTCAAATGCCGGAAAAAGAAGTCAAACCAGGCTGTCGAATCCGACCTTGAACACGTCTGAAAACGCCCTACGCGCGGCCCGCAGTGCGCTGGCCGTACAATAAACCTATATCCACCCTAGGAACGAAACCAGCCGAATGTCTTCGAATAACTTTCAGACGCGCTACTCCCGCATTCATAACATGCGGTCACTCTTCAGTCTGTTTTCGAGCGATCTCGCGATCGATCTCGGCACGGCCAACACCCTCGTGTACGCCGCCGGCAAGGGCATCATCGTCAATGAGCCCTCCATCATCGCCGTCAATAAGGTCACCAACGAGGTTGAGGCCGTAGGCAAAGAGGCGAAGGACATGCTCGGCCGAACGCCCGGCAACATCGTCGCTATCAAGCCCATGAAGGACGGCGTCATCGCCGACTTTCGCCACACTGAAAAAATGCTGAACTACTTCATCCAGAAGGCGCATAACCGCAAGATGATGGTGCATCCTCGCATCGTCATCGGCGTGCCCTCTGAGATTACGCAGGTTGAAAAGCGCGCCGTTATGGACTCCGCATACCGCGCAAAAGCATCTGAAGTGCACCTCGTCGAACAGGCCATGGTCGCCGCCATCGGCGCAGGTCTCCCCATCACCGAGCCGGGCGGAAACATGGTCGTCGACATCGGCGGAGGCACCACTGACATCGCCGTTATCTCGCTCGCGGGCATCGTCTACTCGCGCTCCGTTCGCATGGCCGGGAATCAGATGGACGAGGCCGTCATCACCTACCTCAAGCGCAAGTACAACCTCCTAATCGGTGAGCGCACCGGCGAGCAGATTAAGATGCAGCTCGGCTCCGCCTACCCGCTGGACAAGCCGCTCTCGATGGAGGTCAAGGGACGCAACCTCATCGAAGGCGTGCCCAAGACCATCACCATCGACGATTCAGAGATTCGTGAGGCCCTCTCCGAAAGCATCTCGACGATCATTAATGCCATCCGCGTAGCCCTCGAGCGCACCCCACCAGAGCTCTCCGCCGACATCTCCGATCGCGGCATCGTCCTCACCGGTGGCGGCGCGCTGATCAAGAACCTCGACAAACGCATCCGCGAAGAAACCGGCCTTCCCGTCAGCATCGCCGACGACCCGCTCGCCTCCGTGGTTCTAGGAACCGGCAAGATGCTCTCCGACTTCAAACTCCTCCGCAAGATCTCCATCGACTAACTTCGCTCTTCAAACGGATACAAAGCCCGGCAATTTGCCGGGCTTTTTCATTCCGTTCAAAACACAACGACATACAGCTGACAAACAAACCAGAAATAATTGACTCGCTCGGGAACAACGTCTGACAACTCACGGCACTGCAACACTTACGCTTCATCTCAGATCGCGGTGAGGTCCCTCGCGTTAGCGCATGGGCTCTCAAAATGAGCCGCGGTCTCGGAGCTTTATCATGCAGAGTTTTCAGAGCACGTGCCAGCCGCACGGAAGCGTTTGTCATCCGACGCAGACGTCTTATCCGCGCAGGAACGCAATTCACAGAAGATCTCTTCTCTCTTTGCTGCTTTCAGCCTTTGGCGTTCTCCTCCCCACGGCGGCGCTGGCGCAGTCCACCAGTTACACCCAGACCAATATCCTCTCCGACGGCTCCGTCAAGGCGCAGAAGACCGACCCAACCCTCATCAATCCCTGGGGAGTCTCCATCGGCCCCGAGTTCTGGATCAACACCGCGGGCACCGGCTTCTCTCTCGTCGACGACGCCAGCGGCAACAAAGGCTTCGCCGTCTCCATTCCGCCAGCGTCCTCCACATCACCGAACGGTTCGCCATCCGGCACCGTCTATAACGCTGACACCACCGCATTCAACATTCCCAGTCGGGGCCCCGCCGTCTTCCTCTTCAGCACACTCGACGGCACCATCGCAGCTTGGAATCCCAACACGCCGAACGCCGTTACGGTCGCCAACAACTCCTCCAGCCACGCCGTCTACACCGACATCGCTGTCGCCAAGAACAACACTGGAACCTTTCTCCTCGCCGCCAACTTTGCCGGAAACACCATCGACGTCTTCGATACCAACTTTGCCTCAACACACCTCGCAGGAAACTTCTCCGATACCACGCTTCCCGCTGGCTTCCAACCCTTCGGCATCCACACCATCGGGACCAACGTCTATGTCACCTACGCTCAGATCAACGACCAGGGCCGTGAGGCCGTGGGTGCCGGACTCGGCTATGTCAATCAATTCGATCTCAACGGCAACTTCGTCAAACGCGCCATCAGCCAAGGCAACCTCAACGCTCCCTGGGGAATGGCGCTGGCGCCTGCGGGCTTCGGATCGCTCGGAGGCTCACTCCTCGTGGGAAACTTCGGTGACGGCGTCATCAACGCCTATGACCCCACCAGTTTCGCGCTCAAGGGCCAGGTCACCGATTCCACCGGCGCACCGCTCGCCAACTCCGGATTGTGGGAGATCGTCTTCGGTGCCGGCACCACAACCGGAGGAACATCCGCTACCGCCGGCGATCCGAATACGCTCTACTTCGCAGCCGGAATCAACAACGAGCAGGGCGGTCTCTTCGGCTCCATCACGGTCGCAGCGCCAGCCGGGACTGCCGACTTCACCATCGCTTCGTCAGCGCCGAGCGTCTCCGTTACCAACGGCCAGATCGGCAATCTCTCGCTCAATCTCACCGGAACCAACGGATTCAGCGGGACAGTCACCCTCTCCTGCTCCGGCCTTCCCTCCGGAGATAGCTGCGCCTTCAGTCCCGCATCGGTCAGCGTAACGGGCACAACTCCTGTCATGGTGGGTCTCTCCATCGCCACGGGCGCCGCAACCCCAGCCCCGGCCCCGCCACCCCCGGTTGGCTACATGGCGGCAAAGCAAAATCACAACCGAGTCGTGCTGGCAGGATTACTTCCGCTGGGCCTGCTCGGCTTCGCCGGTCTCCGCAGGCGGTCAACTCTCCTTCGCGGCTCCGTACTCGCGTTCGTCTGCATGCTGACCATCGGTGCGATGACAGGCTGCAGCAGCGGAAAGATGGCGTCCCCGACGGCGCCCTCCACACCAAGTGCTCCAGCCACCACACAGATCACCATCACCGCAACCTCCGGCTCGCTGACTCACAGCATCCCGGTCGCCCTCACCACCAACTAACCTGTGCAAAATTCTTGTCAAGCCCTGGAACAACGTAAGCGCTTGATTCAACGTGAAATATGAGTTGCCGATTAATTACCCTTCAATCGATACAATGGAATTAGTCAGTAAAAAGGCTCCGGGGCGTTCTCGGAGCCTTCATTTTGCTTAGCTAAACAGCTTGGAATAAAT
>Ga0163163_10005064_pt1 | contig 11362 bp, 16 predicted proteins | sample S65metaG_FD_119766 | JGI IMG/M metagenome (GOLD analysis project Ga0163163, IMG submission 119766) | Switchgrass rhizosphere microbial communities from Kellogg Biological Station, Michigan, USA - S6-5 metaG | ecosystem: Host-associated > Plants > Roots > Rhizosphere > Soil | place: USA... | reverse complement strand
GCCTCGTCGTCGCCCTCGCGCGCCACGACGTCCTCCAATGTGCGGCCCGGCACGGCACGTTCGAGCAGCCACGCGCCGGGTGCGCGGGCGAAGAGACGAACGACGCCGCGCCCGTCGAACGCCTCCAGCACGTCGGCTGCATGGTTCTCGTCTGCCTCGCCAGCGCTCACCTTGAGGACGACGGCGCCCCCGTCCCGGATGCCAAAGGCCAGCACCGCTCGCTCGCCGACGGCCACGCGATCGATGGTGACGGTCCATTCCGCGGCCAGGGCGTCGAGACGCGCCCGCGCCGCCGTCAGGTCGCTCATCGGATTCCTCGGCGAGTATAGCTAATGAAAGAAGAGCACCACACGCGGGAAGAGCGCCGACAGCGTCATCAGCGCCACCAGGCACCACGCCGTGCGAATCCACGTGTTGGGCCGCACGCGATCGCCGAGTTCAGTGGCGGCGCCGGCGCCGGCGATCAGCAGCGCCTCGAGCACCGCCAGCATCAAGATGTCCCTGACATGCAGGTCGTAAATCGGATCGCGCGAGACGACAAGGCCCGCCAGCCCCTGCACCACCGCACCGACGCCGGCAAGACGGGCCACGAGCCGTCGCCAGTCGTCGCGGTGGCCGGCGGTTTCCGTGGTGCTGAACACCGTCATCAACACCGCCGTCGACAGAAACGGCAGGAACAGAGCCTGGCGGTAGGTGTCCCACGCGCTTTCGTGACGCAGCAGCCAGAAACTGGCTGCGAGCGCAGCGACGGCTGTGAGCGATGCGATCATCGCGCCTCGAGCGCGCGCCGCAAGGCGAGCGCCGAGTCGCGCCGGAATCGCGCCTGCAAGAGACGGGTATACGGCAGCCCGAGCTTTGCCAACGCCGCACGGGGGCGTGAAAGCGCGCGAATGCGATACGACACGTCGCCCGTCTGCGGATCGAGCCGCACCTCGAAGATTTCCTCGCCGCACTCGGCGTGGTTCGTCAGCGTGCCGTAGCCAAAGCCGAACGTCGAGCCGGCCGCGTCGCTGGTCGAATACACGACCCGGCAGCCGTTCAACGACCAGAACCCAAGATGAGAGATGGCCACGGCCACCACCGTCCCGTGGGCGATGGATGCGCCCGCCGGAAACAGCTCGACCCATCCGAGCTCGAAGTGCCGCCACTCGGTGAGCGCCGTCACCGCTCGCGCGAAATCGGCCACACCAGCTCCGATCGTCGTCACCGTTTCGTCTGCCCTGAAGCCGTGGCCACCGCTTTGCGCCAGGCCCGGCGGTGCGTACGACAGCGGCAGCCGCCGCGACGCGTCGAGAAACGCGGCGATCTCCTGGGCCGAGGGGCGATGCGCGAGAAACATGAAAAGACGAGGGACGCGTCAGCTTTGCATCGTGCCGACGTGACGAACGATGCGGTGATCCCGTGGGTAGCCCACAGCAGTCCAGAACTCGACCGCCCAGGGGCGATCGACTTCGATCAAGACGGTGATGCGTCGCGCGCCGACCTCGCCGAAGAACTGCTCCATGCGTTTCACGAGCTGACGAGCGATGCCTTGCCGTCGCGAGTCGGGATGCACCACGAGGCGATACATGTTTCCGCGCCAGCCGTCGAACGTGCCGAGCAGCGTACCCACGAGCATGTCACCCGCCTCGGCCACGAGCAGCCGCGCCGCCGGGTGCGTGATGGCGCCGCGCACGTGCGCCACCGAATCGAGCGGCCCCATGCTCGCGCCCGCGTCGTGCCAGAACTGAACGACGCGCTCCGCATCATCCGCCGTCGCCGCACGCAGATCGATCGCCGCCACGCGTCTAATGTTAGGATGCCGGGAATGAAACGGGGCCTCTTTCGTCTGCTGCTGTTGATGCCGCTCGCCGTCGCGGCTGGGAGTGATTCCGTGGGAGCTCAGGCGCCGGGCCGTGGCAACCGGGCGGCCAGCCAGCCCGCGCCGCGCGAGGCCGACGGGCACATCGTGCTCGGCAACACGACCTCAGTGAAAGGCGTGTGGATCGGCGGCAACCTGGGCTTCTGCAACTCCAACACGGTGGCCGCGCCCGCGTCGCTGAATCCGGGCGCCACCGGTGGCCCGGGCGGCGCTCCGCGTGCCGGCGGACCAGGGCTCGGCGCCGGACGCGGTGCGGCAGGGCCGTGCACGCCCATTCCGTACATGGCGTGGACGCGCGGCGTCTCCGATGACCGGCGGCGGAACGAGCTCGAGCCGCACACGCGCTGCAAGCCGTCTGGCGGCCCCCGTCAGTGGCTGACGCCGTACGGCGCCGAATTCCTGGAGCTGCGCGAACAGAAGGTGGCCTACATCTTCGACATCGGCGGCCCGCACACGTTCCGCACCATCTTCATGGACGGCCGGAAGCACCCGGAGAAGCTGCTGCCCACGTACTACGGCCACTCGATCGGCTGGTGGGAGGGCGACACGCTCGTGGTGGACACGGTGGGCTTCAACGAGCGCTTCTGGATCGATCGCGGACAGCTGCCGCACACCGACCAGTTGCACCTGATCGAGAAATACACGCGCACGTCGATGGACACGATGAAATACGAGCTGACCGTGGACGACCCGGCCGCATATACGGCGCCGTTCACCGGCACGTCGAATCTGCGCTGGCAGGCCGACACCGAGCTCTTCGAATACGTGTGCCAGCAGGCCAACCAGGCCTACACGCTGATGGTGGGCGACGGCACGTCGGTGGATCGGACGAGCCCGATCGTTCCGTAGCTACGCTGGAGGCGGCTCAGGCTCCGCGCGGGCCGCTGACCGGTTCGTGGAAGTAGTAGCACAGCCCGTCGGGCGCGACGACGAAGAAGACCTGATGCTTCACGCCCTTCATGTCGTCGACTCGCCAATTGCCGATTGGGGTGCCGTTCCGCTCGAGTTCCTCTCTGAGCGCCTGAATATTCGAGACGAGCACGGCAGCTCCATCTTGTGAAGCGTCGCCACCATTGACGGCGAAGCCGATTCTCGTGCCATCGCGCTCGAGAACGACGGTCGGCGCAGGCTGCTCACGACGCTCTACTTCGACCATGCCGAAGTGGGCGCAGTACCACCGTGAGGCGGCATCAAGATCGGTGACCGGCAAGGCCAAGACATCCTTCTGGTAAGGAAACGCCTTCTTGAACTGAGGAGTGACCGTCATTCCGCGCGCCTTTCGTAGCGCCGCAGTCGAAGCGTTCCGATTGGCGCCGGAAACTCGGCGTCGACTTCGCCGCGATCCTGGAACCCCGCCTGCGTGTAGTAGCTTCGCAAGAAGGCATTGTCGGCCATGCAGTCGAGTCGAACGTAAGATCGGCCGAGCTCTGAGGCTCGATGGCCTGCCCACTCGAGAAGGCGCCGACCGACCTGCTGGTTGGCCCATCGGCGCCGCACCGCCAGACTGTAGACATAGACCGCATCCTCGGCGGCGATGTCCGGCCACACGATCGGCTCGTGTAGCAGCAGCCGCAGCGTGCCGACCAGGTCGTCGCCTGAGAACGCCAGCTGCACCTCGCCCTGCCTGATAGAGCCGGTGTAGAACAGCGCCGACTGGCGGAAGCTGCCAGGACGCCACTGTTCGACGCCCCGCTGCGAGAGCCACTCGGCAACCTCCTCGAGGAGCTCGATATAGCGATCGAGATCGTCCGCCTGCGCTGGCACGATTTGAAGGGTCGTCAATCGTCACCGTCCAACCACAGACGACCCGCGCGAACGACCGTGCAGTGGTAGCACCCGCTCGAGTGTCCATCGATGTTGTACCAAGCGTGAGGCGCGCCGACGCGCTCACAGTCGTCGCCTTTGTCTGCCACGCCCAGAGCGATCAGCCACCACGGGAGCCTTCTGCGAAGCCGAGTCCGCCACTCGAACGGGTGGCGTTGCGCCACGACGTGAATGGACTGCGGAGAGCTGTCCTCGTAGCCGGCACTCGCGACCAACGCCTCGCGGCAGAGACTCAACGCGCGATCCTTGGTGTCGGTGAATGAGCCGAGATGCCCTGGTGCCCAGAAGGCTGAGCGAACTACCCCCCAGTCGCTCGTGTCCCAGAACTGGGTAAGGACGCGGAAGACGCCCTTGTCGTCGACTGTGATGATGCCCCTGACCCGTCGCGACGGTGAGTACATCACTTCGACGATCGTCTGGCCGGCAACCGCCGGCATTCGCGACTCATCTGGCGCTGGCGGCTTCTCGATGTAGTTCATGACTTCGCACTTGAGCGTGCCGCGCCTTGGCTCATGATGGCCAGGATGTTAAGAGAGGCTATCGCAAGAGACATTCGCGGAAGGAGACGTGTTCGCCGGCCTCTCGGGCGAGCCATGCCTGCGCCGCATCAGACACAAACAGATACCCAACCCCTCGAGCCCGAAACATGTCCGCTCCACTCCACGATGAGCTGATCAAATAGATTCGGTCGTGCCACGCGTCGTCGGTTGGCTCCCGGTGGATGTCGGCAGCGTGGGGCAGCACCACCCGCCAGAGCGGCCCCATTGCCGCGGCGAGAGCCGGCGAATGCTCGCGCTCGAGCAGGTAGTCTTCCGGCTCACCGCTCTCAGGAAACTCGGGAGGGTCTTCCGCATCGAGGTTCCACGTGTGCCACGGGATATCGACGATGCGGGCTTTGTGCACTGCCTCGAACCCGAATCCTGCCAGTCCCGACTTCGCCAAACGCTGTCGAAAGTCGTCGGTCACCACAATCTCGAACCCGGGGAAGGAAATCGGAGGGATGAAGGGAGCCGACCGTTCGAGCTGAATCAGCCCGTCCTCCGACAGGCCGAGGTGGCTGGCCATACCGTGGCGGAGAATGTGACCGTAGTCGCCCCACGGTGATTCCGGTGCTTCGAGAATCCGAATCGCCATGTGCCTTACGCAAAGCAGTCGAACGTGATGCGGTCGCTCTCCATGCGTCATCGTGGCAGAGCCCGAAGCGTAGAGCCGGCGACAGCAAATCTCCGCCTCTGAGAACTCCACACGTAGTGGACGTCCTTTTCCTGCGACGGGCAACAGCTCGGGTCGCCCGCGCTCCACACTCCTGAAGTGACCCACATGTCTGACGCGGAGCCCAGGATCACTCGTGCCCCATAGAAATAGCGTTCGCCAAACACCTGGACATAGGAGCGATTGCGACACACATAGACAAGCACTGAATCCCACGCACCGCTGCCCAGGCGGTGGTCGGTGTTGACCACTGCCAGGAGAAACTTCTGTCGGGTCCCGAATTGCTCGGCTCGCGTGAGGTTAATCGCAAACTCACACTGAAGATCTCCTGAAGGGTCGCATGGCTTGCCCACCCTCGTATAAGCCACGCCATCGCGCAGCCGCACCCTCCCGACCTCCAATCGAAACGCACCCCGGCGAAGCGCCGGCATCGGCTCTGAGCACGGCAATCCTGCGGGCCCACCGTCGATCGCCTGGGCCACGCTCGTGCTGAACACGATAGCTGTCGCCACCGCCCAGAGAACACGTTTCATGTCCACCTTGGTGCCATGAGAATCTCCGGCCTCACAACAACAGAACGCTGGCGAAGTCGGATTTGGACGGCAAAGACCGCCGTCTACTTCGATGATCGTGGGCGGCGTTCGAGCAGGATGGCCAGCTCGGTGCGACGATGCGCGAGCTGGCGCGCGAGCGGTTCGCGCGCCGTGGGGTCTGGCGCCGCGGCAACGGCCTGTTCCAGCCGTGCGATCTCGTTGAGCAGTTCGACTTCGAGCGGGCGGCAGTTGGCGCTCTTCAGCACCGAATACGCCATCCGCAGGTCCTCGGGGGTGGCGAAATACTCTTCGAGGCTCAGAGGTTCGCCGGCGCCGGGCAGGTTGTCGAACTCTCCCCGCTCGATCGCCTCACGGATACGGTTCTCAGCTATGCGGCTGAAGGGCATCCCACCGCAAGTGTAGCGCTAGGCGTCGATAGCCGCCGCGGCCCACCCCTGAGCGTCTTGATCCGAGTGATAGACGCGATCGATGCTCACCACCACCGAACCGCCCTCCCGGCGGATCGGGAACCGATCGAGATTGCGCGTCGCGTGCCCAGAGGTGTAGGTCCCGTTAGGCGTGTACTGCGAATCGTGCTTCGAGCACTGAAACTTTCGATCCTTCGGCAGCCACTTCACCACTGCGTTCTCGTGCGGACAGGCGAGCGACATCGCCGCCACCTTGCCGTTCACGCGGACCAGGATCACTTGCGCGCCCCGATCGATGGTCACGCCGTCGGCCGAGGGAACCGGATAGGAGCGTTCGGAACCGCGACCGCTTCCCGCAGCCGCATGGACTGGTACTACGGCGCCAGGAGCGAAGCCGAGGGACGTCATGGTGAGGATGGCGCAACCACCGCCCTGGAGGAACCGGCGTCGAGTCAGCTGTTCACAAGGCATTGGGAAGCGCGGCTCCAAGAAGGGTCGTGAGAAACCACAGGAACAGGCTCAGCGCCGACGTCACGCGAAGGGTCCGCCAACGGGCGGCATCGCCACCAGCCACGCGGCGTCCCGCGCTGGCGAGCACGGCGCCATTCACCAGCAACGCGACGACCAGGGCCATCTTGATCCAGAACGCTCGCGACACCCAGTACGCGTCGAGGTCCGCGAACGCCAGCAGCACCCCACTGACGACCACCGCGGCAAGGCCGGCCAGCACGGCGCGATGCGTGCGCGGCAGCCAACGAAGATAGGACTCCCGCTCCACCGCGCCGCTGCGCCAGGCGACGAGTGCGGCGCGATCGGCGGCAATCGCGCAACCGCCGCCGCCCACCAGGCCGGCCACGTGAGCAAAGCCGACGACCGTGCGCAGCATCGGTGAGGCGGCGTAGATCGACGCCCAGCTCTCCGCGGCGTTCGCGATGATCGGTGCCACGTCAGTGCCCTCCGAACAACATGATCAGATAGCCGGCGCCCGCCGCTCCGATCGACGTGAACGCGATGGCTCGATGGGTGGCGCGCGATCCTTCGACGATGCCACGCTCGCTCTGCGGCCCGGTCATCGCGGTGGCGAGGAATCCGCCGTCGGCGCCCAGCATCAGCAGGCCGTGCACCCATCGGCGCTTCGAGGCGCTGGGATCCTTGCGGCCCTCGACCAGATTCCACACGCCGGTCACGGTGTTGACGCCGAACAGTGCGCCGATGCCGGTGGCCACGGCCAGATGCGCGCTCTTCTTGGCACCCGTCGGATCGTTGTAGAGGGACTGGCCGAGAAAGCCTTCCGTCGCAAAGAGCGGGAGCGTGGCAAAGCTGGCGACGCGATGGATCTTGGCGCGCATACGGTAGGCGTCGCTGTATTCCACGGCGCGGGCGGGCGCCGCCGTCTGCGCGGCCCCCTCCGGCTCCAGCGTCGCGGTTTCGGCCAGTGCGGACGTCAGAAGCGGCGTGTCCTGCGCGGCAGCGGGCCAGGCTCCCAGCGTTGCGGCAACAAGCACGACGAGCAGAGCAAGTGCATGACGAAGTCTCATGAGCGGCTCCAGGAAGACGGGCGCAAGAGTCACTGCGCCGCGTTGCTGGTGACCACCCAGTCGTAGATCACCTGCGACTTGGCGGCGCGGTCACCGCTGAATTCGGGATACATGACCCCGCGCGAGCCCGTGGCGCGCACGAGAATCGACTGCGCGTTGCCCGGCGTGACCGCACGGAGGACGCCGGCGTAGCTCGTGAAGTCGTAGCCGGCCTCGTGCTGCGATGTGTTGTGACAACGGGTGCAATCGGCCGTCAAGATTGGACGGACGTCCGTCGTGTACGTGTACGTGGTCACCCCTGTATTCGACGTGCTGGAAGTCGTTGTAGTCGGGGATGGGCTGGTGGGCGACGACCCACCACATCCACTGACCACGAGTGGCGCCAGGATCAGGATGGCAAAGAGGCCGGCCCTTGAGGCCCGGCTGGCAATCTCGAACGACGGCTGCTTCATCGGCGACTCGCTGCGGACGCGATGGATCTGCGACCGAGTTCTTGTCAGCAAGAGCCGGTCCAAGCGGCAGTCGATCGAAATTCGCCGGTTTCATGCGCGTGCAGCCCCTAGTGTCACGATCGAAGGACGCCGCCGCCGTACAAGACAAAGGCCGCCGCGAAATTTCCAGCGACGGCCGTTGGTGTTTGATTAACGCGAGTTAATCCGCGCTGATCTACTCAATGCCCCCAAGGCAGAGGTACTTGATCTCGAGGTACTCCTCGATGCCGTACTTCGAGCCCTCGCGACCGAGGCCGCTCTCCTTCACGCCGCCGAACGGCGCCACCTCGGTGGAGATGAGCCCGGTGTTGATGCCGACCATGCCGCTCTCGAGCGCCTCGGCGACGCGGAACACACGCGCCACGTCGCGGCCATAGAAGTACGCCGCCAGCCCGAACTCGGTATCGTTGGCCTGCGCGATCGCCTCGTCCTCGGTCTTGAACCGGAAGAGCGGCGCCACCGGTCCGAACGTCTCTTCCTTCGCCACCAGCATGTTCGGCGTCACGCCGGTCAGCACGGTGGGCTCGAAGAACCGCCCGCCCTTCGCGTGACGCTTCCCGCCGGCCACGACCGTGGCGCCCTTCGTCACGGCGTCATCGATGTGCTCTTCCACCTTCAGCACCGCCTTGTCGTCGATCAGCGGTCCCTGACTGGCCCCGCTCTCGAGCCCGTTGGCGGGATTGAGCGTGCCCACGGCGGTCGTCAGCTTCTGCGCGAACGCCTCGTAGACGCTGTCCTGCACGTAGATGCGGTTGACGCACACGCAGGTCTGGCCGGTGTTGCGATACTTCGACGCCATCGCTCCCTCGACCGCCGCGTCGAGGTCCGCATCGTCGAACACGATGAACGGCGCGTTGCCGCCGAGCTCCAGCGACAGCTTCTTCACGGTCTGGGCACACTGCGCCATCAGGAGCTTGCCGACCTCGGTGGAGCCGGTGAACGACAGCTTCTTCACGATCGGGTTCGACGTCAGCTCGCCGCCGATGTCGCCGGCCGATCCGGTCACCACGTTGAAGACGCCCTTGGGCATGCCGGCGCGCTCCGCGAGTTCAGCCAGCGCCAACGCCGAGAATGGCGTCTGCGACGCGGGCTTCAGCACCACGGTGCAGCCGGCCGCGATCGCGGGGCCCGCCTTGCGCGTGATCATCGCGAGCGGGAAGTTCCACGGTGTGATGCACGCCACGACGCCGATCGGTTGCTTGATCGCCAGGATGCGCTTGTCGGCCTGGTGGCCGGGGATGCTGTCGCCGTAGACGCGCTTGGCTTCCTCACCGAACCATTCGAGGAACGCCGCGGCGTAGGCCACCTCGCCCTTCGACTCGGTCAGCACCTTGCCCTGCTCCACCGTCATCAGCTTTGCCAGGTCGTCCTGGTGCTCCAGCATCAGGTCGAACCACTTGCGCAGGACCGACGCGCGCTCTTTGGCCGTCTTCTTCCGCCACGCGGACAGCGCACGGTTGGCAGCCTCGATCGCCTCACGCGTCTCCGCCGCGCCCAGTTTCGGCACGGTGCCCACGATCTCGCCGGTAGCCGGGTTGTCCACGTTGATGGTGGCGTTCGAGCGGGCGTTCACCCACCGGCCGTCGACGTAGCAGGCCTGGCGAAAGAGTTTCTGATCGGCGAGCGTGACGCCGGTGACGGCGGAAGTGGCCATTGAAGAATTCTCCCAGGCGAACCTGAAGGTTCGCCTCTACGAGCTACGCTCGCACGTTGATCGTATAGCCGCCGTCTACGGGAATGCGAGCGCCGTTGACGTAGCTGGCCCGGTCCGACGCGAGGTAGACGACCAGGTCGGTCACCTCTTCCATGGTCGCCCAGCGGCCGGACACGATGCCCCACTCGCGGCAGACGTCGTCGAGAAACTGCTGCTTCGTCACGCCGCGCTGCTTGGCCTGTGCCTCGGCCCAGCTCTCGCGCCATTCGGTGGCGATGAGCCCCGGGATGACGGAATTGACGGTGATGCGGCTCGGGCCGAGGTCTTTGGCGAGGTAGGTGGTCACCTGGTTCATCGCCGAGTTGTTCAGCCCGTGCGTGAGCGCCGACGACAGCACGCTGGAGCCGGCAATGCCGCTGATGTTGATGATGCGGCCGGTGCCGTCGGTGGGCATCAGCGGCAGCACCGCCTGAATCATGCGCAGCATGCCGATGGTCTTGATGTTGACGTCGTCGAGCCAGTCTTCGTGCGGCCAGGTGATCTGCCGCTCCTGACGCTTGATCGGACCGCCGGCGTTGTTCACCAGAATGTGGACGATGCCGAAGCGATCCTTCGCGGCGGCCGCTGCGGCGCTCACCGCGTCCATGTCGCGCATGTCGGCCGGCACCGCCAGCACGCGCACGCCGGTGGCGGCGTGGATCTCGGCGGCCGCGCGCTCGAGTTCGTCCTTGCCGCGGGCGAGGAGGATGACGTCCACGCCCTCGTCGGCCAGGCCGCGGGCGATGTTCCTGCCGATCCCCTTGCTGGCGCCGGTGACGAGCGCGACCCGCCCTTTGAGTCTTAGATCCATTTGTCGGGGTCGGTCAGTCCGGCCACGACGTCGTTGAGGAACTCGGCGGCACGTGCGCCGTCGATCACGCGATGATCCGACGTCAGCGTGAGGTTCACCATCGGCTTGATGCCGATGAATCCGCCGCTCGCCACCACCTGGTCCTTGATCGCGCCCACCGCCAGGATGCCGGCCTGCGGCGGCACGATGATGGCGGTGAACGCGTCCACTTCCATCATCCCGAGATTGCTGATGGTGAAGGTGGCGCCGGAGATGTCCGCGGGCGTCAGGCGGTTCGCGCGGGCGCGTTCGGTCAGCCCCTTGCGCTCCTTCGCGATGTCGCCGAGCGACAGCTTGTCGGCGTTCTTGATCACCGCGGTGACGACGGCGTTCTCGACGGCCATCGCGAGCGCCACGTTGACCTCGGCGTGCATCGCCACCGTGCCGTTGTTCCAGCTGCCGTTCATACGCGGGAAGTGGCGCAGCGAGCGGGCGACGGCGGCCACCATGATGTCGGTGTGCGTCACCTTCACGCTGTGCGACCGCTCGATCTCGGGCACGCGACGCGTGCGCGAGGCGTTCAGGTTGGTGGCATCGAACGCGCGGGTGACGTAGAACTGCGGCACCTGCTGCCAGCTCTGCGTCGTGCGCTCGGCCATGATCTTGCCGATCGACGACACCGCCCCGGTATCCGCAGCGCCCAGCGGAGCCGCTGAAGGCGGCGACGCTGGTCGCGCCGTAGCCGCCGGAGGCACAGCCGGGGCGGCGGAGGTGGACGGCATCTTTGCCGCCTTGAGGATGTCGTCGGCGAGAATCTCGCCGCCCGAGCCGGAGCCACGGACTCGCGAAATGTCGACGCCGTGCTCGCGCGCCAGGCGACGCGCCTTCGGTGAGATCTTGGCGCCGGCCACGGACACCGGCGCGGCAGGGGCCTCGGCCACGGCGGCCACAGCGGCGGCTGCCGGGGCCGAGTCCATCTTGCGGCCGGTCTG
>Ga0163163_10005063_pt1 | contig 11363 bp, 10 predicted proteins | sample S65metaG_FD_119766 | JGI IMG/M metagenome (GOLD analysis project Ga0163163, IMG submission 119766) | Switchgrass rhizosphere microbial communities from Kellogg Biological Station, Michigan, USA - S6-5 metaG | ecosystem: Host-associated > Plants > Roots > Rhizosphere > Soil | place: USA... | reverse complement strand
GATGATCTTGCCGTCGTGCTCGCCTGGTCGGCGTCGGCCGGTATAGCGCTGCAGCAGCAATCCGTGCTTCTTCATCAGGCGGAAGATGCGCTTGGCGTTGACGGGCTGGCGTCCGGCGGATCGTCGTTCGCGCTTGAGGAGCGCGGCGATCGGCCTGTAGCCATAGGTGGGCCGCTGGTCGACGAGGCGGCGGATGTCGGCAACCAGATCGACGTCGCCAGCACGGTTCTGAGGACCGCGCTGCGGGCGAGAGCCGTCGCGCCGTTCGATAAGGCTTTGAAAACGTCTCGGACATAGGCGTATGCCTAGGATTATCCCTAGGTCCTCCGGCTAATGCCGGTGTCCGGTCGAAACAGGGTGCACTTCATGTGGTGCTCCATCTGGCCAGTCAAAACGTCCACCACCGTACCGTCAGAAACAAACACACGCTCGGGAGTAGTCTCCATGCCCGTGTCGGGGATTCCCAGGCATAAAGCACGCCCTTAAAACCGAACGTGCTGCTTTCGCGCGCGCGCCCAGGAGGGTGTGGTACATCAGCAACGCCCCTGGCCGCCTCTGGCCAGACCGCGGTATAGAATGGGAGCAGGTAGATTTCGGTATCCAAAAGACATGGCCGAGATAGGTATCTCCGGTGAGGCGCGTGCACCTATTGAAACGCGATCGCACTCAGGATTTGCGGCGCTAGTCAGGTGGTACACAGCAAAGCGCACAGCTCGCTGTGATTCATCATCACCATCGATGAGTATGTCACTCGCTGTCCAGCGCGCATCCCACGCGGCCTCGTGTGCAGTCAACACAGCGCGCCAACCTAGAGCATTGCTGCGCGCCAGCGCGGCGCTAGCGAGGGGGCGGATCGTCCTCCGGCGTATCGGTACATGCCACCGGATCAGCCGATCGAATTCAACGACCTGCTCGGCCACGGAGCGCCAGCGCCAGGCCCATCGCAGCGGGAACGGGCGATCGGGAGCGAGCAGATCGCTTCCAAGCCGCAGCGTCGCAGCGCCCGTCATCGGCACCGCCTTGCGCGTGCCCTCGGTCCGCCAAGCGCCCAGGTCCTGCTCTAAACGCACCGGCTCCATGCCGAGGCCCGCCAATGCGAAACTGGCCTCCAGCCTTACGGCGACCGCGGCGCGGTCCAAAGAGAGCTGCACAAGTTGCAGCCCCGCCGCTCGATCCGCGAGCGATAGAAGACGCAACTCGCGCCGCTCGACGGTAACGCCTGCTGGCGTGCGGTGCGTCCATGCGGATGTCAACAGGCCCCGGCGCATGTCCAGCTTGCGGGTACCAGAAGGACTTCGCCCTCGCGCGCCAGCAACGGCTCTCCATTCAGGAGGATCCGCACGCGGGACCAGTCGGCCACAGGAACCAAGCCGGCACCGGCGGCTCAGTTTTGGGGACATCGAACAAGCCGGCGACGTAGCAGCGCGGCCAAGATGCCCATCTAATATACCCAAGCCAAGTCACCCATGTCGGGCCCCGGCTGATGGAGCGAGCCGCGCGCATACCTAGGAAACGTTCCCAAAAGCGAGGCGGGATTCAACTGCGCTCTCGCTCAACACGCTGTAGCCCTCTGGCTGAGTCGCCAGCCCGGGTCTTGCGTCGCTTCCATCACATTATGCATCGGAGTCGCCGGCCGCGCTGCCATGCCCGCACATTTTCGATATCATGTTCCCGAAATTGTTTTTAATGCTTTTGTTTCAGAGATGCGCCGACGCTGCGCAAGAGAGCTTACTTCAGAAAAAAATCTAGCAAGGGCGAAGCTTTTGCTCAGCTCACGCTGGTGAGCGCGAACCGCTGCAAAATGTTTTTGCGCGCGTCAGGTTGATTGCCCAGAAATTCAGAGCCATTATTTCCGTGTTGGGATGTGCTCACGCAGGAAAGTCGGCTTCCCTTCTACCGCCGCTGCCGGTGAAGTTGATACCTGTGTGTACCGAAACCAGAGACGGACGTACTGGTAATATAGTCCGCCCATGATAAGATGTGATCCCAACGAGCCGAAACGCTGAAATCGGGGCGCAACATAGTCCTTCCACATGGGACCGGCGAAGATAAGCGGGTATCGTGCAGGTGCTGCACCTGCAAGAGCTGCCGGATCATCGAGTCGAGCACGGTTCCGCTAAACGCGTGGTACAATGAGGTATGCGTCCTCACACGAGCGCGAAGTGATGCAGTCGCGTAAAGAAAAGCTCATCGATCACGAGCAGTACATTTTCCGTCCGACGACATATGCCGGAGATCACCGGGTGGCGGTGGGGCCAGGAAGCCGCTTCCGCGGAGCTCAGTTCGGCGTCGACGAATAACGTCCGATGCTTCCGGCCCCGCAGCAGGGAAGGAGCCTTGATAGCAGGAGAACGAATGATGCGGCAACCCAAGGGCACGTGCGCGATTACGCGCGAAGCGTTCGACGCCATCCTTTTTGACCTTGACGGTGTGATTACGAACACTGCGGAGGTCCACGCGGCGTGTTGGAAAAAGATGTTTGACGAATACCTTGGGAAGCGGGCAACGCAAAAAGGCGAAACATTTTATCCCTTCGACCTTGCCGCAGATTACCGGCTCTATGTGGATGGCAAGCCTCGCTTCGACGGCGTTCGTGACTTTCTCACATCGCGTGGCATTCAACTTCCGGAGGGGGAATCAGACGACCGGCCAGAAGCCGAAACGGTGCGCGGCCTCGGAAACCGTAAGAACGACTTGGTCAACGACATCATTGAGGAGCAAGGAGTAGAGCCCTATGAGGGAACCGTTCGATTCATCCATCAGGTCCGTCGTAAGGGCTTCAAAATCGCCGTCGTAACCTCGAGCCAGAACTGCACGGCCGTCCTGAGATCCGCAAGATTGGACGCCTTCTTCGAGGTGCGGGTTGATGGCAATATGATCCATGAGCAACAGCTCGCCGGCAAGCCCGCCCCGGATACCTTCTTGGTGGCGGCGAAGCTGCTTGGAGTTGAGCCGATACGGACGATTGTCATCGAGGATGCGATCGCAGGAGTTCAGGCGGGCCGCAATGGGAGCTTCGGACTTGTGATCGGTATCGCGCGCAAGGGCAATGCCAAGGAATTGGGGTATCATGGCGCGGACCTCGTAGTCGAGGATCTGGGCGAACTGGTTGACTGACCAATGTCCTCGCTGTCCTCGTCAGGATAATGCGGACGTGATGACTCGAGATTATCATGGCTCCTAAAAATGCGTTTTACGCCCAGTCGGGCGGGGTCACGGCCGTGATCAACGCCTCGGCCTGCGGCGTGTTGCAAACTGCGCGCCAACGTTCGCAGGAGATTGGTAAGGTGTATGCCGGCCGCAACGGCATCATCGGCGCGCTGACTGAAGATTTGATCGATACGAGTTTGGACTCCGAAGCCGCGATCGCTGCGCTCAGACATACGCCAGGTGCTGCGTTCGGGTCCTGTCGGTACAAGCTCGCTTCGATTCAACAGCACCGGGCGCAGTACGAGCGCTTGATCGAGGTTTTCGAAGCTCATGACATTGGATTCTTTTTCTACAACGGCGGTGGAGACTCGCAAGACACGGCCCACAAGGTCAGCCAGATGGGCGCGGCGATTGGCTATCCGATTGTATGCGTGGGCATTCCCAAGACAATAGACAACGACCTGCCGATCACCGACTGCTGTCCGGGGTTCGGCTCAGTAGCGAAGTACGTCGCTACATCCATTCGCGAGACCGCGTTCGACTTGGCATCGATGAGTCGTACCTCAACCAAGGTCTTCGCCCTGGAAGTGATGGGCCGGCATGCGGGTTGGACGACCGCCGCTTGTGCTCTCGCAGCAGAACAGGAAGGCGACGCTCCACAGGTTTTGCTGTTGCCCGAAATTGCGTTCCAGGAGGATCGGTTTCTGGCCAAAGTCGAGGAGGCTCTGGAGCGGCACGGCCACTGCGTGATCGCGGTCTCCGAAGGGGTCAAGGGACCCGACGGTGAGTTCCTCTCGGCGTCGGCCTCGAAAGATGCCTTCGGCCATGCACAGCTCGGCGGGGTTGCGCCATTCGTTACCAACCTGATTGCCGCGAAGCTCGGCTGCAAGTGCCACTGGGCGGTGGCCAATTATCTCCAGCGGTCCGCGCGCCACATTGCCTCGGAGACCGATGTCGAGCAGGCTTATGCAGTCGGTCGCGCCGCCGTGGAATTCGCAATCGCGGGAAGAACCGCAGTCATGCCGGCGATCCGCCGGCTCAGCGACTCGCCCTATCGCTGGGACATCATTGAGGCGCCCCTCTCAGCGGTTGCCAACCAGGAGAAGCGATTGCCTCCGGACTTCATCAGCAGCGACAGCTTCGGCATCACCGAGGCGGCTCGCCGGTATCTGGCGCCCCTCATAGTCGGTGAAGCCTATCCCCCATTCAGGAATGGCCTTCCCGATTACGTGAAGCTGCGGAACCTAACGACGCCGAAGAAACTGGCTCAAGAGTTCACCGTCTGAGGCGTCGATCGGATCAGCCTTCGGCTCTTGTCCTGACGATCCCGTGGAGGTCGAGACAATGGAAGCGACGTTCGAAACGAAATTTGTCAACGGCGCGATCCGGCGTTGCAAATACAAGCGGCTGAACCCCATTAAAAGATGTGGCAATCTAGTTGACTGACCCCGCCAACGCTCATCTGAGAGAACAGCCCGATGCTTCATCACGAACGCCTGAAACCTCCACCGCGTGATTATCCGGCCGACGAGTGGAACATTATTGAAAAAGCGTTCAACCCTGACTTCCTGGCCCAGCTAGAAAGCATGCTGGCGCTCGGCAACGGATACCTCGGTATGCGCGGGTGTCCCGAGGAAGGCGGCCCCGCTGCTGAAAATTCTACACTCATTAACGGCTTTTATGAAACATGGCCGATCGTTTACGGAGAGGAAGCTTACGGCTTCGCAAAAGCGGGGCAAACCATCTGCAATGTGACGGACAGCAAGATCATCAAGTTATTCGTGGACGATGAGCCCTTCTGGTTAGCCAATGCAAATCTGCTGAAATACGACAGGCGGCTGAACATGAAGTCCGGCACGCTGGATCGCGAGATCATTTGGGAAACTCCCGCAGGAAAACAGGTCCTAATAAGATCTCGACGTCTGGTCTCGTTCGACAGCAGGCACGCAGCCGCAATCCACTACTCTGTCACGCTCCTCAATGCGACTGCCTCGATTGTGATCTCTTCGGAGATGGCGGCGGAGAACCCGAGCGCTCCCATCAATGCTGATGATCCGCGGCTGGCCAAAGCCTTTTCAGACCGGACTCTTCATCCGCGGGCCAACTACTCCGCAGGACGCCGCGTCGTGTTGTGTCACGAAACGCAAAAAAGCCGCTTGACTGTAAGCTGCGCCATAGATCATGCACTGGGCACCTCGTCTAGGCATACCTGCAAGACTTCACATGCTGAAGATTTTGGCCAGGTTGCGTTTGCTATCGAGGCACAGCCTGGCTCTCCAATTCAGCTCACCAAATACATGATCTATCATACGTCTCAGACGGCATCCGCCGAGGAACTCTGCGGCCGTGCTGAGTGGAGTATAGACCGTGTTATGGCGCAGGGATTCCAGCAGCTGCTCACTGCGCAAGAGCAGTACATGGACGATTTCTGGCGTCGTAGCGATGTACAGGTCAGGGATGTCCAGGAAGACCGTACGAAGCGCACGACAGTGGAGATCCAGCAAGCGATTCGTTTCAATCTTTTTCACATGCTGCAGGCGTCAGCGCGTGCTGAAGATGCGGGCGTGCCAGCAAAAGGCCTCACAGGCAGGGCTTATGAGGGCCATTACTTCTGGGACACCGAGATCTATCTGCTGCCGTTTCTGACCTACACTTCTCCCCGGATCGCCAAAAATCTGCTGACCTTCCGGCACAAAATGCTACCCCAGGCGCGAGAACGTGCGCGGCAACTTGGCCACCGGGGAGCCATGTTCCCGTGGCGCACCATCAGCGGCGAGGAAGCTTCGGCGTATTATGCCGCTGGAACCGCACAATACCACATCAATGCCGACATCATATACGCGCTCCGCAAATATGTTCAGGCAACCGGCGATGAATTGTTCATGCGGACCTGCGGTGCCGAAATGCTCGTGGAAACGGCGCGCCTGTGGCTGGATCTCGGCTTTTACTCAGACGAAAAAGGCGGGAAATTCTGCATCAACGGCGTCACCGGGCCGGATGAATACAACGCGGTCGTGAACAACAACGCATACACCAACCTAATGGCTCGAGAGAACTTACGGTACGCGGCCGAGACTGTCGAATCGCTGCTGGCAGAACAAGCGGATGCGTACGAGATGCTCGTGCACAAGACGGCTCTGGAACCTTCCGAGGCACAGACATGGCTCCGCGCGGCGGAGAGTATGTACGTGCCATATGATGAGAAACGCCAGATCATCCCGCAGGACGACAGCTTTCTTGATAGAGAAGCGTGGGACTTCCAGAACACACCGCCCGAACGCTATCCGCTGCTGCTGTTTTATCACCCACTAAACATTTACAGGAAACAAGTTATCAAACAGGCGGATGTAATGTTAGCCATGTTCCTGTTGGGCGATGCCTTTTTACCCGAGGTCAAAAAGCGCAATTTCGAGTTTTATGACCCGCTGACTACGGGGGATTCGTCGTTGTCATCCTGCGTCGAGGCGATCATCGCCGCACAGATCGGCAATATGGACAAGGCGATACGGTATGGGATGGCGGCCCTGCTCATGGATCTGGCCGACGTAGGCGGAAACGTAAAGGACGGTTGCCACATTGCCTCGATGGGTGGCACTTGGATGATGCTGGCGTACGGGTTCGGAGGCATGCGCGATAATGACGGAATCTTGTCATTCTGGCCACGTCGTGCGCCTGAAGAAAATGCTATACTGCAGTTCCATGTGACTTACCGCGGCCAGCGGCTAGGAGTTCAAATCGGTTTGGAAAAGGTGGAATACGCCTTGTGCGAGGGTGAATGCCTTCTAATCCGACATGAAACCGAAGAAGTTAAGTTGACCCGGGAAAAGCCGGTGGTGCTTCGGCCCGTTGGCAGACGATGAGGACAGTCACGTTAGAGAGTGTTGACGCGCTCGCTCCTCGGAATCTCGCTCCAATGTGCCGGTTGAGTTTGATGGGAGCTGATTTGCTCGACGAGGTATTTGCGAGCAGGGGGAAATTAGTGACCGAAGACATGAGGCTCGCGCCGTGAAGAGCAACTTATCCCCTGCGGCCAAACGCAAGCTCGCAACCGTGCAGCAGACGCAAGCGGATCCCGTGCTGCAATCGTTGATTGAGGATGCAGCAGCTGCACATCATTTCACTGTGAAGAAGGTTCTTGTCGTCGACGTCGGCGGTACTGCGGTCAAGATTCTCGCCATGGGCCAGACAGAGACCAGAGGGTTTCAGTCTGGGCCAAAGCTTACGCCTGAGCGCATGGTGTCGGGAGTGAAAAACCCGCTGCGGATTGGAGGTACGATGTCGTGTCGATCGGCTATCCTGGCCCCGTCTTGGCCAGCCGGCCCACAGCGGAGCCCGCTAACCCGGGGTGGGGCTGGTTCTAATCGCTGTTGGCACGGTCGATTGCCGAGCTCACCGACGTGTTCAGCGAGATTCCGAAAGACTTCGACGCGGCGCGCGTGGTCGAATTTTTCGTGGCGATCTTTACGTCACAGAGGCGATCACGGTCCTGTTGAATCGAGCTTTTCTACAAGCGTCCGTTCAGGCAACTGAAGAACGAGTATGGTATTGTAGGAGCGGACGAAGTCACTCTGTGGAAAATGCGTGGTGTCTATCATGTCTCCGTACTGCACAATGATGAAGGCGAGGAGGACCGTGCACAGCCCCGCAGAAGGTACAGCCGAATGAAAGGGGACTAAGCATGGATACAACAAAAACACAACCAGTCACTGAGCGTCACTCATGGAAGGCATTGGTCACTCATCATCAGAACGTCAGAGAGCTGCATCTCCGCCAACTTTTTGTGGATGATCCTACACGCGGTGAAAGCATGTCGGCCCAAGCGGTGGGGCTTTACTTGGATTACTCGAAAAACCGGGTCACCGACGAAACCCTGAAGCTGCTCGTACAACTCGCACATCAATCAGGGCTGCGTGAGCGAATCGACGCTATGTTCCGCGGCGACACGATCAACGTTACGGAAAATCGCGCGGTTCTGCACGTGGCGCTGCGCGCACCCAAAGGAGCATCCATCGTTGTTCATGGTGAGAACGTTGTGCCACAAGTGCATGCCGTGCTCGATAAGATGGCCGACTTCTCCAACCGCGTGCGCAGCGGCGCCTGGAAAGGCTACACCGGCAAGCGCATTCGCAACGTCATCAACGTCGGTATCGGTGGCTCTGATCTGGGCCCAGTCATGGCCTATGAAGCGTTGAAGCATTATAGCGAGCGAGCCATGATGTTTCGGTTCGTCTCCAATGTAGACAGTACCGACTTTGCTGAAGCGGTTTGGGACCTCGATCCGGCAGAAACTGTTTTCATTACCTCTTCAAAAACTTTCACCACCCTCGAAACAATGACGAATGCGCGCAGCGCCCGCGACTGGTTAGTTGCAGGTTTTGGAGGCGATGAAAAGGCGGTGGCGAGGCATTTTGTTGCGGTATCGACCAATGCTGCGGAAGTGGCGAGGTTCGGCATTGATACTGCGAACATGTTCGGGTTCTGGGATTGGGTCGGCGGGCGCTATTCGATGGACTCAGCGATCGGCCTTTCAACCATGATCGCGATCGGACCGGCTAACTTTCACGCGATGTTGGACGGTTTCCACCAGATGGACGAGCACTTCCGTACAACCCCTTTCGAGCGCAACCTGCCGGGCCTGTTGGCTATCTGGTACAACGACTTCTTCGGCGCAGCGAGCGTAGCGGTACTCCCTTACGAGCAGTACCTGAAGCGATTCCCGGCTTATCTCCAACAACTAACAATGGAGAGTAACGGCAAACATGTTACACTTGATGGAAGCGAAGTCCTCTGCGATACCAGCCCTGTTTACTGGGGCGAGCCCGGAACCAACGGCCAACATTCTTTTTACCAGTTGATACATCAGGGAACGCGACTCATCCCTTGCGACTTCATAGCGTTCTATCAAACGCTGAATCCGTTCGGCCGCCATCACGATATTCTCATTGCGAATCTGTTTGCCCAGGCCGAGGCGCTGGCCTTCGGCAAGACATTCGAGCAAGTTAAGGCGGAGGGCACCTCCGACTGGCTGGCGCCTCATCGGGTGTTCGAGGGCAACCGCCCATCCAACATCATTCTGGCTGATCGGCTTAGCCCCGAAACTCTTGGTAAATTAGTCGCTCTCTATGAGCACAGTGTTTTTACACAGGGTGTGATCTGGAATATTGACTCGTTCGACCAATGGGGGGTCGAACTAGGCAAGCAACTCGCGCAGCGGATCATCCCGGAACTCGAGAGCGAGGAGCAACCTGCTCTCACCCATGATAGCTCAACCAATAACCTGATTTACCGATATCGAAAATCCGGGAAGACAAACTGAAGGAGACATTATGAAACCTCTCAACGTGAACCAAGATCAGCTGCAAAAGATCAAGTCTCACCCCGGCTTCATAGCCGCGCTGGACCAAAGCGGCGGCAGCACGCCCAAGGCCCTGGCCTTGTACGGAATCAAAGAAAACGCGTGGTCCAACGAGGATGAGATGTTTGCGATCGTGCACCAAATGCGCACCCGCATGATTACCAGCCCCAGCTTTAATGGGGAGCGGATCATTGGCGCGATCTTGTTCGAGGATACCATGGACAAGGAAATCGGCAGGCAACCTACGGTGGACTATCTCTGGAGCGTAAAACGTGTGGTGCCGTTCCTAAAAGTGGACCAGGGCCTTGCGGTTGACCAGGATGGCGTCCAACTGATGAAGCCAATACCTGCCCTTGCCGCGCTGCTCGAGAAAGCTAAAGCGAAGCGCATATTTGGGACCAAGATGCGCTCGGTCATCAACCAAGCCAACGCAGCAGGCATCAAAAACATTGTGAACCAGCAGTTCGAGCTAGCTGCGCAAATTATTGACGCCGGTCACGTGCCAATCGTCGAGCCGGAAATCAATATTCATTGCCCCGAAAAGGCAAACGCCGAAGAGTTACTCGAAACCGCGATTCTTGAGAAGCTCAATCAACTGCCTGTGGGCCTGTTGGTGATGCTCAAGCTCACGCTGCCGGAGAAAGAAAACTTCTATGCAGATTTCGCCAAACATCCAAGAGTCTTGCGCTTGGTTGCGCTGTCCGGGGGTTATTCGCGCGAAGAAGCCAACGACCGCTTACGTCGAAATCATGGGGTAACCGCTAGCTTTTCACGAGCCCTCGCAGAAGGACTGTCTGCACAGCAATCCGATGCTGAGTTCAACGCCATGCTGGACAAATCGATTCAAAGTATCTTCGAGGCGTCAAACACCTAGGAACTCAAACACCTAAGCAAGTCGGAATGATAGGTCTTGGGCAAACGGCGCAAATCGTGTGCCGGCTTCACAAGCACGGAAATACATGCATCGTCTTTGACCGTGTATCACGGCGAGGCGGTTGTTCTGCGCCCCAACAACTCATTCGATGCCTTCTGCCGAGCACGGCGCTATCGACCGGCAGCGCCGCGACCGCGTCCCGGATCGAGTGAAAGCCTTCGAATAGTCCTGGCCCACAGCCGCACCTGCTCCTCATCCTGACGGGCAACGACGCGATAGCCATCGAACTTGATTTCATGGAGCCAGCCCGGGGCCGGACGGCGGCTCGCAAGGGCAGGCTGACAAGGCTGGATGAAGTTGGGAGGCTTAGAACGGGTTCGGATCGGCGGGGAAACGCGCCAGAGCATGACCGTCCAGCATTTAGAAGGAATAGCAGATGAGGTTTGTGTCACCTGATCACGGGATATGAATTCCTCATTGAATGGTCCTTCGGGAGCCAACCCAATCAGGTGCTAATTGCCTTTTCTTCGCGCTTGCTCGCAGGCGGCGACATGTTCCGCGCAATGAGGACGGCGTTTTTGGAGTATGTCCAGGAAGTCCATCGTGATTCGTTGTCGAAATTGACGTGCGCAATCAGCCAATGGGCATCCCCACCGCACTCATCAATGTAGATCGCATTGACATCTGCGATTTCATCTATGTTCACACCGTCTTGCACCAAAACAGCGACACCGACACCATCTGAAAAATAGCTCATCGGAAATTGGACGCTCATTCCTTCGCTCCTTCTGAAGCCGCCACGTTGCACTACCAGTCGTGGAAAGCCGCCGCCGATCGGGCATGCGCCGACGGCCGTATTTTCCCCCGTCTAACTCATTCTCAGGCCATTACCACGTCGTTATCCAATACTGTAAAATTGTAATCCATCCCACATCGGCCGGTTCGAAACTGATCTGGATCAAACCCATGTGGCATTCCTGAGTT
>Ga0163163_10005062_pt1 | contig 11364 bp, 4 predicted proteins | sample S65metaG_FD_119766 | JGI IMG/M metagenome (GOLD analysis project Ga0163163, IMG submission 119766) | Switchgrass rhizosphere microbial communities from Kellogg Biological Station, Michigan, USA - S6-5 metaG | ecosystem: Host-associated > Plants > Roots > Rhizosphere > Soil | place: USA: Michigan... | reverse complement strand
TTTTTCCGTACTCTGGCGCAAACCAGCCCGGCTCGAGCTGCGGTTGGTTGCACGACGGAAAGACGAATGCCACGCCGCGTGTAATTACGGCGTTATTGCCGTCGCGACTCTGAATGGCTGTGTGATTCATCGCCTCTGGAGCGAGGTGGAAGCGCAGGTTGTAATCGTGCGGCAGTTCACTACTGAGCTTATCGACGATCACCCAGTACTCGTCGGCAATAAAAAATATGAAGCGAGTATGAACGGCGTCATAAGATGGGCTCGTCACTCGACCGCAAAGAAGATCGAAATTGGGTGCACTAAGACGTGCGAGTAAGTGCGCTTTGGCAACTCCGCCTTTTGGCTTACCACAGTAATAAGGTGTTTGATCGAGACCATCGACACAGACTGTGTTATGCGCAGCGGTACCTTTGAACCGTTGTCTCCAGTTCAGCTTGTCTTCATGGTAGGTGAAACGTCCGGGATCGACGATCAGGGGACGACCTCCGGCTGCAATTTCAATCGAGAGTGCGTCGTAATGTCCGTGACCGCCATCCCCCAATGGGCCACAGTCAAAGATCAAAAAGCGCTCGTCCGCGAAAGCAGTCTGGTTTTCCCCCCAACCGCTGCGCTGGATAAAGTAGCCGGCTGATGAAAAGCTCACATACTTTTCGCAAGGCGGCGTTCCTTGCTTTCCTTTGGTTGCGACGTAAAGAAAATCAGAACGTGAAAAGATCGTAGCCGCAAGTTCGAGAACATCCTGATAACTACCGGAATCGCTATCTGACAGTGCGGGGATAACGCCATCAGGACGATGAACGTGCAAGGCAAACTCACAAGCGCGCGCCAAACACCGATCGAAGCCGTTTGGAAACGCCAGACCAAAGAGCTGCGCATTTCTTCGAGCGCCGAGGAACGATCGTAATGCGATCATGTGGTAGTGCGTCGAGTGTTCGCGATGCACGCCGTCGTCGCGTATGTCCGCCAGCAGATTGCGATGCAATTCTTCGATGGAAAACGCGAGCAGTTCCCCACGATCGTCGAGCTCAGGCAGGGCCAGCGCAGCGATGAACAACGCATATAGTTCAAGCGTGCGGTGGTTACGCTCCGCGGCAAGATTTAGGCGTAAGTATTCAACCTGCGCTGCAATGCTTTCGAGCAGTTGGTCAGCAAACTCTTCAGTGAATCCCGCAAACGCCGGCGCAGTTGCAAACCGTTTCCAGGCGTAAATCCAATTTTGAATGCGGCGGCCGATGACGTCGGTCGCATCGATATCTACCGGCACTTGCTCGATCCAAGTTCGGACTAGATCTTCCCAGGTGTAAAGAAATTTCGGATCTCCCGTTTCGTAGAAAGCTGCTGCAAGGTCAAGTCCGTAGTAGAACTTGCTCCACTCGATTCGCCACTCAGCATCAGCGGGGAAAGCAGAAGTTAACCAATCAGGTTGGGTGCCCAGGTTCAACGTAAGGCCTGCATGCGTAAACTGTCCTCCGCAAATCTGTTCTGCTAACGCAAGGTCGCGATGCAAATGTTCGATCACACAAAACACGGCCTGTGGTTTAGTTCTTAGAGGTGTCTCGATCACGCCCGCCTCCTTATCTCTGCGACTCTCGTCAGCGTGTGTTCAGAGTCGACAATGCGACCTTCTTTGAGGCAATAGACGTCATCGGCGTACTTCAAGAGAGTTGATTCATGAGTAATTGCCAGACAGGTTCTTCCGGCGCGCAGTCGGTCCAGCGCTTTGAGGATCACGGCTGCCGAGGCGGCATCAACATTAGCCAACGGCTCGTCAAGAAGTAGAATCGGACGGTCCAGCAAGAACGCGCGAGCAAGCGACAGCCTCTGCCGCTGGCCACCAGAAAGATTCAAGCCATCTTCGCCTAACGGCGTATCGAGTTTGTGCGGAAGGGCACGCACAAACTCGTCGAGCGCAACCAGCGATAAGGCATCCCATAAACGGTCTTCACCGAGACTCACGCCCGTTGGCATCAGTACCGACCGCAGCGTCCCGGAAAACAAGTGAAGCTCCTGCGTCATGATCGCCACTTGCGATCGCAACGACTTGAGTTTGATCTGCCGCAGCGGAACGCCGTCTAACCGAATTTCGCCGGCGGTGGGATCAAAGAGACGCACAAGTAAACTGAGAATCGTGCTCTTCCCTGCACCGCTTTCACCCTGTAGCACTGCGAGGTGACCGGGTTCTAAGCGCAGATCTATTCCTCGCAGTACAACACCACGACTAACTAAGCTGTCTGGATATTCAAACCAGACGTCACGAAACTCAATAACTCCGACGGCACGACGCAGCTCGATTGCTCCGGGAGAGTCGTGCACCAGCGCTTTCTGCTCGAGCAGATCAAGCAGGCGCTCGCCGCCGGCGAAACCTCGACCGCTTGTTTCAGCCAGGTCATTTAGCTTCTCAATAGGTTTTAGCAACTGAGCAATGTAAGCGGTGAAAAGAGTCAACTCGCCGATTGTGATCTGCCCGTGCAGTGCCAATAAAGCACCGCCTCCGGTAACAAAAGCCAGCGCTACTCCCTGAATAATCTGGAGCGTTCGTTCCATACGGACAGCTACGCGAGTTTCTTCGACGCCGGCCTTCAAGCGCTTTACATTTCTGCTTTCAAACTTGGTTCTGGCGTTACTCTCGCCGCCTAATGCTTGAATTACAGGCATGCCCCGCACGATCTCTTGCGCCAGTCCGGAGACCTTTCCCTCATGCCTTCTCTTTTCGCGCGAAGCGGCCCAAAGTTGACGACTGTAATGACGGCAAACAACTGCAAGAACCGGAACCACAATCGACGCGAGCAGGCCGAGTCTTATATCGAGCACGAACATCACGCCGAGAGTCAGCACTAAAGTTGCAAACTGCTGAAACAAGAGCGGCAAAGTCTTGGTCAGGATGCGAACAAACAGATCGGAGTCGTCGACGAGCCGCAGTACCAGCTCGCCGCTGCGGTTGTCATTGCGAAAAGTGGGCGCCAGTGTTTGCAGGTGCCCCAGCAGGCGATCGCGTATGGACAAGGTAAGACGTTCGCGAATACGGGCGCTGATGTTCTTCTCCAACGAGTTGGCAATAGCTCCGCAAACCGTTACGACGAGAAACAATCCCGCCAGCAACAGAACCATCTGGTCTGCTCTAAATTGGGGTGTGACGCCGCGAAACAAATGTGGCATCGAGTGGGAGGTGATAATGTCGTCGATAATGAGCTTCAGTGGCCAGGGTGCAAATAGGGCTGCGCCGATTGCAAGGGTGCGCAAAAAGTATGACCAGGCCAGTAACCCGCGATGCGCCCACAGGTCCGGGCCAAAGGCCTTCAGCAACCGGGACAAAACACTGCGACGCTGGCGTTCCTTGCCTGGTTTGGTCTTGCTGAAGAGGCTTGCCAGTTCCTTCGTGGTCCGTTCACCATCAAAGTCTTCTTTAATGGTTTTTGCGGCTTCGGTCCCGAGAGACTCTACGCAAAGCGGATCGCGAAACAGAGTTTGCAGCGCTCCAGCGATCGCTGCCGGATCGTCAGGACGAACCAGTAATCCGTTCACACCATTGCGGATCAATTCGGGAATACCGGAGACGTCGGTCGTAACCACCGGTAAACCACACGACATCGCTTCCATCAGCACGTTGGGAATGCCATCTCGATCTCCGTTCTCCAGCACGCGACATGGTAGACAGAAGACATTTGTCTGCTGATATTCGCGAAGCAGTTGCGCCTGAGTAGTTGGCCCAGCTAGATGGACGTGCGCTTCAAGCCTGTGACGGGCGATGAGGTTTCGTAGCTCGATCTCATGTTCACCACTTTCGCCGACGATCAGAGTCTCAAACGAAACGCCGGCGCTCTTCAGAATCGCGCAAGCTTCGATCAACGTGTCGAAACCCTTCTTTGACACCAGTCGGCCTACAGCCAGCACGCGGAGGTGACCGTTTCGCTTCGGTGCAGACCCTTGTTCGCGGAGCAGGCGAGAAAAGTCTGCATTGAGGCCGTGATAAATGCAGTGCACCGGCGTGAATGAAAGGCCTTGCAGGTGCTTTCGGTTGGCTTCCGTGCAGGTTACGACAAACTCCGCCGCGTCCATCTTGCGGCTTAGTAGTCCCGCGGGGTTCAGCGATTCGCAGTAAATGTCTTTCGCATGAGCAGTAAAAGAAAACGGCAGGTCCGTTATCAGCGAGGCTAACCACGTAACGGTTGTCGTACCGTGCCCAAAGTGCGCATGGAGGTGGTAAACCTCGGGCGCGCGAGAAAGACGATCAGCCAGTTCGGTGGCCCGTAAGAACTCTTTGACATACTGCTTCTTTGGAATGGACCAGAACCGGCGCCGGGCACGTAAAGACTGGATCAACGCAGCCCCCGCCGCGCGTGCAGTGCCTTTCGGGTAATGCCAAAGTACGCGAACAACCCCCGGTAAAAAATTCGGTAGGTTTTTGCGAAGCCACTGCGGAAGTCGAGTTGTCGACAATGATGTTGTGACCGGCAAATAATCAGGTTGGGCTTGAATGCGGCCGACGACTTCATGACGCATGCTCTCCTCTGGCGGCGTCAGGACGTAAAGCTGCAACCGTTGGCCCAGTTGCTCGAGCCGATAAATCTCACTCGCAATAAACATCTCGGAGAGACGCGGAAAGCCTTTGAGCACGTAAGCCACGGTGCGTTGAGTCGCATTGCGGTTATTGTTCATCAGCTCAGGCATAAACCTCCTCGAGTAGCTGACAAAAACGTTCGCTACAACTCTTTACTTCGTAATGCTCCTCGACGTGCTCGCGTGCAGCGGTCGCAAGTCGCTCTCGCAAGGGCAAATCATGCGCGAGCCGCGTCAATGCCAAAGCAAGCGCGAGAGGATCGCCGGCAGGAAGAAGTAACCCTGTTTCGTTGTCTCTTACGGCAGCACCGATTGCGCCGGCGTTGCTGGCAACTACTGCGCGACCACTAGCCATCGCCTCGAGAACAACGTTCGGCAGGCCATCACGATCGCCTGTTTTGTCTACGATTGAAGGAACGGCGACCACGTGCGCACGCGCGTACTCTTCCGGCAACTGGTCGTGAGTTCTTGGACCACAGAGCGTAACGTGATCCAAAAGATGGTAAGCGTAGATCATTTGGGCCAACCGCTCCTGCTCGGGGCCTGCGCCGATGATGCGGAGTTGAAAAGGAAACTTCAGGCGTGAAACGGCCTCGATTAGAAAATGAAATCCCTTCTTCTCAACCAAACGGCCAACCGCAAGAATCTGAAAAACTCTGCCTCTTGGCAGCGGGCTGGCCTTGAAGCGATCGAGATTCACGCCGTGTGGGATCAGGTGTACGCGAGCACCGGTGTTCTGAATGATCGATGCGACATCGCTGTTGCATGCGATGACGCATGCTGCTCTTTTGGCCCTGATGCTGAGTTCACTACTGCTGATCTTCCGCGCGTCTTTTGCGTGAACGCTAAAGCCAAACGGCAAACCCAGCCGACCAGCAGCGCGCCAGGCGACTTCAGCCGGCTGATGCGCAAAATAACCATGCACCGCTTTGACATTTCGATCCTTCAAAGCATTGGCCACTTCTACGGCTTGGCTGTCTGCGGTGTCATCCGGCAAAACTGTCAGCAATTCCGACAGTCGTTCGCTCCGGAGTTGTGGTCGAGTACTGTCACCAGGTTTGGTCGCGAAGATTGCGGCCAGCACACCGCGCTCCGCCAGTGCAAGCAGTTCGTTGACGGCAAATGTTTCCGACAGCCGTGGAAACCCACTGACCACGACTGCTATCCGGGCGTGGTTCATACACACTCCTGCTGCAGTAATTCTGCCGTTCGTTGCACAACTCTCGGTAAACCGTCGAGGTCAAGTGGCGGCACGACCGATGGAGTTGGTTTCAGCGCACTCAATACCCGGGCGATCAAAATGTCAGGTTTGAGATCGTGGGGTTCGATCAGATGGAAGTAACCCTTCGCGGCGAGTAGACGCGCACGCATGAGTTGCTCCTGCACAGGTTCAGCGCGTGGGACGAGAATGGCCCGGTGCGCAAACGAGAGCAGTTCACAGACTGTGTTATATCCAGCGAGCGAAACGACCACGTCGGCGGCTGCATACCGCTCTGCAAGGTCGGCCTCAAAATCGAGGAACGACACGTCTGCGAGATAGCCGAATTGCTTCAACAGCCCTTCTCGATCGCCCGGCGACATTTGCGGGCCAAATACAACTGTCGTGCGCAAGGCAGTGCTTCGCGGCAATTCGGCGAGACCTTCAAGGTAAGTGCGAATCAGTGCCAGGCCATCGCCGCCACCGCCGGTCGTCACGAGTACGTGCGGATGTCCAGCATCACGCGCAGGCTGCGCGGTAGGTCGTTTGAGGTAACCGCAGAAGTATGTGATACGCGCGACTGAGTCTGGGAAGTCATATTCCTTGACAGCGTCGAAGACGCAGCGTGAACCATATATCCAGACTTCATCGTAAAATTGTTCGATGATTTCAAAGCTGCCGTTATTCTTTAGAGTTGCGCGGGTGCGCTCGGGTGTATCGAGAATATCGCGCACTCCCAAAACCAACTTTGCTATCGAGCCGGATTCTCTTAAGGCTCGCAGAGCGGGAAGCAACTCACCATCAACTCCCGCGGCTCGCTTATCAACGATCATCAAGTCAGGATCAAAACCAAGCACCGTGTTTCGCAGAATGGCGCTTCGTGTGCGTTTCACTTCATCAGCACACTGCTGGAGAAAGCGCGGTTCGTAGCGTTCGCTGTCAGTCCTGTCGAGACAAGGAAGTTTTACGTAATCAACGCCGGCGGGAATGCGAAACGACTGGATCATTGGTGACCCGGTAACGATCAAAATGGCGGCGCCTTCATACTGATTTTTTAACTCTTCGGCCAGCAGTAGAGTTCGACGAATATTGCCGAGTCCAAACGTGTCATGTGAATACAGAAGGATCTTGGGTCTCGGCGTGCTGGGAACACTAAGCGGGCGTGAACGCAGCGTGGGGGGCGGGAGCTGCAAACTGATGCCATGCACTCGTCTATCTTTCTGAATTGCGATGTTCATGTCGGATGGCTAACTCAAGAGCTGTACCAGTGATCGATGACCATGGTGATGATTCCAACTGCGACGAGCGCAGAAATTAGCGGTGAAAATTGATGTATAGGTGAGAGGACAGGTTCGGCCTCGCGACTCAAGAAGTCGATACTTCGTTCGCACCGATGAGCGAGCGATGGTCTAAATGGCGGGCACGAGGCAATTACTCAGTGGAAATGGCGGTAGTTCAAAGCGGCGCGAACGCAGTATGCAGTGCGAAGAAACTATCGGCGTGAGGGGTCGAGTTCGGGAGACGGCTCAGCCAGTAGCGCTGATTCCGTAGCGATTTAACTTTAGCTGTAACCCGCGCCGCGTAATTCCGAGGTCGCGAGCGGTTCGACTAACGTTTCCACCGTGGAGACGAAGTGTCTCGACGATCATTTTTCGCTCCAGTGCCTCAACGGCATCGCTCATAAACACCGGGGCACCGGTATCAATCGAAGCGGAGCCATGCGCAACAGATCCAGCGGGAGTAAACATGTGCTCGGACATGTGCCGGAGTTCGGGCGAAAGATGATCGGGGGCTATTACAGTTCCGTCCTCGGCCCGTGCGATGATTCGCTGCACTTCGTTGCAAACTTGTCTGACGTTACCGGGCCAGTCACAAACCATCAAGAGATCCATAGCCTGTGCCGTGATGGTGATGTCGCGGCGTCCGAATTTTTCAGAATAATGATCGATGTAATGATTCACGATAGTCGGAATCTCTGAACGGCGCTCTCTCAATGGTGGAACCTGGAGTCGAATTACGTTTAGCCGGTAGTACAGGTCTTCGCGGAAGCGACCTTCTGCAACCATTCTTTCCAGGTCAGTGTTAGTCGCCGCAATAATACGTACGTCAACTTTTATGGGACGCTGCTCGCCAAGCGGTTGAATCTCACCTTCCTGCAAGAAGCGCAGCATCTTTGGCTGGAGGTCCAAAGGCAGGTCGCCGATCTCATCGAGAAAGAGTGTACCGCCAACTGCCGAGCGAATAACTCCGGGCGAATCGGAGACGGCCCCAGTGAAAGCACCGCGCTTATACCCAAACAAGTAAGCTTCTGAAAGTTCTTTAGGGACCGCGGTGCAGTTGAACGGAACAAACACTCGCGAACGTCGTGAAGAAAGTTGATGAATCGCGCGCGCCACTAACTCCTTGCCGGTGCCTGACTCGCCGGTTATCAATACAGTAACGTCAGACGAACGAATCTTGTGTATCTCATCAACCAGCCGCGTCATTGCGGGACTTGAGTAAATAAAGCCTGGGATCTTTTGATCTGCAGGAGCAACTTGATGGCGGCCACCCTGCGCTCCCGGGGCGCGTTCGCGGAGCGCACAAATCTCCAAACCCATCGTCGTAACGCGTAACAGTGGATCGAGTGATAACCCGTCCAATAACAGCTCTTCGCTGCGGGGCGCAACGAAGAGCACGGCAGGTTGCGCATTCTGCGGTCGCAGCAGAATCACTGAGGCATTGTGCTTCGCGCCATACGCAACACAGTCCGCGTCGTTTCTCAAATTTTGCAAGTCACGGGCGAGCGCATTACTTTCTTCGAACGACAGCCCGTACGAAGCGACCTTAACAGCATGTCCGTCCGGGTGCGCCTCTGCGATCATGATCCGTTCGGCAATTGATTCCTGATGCAACACCGCGGCCAGCTCGTGTAGCAATAGTTCACGCGAAGCAGCGGCGTTAACCAACCTCAATGTGAGCAGTTGAGATAACGCCAGTGGATCGGTACGATGATCCGGCCCTTCGCCATCGAGTTCAGCAAGCGAGCGCTCCACTCGGACAACGTCAGGATGGGCGCCTAACTCACGAAAAGTCTGCAACGCACTCCCGAGTTTCTCGATCGCTCGTTTAGGAGATGTTCGCGCGTAAGCTGCGCCCAATACCTCGCAGCCTATTGCGCTGCGGTAGCGATCGCCGAGCATTTCGAAGATCGAAAGACTCCTGCCAAAGTGTTGCGCCGCGAGAGTAGCGTCGCCCTGATTGAGTGCGACCAATCCATTCAAACGTTCCGCTTCGCCAATGATGCCGACATCCGCCGCAGATTCCGTTGCCTCCTCGGAAACTCTCTTCAGCAATTCGATACTTCTGTCGACCTGGTCAATACGAAGATAGCTTTCGGCGAGCAACAGACAGGACTCGCATTGCGCCTGACGGTCACCGATACTTTCAGCCAACGCCAGTGCTTCGTCCCCACACTTAACAGCCTCAGCCACGGCATTCATGCCGAGATGACAGCGTCCAAGCGTACACAACGCCTGCCGGGCATACCACTTGTTTCCATGTTCGGTCGCCAGCGATACGGCGCGTTCGAGCAAGGCCTGCGCTTCCGTAAACTCGCCGCGCAGCATGTGCAACTGGCCCAGTGAATCCAGCACCATCGGCACTTTGGCATTCTGCTCATCTATTTCTGACGTCAGCGCGAGCGCTCGGTTCAAAGCATCCTGAGCGCGTGTCCATTCGCCCACCAGGATCAGATTCATGCCGAGGTTGTTATAGCCGTCGGCCGCGTTGGCCTTGTGCTCCGTTCGTTCATAGTATCCGACAGCCTTTTCGAGGCAGCCGATTCCTTCCTGAGTGCGCTTCAGGAACCAAAACGCGCCGGCCATATTGGTGTGGATTTTTCCCAGCAGGTACGGCGCAGGATTATCGCCGACCAGCTTCAACGCCTGCTCGAAGGCCTCCAGGGCTAGTTCGTATTTACCTTCGAACAGTTCAGCGAGCGCGATGCCGAAGTAGGCTTCAGCCAGTCCGCGCCAGTCTCCGGTGCGGCGATAATGTTCGAGGGCACTTTGTGCATAGTCGCGAGCGATGGTGTATTCGTTGATACTGCGATAGACACGCGCCAGAGCAACGTAAATAGCGCCGAGATGTGCCGCGCCGTTACTTTGAGAAGCTTCGCGCAGTGCGGTATTCAGAATAGCGATCGCTTTGGGAGGATCGCCCGTGTAGTGGTAGGCAAGGCCAACGTGAACACGAATATACGCTAGCGATTCGGCATCCAGATCCTTGAGCGCTTCGGGCTGTTCATAAATTTTGATCGCTTCCAGAGACTCGAGGTAACGTCCCTGCATCTCGAGGGCGACCGAGAGGTAACAATGAGCCCTCGCGAGGAGTGCGGGGTTGCGTCGAGCTGTTTTGATAAGCGAGCGGCTACTTCGTTCAGCTTCACTTGATAGTCCCTGGTCGAGCAGACTATGCACTGCCTCAGTTTGCTCCGTCTGCGATCTGAGTTGACTGCTTTCCCGTTTCTGGGTTTGCGCACTCGCGACCGCCGCTGCTGAAAACTGCGATGCAGGTTTGTGGCCGGCGAAATTCCCGTTTGGTAAATAGGGTTCGTTCTTCATGCCGAACGTTCACGTTTGTACCAGGCAGTATGAAGGAAGCCTCTTCCGGATTTCAAGACGACGCCGCATATTGACTGGCAGCAGTCACTTTGTGTTGCCATTCTGTAAAAAAATCGTTGTGTAATGGCTCTTAAGTCGGAAGCCTGCACGGTAATAAAAGTTATGGGCCTTCTGGTTGCGGTCGTTTACGAGAAGACAAATCGATCGCGTACGCTTCAGTAAGCTGCGACTCAACTGGGTAACACAACTCAACCCGTAACCCTGGCCGCGCTTTTCGGGATTAACGTAAACGCCTTCCAGATAAACCGCGTCCGGCGTGTCGGCAACGACGTCGGCTTTGAACACAAGCGAGCCATTTTCAATTAACACCCAGACGCGCCGCTGATCGATACGACGAGCACAACGTTCCGAAAACCCCTTCGGATCAGCAATGATTGGATCAACCAGGCCCAGTTCCTCAAACGCCATTCTCGCGTGGGTAGTCATCACGACACTCAGGTCTTCGAGCGTGGCCAGTCTCAGGCCAAGACCCGGTTTTCGCGTCTCAGACCATGCTTGCTCCGACTTTGTACTGCGTTGCTCCAAAAGTAATTCGCGGCCTACTTGATGTGGCACGCTGCCGCCCATCGTAAAGTGATGCCAGAAGTGCTCAACTCTGGCCTCTTCGCCCATTATCACGTGCACCCTGCGGGAATTGTGAACGAGTCGCGCGAAGGCGGCTAGTGCAGCATCGCTATTGGTTTCAAAGAGAGTGGCATGGCCCACCAGCACGACTCCCTCAATGCGTCCAGCGTGATCGCGATATGAGTAAAACGTGCCTCGATTCAAATCACTCACCAGGCCGTTATCTCGGATAAAGCTCGACATAACCACCGAATGGATGGGGCGCGCCGAAAGAAATTCCAGCGCTTCAGCTTCCGAGCCCTGGGTGAGGAGATCGATCCCCCTGTCTTTTTGCATGATGGAACAAAGCGCGAGCGCAGCAGGTAATTCCTCGGGTGAGGG
>Ga0163163_10005060_pt1 | contig 11366 bp, 9 predicted proteins | sample S65metaG_FD_119766 | JGI IMG/M metagenome (GOLD analysis project Ga0163163, IMG submission 119766) | Switchgrass rhizosphere microbial communities from Kellogg Biological Station, Michigan, USA - S6-5 metaG | ecosystem: Host-associated > Plants > Roots > Rhizosphere > Soil | place: USA: Michigan... | reverse complement strand
CAGAGCGCCCGCAGCCGCCAGCCGTTTATGGCCGTCAACTGCAGCGGCATTCCCGAGACTCTCCTTGCGTCGGAATTGTTTGGCCATCAACGCGGCAGTTTTACCGGCGCCTATCGCGACAAGGTCGGCCTCATCAGACAGGCTGATCGCGGAACACTCTTCCTCGACGAGCTCGGTGAGATGAGCCTCGCCATGCAGGCGATGCTGCTGCGGTTTTCGGAAACAGGCGAGATTCAGACCGTCGGCATGGACGCGCCGGGCGGCCGCGCGGACGTGCGTCTCATCACGGCGACGAACCGCGACCTCCGCGAACAGATCGCGGCGGGGGAGTTCCGTGAGGACCTCTACTATCGCCTCAACGTGATTCACATCCGCATCCCGCCGCTACGCGAGCGCGGACACGACGTTGTGCTGCTGTTCCGTCACTTCCTGCGCAAGGCCAGCGAAGCACATCGCCTTCCCCCACCGGGTCTCACCACCGAGGCTGAACAGCGAATTCTCAGCTATTCCTGGCCAGGCAACGTTCGAGAACTCCGTAACGTGACCGAACGGATTGCGCTTCGCGATACGAATCGCCCGATCGCGCCGGCCGACTTGCCGGCGGAATTACGTAGCAACGAACGCCCGACGGTCGCGGTGCCCGGACAGGCTGCCGGGCAGGAGCCGTCGCGCGATCAGCCGCACGGCCAGCTGATCGCGCAGCATCTCTGGGACAAGCTGATGACGGGCGGCGATTTCTGGGAAGTTGTGCAGAAGCCGTTCCGGGCGCACGAAATCACACGCGCCGAACTGGCTGCGTTGATCGATCGTGGTCTGCAGGAAACCCGCGGCAGCTACCGTGCGCTCGTCCGACTCTTCAATCTTCCAGCCAGCGATTACAAACGCTTCCACGCCTTCTTGTATCAGCAGAATTGCAATCTTCCCGTCGGGCCCTATCGGACCGGAGACGCCCGGACACGCGGCGCCGCTGGGATTCACTCCACAGCATCCTGAGCTCGATCGATCGATTGCCTGGCGGTTGGGTGCGGATTTAGGCGGCGGGCCAACGCGATTGTCACAGCGGACGCTCGGCGGTACTGTCCTGCCTGTTTCTACAGAACAAGTACCACCGAAGTCAGGTCGTCAGCGTCTGCCGAATCTGCTGCGGAGCAGGCGCACACTGAGCAGGCCGAATCCAAGCAGTCCAAGCGTCGACCCACCATCCGGGACGACGTGGAAGCTCTGCGTGAACGACGTCAGATGTGCGCTCTCGTCCGTGCCATCCTTCTGGATGTCCTTGAACACATAAGCGGACGAAACGGGATTGAAGAAGTCGTCATCGGACTGACCGCTGGCGGCGACCATACCGCTGCCGATCAATGAGTTGCATGTGAGCGTCGGCAACCACGACACGGTGCACAGCGATTCCTGGATCGATGTGTCCCCTACGCCGTTGTTGAAGAGATCGACGCCAAAAATCGTCGCGCTACCGTTGAGCGTCTCGACTTTGAACAGGAAATAGATATCGTCGAGGTCGCTGCCAGTGAGGTTTGGATTGAACGTGAAGAAGACCGTATTGCCGACGACACTGGCGAGGACCGCATTCACGAGCACCGTACTCGAACCCGCGTTGATAACCGAGAACTGGGAAAAGAGGAGGCCGTCGACGAAGCAACCGTCTGTGTAGGTTGTGACGTCGGCACCGCCACCGCACGCGATTGGACTCGCCATGGCCTTCGAGGGCAGAGCCCAGAACGCGATTACAAGAAGAAGAACGCTAAAACCTTTCATGACCCGAGCTCTTACGCCCATCGTGAGCCTCCGTGGCAACGCTTGTTTCGAACGTGAGCTGCGAAGACTTCACAGCCGACGACACCCACATTGCGACGGATATGCCAAAAAGGACGTATCTGGCACTTTAGTGTGCAACCAGATCTAAATGATTGATGCTAAACAGTTTAGGTTATCGCGCTCGGTCACTCGATGAGCGAAGACGAAGGAGTGCGCCGTTGCACTTCGTAAGGTATTCCGACGGTTCGCGGTATGGCTCAAAGGGGCCAACGGGACGATCTCGATTAGTCTGGAAATGGGTAGACGGACTCCGCGCTGCCACCGGTTTACATCGCATTCGCGTGCAGGAGTGGAACAGGTCCGTTGGAGGGGTGAGCCCTCAATGTCGCAAGAGTCACATCGCGGGTTGTAAAGTATTTCGACAAGCACAGTTCGTCAGCTTCGAGCGCGCTTCCTCCTTACTCACAGCGGGCCTGGCTCGTCCACAGGCGCATATAATCGCGCCTGCTGAATGGCACAGGACCCGAACGGCAGGCGCGCGGGCAAGATCGTCGTCGCCGACGACATGGCGCCGCTGCTGGACACTCTCGCTGAAACGCTGAGGACCGACGGCTACGAGGTCTTTTCAGCCGCAGATGGCGAAGTCGCCATGGCGCTGGTCCGCAGTGAATCGCCTGACCTCGTGCTGACGGACATCAACATGCCGTCGCTGAACGGCATCGACCTGTGTCGCCAGCTGAAAGACGACCCGGCCACGCGCCTCATCCCGGTGATGTTGTTGACCGGCCTCGACGGCCGCGCGGAGCGCCTCGCCGGCATCGACGCCGGCGCCGACGATTTCCTGACCAAGCCGGTCAACACCTCCGAACTGCGCGCCCGTGTCCGCTCGTTGATGCGGCTCAAACGCTTCACCGACGAGCTTGACTCCGCCGAGTCGATCATCATCAGCCTGGCGCAGACGGTTGAAGCCCGAGACAAATACACCGGCGGCCACTGCGAGCGCATGGCCGCGTACGCCGCAACCCTCGGCATGCATCTCGGGTTAACGACCGACGAAGTCGGTGCGCTGCGGCGAGGCGGGTATCTGCACGACATCGGCAAGGTGGCGATACCCGATTCTGTTCTTCAGAAGGCGGGTCCCCTCACCGCTGATGAATTCGAGATCGTGAAGCGACATACGACCATTGGCGACCGGTTATGCGGCAATCTGCGCCTGCTGCGAATGGTTCGTCCGATCGTGCGTTGTCATCACGAACGTGCGGATGGCAGTGGTTACCCGGACGGCCTGGCTGGCGAAGACATTCCACTCTTGGCTCAGATCATGGGTGTGGTCGACGTCTACGACGCCTTGACGACGGATCGACCCTATCGGCCGGCGTTACCCATCGAGGATGCATGCGTGACGCTCGAGCAGGAAGCCGGGCGGGGCTGGCGCCGACCTGATCTCGTCCGCGAGTTCACCCTGCTGTGCCGCAGCGGCCTGCTGCAGCGACCCGAAACCCTGGAAGCGGCAGTGGTTCACGACGCCGGGCTCTTCGAGTAGGGCACGAAGGCACGAAGAGATCGAAGCACACGAAGGAGTGCACGGGAGGGGTTGTGGCACTTTCTCGATTTGCTCAGACTTGTCCCGAATATCTTCGTGTCCTTCGATCCCCTTCGTGATCTTCGTGTCTGTGATCTCGATTTCCAACCTGTAACGACCGATCAAATTTTCATATGAAGTGCCGCGCGTCGGCGGGCATTCTGTGCCGATCGCAACCTTGCAGTCGCGCGCGTCGTGCGTGGGCGTCGTTCGGCCATATTTCTGATCTCATTTCTGGCACTCGCCTCGGTTGCGGGCAGCGCGCCGGCACCGCGATGCGAAGCCGTTGCGTCACCGGTTGAGTCGTCGATCGATGCGCAGGCGCTGAAGGCTGGCGGACGGGCCGACCTGAAGGTCGGCCCCTACCGTGAGGTCGGCTCGTCTGCCTTCGACGAGATGCTGCGCGGAGAGCACGCAACCCCGCTGCGCTGGGACCGGGTCCCCGAACTCCTCGTACTCACATCGGTTATGCAATACGAGCAGGGACGCGGCACAGAGTACCGTGCGACGTCGCAGCAGCTGTCCGACGAAGAGGCGACACAGCTGGTCAACGATTTGACCGACGCACTCCTGGTCCTGACCGATCACACGCTCACAGCGTTTGCAGCCGTTCGCCGCGAGTCCGTTTCAGCGGGGGAGTTGGTGAACGTGATGCGCCCGGGCCAGATCGTAGTCGCACGCTACGTTGGCGTGCGCGATCAACTCGCGACGATCGGATTCGGCGGCCGCTCAACGCGCGGCTCGACGATCCGCGCCGGATCCATCATTCTCGACAACGACTTCGATCGCGCCGATGACACACGCGGATTGCTGCGGATGCACGAGCTCGGTCATGCACTCGGCTACAACCATGTGCTGTCGCGGCCGTCGATTATGAATCCGAAGATCGGACCAGGGCCAACGAACGTCGACCTCGCGATTGCCCGCGTTGCGTTCCAGGACTTCCCGCCGACCGCCTCGTCCTGCAGCTGAGTCGTGGCGGGGATCTCCCCGCTTAACGCAGAGCGCGTCCGAGCGACGAGGCGCTCACGATGCGGACGTCGTGAAGCTGCCAGGTGCCGTTGCGCTGCGTCCACATGTGGGAGATGAACGATACGGCCTGTGCGCTCTGGCCGGCGGCGACATTTTCCATCCGTTCAGTCATCCGGGCGGTGAGCAACGCTTCGTTACTATTGACGACCTGCACGTTCACATCTTCGAGCGTACGTCGCACGCCACTCAGGCCTTTCGGAAGGCGCTCTTTGTCGCCACGGTCGTCCGTGACGTTGACCTGCGGCGAGATCGACGTCATCGTGGCGCGATCCTGACGATAGTAGGCATCCAACCATCGCGCTGCGGAGCTTGTCAGTGAATCCTGCAGCGAAGACTGCGTCGGAGCGGCCGTCGGCGGCGCCGGCGGTGCGGCGGGCCGATCGGTCGTTGCTGCTGGCGGTTTCGCGCTCGCGAGTGGGACGGGCAGTGGAATTGTCGGCGCCGTGGGTGCTGGTGAAGTAACCGGCTGCTGCGTCGTGATTCGGGACGAATTTGAGGACGCTGCGGTTGTCGATGGAGGTGGAACGACGACAGGCACTGGCGCACGCTCGGGCGACGCCTGGGCGACAGGAATCTGCGGACTCGGCCGGGACGCCGTCGCCGACGGTGGCGTCGACGGTTCGGGTCGCCTCGGGAGTTCGACCCGTGGTGTTTCCACCGCGAACTTCCGCGTCACGACGTCTCCCTCGCGGCCGAGCGCTACTGGCTGGCGTCCGCCGACGGCCACCGTGACCGCTCCTGCGTCGCCGGCGCGGATGCTGATTTCCTTCGATGCGCTAATCAGCTGCGTCTCGCCGGCCCTGAATGTCCGCTCCGCGGTTACGCGACCATCGGCGGTGATGCGGATCCATGCGGTGCGTCTGGCCGCAAGACCGATTGTCAGCGGCGAGCGTGTATTGGGAATCGGCGATCCACGGAAAGCCGCGTTGTCCGTTCGACTCGCCGCAGGTGCGGTGACGGACGTGACCTTCGATTCGAGGGCCGCTGACTTGGCGGTTTTCGACGGCGGACGGACGAACCACCAGGTTGTTCCCATCAGCGCAACGGCGCCCAACGTCGCCGCGGCTGCGATGAAGACCCGGCCCGGACGACGGTGGCTGCGGATGGCGAAGTCGACGGGCTGTTCGGCAGCAATCGTCGTGAACTCGAAGTCGATTGTCGTGTCGCTGCCGGGTCGCGCCGCAATGTCCTGAGTCGGAGTGTCAATGACGTGCCGATGCTGTCGGATCGGCGTGGGTGCGGGCGGCCGCTGCTGCCGGAGTGCGGCCCGCAACGCTTCACCCTCCGAGACCAGACCTTCCAGTTCCGGTCGCGAGTCGTCGAGTACACGCCGAATGTCGTGGCGAGCCGACGTCAGGGCGTTGTGGGCCTGGCCGAGATCGTCGGACGGCAGAAACGTTACGTCCGGTGTGTCGTCCGCATCACCCAGCCGTCCCGCAGCGCGCACCTGTGCTGCGAGCACGAGAAGATCCCGCCTGGCTTTGAGCAGAATTGCCCGGATGTCGGTACGAGCCGTGGTGACGATGTCGTGGGCTTCGCGATCGGCCGCGGTCAGTACTTCTTCGCGCATCCGCGCCAGATTACGGGCCTGTTCACGCCAGGCGTCGCGCTGGGCACGGTAGTCGTGAATCAGCGACGGAACCTTGCCGGTCGCCACACGTCGCTCGTCTTGCGGGTAATCTGAGCCGTTCATAAATCGTGAATCCCAATCCCGATTCGGGGCTGGGGCGCCCGGGCGGGTCGATTGTCGCATCCACCCGTCCGGAAGTCGAGGCTTTGCACTGAGATATCGGTAGAACCCGAGATGGTCGATACCCCGGTCCTGGCGCTTTCCGCGACGACGCTGATCCTTGGCGTTGCCTGCGTCCTGCTCTGGCGAGCTCTCGTACTTTCCAGGCGGGAAGGTCGACGTTTAGGGGAGCAGGTCGTTTGCCTGAACCGTGCGCAGGCCGCGCGCCCGTCACTGCGCGTCACCTTCGAATTCAACTCGACAACGCTCGCGGCGCTGCTTCACGTGACCAACGACGGGCAGGACGCCAGCGTGTGGGCGCAGGTGTCGATTGAAGGAGCACTCTCACAGCACGCGGACGGCGACCTGCGCGCGGTCTGGCGGGACGAGACAGAGTCCCGGGTGATGCTGCGGCATTCCGAGACGCGCACGCTGCAACTCGCGCACCTCGATCTCAGCGTGTTTCCTTACGCGCAGTGGGAGATTTACGCGACGCGGGCCGACGCCGCGATATCGCTGCGAGCCATGCACACCAGCATGATTGGCGGAAATCCCGATACGCACGCGCCACCACTGTTCATCCAGGTGGCGCTGGCTACTTCGCCTGAGAGCGCGACCCCGCCGCCACACAGCACGATCGCGCTTCAGTCGTTCGAGGCGGTGCGGCTGCGACCGGTATGAGAAATCGTGGAGTGTTGCTCCTTAGAATTGGCCGAATCGAGCCCACGCTCCGAAGGCAAGAAGCGACACGCCAATTCCAACCAGCGCGGCGGCAAACATCGGCCACCACTGCACACGGGACTGATCAACGACGATTGTTTTGCGGTCTGCTTCTGGCTCGAACTGAACGTCCCGTGGGTCGAGGTAGCCCTCGCGGTGATTGCGCTGGACGTGCAATTCAGGAAGAAACTCGTCGAGGGCGCTCTTGCCTGATCGGTATGCGTTCGTCGAAGTCAGTTTGTCGGACAATGGAACCGCCGATCTCGAGCTCAGCAAACTTCGCACCCGGCCGGATCTGTCCGAACGCCCGCAAAATCGCCCACACGTGCGCAGCGCGAACAACGTTTGCCAGATTGTTTTCTGAGAAAGTCGAGACCGAAGGGATCATTGCCGGGCAGCTCATCGTCGCGCGGGTGGGCGACGATTTGAATTGATGCGACGATTCATTCATCATTGATCTCAGTTCGAATCACCGAGCTCAACTCGCCGGTCCTCAAAAGTAGGTGTCTCTTTCGTGCCTGACGTGCAGTACCCGGACGATCCCCCCTCCAATCCATCGACGATTCGCATCGAGGATCTTCTCGCCGGAGACGAGCGCTCCTCGCCATCGATAGCGCCGGCGCGGGAGGGTCTTCCGAGATCGTTCCGCATGCGCGCAGACAAACATTACGTGGAAATGCTCGACGCGCCTGCGCCGGCTGCCGGCAACGATTCGCCGGTGACGGCGGCGTCACCCACAACCGCGGTACGCCCAGCAGCCGACGGGCTGGATGACGAGACGCGAACTGCGGCCGTCCGCGCTGCCACCGATGTCGCCCAATCACTGATCGCGCTTCGGACAAGTACGAACCTCCTGACCGATCGCGGAGGTCTGGCGTCGACGGTTGGCGCGAATCTCATTCGCGCTGAGGCGTGGCGGGCGACCTGTCTGTTGCAGGTCTCACGATTCTTACGCGGCGAGATCCCACCGGCGATTAGACCCGTTCCGGCAAGAGGTGTCATCGACCAGGTGTTCGAAGCTATTCAAGCGGAGCTCCGACTGCGTGGATTGACAATCGGCCGCCGGATTAACGTGGGAGAACGCCGGATCGCTACGGACGAACAGTTACTCGTCGGCGCCCTTTCCGGACTGCTCATGACGATGATCGCCAGCAGTGAATCAGGCGACGCGGCGCTTTCGGTCGCCGCGGAGTTGCGCGGCAATGAGGTCATCATCAGCCTTACACACGCCAGTGCTGGCACCGACCTGCCAAGCCGGATAATCGGGTCCGCGCGTGTGGTAGCCGGAATCGGTGGCACAGTGACGATTGCGACCGACTCGAGCACGCGTGTCTTGCTGACGTTTCCTGCGGCAGCCGACAATTAGTCCGTGTCTTGATAGGGCCGTTTCCATTCAACGTTACGTCCTAAAACGCTACGTTTAGTCGCCACGGGCAGCGACAATTCACGCGTTGCCCCCCGATTTCGCGTGGATTCGCTGCGGCACGGTTTCCGCATCTCAACCTCGACGGGATGCGAAGTGACTCGCGTACCCTGACACACGAGCCCGAGCAAGCTGTGGGCACGGCGGTACGTGAGCGACCGATGCTTCGAAAGATTCTGATTGTCGACGACGATGAGCCGACGCGTGCCGGTCTGGCAATGCTGTTGACCGACGCGGGGTTCGAAACGATTACCGCCAGCACGGTTCCCTCTGCCATCAGGCTGCTCACCGACGAACATCCTGATCTGCTCCTCGTCGATATCAGACTCGACGAGTACAACGGGCTTCACCTTGTGGCCATGCGGCGCGATCCGATTCCCGCCGTCGTCCTCACCGGGTTTGCGGATCCAGCAATCGAAGCCGACGCTCGCCGACTCGGCGCCGAATTTGTCCTCAAGCCGATCGCTCCCGTCGCGTTGACCGCGCTCGTGAAGCGGCTGCTTTCGGATGGCAGCCGGCCTGGTTCAACGATGCCGCGCCGCTATGCGCGGAAGCCCGTGAAACGCGACGTACTCGTCGACATCGACAGCGCGGCTGCTCGCATGCTCGACGTGAGCTACGGCGGTGTGTGCGTCGAGTTGCAGCGCAGCGCCGATGCCGGACCGCCAGGAATGTTCAAGCTGATCGTTCCGCCCTCTGATCTTCCCGTTCCCGTCGAAGTCGTGTGGAGTCGGCGACGCGATGCGACGACCTGGTTGTGTGGCGGCATGGTCCGCGAAGACCAGTTCGTGAACTGGCGCACGCTCGTTGATTCGATGGCATGACCGCTCGCTTCCGCCGGTCTTCTTCCATCGGGCTTCGGCGAGGCAGGCCCTGCTTGCGCACGGCAGGCGACGGGCGTATGTTGATCACACTGTGATCAGCCCCCTCATCGTTACCATCGCGGCGGCGGTTATCGTGCTCGTAGCGATCGTGGCGCTGACCACGCGTCGCCTGAGAGCTCACAGCGAGTTCGAGCTCGGCTCAGTGAGCCAGCAGTGGCTGCTGGGGCACAAGGACGGAGCAGACGGCTAGCAGACCCTCATGACGTCGATGACCGGTGCGCACGATTCCGTGCGCGGCCGGTGTCGGCGCAGCGCCGCGACGGCGTGAAATACGGTCGCCTGGCGCGACAGTCGGAGAACGACGTTCGCCGCAGGATTGTTGGCGCTGGCAACGTCGATCCACCACTCCCGCTCGTCAACATGCACACGCAGCACCGATGCAATCCAGCGGTCGGCTCCGCGTCCGATCGTCCGCTGATCCAGCGCCTCGAACCATTCGTTCGCGGCGGTGAGCGACGGCTGATGTTCGTGCGTGTTTCTCAGAGTGACGTGCATCACGGCGCTGATATTCACCAGAGTCGTGCCAGTGGAGCGATCCGCCGGGCGGGCGAGCGAAGTGCTTGCGGGGACGTCACTTGGCGGGACAGTACGTCCGCCGTTAACCGGACGGCGCTTGATCACGCGATTTCAGATTCGTCCGGGAAGAACGAAATCCGTGACGTGATTAACGGTTCAGGTGATTCGGGCGGGAAAGGCTCAGTTCCAGTGGCCGTCTGCTTGCACTATGACAGGCAGGAGGGAAAGATGCTCTACGTTCTGGCGGTCATTCTTCTCATCGCGTGGCTGTTGGGCGTCGTCGGCACCTATACGATCGGCGCGTTCGTCCACGTGCTGCTCGTCATCGCCGTCGTGCTCTTCATCGTCGGTCTGCTTTCGGGCCGGCGCACGATAGTCTGATCGTGGGGGTCCGGCTTCGGCCGGGCCCCGCCACGTCCCGATCGTGTCGGGGGGACCGGCACTTTTTGCCCAGCTGTGTAAATGAGCTGAGCATTTTCGCTGCTGACCTGCACACGAAGCGGAGCGATCGCCAGTAAAAACCAGCGCGACTATTCGGCAGGTTCCTTGCCTCGATTTGTTGGCGCCGGAAGCCCGGCTGTTTCCGCCGACGTTCTAGTGGCGATGATGTTCCTGAAACGGAATCTGCGCTGGCCGTTCGTGTACGCGGCCGGCTTTGCGCTCGTAGCAATTGTGGTCCTCGTGTTTCGGCGTTGGTCTCCACCAACACTGCTCGCCTGGCCCTTGCTCGTGATGCTTTTGCCGGTCCTGGGCAGCGCCATGCTCGGCGGCCCGGGGAGCGCGCTCGGTTCCGCCGCCGTTGCCGTCGCCGCGGCAGACTGGTTCCTGCTTCCTCCCGGCGAGGGGTTCAAGGTTCCCAGCGCCCTCGATTTTTCCGCCATCGTTGCCTTCGGTGTCGCCTCTGCGCTGGTCGCGCTCGTCTCGCAGTCGCGTCATCACGCAGCGGTTGCGCGGGCGCGCGCCGCGGATCTGGGTCGCGCCCATGCCGCAGAGGCACGGCGCCGACGCACGCTGGGAGAAGTGACGGCACGGACGCTCGCCGCCGGAAGCGCTGAGTCGGTATGCCGCGATATGGCGAGCCTGGTTGCGGCAGCGCTCGATTGCGACCACGCGCTGGTGCTCGAAGTCGGTAACGAGGGCGCGCCATTCACTGTCGTTGCGGCGTCGGGATGGAACGCCGACGCCATTGCCAGTCTGACGATCTATACCGGCATCGACACGCAGGCAGGATATGCCGTGTATGCACGGGAACCGGTTGCCGTCGGCGACGGCGAGTCCGAAGCGCGGTTCACCATACCCGCAGTTCTAAGGGGCTACGGTATCCGCAGTGGCCTGGCCGCACGGATCGGCACTGCCGTGCGTCCCTTCGGCGTGCTCGCGGTGTATTCAACCTCGCCACGCCGATTCTCAGAAGAGGACTCCCAGCTGCTTGCGGCCACGGCAACGGCGCTCGCAGGTCTTTACGAACGCAGACGCCTCGAAGCGGAATGCACCGAATTCGCCAGCCGCGATGTGACCCAGCGCGCGGCCGCTGACGTGGCGGCGCGGCGCGCCGCGTTTCTCGCCCAGACGGTGACCGTGCTCGATTCGGCGCTCGAGCCCGAAGCCACGCTCGTCAGTCTGGCGCGTCTGGCTATCCCCGCGCTGGCTGATTGCGCGGTGGTCGATCTGGTCACCGACGAAGGAAACATCCAGAGAATCGACGTGGTG
>Ga0163163_10005058_pt1 | contig 11367 bp, 9 predicted proteins | sample S65metaG_FD_119766 | JGI IMG/M metagenome (GOLD analysis project Ga0163163, IMG submission 119766) | Switchgrass rhizosphere microbial communities from Kellogg Biological Station, Michigan, USA - S6-5 metaG | ecosystem: Host-associated > Plants > Roots > Rhizosphere > Soil | place: USA: Michigan... | reverse complement strand
CGGCCGCAGCGTGATCATCATTCGCCAGGCGTCCGAAAGCGGTCAACTGTTCGGTTCGGTCAGCGTTCGCGACATCGTTGCCTCGCTGCAGAGCGACGGCGTCGCGATCAGCCGCAGCCAGGTCCTGCTCGACGCGCCGATCAAGGCCGTCGGCAAGCACCGGGTCGCCATCGCCGTGCATCCGGAAGTCGAGGTTGGCGTTACCGTGACCGTGGCGCGAAGCGCGGACGAGGCGGAGCGCATCAACCGCGGCGAAGACATCTCGTCGCGCCAGGAAGATCAGGACGCCGCAGCCGAGGCGATCGCCGCCGCCGGCGAATTCTTCGATCCTGAGGCTCGTCCTGCTGAACTGGAGCCGCAACAAGCCCCACCGCCGGAGAAGTAAACGCCGGCGTTGCGAGCCCGGCTCCGGTCAAGCCACGCTTTCGGTAACGCTTCGAAGGCGAAAGGATCGCGCGCCTATTGCGAGATTGGCGGGGCCGGCGATCCCGCCGCCGCGACAGGCGGCTGGGACGGCCGCGCCGGCGCTGACGTTTCGGTCGCTTTCACCATCGCGGGCTTCTCTGCCGGAATGGGCGCCGGAACCTCCGCAGCGGCAGGTTCGGCGGCAACAGGCGAACTTGGCATTGCGGATCTGTCCGGGGCTGGCGCATCTATCCGCGACACCGGCGTTTCGCCGCCGCTGCCGGCATTCGGCATCACGATCTTGGCGGCCTCCGACTTGCTTTCGCTGGAAGGCTTGACCTCGGAAGGGTTGACCTCGGAAGGCTTGACCTCGGAAGGCTTGACCTCGGAAGGGTTGACCTCAGTAGACTTTGGTTCGGAAGACTTTGATTCTGAAGACGCGGAATCTGAAGACTTTGATTCCGAAGACGTGGAATCTGAAGGCTTGGAATCTGAAGATTTGGATTCTTTGGAATCTGAAGATTTGGATTCTGAAGGCTTGGGCTCGTTCCCCCTGCCTTCCTCCTCCCATGCGGCTTCGCCTTTGGCGCTTTCGTCCTTTGCCGGTTCGAGCTTTGGCGGCTCGTCCTTGGCCGCCGGAGTGTCGTCGGCCCCCGGTCTGCCTTGCTTGCTCAAGCCCTGCTTGGCGGCCGATCTGCGGCCATCCTGGCCGCGCGGGGTCCCAGCCTGCGCCGCTCCCCGTACCTCCGTCGCGGATCGTGCCGAATCGGGCGCCTCATCCGGCTGCGCCTGGCGCCTGGCACTTCGGCCGGCCTGTGATGAGCTCTCGGCCTCGGGGCTCGCGCCTTCCTGGGCACCCCGCCGCAATCTCCGCCCCTGCCGGTCAACCTGATCGGATGCGCCCGTGGCCCTCCCATCGCCATCCTGCCTTGTCGGGCGGCGGGTATCGGTGGCACCGTTGGAGATCAGGAACGCGCTCAGCTGCGATGCCATCTCGCCGCTGGTGGTATAGTGCTCCCGCAAGAAACCCGGCAGCGATCCGGGCGAGACGGTCCTGAGCAAGCCGCGCGGAGTGCGGTGACAGGCATTGCAGGTGCCTGCAAAGAGCTGGGAGGGACTTTTGCCGGCTTCGAGATTTTGCGCCTGCGCGAAAGCCGCAGGTGCGGCAAACAAACCGATCACAAGCATCACCGCCGCTAAATTGAGCGTTCGGCCCAACATTCCTTATTCCCCCGATACGGAAGTTGCGGCCCGCGCCCGTTGAATGGGCACCGGCGGCGCGTCACCTTTTAGCCGATTATCACGCGAATGGAAGCGCGCTTGTTACGCAACTGCGTGAATGGGGATTCGGAGAATATCCGCTTTGCTAACAAGGAGCTAGCGCGCGGGTAATATCGCGACTATTGTGAGTTGCTGGAGGTGCGCTGGAACCTTTCTTTCTACCGGGCGTCGAAATTGTGGCGACCGGCAGGACTCACGGGATCGCTCTGACCGGTGGTTTCGATGGAGCTTTTGTTACGTTATTTCCTGCAGCAATTTATCCGCCGTGGGTCGATGACCTTTACGACCGCGGACGGGACAAAGTTTACGTGCGGCGATGGAACCGGGCGGCACGTTTCCGCTCGATTTTTGACGGCGAACGCCGAACGCAGAATTCTCATCAACCCCGAACTGGCCCTCGGGGAAATCTACATGGATGGCTTGTTCGTCGTCGAGAATGGCTCGATTGCGGATGCGTTGGTTATCCTGATGGACCAGCCGGAGATCCTGCCCCGCTGGGCCAAGCCGCAATGGTGGCTGCGCTACCTGGCAAGGCATGTCAGGCAATTCAACCCGCGCAGCCGTGCCAAGGACAACGTTGCCCATCACTATGATCTGGACGGCCGCCTCTACTCGCTGTTCCTGGATTCCGACCTACAATATAGCTGCGCCTATTTCGAAAGGCCGGACATCACGCTTGACGATGCCCAGCTCGCCAAGAAGCGCCATATCGCGGCCAAGCTGCTGGTTGGGCGGGGCGACCGGGTGCTGGACATCGGCTCGGGCTGGGGAGGCCTTGGCCTGTATCTGGCCGAGTTGACCGGCGCCCATGTGACGGGCGTCACTCTGTCCACCGAACAGTTGCATGCGTCGAATGCCCGGGCCGCCGAGAGAAATCTCGGCGAATCGGCGAAGTTCCTGCTCCAGGACTATCGTGACGTTCCGGGTCCGTTCGACCGCATCGTCTCAGTGGGCATGTTCGAGCATGTCGGCGTCGATTTCTACGATATCTACTTCAAGCGATGCGCCGAGCTTTTGACCGAAGACGGCGTGATGCTGCTGCACTCGATCGGCCGCTCGGAAGGTCCCGACTCCACTAATCCTTGGATCGCGAAGTACATCTTCCCGGGCGGTTACATCCCCGCGCTGTCCGAGGCGATACCCGCGATCGAGCACTCCGGCCTTCTGGTGTGCGACATTGAAATTCTGCGGCTGCATTATGCCGAAACGCTGAAGGCCTGGCGCGAGCGTTTCATGGCGCGAAGGGAAGAAGCGGTGCAGCTTTATGACGAACGCTTCGCGCGCATGTGGGAGTTCTATCTCGCCGCATCGGAGATGGCGTTCCGTAAGCAGAATCTGATGAATTTCCAGGTCCAGCTCACCAAGCGCCAGGGCGTCGTGCCCACGACGCGCGACTATGTGGCGCGCGAAGAGGCCAGGCTGCGCGGACTGGAAAAGGGAGCAAAACCGCGGTTGCGGATTGCCGGCGAATAGGCGGACTGCGCCGATCGGGTTATGCAAATTTTGCGGTTAAACCGCCGCGACGGCGTTTTTCCCGCTTCGCAATGAATGAGCCTCACGATTTTTCCGGTTTGGCGTTAGTTGCGCCGAAGCAGGTGTGCCGGATGGGCTGCGGCGGGCCTTGCCAGTCGCGCCCGAAGCGCCGCCAGTTCGCGCCGATCGACCCGCCGTGCGCGCCATTTGGGGCTTGAAAACTTCTCCATCGCCTCGACAAGCTTGAGCAGCCACAATGTTTGGGCTTTTTCGGTCCGCCAGGACTGAAGCTGCTGCTGGTTCACGCCTATCCCCTCCAAGCGGTACTCAAACGCCAGAACGCTGCTAACTCCGATACCACCGACAGGTTCCGGTTAATTCGCCGGAAAGAAAGTCACCCGATGTGACCTGCTTCACAAGAAACCTGGCCGGGCTGGTCTAAATCGAGCGGATGACCCGGAAAACCCAGTCACGGATCCGCCCGCGCGCGGACCTTGTTACCGACGACGTCCTGATAGCAGCCGCCATGGGGGCAGCTCTTCTGGCGCTGATCTATCTCGTCGTGAATTGACCAGCGGCCAAGCAGCATCCCGCGGCGATCTCGCCCCGTCATGATTGGGTATGACGGCGCGGACAAAAGGTTCGGCCATGCCGCTAAAGTTTTCTCGCTGCCAGGATTCGGCTTTGGCCGCGGGGACTTCGGACCACGGTCAAGCGCCGATCGGGTCAGGCGTCCAGAAAATTCCAACCCGATGTGTGAATCGGGCATAAGGCGAGTTGTCGCTTCCGCTTGCCGCCGGACTGGCGCTTTATCCCTGCCCCTTATCCGACAAAGTCTGGCGAACACTGACCCACAATGCCCCCACTTGATTCGAACGTCCTCAAGCTCGCGCCGGACGCGGCCGCCGCGACCTATCGGAGTGCACCGCACAACATCGAGGCGGAGCAGAGCCTGCTGGGCGCCATCCTGGTCAATAACGACGCCTTCTACCGGGTTTCGGACTTTCTCGAAGCAAAGCATTTCTTCGAACCGATCCATCAGACGATCTACGAGACGTCAGCCAGCCTGATCCGCATGGGCAAGGTGGCTACCCCCGTGACGCTGAAGACCTTCCTTCCCGCCGAGGCCGACATCGGCGGTCTGACGGTTGGGCAATACCTTGCGCGCCTCGCCGCCGAGGCAACCACCATCATCAACTCTCAGGATTATGGGCGCACCATCTATGATCTATCGCTGCGACGGGACCTGATTCGGATCGGCGAAGACATGGTCAACGTCGCCTTCGACGCGCCGGTCGATTTTGCACCCCGCGCGCAAATCGAGGATGCCGAGCGGCGGCTGTACGAACTGGCCGAATCAGGCCGCTACGATGGCGGCTTCCAGCGCTTCGCGCAGGCGCTGACCGTCGCGGTGGACATGGCGGCCAAAGCATTCCAGCGGGACGGCAAATTGTCGGGCATCGCCACCGGCTTGCGCGACCTCGACACAAAGATGGGCGGCTTGCAGCAGTCGGACCTGATCATCGTTGCGGGCCGTCCCGGCATGGGCAAGACGGCACTCGCCACCAACATTGCCTATAATGTCGCCAGGGCCTATCGCGGCGAGGTGCAGGCAGACGGCACCACCAAAGCGCTCAATGGCGGCGTGGTCGGCTTTTTCTCCTGCGAAATGTCGGCCGAGCAACTTGCCACGCGTATCATCGCCGAGCGAACCGGCATTGCTTCAAGCACGATCCGCCGCGGCGGAATTACCGAGAGCGACTTCGAGAAAATCCGCGATTACTCGATCGAACTGCAATCGCTGCCGTTCTATGTCGACGAGACCGGCGGCCTCTCCATCTCGCAGCTCACCGCTCGCGCGCGCCGGCTGAAGCGCCAGAAGGGCCTCGACCTGCTGGTGGTCGACTACATCCAACTGCTGCAGGGAACGGGCAAGCGCTCCGACAGCCGTGTGCAGGAAGTCACGGAGATCACGACGAGCCTCAAGGCGCTGGCCAAGGAGCTCAATGTGCCGATCATTGCGCTGTCGCAGCTCTCCCGCCAGGTGGAGAGCCGCGACGACAAGCGACCGCAATTGGCGGACTTGCGCGAATCCGGATCGATCGAACAGGACGCCGATGTCGTGATGTTCGTGTTTCGCGAAGAATATTATCTCGCGACCAGGGAGCCGCGTCCGGGTACGCCCGAGCACGAGAAATGGCGCACGGAGATGGACTTGGCTCACGGCAAAGCCGAAGTGATCATCGGCAAGCAGCGTCACGGTCCAACCGGCACGGTTGAACTGAACTTCGACGCCGCGGTCACCCGCTTCGGCGACCTCGTACCCGACCATCAGCTGCCCGATCGTACCTACTAAAGCCCGCGCGCTCGGTTGAACGGCCCAAGGCCAGCGCGTAATAGTAACGGGATGAACGTCGTCTCCGACCCCAAATCCATCCCGGTCAACTCGGTGCGCTCGGCCGAAGCAAACAAGGCGGCCGCATTGGCGAACGCCGCCGGCGTGCTGACGGTGGACCTCGGTGCGCTCGTTGCCAACTGGCGCAAGCTCGAAAAGACCGCCGTGCCGGCCGAATGTTCGGCGGTCATAAAGGCCAACGCTTATGGCTGTGGCCTGGCGGCAGTTGCAAAAGCGCTCGCCAAGGCCGGGTGTAAAACCTTCTTCGTCGCTAACCTCGACGAAGCACGGGCCGCGCGGGCGGCGGTGGCCTCCTCCAGCATCTACGTGCTCAACGGCTTCATCCAGAATACCGGCGAAGCCTATGCCAAGATCGACGCCAAGCCCGTGATCGGTGATCTCAATGAGCTTGCCGAGTGGGACGTGTTTTGCCGCCGTTCAGGCTGGTCCGGTGGCGTGGCCGTTCACATCGACACCGGCATGCACAGGCTAGGGCTTACGGTTTCGGAGGCGCAAGGACTGATCCCCAGGATCAACGCCGGCGACCACGGCATCTCGCTCGTCATGAGTCACCTTGCCTGCGCCGAGAACCTCCATCATCCCATGAATGCCAAACAGCTTGCGACCTTCCGCGAGATCGCAAGCCTTTTCACCGGCGTGCCCGCCTCGCTTGCGAATTCCTCCGGAATCTTCCTGGGTGGCCAATTCCTGTTCGACATGGTGCGTCCAGGCGCTGCGCTCTACGGCGTCAATCCAACCCCGGAGGCCGACAATCCGATGCTGCCGGTGGTCGATCTGAAAGCGCGGGTGCTTCAGATCCGCGAGGTGGAGCGTGGCGGGACTGTCGGCTATGGCGGGACCTGGACCGCACGGCGCCAGACAAGGCTCGCGATCATCTCCGCCGGCTACGCCGATGGTTATTTCCGCGCCGGCGGCAGCAATGATGGCACCCGTGGCGCCGATGCGATCGTCGCTGGCAAGCGCTGCCCGGTAGCGGGGCGCATCTCAATGGACCTGATGGCGATCGACGTCACTGATCTTGAGAAGAATGCGGTGCGGCGCGGCCACATGGTGACGCTGTTGGGCGAAGGCATCACCGTCGATGAACTGGCGCATCATTTCGGCACCATCGGATATGAGGTGCTTACCAGCCTGGGCACGCGCTACACACGCCTCTACAAGGGCGAGGTGATCGAGGAATGATCCCGCTCGGAAGTTTACACCTCAGTGCTTCATCTGCGCATCCAGCACCTTCTTGCAGGAATCGCTGAGCGCATCCCGCTGCTTGTTGAGGCACGCAATGATGCGGCCGCCGCCAGGCGTGACCCCCGAACAGTATTTGTCATAGTCTGCCTTGCACGCGGTGCGCTGGCCGGCCGTCAGGTTCTGCGCAAAGGCGGCTGTTGAGAATCCGGCGACAAAGGCGGCAGCAACAAACACTTTGGTCATGAACGCTCCTCCAACAATCGATCGACCATAGCAGAGCGGCAGATGAAAGTCGCGACCTTCAACATCAACAATATCAACCGGCGCCTGCCGAACCTGTTGCGGTGGCTGCAACAGGCCAAGCCCGACATCGTCGCCCTGCAGGAACTGAAGTCGACCGACGATGACTTTCCCCGCTCCGCAATCGACGGTGCAGGTTACGGCGCGGTGTGGCACGGGCAGAAATCCTGGAACGGTGTCGCCATCCTGGCGCGCAAAGCCGATCCGGTGTTGATCCGCACCGAGTTGCCGGGAAATGCGAGCGACCGCCAGGCACGCTATATCGAGGCCGCGATCAGGGGAATCATCGTTACAAGTCTTTATTTGCCGAACGGCAATCCGCAACCCGGACCCAAATTCGATTACAAGCTCGATTGGTTCAGGCGCCTCAAAACGCATGGCGCGAAGTTCATTCAGCAGGATGTGCCGGTAGTGCTCTCAGGCGACTATAACGTCGCCCCGACGGCGCTCGATATCTATCCCACGAAGTCATGGGACAAGGATGCGCTGATCCAACCCAAAAGCCGTGCTGCGTTTCGCGCGCTGATGGCGCAAGGTTGGACGGACGCGATCCGAACACTCCATCCGGAAAATCCGATGTTCACGTTCTGGGATTACAAGCGCAACCGCTGGCCGAGAGACGCGGGCTTGCGGCTCGATCACCTGCTTGTCAGTCCCGCGCTAGCGCCTCGGCTGGAGGCGACGGGCGTCGATCGCCTCGTGCGCGGCGAAGAGGGTGCAAGCGATCACGCACCGGCATGGATCGTACTGAAATAACGAAAAAGAATTCTCAAAATTTCCAGGTTGCGCGAACGTTCCAGGCGTGGAACTCGACGTTGCGGTAAACGATTGGGACAGCTTAGTATTTGCTTAATCAAGCCTGCTTAGAGTAGGCCCTATTTTCACTTTGCATTCAGGCTCGATCGGGCCAAATAGTTTTCTAAAGTCAACTTCGAAATGCTTGTTCATTTTGTCACCGATGAGCCGACGAAAATACCTGCCATCCGCGCGATGCTGGAGCCCCAACACCGGGTCGTGCCACAGATACTTGGGAGAGAAACGCCACGCGGCTTAAGCGGGGTGCTGATGGTCGATGCCGATTTGCGTGCGGCTGATCGCGTCGAACAAATCAGGCGTGTCCTGGACGAACTGCAAAGCATCACGGAAAAACTGTTCGTTGTTCAGAGTCACGTCCAGCACGTGGTGTCGCAGGCCTACGCACTTGGTGCGACAGCCGTGGTGAGCAGTTCGCGCGAGATTGTCCCCAAGCTGGCGCAGATGGAGCTCGCGGCCCGACCCGCAAAAGCTCACTGCTCCGACGTGCCGCCTGCTATCGCCGACAGCGCATCGGTGTTCGCCTCGATGTTCTCGGCGGTGCGGGGCGGCAAATCGCTCAATCTGTCGGACGCTGAAACCGCGACGTCGCATGTGATCAACGGCATCGCGGCAAACGGCCTCGGCTGGTGGCTGGACGATGTCCGAAAATATCATGAAGGAACGTTTCAGCATTGCCTTCTGGTGACGGGAGTGGCTGTCGGATTCGCGCTTCAAATCGGCTTTCCACCGCCGGACGTAGAGCGCCTCGGCATCGCGGCAACCCTGCACGATATCGGCAAGGCCCGCATTCCTCTTTCGATACTCGACAAGTCCGGAAAACTGGACGCCTGCGAAGACGAGATCATGAGGCGTCATCCGGTCATCGGATATGACCTCCTGAAGAACCTGCCGGGCGTCAGCCCGCAGATTCTGGATGGGGTCCGGCATCATCATGAATATCTCGATGGTTCCGGCTATCCCGACGCGCTGAAGGCGTCCGAGATATCTGATCTGGTGAGATTGTTGACGATCTCGGATATCTTCGCGGCATTGATTGAGTCGCGGCCGTATCGGCCTGCCATGTCCCGTCAGGACGCTTACGTGATTTTGCGCCAGATGGACGGCAAGCTCGAGCGGCCGCTTGTAAAAGCATTCCAGAAGGTCGCGCTCGTGGCATGACGCATGGGCGCAGGCGTCGGCCGCCATAGTCGAGGCGTAACGGATCGCGTTATTTTTTCAGGGTGGGATTCTCATGGCTGAGACCGCATCGGCGACCCTGATCGCCGAGCTCGACGACGTGATAAAAGTTGGCTCGGCTTCGCGGCAAACGCGAATCCTCAAGCAGGTCACCGACCTGTTTCAGGCCGACGTCGACCGGTTGGACGAAAGACAGACCAACGTCTTCGACGATGTGCTCTTGCGGCTGATGGAGCGCGTCGACACGCAGGAATTGGCGCATCTGAGCACAATCCTCTCGGAAATCGAGCTTGCCCCGCAGCAGACGGTGTGCCGGCTGGCGTTTCACGAGGACGCCGCCGTTGCTTCTCCGGTCCTGGCGAAATCCAATCGCCTGTCGGAAAAGGTCCTTGTCGAAATCGCTGCCAGCGTCGGGCAAGCGCACCTGCTGGCAATCTCGGGCAGGAAAACCCTCAGCGAGGCGCTGACCGACGTGCTCATCCGGCGCGGCGATGCCGGCGTCCTGAACACATTGGCGCAGAACGCGGGAGCCCGGTTTTCGGAAAACGGTTATGCCGCGCTGGTTGGAAATGCCGAACGCGACGAAAGCCTGATCGAGCGGCTCGGACTGCGGCTGGACATTCCGGCAAAGGTGTTGCGCAAGGTTCTCGCCATGGCGACCGACGCCGTATGGCTGCGGCTGTCGACGGCGACCCGACAGGTGACGAACGAGAAGAATCAATTGCCCGCCGCAGGCGCCGATGCCGCACCGTCGAGCCCGATCGACTATACCGAGGTGATGAACGAGGTGGTGGCGCTCAACCGCGCGGGCAAACTGAAGGACCCCACGGTGAACCGCTTTGCCGTGAGAGGCGAATACGACAGGGTTGTGGCCGCGCTCGCGTTCATGACCGAAGTAAAAGCGGAGCAAATCGAGCCACTGATGAAAAACGGTCGGCTGTACGGGCTGATCGTCGCGTGCAAGGCCGCAAGGCTGGACTGGTCAACGGCGACCCAAATCATCCGTAACCGCCCCGGCTGTCCTCCGACAAGTCAACGCGAGCTAGAACAGGGCCGTGAAGTCTTCGACGCCCTCCTGCTTTCTGTGGCGCAATGGACCGTGCGGTTTGGCGGCGATCGGGCAAACGCATCGGGCACCGCCGAGCGACCCAAATCGGCTTTAAACAAAACGGGATGAGGCGGCCGCCGCTCCCACTCAGATCCGGTCCGGAAAGCGGATGATGAAATTGTCGCGATTGGGCATTTGCACCTTCGGCAACGTCTGCGCATTCATCACGTCATTGGCGCCGATCAACTTGTTTTCGGAGAGAATATAGGCGGTCAGCGCATAGACTTCGTCGTCGGTAAGTGAATGCGGCGCCTGGAAGGGCATCGCGCGCCGAATGAAGTCGAAGATCGTCGTCGAATTGCCGATGAAATTCTTAATGGTTTTCTGGGACGCCGAAATGCTGTCGATCTTCATATCGCTGATCACAGCCGCGGCAATCCCGCCCTTGCCGTTATCGCCATGACAGGCCGAGCACTTTTCGGCAAATATGGGAGCGCCCTGCGCGGGCGTGCCGCTGCCTTTCGGCAACCCCGTGCCGTCCGGCATGATGCTGATGTCCCAATTGGCAATGGCGGACTCGTCGATCGGCTCGCCCAGATGCGGCGTCTCGGCCGCCGCGGTGTTGAGCGCCGCCAGCAATAGCGCGAGCGTGAAGGTAGCGCCCCTAGGCGTAAACATGCTTGACCTCCCCGCTGCTCGCCACGCCCCAACTGGTAAGCGAGTTGTAATGCTGATTGGGGAACGCCAAAACCGGCGGCGACTTCGTCAATTCGCCGCGCACGGCGATGAATTCGGCTCGGGTCGGTTGCACGTTGCCGGCTTCGTCCCACGCACGGCTCTGCAGCGTGGCGGGACCACCGTCCCAGCGCCAGGGCATGCGAAATCGCGTGAAGGCCTTGCTTAGCACCGGCTCCTGGAGCGCAGCCGACGCCCAACTCCGGCCGCCGTCGGCCGAAACCATCACTTTCTCGATTCGGCCCGTGCCGGAATAGGCGATGCCCGAAATTTCGTAGAGGCCCGGCCCCTTCAAGGCCATCCCATGTGACGGCTTGGTGATGAAGGATTTGACCTCCTGCAAAAAATAAAATCGATACGCCTTGCCGCCCGGAAGAATTTGCGAATAGGTCCTTGCCTCGTAGTAGCTCATGGCCGGCTCCTCCACGAGCTTGATGCGGCGCAGGAACTTGACGTTCATGTTGCCCTCGTGGCCGGGCAGCAATAGCCGCATCGGATAGCCGTTGCCCGGCATCAGCCGCTCGCCGTTCTG
>Ga0163163_10005056_pt1 | contig 11369 bp, 7 predicted proteins | sample S65metaG_FD_119766 | JGI IMG/M metagenome (GOLD analysis project Ga0163163, IMG submission 119766) | Switchgrass rhizosphere microbial communities from Kellogg Biological Station, Michigan, USA - S6-5 metaG | ecosystem: Host-associated > Plants > Roots > Rhizosphere > Soil | place: USA: Michigan... | reverse complement strand
GGCGGTCAACTCCGCCTTTAGCGCCTCGTTTAGAGACTCAAGAACTTGTTCGGTGTGGTCGATTTGCGGTGACATATATTCTTGACATTGACATATTAATCTGTCTTAGGTCAAGAGTATTTGATCATTATTGATGATATCGCTGTCGCTTTCTTCACAGGTTTGTTGGATACGGTCATTAGTTCGATCTTGTTCATCAATAACACTTTGGCAACTATTGTACGTAGTAACCACATAAGACGAGATAGGAAAAAAATAATAAATCCGCTTCCAATTAATTGCATCTTATCCAAAAGGCCGGTTGAGTTTTCCGAAAGATATGCCGGGAACGGATAAGTGTGTCCGCACCGCGCAAGGGTTTCGGAATTGTCTATGCACGTCCGCGCCGGCTTTGCCCGCCGTCATCCGGGCAAGGTGTCCAGGTTGGCCCGAAGTGTAAGTCAGTTGCATTCCGACGGTGGCTGCCGCCTGCTGGCCCTCTGCGCGGAATTGCACTGGTTTCCCGCATTTACTCCAACAATTTTGTACATTTAAGGATACTTTAAGAGCTGTTTAGCCATTTATCATAATTTTCTAGTTGACAATGAGTTGCAAATCGGTTCTAATCAGTTTTTGAGGAATCCGGTTGCAGTGGCCGCAGCCGCCCGCAACGATCAAAATCCGCGTTTTGGAGCGCTGTTTGGCGACCGGGAGTAGAACTCAGCCGGCGAGTGGAAGAGGACGCTCGCCGTGGGAAGGAAACTGAGTGAACTGAAGCGAGACCGCCCGGCTGACTTGGGGAAGCGCACCGGGCGATCTTTGGAAATCGACTACCCGAAGGCTGCCGACTCTTTTCCATTTTAGGCGCGCCGGCCAAGGGTTTCAACAACGAGGTAGGAAGAAACAAACATGGCTGGAAAACGACGCTTAACATGTTCGAGGTTAGCAGTAACGGTGCTCGCGGGAATGATGTCGCTATCGTTCGGCCAGGCGATCGCCCAGAGCCGAGGCACGGTGCGCGGCAGAGTCCTCGATCCCACGCGCGCGCCCATACCCGACGCGCGGATCACGGCCGTCCGGGAAGGTGGCACGGCGGAGCTTTCCGCCGTTTCCGATAACAACGGCGAGTTTTCCGTGGCGCTCGACGCGGGCAGCTACACAGTCAAGGCATCGGCAAAGGGCTTTTTGGAATCGTCGCAAACGGTGGCTCTCGCGGAGAACAGCTCCGAATCGCGCGAGTTCGTATTGCAGCTTGCCGGAGTTCGGGACACGGTCACGGTAACCGAATCGGCCGGATACCAGACGGCGGCGGTGAGCACCGCAACCAAGACGCTGACGCCCCTGCGCGATATCCCGCAATCCATCACGGTCGTGCCTCAAGAGTTGATGAAAGATCAGATGATGATGAGCATCGGCGACGTGGTGCGCTACGTCCCGGGCATCACGGCAATACAAGGGGAAAACAATCGCGATCAGCTCGTCATCCGCGGCAATAGCACTTCCGCCGATTTCTTTCTGGACGGCGTGCGCGACGACGTACAGTATTATCGCGATCTATACAATCTGGATCGCGTAGAGGCGCTGAAAGGGCCCAATGCAATGATGTTCGGCCGCGGCGGCGGCGGCGGCGTGGTCAACCGCGTCAGCAAGGAGGCAGGCTTCACCCCGATCCACGAACTCACATTGCTCGGTGGTTCGTACGGCAATAAGAGATTCGCGGCGGACTTCGACCAGCCTCTGAACGGCAAGGTCGCTCTTCGCCTCAACACAATGTACGAGAACTCCGACAGTTTTCGAAAGTACGTGAATCTGGAACGTCACGGCATCAACCCGACACTAACTTACGCTCCCGGAAAAAACACGAAGATCACCCTGGACTACGAGAATTTCAGCGATGACCGCGTGGCCGATCGCGGCATCACCTCATTCCAGGGCAGGCCGGCGGATGTCGACAGGTCCACTTACTACGGCGATCCGAACCAAAGTCACGTGCGAGCCCGCGTAAGTCTCGGTTCGGCCACGGTCGAGCACCAGGCCGGCCGCGTGACAATCCGCAATCGGACGACGGTTGGTAATTATGACCGCATGTATCAGAACTTTGTTCCCGGTGCCGTAACCGCGGACCGGAGCCAGGTATCTCTTTCGGCCTATAACAATGCTACAAAGCGCTTGAATGCTTTCAATCAGACCGACGTGACTTATTCTGTGCAGACAGGACTCATCCGGCACAAACTTCTGGCCGGCGCCGAAATCGGTCGCCAACTAACCGACAATCTTCGGAATACAGGTTATTTCAATAACTCCGTAACATCCATTCTGGTGCCTTATTCGGACACAGTGATCGGCACGCCCGTAACTTTCCGGCAGGCCGCAACCGACGCAGACAATCACGTCAAGACCAATCTGGCCGCGACCTATGTACAGGACCAGGTGGATCTCTCGCGGCACTTTCAAGTTGTCGCCGGCCTGCGATTCGATCACTTCGATCTGCAGTATCACAACAACCGCACCGGAGAGAATCTCCGCCGCATCGACAATCTGGTTTCGCCGCGCGCGGGCATCGTTTACAAGCCCATGACGACCCTCTCGATTTACAGCAACTACAGCGTGTCCTATCTGCCGAGTTCCGGGGACCAGTTCTCATCGCTGACCACAGTCACCCAGCAGGTGAAACCGGAGAAATTCAACAGCTATGAAGTAGGAGCCAAGTGGGATGTCTCCCAGTCCTTCTCGGTCACAACGGCGGTCTACCGCTTGAACCGCACCAACACGCGATCTACCGATCCCAACGACCCCACCAGGATCGTGCAGACCGGCAGCCAGCGCACTAATGGCTACGAGCTTGGATTGAATGGGAGCCTCACGCGGCGATGGAAGGTCGCCGGAGGGTATGCCTATCAGGATGCGTTCGTCACCAGCGCCACCACCGCCGCGAGGGCGGGGGCACAGGTGGCGCAGGTGCCGCACCACACCTTCTCGATCTGGAACAACTACCAGATCCTGCCGAAGTTGGGGGCCGGTCTGGGCATTCTGAACCGATCGAACATGTTCGCGGCGATCGACAACACGGTGCACTTACCGGGCTATACGCGCGCGGATGCGGCCGTGTACTATACGCTCACCGAGCGCATGCGTCTGCAGGCGAACGTGGAGAATCTGTTTGACACGAAGTACTACATCAATGCGGACAGCAACACGAACATATCGCCGGGCTTCGCGCGAGCGGTGCGCGCGGGTCTCATCGTGAGGTTCTAGGAAGGCGCAGTGGACGAGGCCGGCGAGTCTTCTCCGCCTGACGTGACGCTAGCTAGCGGATAAATTCCAGCTCGACGCGTTTGGAGATCAAGCCGGCGTCGTATCCCATGTCGAGCAGTTTCTGCGCGGCCACGGGAACGATCTCGCCGGCATCCACCGTGTAGTGATTCACGTACATGCCCACGAACTTCTCCGCGAGGCGGGGTTCCATGTCGCGCGCGAACTGCATGGCATATTGCAGGGCTTCATCGTGATTGTCCAGAGCGTACTGAATGCTGTCGCGCATCATGCGGCAGCATTCACTTTTGACGCCGGCATCCAGGGAGCGCAGCAGCACATTGCCGCCAAGTGGCAGGGGAAGGTCGTAGGAAGTCTTGAACCAGCGTCCCAGATCGACAATGCGGTGAAAACCCTCGCGGTCGAACGTCAATTGCGCTTCGTGGATGATCAGCCCGGCGTCCACCGTGCGTTCTTTGATGGCGTCGGTAATTTTGTCAAAGGGCGTGACCACGGCTTCAAAATCCGGCTGATAGAGTTTACAAGCCAGGTAGGCGGTGGTCATGGTGCCGGGGACGGCAATGCGCTTGCCCTTGAGTTCCTCGGGTTCCATGGGCCGGTTGGAGATGATCATAGGGCCATAGCCATCGCCAATCGAAGACCCGCTAGCCATCAGCACGTACTTGTCGGCCACATAGGGATAGGCGTGATAGGAAATCGCGCTCAGGTCGTAGAGGCCTTCCATCGCCTTGCGGTTCAAGGTCTCGATGTCGGATAACACGTGACGGAAGGTGACTCGGGTCGAGCGCACCTTTTTCGTCGCCAAGGCATAAAACATGAAGGCGTCGTCTGAATCGGGACTATGAGCGCTGACAATTTCCTGCGGAGCAACCGGTGTCATAAGAGGAACTCTCAGTTTACACTACGCGTGGCGGTAACGCTCCGTGACGGTAGTGGTCTCTGAATGGATTGCCGATTACAAATACAGGAGGGGAAGAAGGCGGGAAAATCTGAAAACAATTTAAGGGCGGTCACCCGATCAGGTCGTGAACTTGGAAGCTGCTGTTGGCGATCATCCGGTTAGCGCATACGACGCTTGGCCCTAAGTAAATTGGGGCTTTCGGTGAATCCGACCGTTCAGTGCTTCCTGACTGCCTGCTCACTTCCTGCGAGTGAGGCCGCCCTCATGCTGGTCCGGTTCTATATGTCACCTCCCGCCGACCCGGGGTGGGACGGCTAAGAAAAGACGCGTTCTTTTCGGAACCATTACAGCTTGATTCCACCTTCACTATGCTCCTGGCTGTTTGGATTGTCAAGGTCCGTTGAAGTACCATTCGGATAGCAATTCCGCCTTAGGTACGGGTAACGATGTTGCGTAATTTTTTCAGCAAAAAGCCGTTGCCGCTCACCGGCGCTCCCGCCGTGCGCAGACTGAAGTCATATTCGGCGCAGAGCGGTTACGTCTATCAATATTTCTACGAAGGCCAGCGGCCCTTCCGTAGCGGCGGCGAGAGCGGCATCGAGTTCGTTTTCTCGGTAAGCGCCGACCGCAAAGCATTTCATCCTGTGAGCGTGCTCGTAAGCGAAAGCGCGTTGCTCGGCTGGGAGCAGGCGCACGATCACACTCTGTCCTCCACCGAGCGCTACGCGATTTCCAAAATGGCGTTGTTCCAGGCCTTCGACGAGCGCGCGACGCCGGACCTGATGAAGCAGGAGGTCCGCGTGCGCGCCGCCGATGTATCGGCGATCAACGAGACCTTGGGATTATAGCTCCACGGCGCGAGAAAATACGCGGTACGGCGCGATATGACGGGAGGGCCACAGACGAGGAAACGGGGCCGGCAATCGCAATCAGGCATACGGAGGCATAGCTGTCGGGGCCTGCAATATCGAGACTCGGGTTGCCGGGTGTGACGCCGTCAGGCACGGTCAGGTTGATCTGGTATAAGCCAGCCAGTTGCGGCGCCAGGCCGGAATAGCTCACTTTGGCCTCCGTTCCTCCGATAAAGGCAGTACTCGGATTGGTTGCGTTCGCCAGTGGATTGACGGGCCCGGCGTCTCCGTCCGCAATCGCGGGGTTCACCGCGCCCAACCCTGTGAGATACACGGATACAGTTTCGCCTATCTTCGCCGGACTCTTATCGTTGACCAGCGTACCATCCAGGTGGACCACGTCGCCGTACCCCAGGCCGTTCTGCAGTTGAGTGAGGACACCCGGCGCCGTCTTGGCGATCCATCGGGTCACGGCATTTGAAGGTACATTGTCGTTGAACACCTGCAGCTTCGCGATGCTGCCCGTCACACTGTACGGCACGAGCACCGCCAACTGCGTCGGACTCACGTAGTAGATGGGGACAGGGAGACTATTGATCATCACCTGCACTTTGCCAAGCGTAGTGGGAAACGGAATCGTGGATGCCACTTGCAGCTCCGCGGCCAGGTTGGCACCGAATAGCGTCAGCAGTTCCCCGGGCGCCACCCCGGCGGTAAAAGGTGCGAAACTGCCCGCGTTTACGACACCTTGAGGATCCAGAAAGACACCAGTCGTGCTCAGACTGCTGCTCATCGTGGGCGCCTGAAGAGCCACGCTGATTCCAAGGAACGGACCAATTCCGCTGCCGATTCGGATGCCGCTGCCCACTACGTAATTAGTATTCGGACTGGTGTACGCGCCGCTGGACGGAATCGAATACGTGTCGCTGTAAGTATAGTCGGTGGCCTCAGGATTAAAGAAATTTAGCAGTCGTTGATGCCCCACGATAGTGCCGGATTTCGCGCGGAACGAACCATAGAATGAATCCAGGCTGGCATACCCCGCGTTCAAGGTGGACTCATCCTGGTCCAGTCCCGCCTCATAGTACGTGTCGTTCAAATTGGGTGTTCCGGTTCCAGTGCGCACGCCTACGATCAGGTCAAATGAATTCGGCGACCCGCCGAACACGAAGTTGCCATCGGGGGAAAAATACAAATAGTATTGGCCGGTAAACAGCGCGGTGTTCGAGTTGGGGAAGGTGACTACGGCGGCGCCGTTGCTGAAGGTGTATTTGATGTTGGAAAATGAAGCTGTTCCCTTGGCGGACGGCCCTTGGTATCCGGAAAAAGTCACTGTGCCGACGTTGCCCCCGCCATCAGGGTTCATTTGCAGCATCCCCCCAATCGTGGACGCGGGATTGCCGGTGGAGAGATCCATGTACGCTAGCGAGTACGATCCCTTGAACGTGGAGGCCGCCGGCACCGGTGTAGCCAGTGGTGCAGCGATGAACACGTCGTTGTAGCCGTTCTGGTTTTCCGTGCTGCTGCCGACGAAAATACCCTGCGCATTCACCATGCCGTAGATCAGATCGCCCGAGATGGAACCGGAGCCGGGAAACAATGGGCTGGAAAGAAACCCTTCTCCGGAAGCTGCGATCGAGTAAGTGCCGTTATTGACGTTGCCGCGCGTAAATTGGCCCGACTGCCCATCCAGCAGCGTGACGGCCATGGTGTATGTGCCGGTTCCGCTGAAGGTCGCCGTTCCATAGAAAGCTAGCGCGTTGTACAGAGTGCCATCACCGGCGCTCGAAAGTTCGTAGACCACCTGGCGGAAGTAGTAGGTTCCCTTCAGCATCCCATTCCCGCTGGTATCCCAAGCAGGCGTCTGGGCGGTCAACACCGCCGCAATCGAACTCAGCAACAGCACGCGCGCAAATTTCATGAACACTCCGATCTGGGACGTTTTCGAGCCACTACGACGATTGACGTCCGGCCGTAACGCCAGAGTTACGTTGAAAATACTGTAGCTCTATTAGGGGAACACGGTTTGTCGGAGAAAGCTGCGCACTGGGGAGAACTTAAGGCCAGAAATGAAAATGCCGGGATGCCCGAAGGCACCCCGGCCGGAGGTTCTATAGGCTAAGGAGACGCGATTAACGAACAAGACGACTGCGGCCGAACATACCTAACCCGACCAGACCGGCGCCCATTAACACCATCGTCGCAGGTTCCGGAACGCCGGGCGGAGGAAGCGCGGGCGAGTTAAGGGTGATGGCCTCGGAGATCGAGGTGCCACTCTGGTTGATGCTGAACCGAAGGCTTGAGTTTGTGGGGTCAAAGCCGGCCCAGCCGGCGTTTGTGCCAGGGGAAAATGTACCGATGATGAACACATCCAGGAAATTTGCGGTGCGCTGAACGATCTGGTTGGACGGATTGTTCGTCGCGGCAAAGGACCCCCACACCGGACTCGAGAACGAGAACGCGGCAAGGTTATTCAGGTCCAGTGTGGCAGCGCCAAAATTCGTGGGTACCGGAATAAAAGCATAGGAACCCGAACCCACACTCAGATTACTCAAGGAGGTGGACGAGATGAGAGTGCTCAGGCTGAGATCGGTGGAGTTCTGTGTTAAGCCGCCACCATTGAGAGGCAAAGAGCCGGCAATCGGAATGGCTTGGATTACGCCTGTGGCCAACAGCAGCAAAGCAGCCGCGGCAATATGTCTGACTACATTTCGAAAATTCATCTTTCCTCCGTGAAAGCGTCCAAAAGGCGACAATGTTTCGCAACTCCAATGAACCACTTGCATTTGTTTCGTAACGACATTTTGCAAGCCGTTAAGGGATGGTATCGTGGGACGTGAATCATAGTCAACGCCTATCATTCACATAGACTTGCAATGCGTGGGTTTCCGCACCGGCAGTTTGTCGGCTATCGTACAAATGCCAGGATGCTGCCAATTATTCGAACACAGGCGTTAGATTCCGTCCCCACCGGTAAGGGGACCTTCCGACCTTCCCAGACGCGCCGCCGCTTCCAACCCTTGCTGCACGTTTTCTACGCGCACCAGTTGCTCGGCCGGCACTTGCTGCAAGACCTCCCAATCCGAGGGGCTCCCGACCGCGACAATGGCAACCAGCCCTGCCTCCAGCGCGGTGCGCACTGCCTGGCGAAGGTTCTCCGGCTCATGAATCACGTGGACTGCGTACCCGTGGTCGAACAGACGCCGCTCGAGAAGCCAGGCAAGGTCCACATGCTCGGGCGTCAGACAGATGGCCAGGGGACCATGGCCGCGCACGGCCCGGCGCTCGACATCCGTGACCCGTCCAGCCACTCCCTGCGTCGCTTCCTCCTGCAGGATCATGCCCGCGCCCATGGTCTCGTTGGTGATAGGGTCGATCAGGATGAAACTGCCGGTGAAGCGGTTTTTGCGATACGGGTCGAAGAGTAAGGGACGTTGCGCTTCCACGCTGACCACCCCGATGCCGTTGAGTTCCAGCGCATGCGTGGGCTGGTGCTCCAGCGTATTGACGTCGATGCGGTAGCGGATTTCGCGCACGCGGGCCTGCGTAACCTGTGTGGTCTGTTTGATCAGGTAAGACCGATTGGGCTCCAAAGGCTTCTGGTTCATCCACACCACAGTGGCGTCGAAGCGACGGGCGGCGTGCGGCAGGTTACCGGATAATGCCAGCATGTCGCCGCGGCTGACATCGATCTCATCGTCCAGGCATAGTGTGACCGACATGGGGGCGAACGCCTCTTCCAGGTCGCCTTCCCAGGTGACGATGGATTTCACCCGGCTGGTGCGGCCGGAGGGCAGGACGGTAATGGCGTCGCCGCGGCGCACCACACCTGACGCGAGCGTCCCGGCGAAGCCGCGAAAGTCCAGATTGGGGCGGACCACGTACTGCACGGGGAAACGAAGATCGCTGAGATTGATGTCGCGGGCGATGGGCACGGTCTCCAGATGCTCCAACAGCGCAGGACCCTCGTACCAAGGCGTGCGCTTGCTCCGGTTGACCACGTTGTCGCCTTCCAGCGCGCTGATCGGGATGTAGACGATGTCGCCGGCACCGGACAGTCCTTCATGCAACTGCGCGGCGAACCCGCGGAATTCGTCACGAATCGCGTTGAACACATCTTCGCGGAACTCCATCAGGTCCATCTTGTTGACCGCGACAACCAGGTGGGGAATCCCCAGCAGCGCGGCTAGAAAGGCGTGACGCCGCGACTGCTGCAGCACGCCGTAGCGCGCATCGATCAGGATGATGGCGAGGTTGGCGGTGGACGCGCCGGTTGCCATGTTGCGCGTGTATTGTTCGTGCCCCGGCGTGTCGGCGATGATGAACTTGCGCCGCGGCGTCGAAAAATACCGGTACGCCACGTCGATCGTAATGCCCTGCTCGCGCTCCGCACGCAGGCCGTCGGTAAGCAGCGAGAGATCCAGGCCATTGGTGGAAAGATTACGCGTCGCCTTGCGCACGCTGGCCAGCTGGTCTTCGTACACGCCCTTGGAATCGTAGAGCAGGCGGCCGATCAATGTGCTCTTGCCATCGTCCACACTCCCCGCCGTAGTGAAGCGCAGGAGTTCGGTCTGCGCGGTCGATTCCAGCCAATCCGTGGCTTCGGAACTCAAGTGCTCGAGCGGCATTTAGAAATAGCCCTCGCGCTTCTTGATTTCCATGGAGCCTTCCTGGTCGTGGTCGATCACCCGGTTCTCCCGTTCGCTGCGCCGGAACTGGATCATCTCCTCGATGATTTTGGGCAACGTGTCGGCCTCGGAGCGGATGGCGCCGGTGCAATAAGTGCAGCCCAGCGAGCGCATGCGGCACATCACCATCTGCGGCGCTTCCCCGGGCAGCAGTGGCATATTGTGCTCGATCGGAATCACGGCGCCGCCGCGCACCACCATCGGGCGCATTTTGGCGAAGTAGAGCGGCACGATGGGGATGTTTTCCTGGTGGATATAGTGCCACACGTCCAGTTCGGTCCAGTTGGACAGCGGAAATACGCGGATGCTCTCGCCTTTATCCAGGCGGCTGTTGTACAGGCTCCACAATTCGGGGCGCTGATTCTTGGGGTCCCACTGTCCGAAGGCGTCGCGGAAACTGTAGACGCGCTCCTTGGCGCGCGACTTCTCTTCGTCGCGCCGCGCCCCGCCGAATGCCGCGTCGAAGTTGCCGGCGCTAAGCGCGTCAAGCAGCGCGCGCGTTTTGAGCAGACCGCAGCACTTCTGAGTACCCAGGCGGAAGGGACTCGCGCCTTCGTCGATCGCTTGCCGGTTGGTGTGGACAATCAGCCTGACGCCGATCTCCGCGCAGAAGCGGTCGCGGAATTCGATCATCTCCTGAAATTTGTAAGTGGTGTCGACGTGCAGCAGGGGAAACGGGATGGGGCCGGGGTGGAATGCCTTCTGCGCCAGACGCACCATTACAGAAGAATCCTTGCCGATGGAATACAGCATGACCGGCCGCTCGAATTCGGCAGCCACTTCACGCAAAATGTGAATACTTTCGGCTTCCAGGGCGCGCAAATGGCTCAGGGTCCGTTCAGGCATGGGAGTAAATTTTTACCGACTTTCGTCTGTGATACGGTTGAACTTTAGGATACCAAAACAATCATGCTTAAATCTATCGGGTTAATGGTGATTGCCGTGCTGCCGGTTCTGGCACAGGATAGCGCCATCTCCGCCGAACGCATTCGGGAGCACACACGCTTCTTGGCGAGCGACCTGCTGGAAGGCCGCGGTCCCGGAACGCGCGGCGGCGACCTTGCGACCGAGTACATCGCCAATCAGCTGGCTCTGGCCGGAGCGAAACCGGCCGGCGACGATGGCACCTTCTATCAAAAGGTACCGCTCGTCGGCATCGAGACGCAACCGGACGCCACATTGAGCGCCGCGGCATCAGGCAAAGGGCTGGACCTCCGCTGGGGCGACGATTTCGTGGGCAACAGCCAGACGCAACGCCCGGACACGCGCTTTGAAGGCGAAGCGGTGTTCGTGGGCCACGGGATCACCGCGCCCGAGTTCAAATGGGACGATTTCAAAGGGGTCGATGTGACCGGCAAGGTGCTGGTGATGTTCACCAACGAACCCCCGTCCACCGATGCCAAATTCTTCGACGGGCGCGCGCTTACTTTTTACGGCCGCTGGGTTTACAAATACGAAGAAGCGCTGCGCCGCGGCGCCAAGGCCTGCATCATTATCCACACCACGCCGACGGCCAGCTACGGTTGGGAGGTAGTGCGCAATTCCTGGGGCCGGGAAGCTCCATTCGTGAAACTGGCGCCTGGAGCGAAGGCTCTCTCGTTCCAGGGCTGGATCACGCGCGAAGCGGGCGAAAAGTTTCTGGCGCTGGCGGGCAAGAATCTCGACGATCTGCTGAAG
>Ga0163163_10005055_pt1 | contig 11369 bp, 7 predicted proteins | sample S65metaG_FD_119766 | JGI IMG/M metagenome (GOLD analysis project Ga0163163, IMG submission 119766) | Switchgrass rhizosphere microbial communities from Kellogg Biological Station, Michigan, USA - S6-5 metaG | ecosystem: Host-associated > Plants > Roots > Rhizosphere > Soil | place: USA: Michigan... | reverse complement strand
GCAGGGCGGCGTCTCGCCGATCATCCCCACGCCGGAAGGCTTCCGCATCCTTAAAGTGATCACGCGAGAACCAGCCGGCCAGCGCGAATTGAACGACCCGCGCGTGCAGCAGAATATCCGCGACATGCTGCTCAACAGCAAAGACCAGCTGCTGCGCGCCGCTTACTACGAAACTGCTCGCAATAGCTCCAAGATCGAGAACTACCTGGCGCGCAGCGTGCTGGAAAACGCCGGTAAAACGAAGTAGCCGAGGGAACACAGGTTCTCGCCAAGACGCCAAGATCGCTAAGAAAAAACAGTTCTTCTTGGCGAACTCGGCGGCTCTGCGAGAAACCGTTTTTACTTGATCTTGCCGATTTCGTAGACGTAGATGGTATGCTCCATCTTGCCGATCTTCACATGAACCACATCCGCGGGCTTCCACGCGCGAATCGGGAATTCATTGGAGACCACCCGAGCGCCGATCTTGAGCTGCTTTTCCAGATTAGGGCGCAGACGGTCGTTGGAGTTGGTCAGGAACCACATGGTCACCACGTCCGCCGGACTCAGGTCTACACGTAGTGCGCTACCTTCCACAATGCTGATCCGGTCGGTCAATCCAAGACTCAGGATTCGCTCCCGGGCCTTGCGGACCAGGTCGGGCATCAATTCCACACCGACCGCGCGCACGCCAAAATGCTGCACCGCGGTGATGACTACGCGTCCGTCGCCGCTTCCAAGATCGTAAACTACGTCGCCGGACTTGACGCGACCGGCCTCCAGCATTCGATCTACCAGGAATTGCGGAGTCGGGATAGCGGGCCCCAGATTCTCAGCGGCCCCGAACTGTTGGGCGGCTGCGGGGAGCGCGGCCGAAGCGATGACCAACGCGGTAAGAAAAACTCCCATGCTCTATCTGACGGGTCCAACAGCGGTTGAGGTTGCCGTCTTTCCGAACTTTAATTTTACTATGCGGCCAATAATCTCGGTCCAGGCAAAAAAGAGGTCGCGCGGACGGCTGATGGTGAATTCGGCGCCCTTGAGCGTCTTCACCGCGGATCCGATGGCGTCGCGCCACGGATTTGCCTGCGGATTCAAATTGTAATTCATGTAGAAGACCGGGAACTTCAGATCGCCGACTTCCTTAAAGGATTCTTGGGGCAGACCGCCCTCTACGGAGACTTTGGGACCGGCGATGATCACGGCGTCAGGCTGCTCCTTGCCGTTGATCTCCTCGGTGATGAAACTGGTCAGGAATTCGGCATCGCCGTGTTTCTGCGACAGGCGTTTAAGGTCAACCGTACCGAGGTTAAGCGAGTGGAGCGCCTCGCCGAGCGCGGGGAAGTCGATCTGCGCGGCCGATTCCTGGCGGTAGATCACGCGCTGCTCCTGCATGTTGAAGGCGACGATGGAGAAGCGCGTGATACGCGGATCCCTCGCCATGTTGCGCAAGATCGAAATCAGGGCTCGTGTATCCAGGGGCTGCAGCGTGGCGGAGAGCGAATCCTGGGGCGCGAAATTCACCATTACTTTGACATTGAGCGGGTCCGCTGCCGCTTCGCGCGCCTGTATGGTGGGTTCCTGTTTGAAAGGTTCGGTATCGGACGGTTGCACGGCGCCCGCCGCGATGTCGAGCGCGATCTGTTTATCCTTCGAGGGCAGCAGTGCTTCGTTATCCCAATTGAAGGAGCAGACACGCTCGCTGCGGTCGCGCATTAACCAGTCGATGTGGTACTTGCCTTCGCCGACATCGAAGGCTCCGGACAGTACCGCATTGCCGCCGGCGTCGGCTTCGATCATTGGCACATTCCAGCGCTGTGAGAAATAGATCGCATCGTCAGGCTTCTGTTCGGGGGCGACGCGAAAAACCATGGTGAGCAGGTTATCGCTGCCCGCCAGGTCCTTGAGCGGGATGCTGACATCGTAGCCGGCGTGAAACTTGAGGTCGAAGCCAAGCGTTGGCTTGACGGGCGTCACGGTGCAGGGGAGATCTTTGCGGACCTCCCGGGCTTCCAGGATTGCTGCGTCGGAAGTGAAAAGTCTCACCGCGCCGCCGGGACCTGAAGCCGGCATAAGCACCTGGGCGGAAAGACAAGTGGTCGTGAACATCCACGACGCGAGGATTTCCGCCTTCCTCGCCCATCCGCTAGTAGAGATCCTGGGTACCATCGCCAGCCCGGGTAGCACCTGTATCGCCATTGTTTCTACGGTAACGCCGTTTACGTATTATGCCGCAAAATTATTTGGACTGTTACCACGAAAACACCATTGGATCGTAAAAAGTACCACTTCCAAGGTAAACAGTCCGGCATGGATCGCACGAAAAACCAAAACGAGATAGCTCCCTCCCCGCGCGTCATGAAGATGTGATTGTCAGCCCGATCCGTTCCGTGGGGCACCCCAGGTCCGCGAGACGCCCTAGTCCCGCTGCTCTTCCGAAAATTGCAAATTTTGTAACACCGCAAAAAAGTGGTGTATGTAAGAATTTCCGGCGTTAGACTGCGGCGGCACGGCGCTTCAGGCGATAACGCGAGACATAGGGGGCGCCATCGGGGGCGGGTTCCTTTTGCTGGTCCGACTGTATGTCGTCCAGCATGCCGACTGTGTGTATGCAGTCTGGCGGGAAGCCATAGGCCTGGACGGCACGGCTCACTTCGTCGAGACGGTTTTCGTAAGCTGGAAATTCCACCAGCGTGATCGGCACCGTCTGTTCGCGGCCGTCGGCGTAGCGGTAAACCAAAGCCGCGTCGTGATAGATCTGCGGATTAATCGGGAAGCTGACCTGGGCTAGCGCTTCGAGCAGCGATTCCAGGCAATGCGGTTCCGCATGAATCGACACGGAAACCAAGGCTCCTTCGGCCGTCGAAAGCGAAGGAGTAGCTGGCAGTGTTTTCGGCCAGACGCTCATAAATCCTCCAGCATCCGGCGATGGGGGCCTGCCTACAACAAAAAACCCTGGAGCCGAAAGGCGCCAGGGTCGAAATGTTCTTGAACAGACCGACTCGCCTTTAGCACTTTTTTTCGTGGTTGCAATTAGCAGGGCTCAACATACCCTAAATCATTCCACGTCACCCTCAGATTATCACCGGAGCTTGCATGGAGGCAAGGGTTTTAATGCAGGCCAGCCGCCGGCGGTTTATCCGCGGTTTAGAGGTGGATGATGCCACGCTGGATGGCTGCAGTCGCCGCTTGGGTTCGATCCTGCACTCCCAGTTTGCTCAGTATGTTCTTAACGTGGTTCTTTACCGTGTGCTCGGCAATGCCCAGCGTGAAGGCGATCTGCTTGTTCGCCAACCCCCGCACAATCAGCGCCAGCACCTGAACTTCGCGTCCGCTGAGGTCCGGACGCGGCAACTGCGCCGCCAGCGACGCCGCTACCGCCGCCGGCAGGTACGTTTGTCCAGCGTTCACGGCTCGGATCGCCTTTAGCAGTTCGTCGTGCAGCACGTCCTTTGTCAGGTATGCCTGTACACCTGCCGCCAGAGCGCGGCGGATGTCCTCGTCGCCTCCGTAAGTAGTGAGCGCAATCATCCTGGCCGCGGGGGATTCGGACCGGATCACGATCGCCGCCTCCACCCCGCCCATTCCCGGCATCCGCAGATCGAGCAGCGTCACATCCGGCTGGTGCACGCGGAACATCTCCACCGCCTGGTGCCCGTTGGCGGCTTCGGCGACCACCGTCATATCGTCCTGCATATTGACGATCGTGGTAACTCCCACGCGCGCCACCAGGTGATCTTCAGCAACGAGAATTCGAATTTTATCGGTCATGGCAACGGTACAGTTACTTCGACTTCCGTTCCCGACCCGGGGTTACTCTCCAATCGAAGTTCGCCGCCCAGCCGCTCAGCCCGCTCCCGCATCCCGATCAACCCGAAATGTCCGGCGCGCGAAGAAAACACGTCCTGCTGATTGAAGCCGCGGCCGTTGTCTCCGATCCGCAAGTGAAGGTTGTGCGCCTCCAGGTGCAGACTCACGCCGATGCGGCTCGCGCCTGCGTGCTTCAAGACATTGGTTACAGCCTCCTGTGCGATGCGCAAAAGATGCTGCTCCATCTCTTCCGGCAATTTCGATCCCGTGCCCGTGACTTTTACCGCGACATCCACACCCGAGCCGGCAGTCCATAACCGCGTCCCGGATTCGATCGCCGCTGCCAGATTCTGCCCGTCCAGCGCCGAAGCGCGCAAGTCCATCACGCTCCGCCGCGCCTCAGTCAGGCTGTGCCGCGCCATGCGCCGTGCCATGTCAAGGTAGGACCGGGCAGGCGTGGCATTTTCGGGCATGCACATGGCCACTGCGTCCAACTGCGAAGAAATACCGACGAAGCCCTGCGCCAGCGTGTCGTGGATTTCACGCGCCAGCCGGGCCCGCTCCTCCAATACCAGCCCAAACCGCGAACGGATCTGACGCAGGCGAAGCTGGTAAATCGCCCAGGCCCCAGCCAGCGCTGCCGCCAGGCACAAGCCACGGAACCACGACGTATCCCAAAACCGCGGGAGGATTTCGAACTCGTACGACTGTTGGCTGCCTGGGCCGCCGGGCAGTTCCGCACGAACTACAAATCTATAGTGTCCGTGGTGCAGGCTGTTGAAATTGATCACCCGCCGTCCGCTGGCCGTCACCCAGTCCGGATCCAGGCCCTCCAGCTTGTAAAAGTACTGCACCCGCTCCGGCGCACTTAAATGGATACCTGTGTAGCGTATTTGCAGGCGTTCGTTCCCCGGAGCCAGGCGAGCCGCGTGACTAAGATCCACCGGATCTCCGTTGGCGGTCATCTGAACCAGGTGCGCCGCCGGAGGAAACGCTACCGGCTTTTGCGCATCCGGATTGAGCACCGCCAAACCGCGTCCGGTGGTAAACCAAAGGCGCCCGTCGGAGGTGCGGATCCCGCCGCCCGCCGTTGGATAGGCGGGAGCGCACTGCGCACTGCGCAACCCGTCTTCCACGCCGTAGTTTTGCGGTTCCAGGCGTGCCCGCTTTCCGGCACTAAATTCCAGGAGTTCGCTCTTGGCGATCCGGCAGATGCCGCGGGTAGTGCTCAGCCACAGCGATTCGCCATCGTCGAAGACCTTGCCGATGTTGTCGCTTAACAGTCCGTCGCGCGCCCCGTAGTGGAAGAACTTGCCGTCGCGCAGCGCATTCAGACCGCCGCCAAAGGTGCCAATCCACAGCGTGCCCTGCGCATCCTGATAGAGTGAACGGATCTGATCGCTGGAAAGACCGTCGGCGGTAGTGTATTGGATGCGCTGATCCCCTTTCACCCTCCAAAGTCCTTTCCCGTAAGTGCCTGCCCAGATCGTTTTATCCTGCCCCTCGGACAATGTGACTACAAAATCGATCAATAGCGGACCGCCGGCGACCACATTCTGAAACTGTTTGCCCCGCAGTACGCTCAGCCCCGCCGGAGTCGCCAGCCAGAGAGCACCCTGCGCAACTTCGAGCGCGTCGAAAACTGCATGGCGCCCTAGCGGGTCCGGCGGGCGGTAGGTGCGGAATTTTCCTGCCTCCATCCGCGCCACACCGGAACGGGTGGCAATCAGCAGATCTCCTTTCAAACCTTCCCGAATCTGGAAGACCACGCTGTCGGGCAGCCCCTCGCGAGTGGTGAACTCGCGAGATGCGGACCCCGAAAATAGCATCATGCCGAGATCGTTGAAGCCCACCCACACCCGGCCGGACCGGTCCTGAAACACCGTATTCGGCGCGTCGCTGGGCAAACCCTCACGCTTTCCATACACCATAAAGATGTCGTTGCGCCACCGGTTGAGACCGTCGTTAGACCCAATCCAAAGGTCGCCTTCGCGATCTTCAAAAAGACAGCGCACGCCGTCACCGTCATCGGAATCGCCCTGGCCCGATGTCACGAAACGGCTGCCCTGCAGCCTCGCCATCCCGTAGTTGGTGCCCGCCCAGATATTTCCGTCACGATCGGCCCACAGGGCGCGCACCACGGAGTCCGGCAGCCCCTCGCGCATTCCGTACCGCTGAATCGTGCCGTCCGCCGACCGGCGGATGATCCCTCGATTTCCGGCGATCCAGATGTTGCCATCGCGATCGCCCACCATCGCGAGCACCACCATTCCCTCCAGGTCCTCCGTCTGCATCACCGTCACGAATCTTCCGCCCGTGCGACGCACCACGCGACTGAAGCCCGCTACCCACAGATCGTGATTGGCATCCTCGCAGACCGCCCGGGCCGAAGTCACAGGGATATCGGTATCGGGTTTGAAATTGGTGAACTTGCCGTCCTGGTAACGGCTCAGATAGACGCCCGCCACGATCCACAGCGCGCCCTCGTGATCCGCATGCAATGCCGTGATCGCCTCATCCGGCAGGCCGTGTTTCACGGTGAAAGTCTTGAAATGGCCGTCCCGGTATTGCGTGAGGCCGTTGGAGGTGCCGATCCACAACCCACCATCGTTCGCCGCCGCAAGCGCGGTGATCGAGTTATCGGGGAGATCGCCGTTCGTCTTGCTGAAGACCACGAATTCGTAGCCATCGAAGCGCGCCAACCCCTCGTCGGTGCCCAGCCAGAGATAGCCGTCCTTGGTCTGAGTGATGGCGCGGATGGTGTCCTGCGGCAGGCCGCGCTCCTGCGTCCAGGTCGTGCGCGAGTACTGCGTCAGGCTCTTGCGTGGATCGAGTGCGAGCGCGCCGGATGCCATGCAGGCCGCCAGCGCAAACATCGCTACAATGCGCTTGCTCACAGATTTCAGTATAAAACCCACGCCCCCTGTTCGCCCTGATATGAGTCCCCTAACATTACTGATGGCCGCCGGCGGCGGATAAAGGAAGGTCAATACCCAATTCAAGTGAGCCGGAACGCGTGCCGATGGCGTCTAATAGAATGATGAAGTTTGTGTTTGCCACTCTACTTGTGCCCGCATTGTGCCTGGGCGCGATCTGGCCGGAGAATATCGGTGCTTGGAAGCGTACCGCCACCATGCAGGCCACTCTCTTCGACCGGCCGATCTGGGATGAGTACGGGCTGAAGGAATCCGAATCGGCGCGATATGAGAACAGTGGCCAAAACTTCACGGTCACCGGATACCGCCTTCAGGATACGACCGGCGCCATGGCGGCGTTTGATTGGCAGCGCCCGGCGAAATCCATCCCTTCCAAGCTGGCGCCGCTGGCGGCCGACACCGGAGATGGCCTTCTCGTGGTTCACGGCAACTACCTGCTCTTATTCAATGGGCACAAGCCAGAGACTGCTGACCTGAAAACAATGTTCGATGGCCTGCGTAACGTGGACACCACCGTGCTTCCGACTCTGCCGGGCAACCTGCCCACTCCGGGCTTGGTGGCGAACAGCCAGCGTTACATCACGGGACCGGCCAGTCTGGCCAAATTCATCCCCGGAATCCCCCCTTCGGTAGCCGCTTTCCACTACGGCGCGGAAGGCCAGTTGGGTACTTTCCACGGCCCCAAAGGGGACATGAGCCTGGTGATTTTCAACTACCCAACCCCGCAGATTGCCATGCTCAAAGAGTCCGACTTCAGGGGAATACCTGGTGGCAATATTGTGAAACGAAGTGGCCCCCTCGTCGCGGTGGTGCTTACTCCGCCAGACCCAGACGCCGCCGAACGGCTGCTCGCACAGGTGAAATACGAGGCGGTGGTGACCCTCGATCAGTGGGTTCCGAGTCACCGGGACAACATCGGCAATCTGGTGATCAACGCGTTCATTCTCATTGGGATACTACTCGGATTTTCGATCGTCTCGGGGTTGGTATTTGGCGGTTGGCGGGCCTTCCGGCGCCGCGGAACTCGCGGTAACGAGGCCGATGCACTCACCACTCTGCACTTGGGCAGATGAAGTGTCGGATTAGCAAACCATTGCTTTTGTTCATGTTGTAGCGATATCCTCAGGCTAAAAATGGACTTTTTAGCCTTGTTTACGAGATCTGTTAAAAACCTCACGTTCTCGCAAGTTGGCTCAAGAGAGCAGGTTACGACCAAAAAAAATGGAGCCGGATTTTCGCTTGACTGGAGAGCCGTTAGGAAATACGATTCAACTACAAAGTTTTGGCGGTTGCGATTCCGTCGAGACTGATTCTCCCATCGAACATCACCCTGGTAGAACAGGGGATAAAATGCTCACCCTTCGGGGTGAGCATTTCTAATTTCGGGCATCGCCTGCGAACACCGCCCATTCAGGCAGGTTTTCCCGTTCACAAAGCACGTTAGAATTCTGTCATGCGCAAAGCCACGCCGACGCAGCCCGGGGTAGAACTCTCCTGGCGCGCCCGCCTGGCCTCGCTGAAGAACATACGGCCGTTGCTCAAGATGGTGTGGGAAACCAGTCCGCCCCTGGTACTGGCCAGCATCGTTTTCCGGCTCATCCGGGCGCTACTGCCGCTGGCTATGCTCTGGGTCTCGAAGCTCATCATCGATGGAGTGGTGGCCTGGAGTACGCGCGGAAGAGGTAATCTGGCGGACATCTGGAAGCTGATGGCGTTGGAATTGACGCTGGCTATCGGCAGCGATGTTCTCGGACGGGCCAACACTCTATGCGACAGTTTGCTGGGCGACCGCTTCACGAATCGGATCAGTGTGCGCCTGATGGAGCACGCCTCGCGCTTGGACCTGGCGTCGTTCGAGGACCCGGTATTCTACGACAAACTGGATCGCGCCCGCCGCCAGACCACCGGTCGCATGGGTTTGCTGGCGGCTCTTTTGAACATCTGTCAGGATGCCGTTACCCTGGTGTCACTCTCCACCGGCCTGATCGTATTTTCGCCCTGGCTGCTGGCGCTGCTCGCGGCGGCCGTGATCCCTTCGTTCCTGGGCGAGACGCACTTTACCAGCCTGGCATATTCTGTGCTTTACAAACGCACGCCGGAGCGACGTAAGCTGGATTACCTGCGGCTGCTCGGCGCCAGCGTGCAAAGCGCCAAGGAAGTGAAGATCTTCGGGCTGGGCTCTTACCTATCTAAACATTATGATGAGGTATCGGCGGATATATTTAATGAGAATAAGGCTCTTGCAATTCGAAGAGCGATTGTCGGCTCAGGCCTGAATGTAGTGTCCACGGGCGGCTATTATGGGGCCTATGCGGTAGTTCTGGCGCAGACCTTGACAGGTGCGATTTCGCTCGGGAGTTTCACCTTCCTGACCGGGGCATTCAACCGTTCGCGAGCCTACATCGAGAAGATCCTCTCCGGCTTCAACGACATCTCCGAGCAGGCCGTCTTCCTTAAAGACCTGTTCGAATTTTTCGCAATGGAGCCCACAATCGCTGCCGCGCCGGACGCAATTCCAGCGCCCCGGCCGATCCGCCAGGGATTCGAATTCCGCAACGTTGGGTTCTCCTATTCAGGGAGCGAACGTAGCGTAATTCAAAACATTAATTTTAGCTTGCATCCTCAAGAAAAATTGGCACTAATAGGTTTGAATGGGGCAGGAAAGACAACCCTTACCAAGCTTTTGGCACGGCTTTACGACCCTACAGAAGGTCAGATATTGCTGGATGGAATCGATCTGCGGGAGTACGACGTAGAGGACCTGCGTCGCGAAATCGGCGTCATCTTCCAAGATTACATGCGTTATGACCTGCTTGTTCGTGAGAACATTGGATTTGGCAAGGTCGACTCACTGGGCGACCAGCCCCGGATAGAATCAGCGGCGGTGAAGAGCCTGGCGAAAAGCGTGATTGACCGTCTGCCGAATGGGTATGATCAGATGGTTGGCAGACGATTCGAAGGCGGGGTGGATCTCTCGGGCGGCGAGTGGCAGAAGTTCGCTCTGGCGCGGGCTTATATGCGCGACGCCCAGCTGCTGATTCTGGATGAACCGACCGCTACGCTGGACGCGCGCGCCGAATATGAGGTCTTCCAGCGCTTTTCGGAATTGACGCAAGAGCGCATGGCGATACTGATTTCCCACAGATTCTCCACCGTCCGTATGGCGGACCGCATCCTCGTGCTGGCGGAGGGATCCATACAAGAACAAGGTACGCATGAGCAACTGCTTAGCCTGGGCGGCCGCTATGCTGAACTATTCGAACTCCAGGCTGCCGGTTATCGCTAGGCCGTACGAGAAAGAAGAAGAATGACTGATTTGAAGTTGCAGGTAATACCCCTGGGCGGACTGGGCGAGTTCGGCATGAACATGACCGCTATCCGCTATGGCGAGGACATTATCGTTGTCGATTGCGGAATGATGTTCCCCGACGCCGAACTGCTGGGAGTCGATCTGGTGATGCCCGACCTGACTTTCCTCAAGGAAAACCAGGCGCAGGTGCGAGCCATAATTCTGACCCACGGCCACGAGGATCACATTGGAGCCGTGCCGTACTTTCTCTCGGAAATCGACGTGCCGGTTTACGGCACGGCGTTCACGCTGTCCCTGGTGGAGCGGCGCCTGGAAGAGTACGACCTGGACCAGGAACCCCGTCTGATCAAGGTCAAGCCGAAGCAGGCCATCGCCGTGGGGCCGTTCAAAATCGAGTTTATTCACGTCACACATTCCATTGTCAGCGCGGTGGCCTTGGCCATCACAACGCCGCTCGGCGTGATCATCCACACCGGCGATTTCAAAGTTGACCCCACACCGACCGACAATGAGCTGTTCGACCTGCACACGCTGGCCGATTACGGCAAGCGCGGGGTCTTGCTGTTGCTCTCCGACTCCACCAACTCCGACCGCCCGGGATACACCGAGAGCGAGCGGGCGGTGAAGCCGCGTATGGAGGAGATCTTCAGCCGGGCCGAGAAGCGGATTGTGGTTTCCTGCTTCAGCTCCTCGATTCACCGCGTCCAACTGGTGCTCGACCTGGCGGAGGAATATGGCCGGCGGGTGGCGGTAATCGGCAGAAGTATGGTGTCGGTTACGGAGATCGCCCATGCTCATGGGTTGCTTAGCATTCCGGACGGTATCCTGTTGAGACCGCAAGATGTAATGGGCTTGGCTCCGGAGAAAGTTGCCATTCTGGTTTCCGGCACGCAGGGCGAGCCGATGTCGGCCCTGTCGCGCGTCGCCGTGGACAACCACAAGCACATCTCAGTGGAGAAGGGCGATGCGGTGGTGCTGAGTTCGCGCATCATCCCCGGGAACGAAAAGGCGATCTTCCGCATGATCGACCACATGGCGCGCCGCGGGGCGGACGTCATGTACGGCAGCATGAATCCACCGCTGCACGTGTCCGGACACGCCAGCGTGGAAGAGATGAAGCTGGTATTGAATCTGGTTCGGCCGCGATATTTCATGCCGATCCACGGCGAGTTCCGCCAGCTTTCCAAGCACGCCAGGCTGGCCGAGCACCTGCGCTTCGCCGGCCTGGAAGAGACTTTCATCATGGACACCGGCGACATCCTGGAGTTCGACCATCACGGCGCGCGCAAGTCGGGCAAGGTCACTGTCGGCCATGTCTGCATCGACTCGGGTTC
>Ga0163163_10005047_pt1 | contig 11376 bp, 11 predicted proteins | sample S65metaG_FD_119766 | JGI IMG/M metagenome (GOLD analysis project Ga0163163, IMG submission 119766) | Switchgrass rhizosphere microbial communities from Kellogg Biological Station, Michigan, USA - S6-5 metaG | ecosystem: Host-associated > Plants > Roots > Rhizosphere > Soil | place: USA... | reverse complement strand
CGCGAGATCGCGCCCCTGCGCGAGAAGATCACCGGTGCCGAGACGGTAGACGTCCTCGCCCCGAGCTCGGGCGGCGCGCGCCTGATCGTCGGCAGCCAAACGCCGAGTCTGGTGCGCGAGCGTGTCGGCGACCGCGAGTTCCGTGTCGACGACAGCGGCTTCTGGCAGGTGCACGAGGGAGCCGCAGCCGCGCTCACCCAGGCGGTTCAGGAGGCGATCGATCCCGCCCTCTTCGATCCTCGCGCCGCCAATCTCGATCTCTACGGCGGGGTCGGACTGCTCGCGGCCGCCGTGGGCGACAAGTTCGGCAGCACCGTGCGCATCACCACGGTCGAGTCGGATGCCCGCGCCACCGAGCACGCCGCCGAGAACCTGGCCGAGTGGCTGGGCGCCACCGCGGTGACCGCCCGCGTCGAGCACTGGGTCCGCTCGCTGGCCGACGCCTCGGCGGGCGAGCGGGCGCGACTCGGCGGCGCAACGGTGGTGCTCGATCCGCCGCGAGCCGGCGCGGGCAAGGCGGTGCTCGAAGCGCTCGCGGCCGTTCGGCCGGCCCAGCTCGTCTACGTGGCCTGCGATCCCGTCGCCTTCGCCCGCGATGTCGGCACCCTAGCGGACCTCGGCTACCGCCTTCACGGCCTGCGCGCCCTCGATCTGTTCCCGCACACCCACCACGTCGAGGCTGTGGGGACGCTTATTCGGGTGTGAATGGTTCGGGGTCCCCGGGGAGTTGACGCGTTACGATGGTGCCCGCGGGCGTTCCGTCGCCCGCACTCGTGGGGAGACAGGATGAACGTGGCTGAGACGATCGAACGGCCTCCTGCACAGGGAGCCGAAACGGTGCACGTGCGCGTCGCCGTGGTGGATGACCACGAATCCGTGCGACTGGGCCTCAAGGCGGCCTTCATCGAAGACGGGTACGACTTCGTCATCGCCGCGTCCAATGTCGACGAGCTGATCGAGGGCCTCGCGGGCCGGGAGGTCGATGTCACCGTGCTCGACCTGTCGCTGGGCGACGGGTCGTCGGTGACCGAGAACGTCAAGCGCGTGCAGGCGGCGGGATCCGCCGTGCTGGTGCACAGCATCGCCGACCGGGTGGCGCTGGTGCGCGAGGCGCTCGCGGCCGGAGCCGCCGGCGTCATCCCGAAGTCCTCCGCCACCAAGACCGTGCTCGCCGCGGCCGCGACCGTTGCGCGCGGCGAGGTGCTGAACAACCTCGAGTGGGCGACCGCGATCGACGCCGACCGCGATTTTGCCAAAGCGCAGCTCGGTCGCCGTGAACGCGAGATCCTGCACCTCTATGCCTCGGGGCTCCCGCTCAAGCTCGCGGCCGAGCAGCTCGGCATCGGCTACTCCACCGCCCGCGAGTATCTCGACCGCATCCGGGTGAAGTACGTCGAGGTCGGCCGCCCGGCGCCGACGAAGGTCGACCTGCTGCGCCGCGCCGTCGAGGACGGAATCCTGCCGGGGCTCGACCCCGACGGCGATGGCCGCTAACGCGGCCGCCAACGCCGCTCCTCCCGGCGCTCCGCTCCCGATCCGCAACGCGCTCAGCCTGGCGCGCGTCGAATCCGCGATCGCGCGCTCGGGCGCCGGCATCGGCATCGTCTTCTTCCTGCAATCGCTGCCCACGCTCCTCGGCGACAAGGGCGCGACGGTTCCGCTGTGGTCGATCTTGGCGTCGATCGCGATCGTCGGCGCGCTGCTCTTCACGGTGGCCGCGGCCATCGCGCGCCGGCTCGTTCGCATCGCCAATGTGACGTTCGCTATCACCTTCCTGGTGGTGCTGGTCAGCTGGCCGTTCGCGGTGCTGCATCCTTCTGCCCAGAGCCCCTGGCTGTACTACCTGATGACCATCGCGACGGCGATGGCGGCCATCGGCCTCACGGTTCGCTGGGCGGCCGGGTACCTCATCCTGGTCCCGCTGGTGTACGCCGTGATCCGGCTCACCCCGGCCGGCGGCGAACTCTCCCCGCTGAAGGCCTCGCTCGACTCGATCTACGCGATCATCCTCGGGGGCGCCATCCTGGTGATCACCACCATGCTGCGTGCCGCCGCGACCAGCGTCGATCAGGCTCAGGCGACCGCCCTCGAGGGTTACGCCCACGCCGTGCGCGCCCACGCGATGGAGGCCGAGCGCGTCCGGGTCGATGCCATCGTGCACGACAGCGTGCTCACCACCCTGCTCTACGCGGCCCGCGCGGATACGCCCGAGGCACAGCGGCTTGCCGCCACCATGGCCAGCAATGCGATCGGCCACCTCCGGGATGCCGCACTGGTATCGCCGGACGACGGGTCGACGGTGCGCATCACGGCCCTCGCGCAGGCGGTCCGCGAGGCGGTCGACCAGTTGGAGGGTGGATTCGAGATCACCACCAGCCGCCTCGGCACGCGCTCCATCCCGGCCGGGGTCGCCGAAGCGTTGCAGTCCGCGTGCCTGCAGGCGGCGGTCAACAGCGTCAACCACGCCGGAGACGGCGCGACCCGGACGGTCAGGATCACCTCATCCGACGGAGGCGTGCAGATCACGATCGCCGACGACGGCCGCGGGTTCGATCCCAGCCAGGTGCCGAGTGGGCGGCTCGGGGTGCGAGTGTCCATCATCGAATTGATCACGAACGTGGGCGGCGATGCCCACGTCGAGTCGGCGCCTGGGAAGGGCACGACGGTCGTGATCCGCTGGCCGTCCGTCGAGGCCGCCGCGGCCCTCGAGGCGCCGCTGGCCGAGCAAAGCGAGACGGTGCCATGAGGATCGGCGTACCACGGTGGATCATCGTCGGGCTCGCCGCCCTGTTCTCGGCCTACGTGCTCGTGCTCGGTGTCTATGCGATCGACGTGCCGATCACCCCCTATCCGGCCATCGCCGGCATGGCTCTGTTCGCGATCGTTGTCGCCGTCACGCTGTGGCCGTTCGGGCGTGCGCAGATGCCGATCTGGATGGCGGCATTCGCCATCGCGAGCGAGATCGCCATCAGCCTGATGGTGAGCGCCGAGATCGATCTGCATCGGCCGAGCGGTCCGGGGTACGCCACCTGGTACATCGCCGGGGTCGGTGTCATCTCGACCATCGTCTGCACCCGGGGCCGGCCGATCTGGGCGTGGATCGGGATCGCCTTCCTGGTGGTCCAAACCGTGCTCTGGGCGGGACCGCTCGGCCTGGTCGGCCTGGGCGTGATCGGCAGCGCGAGCTGGGTCACCGTGGCATCGGTCATTCGCAGTGCGCTGACCCGGGCCGCGCGCGACGCCCGTCGCTTCACGCTCGCTGAGCGCGAGGCCAGCGACTGGCACGCGGCTCAGGAGGCGCACGTCATGGAACGCCAGTTCCGGCTCGGTCAGACCAGCGAGATGGCGGCGAGGATGCTGCAGACGATCCAGCACCGCGGGGGCGACCTCACCCCGCTGGAACGGGAGGAGTCCCTGAACATCGAGGGCGCCATCCGCGACGAGATCCGCGGGCGCAAGCTGCTCAACGACGCGGTGCGCGACGAGGTGATGGATGCCCGCCGCCGCGGCACGACCATCACCCTGCTGGACGAGGGCGGCATCGACGACCTCGATGACGCGGCGCTCGACCGGGTGCTCAACGAACTCGCGACGGCGATCCGCGGCACGACGGCCGACCGGGTCATCGCGCGCACCGTTCCCGAGGGGTCGGACGTGGCCGTCACGGTCGTGGGCTTGAACAGCCCCGACGAGCACGCGCGCGCCCTGGGCCTCGACTCTGGCGACGAGGACGAGGACGTCGCCCTGTGGCTAGAGATCCCGCGGAGCGCCGGTCGGTAGGGAGCGATCCCGAACGAGTCAGCGCGACAGGGCCGCGTCGGTGGCGAAGAGGTAGTTGCGCACCTCGGGGACGATCTCGTTCGCCGGCGCCCATGATCCATCGACCCAGGTGTACATGCGGTAGTCCGGCCAGCGCTGATGGATCTCGGCCACGAACCCTGCTGCGGTACGGCCGTAGCGCAGCAGGTGGCGATCCTCGATCTCGAGCAGCAGGCTGGGGCGGTCGCGATCGATGGTGGCGACGGCGCCCTCGATCACGGCCGGTTCGAATCCCTCGACGTCGACCTTGATGAACGACACGCGGCCGATCTCGTTCTTCGCGCACCAGGCGTCGATGGTGCTCATCGGCGCGTGGCTTCGATGGTGACGGCCCTGCTCGTCGCCTGCGCCCTCTTCGACGTGGCCGTGCCCGAAGATCGGAAAGCCGTGGTGAAAGGGCACGACGATGGTCGAGCTGCCCTCGTGCGGGCCGAGCGCGGTGCGGCTGACCCGCCCGCGGTGGGGACCGGTCAGCCCGCGCAGCAGGCGCACGGTGAAGATGCCTCGGTGTTGAGGTTCGAACGACGACACGCGCCCGGTGCGTCCGACGAGCTCGGCGAGCGGGACGGTGTACATGCCGAGGGCCGCACCGACGTCGATCACCTCATCGCCCGGACGAACGAAGGCGCCCAGTCCCAGGAGCTCGGGCTCGGCCCAGTGAAGCCGGGTTGCAAGCCGGTACAAGCCGTGCGCGGCGCGCACCCGCCAGTTGCTCCGCCTGCCGACCGCGGTGAGTTCAACGGGTGGCGTCGGGCTCGTCGAGGCGGCGTCGGCGGTCACGAGGTCAGCCTCTCGAAGGACCCGCGAGGAGCGGGTGGGGTCGGGGTGACACAACTCTACGGGGTGCGCGCCCGGCGCCCGGCGGCGCGCGGCGAGCAGAGGAAAGGGGCCGGTGTCGAAACACCGGCCCCCACCAGAATCCGAGTCAGGGCGACAACCCGAATGTCGCCCTGACTCGCCCCCACATCATCGGCCCGCTTACCCTAGTCGGCCGATGAATGGCGGTGGATCTCAGAGAGATGCACCTGTTGCTCCCTAACTCTGCCCGATTCGGTGACAGCCCGCAGTCGGACTTTCGGGGGACAGGGGGACAAATGGCCCCGCGGATGACGACAGAAGTTGACCGTTGGGGGTCGACATCGCGAAATCCGGGGGACAAATCGGTGATCAAGACCGGATCGGTAGTCGAACTCGCGTCGAGCGACGAAATCGGTCGCTCAACCGGTCGAACGCGACGGAACGAGGGCGCGCGCCCGCGGCACGCAGGGCGTCAGGCGCCGAAGGTGTTCCAGGTGCCGGGGGACAACGGGGTACGGACCCCGCGCTGGCTGCGCTCCCAGGCGGTCGGAGTGAGCCGCTGCCGCCGTCGGTGGTCGCCCGCCAGCTCGTCGAGCGCCGCCGAGAGCACCGCCGTTACGGCGGCGACCTCATGGTCGGTGGGCCGGCCCCCGGTGATGCGGATGTCTTGCGAGGAGTCCCTCGTCATGGCAGCTCCAGTGCTCACAGCGGGATGTTCCCGTGCTTCTTGGGCGGCAGGCTGGCCCGCTTGGTGCGCAGTGCGCGCAGCGCCTTGATCACTGCAATGCGCGTCGCCGCCGGCTCGATCACGCCGTCCAGCTCGCCGCGCTCCGCCGCCAGGAAGGGGCTCGTCACGTTGTACGTGTACTCGTTGGCCAGTTGCGTGCGCTTGGCCGCGACGTCTTCGCCCGCTGCCTCGGCGGCCTTGATCTCGCCGCGATACAGGATGTTGACCGCGCCCTGCCCGCCCATGACGGCGATCTCGGCCGTCGGCCATGCGTAGTTGAGGTCGGCACCGAGCTGCTTCGAGCCCATGACGATGTATGCGCCCCCGTAGGCCTTGCGCGTGATCACCGTGACCAGCGGCACCGTGGCCTCGGCGTAGGCGTACAGGAGCTTTGCGCCGCGCCGGATGACGCCCGTCCACTCCTGGTCGGTGCCGGGCAGATAGCCGGGCACGTCGACCAGGGTGAGAATCGGCACGCTGAACGCATCGCAGAAGCGCACGAACCGCGCCGCCTTCTCTCCGGCTTCGATGTTGAGGGTGCCGGCCATCGCGCTCGGTTGGTTGGCGATGATCCCGACCGAGCGTCCCTCCACCCGGGCGAAGCCGATCACGATGTTGGGCGCATAGAGCGGCTGGACCTCGAGAAAGTCGGCGTTGTCGACGATGTGGTCGATGACGGTGCGCACGTCGTAGGGCTGATTCGGCGAATCCGGGATCAGGGCGTTGAGCTTGCGGTCTTCGTCGGTGATCTCGAGCTCGACCTCGCTCTCGTAGACCGGAAGCGGGGCCAGGTTGTTGTCCGGCAAGAAGCTGATCAGCGCCCGCGCGTAGTCGAGGGCGTCGTCCTCGTCGCTGGCCAGGTAGTGGGCGACACCGCTGACCGTGTTGTGGGTGAGTGCTCCGCCGAGCTCTTCCATTCCCACGTCTTCGCCTGTGACGGTCTTGATCACGTCCGGACCGGTCACGAACATCTGGCTGGTCTTGTCGACCATGATCACGAAGTCGGTGAGCGCCGGTCCGTAGACGGCGCCTCCCGCCGCCGGCCCCATGATGATCGAGATCTGCGGGATCACGCCGGATGCCTGCGTGTTGAGGCGGAAGATCTCTCCGTACTTGCCCAGGGCGACGACGCCCTCCTGAATCCGGGCACCGCCGGAGTCGAGCATCCCGATGATCGGAACCCCGGTCTTCATGGCGAGTTCCATGACCTTGATGATCTTCTCGCCGGCCACCTCGCCGAGGGAGCCGCCGAAGATGGTGAAGTCCTGCGAGTAGACGGCGACCTGCCGCCCGAGGATCGTGCCGGTTCCGGTGACGACGGCGTCGCCGTACGGCCGGCTCTTCTCCATGCCGAACGCGTAGGTGCGGTGCCGCACGAACTCGTCGAGCTCGACGAACGAACCCTGGTCGAGCAGCTGCTCGATGCGCTCGCGCGCGGTCTTCTTGCCCTTGGCGTGCTGCTTCTCGATGGCCGACAGGCCGCTCGCGGTGACCGCCTCGTGGTAACGCACCTTCAGATCGGCGAGTTTGCCGGCTGTGGTGTACAGGTCGGGGCTCGCAGGGGCGGGAGTCGGAGGAGCAGCGTCGGCGGTCACGCCGTTCAGCCTAGCGAGGGGCCGCCGGGCGCGGGTTGGAGGAATCCGACAGGAGGAACGGAGATGTTCGGTGCGATCCCACTGCCGGTTGCACCGCGGGCCGCCGCGCTATTCCGCGGGTGCCGTCGCGTCGGGGGTGGCCGCCGCGCGCCGTGAGAAGCGCCGGGCGAACCCCCACTGCGTGACCCGCCACATCGCCTCGAGCACGATACGCGAGTTCATCTTCGAGACGCCGCGCTGCCGGTCGGTGAAGATGATCGGAACCTCGGCGACGCGATACCCGGCGTCCAGAACGCGGAGAGTCATGTCGATCTGAAAGCAGTAGCCGCGCGATTCGACCCCGTCGAGATCGAGGCCGCGCAGCACCTCGGCACGGTAGGCGCGGAAGCCGGCCGTGGCATCCATCACCCGGATGCCCAGCGCGAGCCGCGCGTAGAAGTTGCCTGCGCGGCTCAGCAGACGTCGGGCGGCAGGCCAATCGACGAAGCCACCGCCCGGAACGCGGCGCGAGCCGATCACCATGTCGGTGCGATCCGGGGTGTCGAGCCGGGCGATCAGCGCGGGCAGCGCGGTCGCCGGGTGCGAGCCGTCGGCATCCATCTCGATCAGGATGTCGAAGCCCGCCGCCAGCGCGACGCCGAAGCCGGCCAGGTAGGCGGCGCCGAGGCCCGCGCGGTCGCCATGATGCAGCACCGTCACCCGCGGATCGGATGCCGCGAGCCGATCGGCCAGCTCGCCCGTGCCGTCGGGGCTCGCATCGTCGACAACCAGCACATGCAGCTCGGGCGCCGCGGCGTGGATCGCGTCGACAGCCGGCTCGAGATTCTCCACCTCGTTGTAGGTGGGCATGATCACCACCGCGCGAACCGCCGCCCGGCCGCGGCTCGACGACGCGGGGTTCGAGGCGGTCATGGTCAGGCCAGCGTACGTGATCACCGACCCTAGGCTGGGGCGCATGGACGAGGGCGGGGCAGGAGCGGCGGGGTTCGGGGTCGAGGCGCTGGCGGAGAGCCGTCGAGAGGTGCCGGAGCTGCTGTGGCGCGACTCGATCGGGTCGACGAACACCGAGTTGGTGCGACTCGCCGCCGAGCAGGAACTCGCGGCATTCACCACCCTCGCGACGACCGACCAGACTGCCGGACGCGGTCGGCTCGATCGCTCGTGGGTCGCACCGGCCGGCTCTGCGCTCGCGGTGTCTGTGCTGGTGCGCTCGGCGAGCGCCGCGGGTCTCGGGTGGCTGCCACTCGCGGCGGGTGCCGCCATGTTCGACGCGGTAGCGTCAGTGCTCCCGCCGGGCGTGGACGTCGGCATCAAGTGGCCGAACGACCTGCAGCTCGACGGGCGCAAGGTCTGCGGCATCCTCTCCGAGTTGGTCCCCGCCAACGCCGCATCGCCCGGCGTCGCGGTCGTGATCGGCGCCGGGCTCAACCTGACCATGTCGGCCGAGGAACTTCCGGTGCCCACGGCCACCTCGCTCGCCCTCGCCGGAGCGGATGCCGGCCAGGGTGCCGCGCTCCTCGATCGCGTGCTGTCCGCCTATCTGCGCTCGCTGAAGGTTCTCGTCGAGGGTCTGTTGCGCAGCGACGGGGACGCGGTCCGCAGCGGACTCCACGCGGCCGTCGTCGAGCGCTGCACCACCATCGGCCGAGAGGTCAGAGCCGAGTTGCCCGGGGGAGAGCAGTTGCATGGCCGGGCGGTCGGGATCGACGACATCGGCCGCCTCGAGGTGCGCGATGACGCTGAATTGCTCACGGCCGTGGCGGCGGGGGACATCGTCCACCTGCGTTAGAGCCGGTAGGAAAGAGCCATGTCCGACCCCGGCGCCCAGGCGCCACCAGCTCAGGCGCCAGCACCCGAATCAGTGGTGGCCCGTCTGCGGCCGCACTCCCGCGCCCTGTTCTTTCCGACGGTTGCGCTGCTCGCCGACATCGGGGCCGTTTCGTACTTCGCGGGATCGTTTCCTGAGCAGTGGATGAACCTGCTCATCCTCGCTGCCGGCGCGGTGGTCGCGCTGCTTCTGTTCGCCGTGCCCGTGCTGCGCTGGTTGTCGCAGAACGACACGATCACCACCCGTCGGGTCGTGATCCGCTCAGGAGTCCTGGTGCGCTCCCGGCAGGAACTATTGCACAGCCGCGGCTACGACGTCACGGTGCGGCAGGCCGGGTTGCAGCTGTTGTTCCGCAGCGGCGACGTGCTCATCAACGCCGGACTCGAGCATTCGGTGGTGCTCCGGGATGTCCCGAACGCCGATCTGGTGCAGTCGGCCCTCCACGATCTGATGGAGGCCAGCTTCAATCCGATTGCGGCACGGCGGCAGCAGGACCGGCGGCAGTACCCGGGCGAGACCGACGAGCAGGACTTCGGGTGACGGCCTGTGCAGGGGCCTCGACTGCCGTGCCGGCATCCTCGGCACGCTCGATGTGGGGGAACAGCGCCGGCTTCGGCTCGCCGCGCCGCGGCGAGAACACCCAGAGCCGGTAGAGCGCGAATCGGAACGCCGTGCCCAGCGCGAGCCCGATGCCGTTCGACGAGATGTTGTCGGCGAGCTTGCTATGGAACCCCAGCACGTAGTGCGAGAGCCAGAGGCAGGCGAGCGCGATGAGCAGGCCTCCGATGCTGACCAGGGCGAACTCGATGCCCTCCCGGGCGAGCTGCCGCCCGCGGTGTTCGCGGAAGGTCCAGAAGCGGTTCCCGATCCAGTTGACCAGGATCGCGACGCTCGTGGCGATCACATTGGCGAAGAGGGGCCCGGCGGGCACTCGCGATTGCTCGAACACCGTGAAGATCAACAGATTGAAGATCGCCAGGTTGACCACGAAGCCCACGCCGCCGACGAGACCGAATCGGGTGAATTGCAGCAGGAGCTTGCGCATGAGCAGGAGGTCACTCCGATTCGGGGACAATGGGCTGAGAGGAATCAACTCTATCCACCGCCCCTTGACGCCCGACCGGAGAGCACCCGTGAATCCTTTGAATCTGTTCAGGGGCGAGGGGTGAGAGTCGGAGTCATCGGCGGGGGCCAGCTGGCCCGCATGATGGTGCCGGCCGCGATCGAGATGGGTGTCGGCATCCGGGTGCTCGCCGAGCTCGAGGGCTCGTCGGCGGCCATCGCCGCCACCGCGGTCGGGGACTACACGGATGCCGCGATGGTGCTCGCCTTCGCCCGCGACGTCGACGTGATTACCTTCGACCACGAGCACGTGCCCCAGGATGTGCTCGCCGCCCTGGTGGATGCCGGTCACGCGGTGCGCCCGGGGCCGGATGCCCTGGCTGTCGCCCAGGACAAGATCCTGATGCGCGAGCGGTTGACCGCGTTGGGTGCGCCGGTCCCGGCCTGGGCCGTCGTGCGCGACGCGGACGACCTGGCCGCCTTTCTCGACGATCACGGCGGGCGAGCCGTTGTGAAGACGCCGCGCGGCGGCTACGACGGCAAGGGCGTGCGCATGGTCAGCGGCGCGCACGACGCCGACGACTGGCTGGCGGCTGCCGCCGAGCGCGGCTTGCTGGTCGAAGAGGCCGTCGACTTCCGGCGCGAGCTGGCGCAGCTCGTCGCTCGGCGGCCATCCGGCGACGTCCGCACGTGGCCGCTGGTCGAGACCGTGCAGCGGGACGGCGTGTGCTCCGAGGTCTTCGCCCCCGCGCCGGACGCCGGTGCGCTGTCGGACCAGGCACGAGCGCTCGCCGAGCGGATCGCCACCGAATTGGACGTCTCGGGTGTGCTCGCGGTCGAACTGTTCGAGACCTCGGACGGCCGATTGCTCGTCAATGAGCTCGCGATGCGGCCGCACAATACCGGCCACTGGACGATCGACGGTGCTGTCACCAGCCAGTTCGAACAGCACCTGCGGGCCGTGCTCGACCTGCCGCTCGGCGATCCGACGCCGACCGCGCCGTGGAGCGTCATGGTGAACATCCTGGGTGGGCCGAGCGGTGCCAGGATGCCGGATCGGTACCCGGCGGCCATGGCGGCTCAGCCGGGGGTCAAGTTCCACTCCTACGACAAGCCGTCGCGCCCCGGGCGCAAGGTCGGGCACGTCACGGCGACCGGCACCGGGCTGGACGAGACGGCGGCCAGGGCGCGTGCCGCGGCAGCGTTCTTCCAGGGCTGACGCATACCATGGCATCCGTGCCTGGGACCTCCGAACCACTCGTCGCGGTCGTGATGGGTTCCGACTCCGACTGGCCGGTGATGAGCGAGGCGGCGGCAGCGCTTGCCGAGTTCGAGATCCCGCATGAGGTCGAGGTGGTCTCGGCGCACCGGACTCCCAAGCGGATGATCGCGTTCGGGTCCGAGGCCGCCGGACGCGGCATCCGGGTCATCATCGCCGGAGCAGGCGGCGCGGCGCACCTGCCAGGAATGCTCGCCTCGGTCACCACCCTGCCGGTGATCGGCGTGCCCGTGCCGCTGGCGAAGCTCGATGGCCTGGACTCTTTGCT
>Ga0163163_10005045_pt1 | contig 11380 bp, 7 predicted proteins | sample S65metaG_FD_119766 | JGI IMG/M metagenome (GOLD analysis project Ga0163163, IMG submission 119766) | Switchgrass rhizosphere microbial communities from Kellogg Biological Station, Michigan, USA - S6-5 metaG | ecosystem: Host-associated > Plants > Roots > Rhizosphere > Soil | place: USA: Michigan... | reverse complement strand
TGATCTCGTCGACGAAAACCGGCTCGTGGTCGGGATCGTCGAGCCGCAGGAAACCCGAGCCGAAGACAAACCGGCCATGCGCGGCGCCTATGGAGCCATCCGACGCGAGGCCAAGATGCAGTTTCAGCGACATTGGCATGTCGGTGTCGAAACCGATCTTGCGCCAACCGCCGGCGAGCGCGATCTCATCGAGCGTGACGTCATGGATGTCGAGATCGAGCGTGCGCTCGGTCGCGGCCGTGCCATTGGCCTGCACGGTCGCCGCCCAGCGGCCGTTCGGGCCGTCCGCGGAAACGTTGAGCGTCGTCGTGCCTTCGGATTTGTCGAAGGCCAGCTCGAGGCCGCCAAAGACGGTGCGGCGCTTTTCCTTCTGGTCGTCGATGACGAGCTTGCCGCGCGCGACCGCAATGCGGTCGATCGCGCCGACCGGGCTGTCAGGTCCGGCGATGGAATCGAATAGGGTCGCCAGAGCCGCAGCGGCCTGTTTCAGGAGCGCCTGTTTCGGGGTGGGCGCCATCCCCGCGCGTGAACCGGGCGGAACGCCGGTCTCCAGCGGCGGTGCGATGGCAACGGCTTGGCTCGCGTCCTGCCCGGCGGAGAGAGCAATCGAGCCGTCCGGACGGACGGAGAGCTGGACCTCGAGGTCGAAGACATCGAGCCGGCGCGGCCGAACCTGCAGCAAGAGCAAATCGAGCGCATCCAGCGAGACTTCGGCGCGGGGTGCTGCGACCACCGTCCGGCCGTTGGCTTGGATGTTCAATCCGTCGACGGCAAGTGTCGCACCGTGCCGGCCACGTTCGAGCGAGGCTTCGCCGAGATAGAAGCGCCAACCCTTCCCGAATCGCTCTTCGAGCGCGCCGGCGAGCCTCGGTTTGAAGCTACCGATCGCGATCGGCCCCTGCATCAGCCGGATGTACACGCCGGCGCTCACCAGGGCGAGCAACGCCATGAAACCAAGCGAAACGGCAAGGAATCGGCGCCGGGGAATCCAGTTGAACCGACGCGTCCTCAGCACGCTATCTCCGCGCCGGAAAAGGCGTCCCGGCAAGGCGAAGCTTTGCTGGATGTCATTGGTGTGGTCGACCAATCGGCTGGGGCCTCGTTGCAGCGTTTCCGCTCGGCTATTGTCCCGATCGAGGCATCTGAATCGGTGGACGCGCGGCCTCGCCGACCTGCACTCGCGCTTCCCTCCAGGAGTGGCGGTTTATTGAGACGAAAGGAAGGCCATGGGCCAGGTTCTAGGTGACGGAGACAAAGCCCCAGATTTCCAGCTTCCCGGCGCCGACGGCAAGCCGATTCGGCTCCAAGATTTCGCCGAGCGCAAGCTCGTCCTCTATTTCTATCCGAAGGACGACACGTCCGGCTGCACCAAGCAGGCGATCGACTTCAACGCGCTTCGCACCGAGTTTGCCAAAGCCGGGGCCGATATCCTAGGCGTCTCGCCCGACAGCGAAGCAAGCCACGTGAAATTCCGCAAGAAGTACGACCTCGCCCTGCCGCTCGCCTCAGATGAAGCAAAGGACACGCTCAATGCCTATGGCGTCTGGACGCAGAAGAGCATGTATGGGCGCAAATATATGGGCGTCGAGCGCACCACCTTTGTGATCAAGGACGGCAAGATCGCTCGAGCATGGCGCAAGGTTTCCGTGCCGGGACATGCCGAGGAGGTGCTGGAAGCGGTTCGGAATCTCTGAACGCGGCAAAGGAGCAATCCGTTAACCATAATGAGTTCTTATCGCCGGGCGTGGCGTAAAGCGCGCCCGGAGTGTGTTCATGTCGCCTCGCGACAGATTTCCGAAGCCGCGGGAATATCCAGCTCACTACTCGATCAGCTTCGGGCGCGGCGAACGCGTGCGAACCTTCGCGCCCAAGCGTGCTCGCCGGCCTTCTCTCCATCGTTCCGCTGCTCGCGCTCGGCTGCCTCGCGCTGACGCTGCTCTTCATTTTCCGCGACGATCTTCTCGCCTCGCTCATGTCGCGCCAGGCCGAGATGGCCGCGATGCGCACGCAGATCGAGCAGATGAAGAGCCGTGAGCTCGTCCAGGAGCAGGCCTATTCAGGCCGATTACACGAGCTGTTCCAGCGCCAGACGCAACTCGAGACGCGGGCGACACTGGTTGCCAGCCTTGCGCAGCGCGCAGGAATGGCCGGGGATGTGACCGGCGAGATTCCGCGTCCTTCCTCGACGAAAGCCGAGACGCCAAGCACACCGGCAACGGCACGGAAGAACCCGCTGCTTGTTCCATCCGCAGAGGTCGCTTTGCCAGCCGGGGCAGCAGCCTTCGCGCCGATCACGACGACGCAGCCATTCCAGACGCTCAAACCGCATCTTGACGCAATGGAACTGTGACTTAGCCCGAGTCGTGAATCCGCCGATGCCGCCTCACCTCCGCAGCAGCAGAGCGCCATCGAACTGCCGCTCCAGCAAGAATCTGTTCACGAGCCGCTCGAGGCGACCTTCCCTGCCCGGCTCGCGATCGCGGCAAGCGCGCTCGATGGCGTCGAGCGCAAGCAAATCGAGACATTGGGGCAACTGCGCGCGCCTGCCATGGCCGCGGCCGAGCGCCTGCGAGTGGCGATCGCCGAAACGGGCCTCGCATTCGACAGGCTGAACCCTCCGGCCAGCAGCGACAAAAGCTTGCCGCTCGGCGGACCTTTCGTGCCGGTGCAGGTCGCGCCGGAATCCTCGCCCTTCACGCACGCATTTTCCAAGGTGCAGGAGGCGGTGCTTGCGACCGATAGGCTGCGCCGCATTGTGCCCTACGTGCCGCTCCGCAAACCCCTGCCCGGCGCGCCCGATGTCACGTCCGGCTTTGGCGCCCGCATTGACCCATTCCTCGGCCGCCCCGCCATGCACATCGGAATCGATCTCCGCGACGATTACGGCGCCCTCGTCCGTGCGACAGCGGCGGGCGTGTCATAACGGCCGAATGGACGGGCGGCTACGGCAGGATGGTCGAGATCGACCACGGCAACGGCATCGCCACGCGCTAGGGGCATCTCTCCAGCATTGCCGTGCAGGATGGGCAGACAGTGGATGCTGGGACCGTGCTCGGCCGCATCGGATCGTCCGGGCGCGCCACCGGCCCGCACCTCCATTATGAGGTGAGGGTCGATGACGAAGCCGTTGATCCCGCGCGCTTCCTGCGCGGGGACGAAGCTTGCCGGCGCCGATTAGTCGACGTCCTCGACGCTAGCCGGGCTGCCGCCCTCAACGCGCTGCGCCAGCGATGCTTCCATAAAGCCGTCGAGATCGCCATCGAGCACCTCGCCGGGCGTCCCTGACGTGACGCCGGTGCGCAGGTCCTTCACCAGCTGGTAGGGCTGCAGCACGTAGGAGCGGATCTGATGGCCCCAGCCGATATCGGTCTTTGAAGCCGCCGCGGCGTTCGCCTCCGCCTCACGTCGTTCGAGCTCGCGTTCGTAGAGCCGCGCGCGCAGCATGTTCCAGGCGGTGGCGCGGTTCTTGTGCTGCGAGCGCTCCGACTGACAGGCGACGACAATGCCGGTCGGGATATGGGTGATGCGGATCGCCGAATCCGTCGTGTTGACGTGCTGGCCGCCGGCGCCTGACGAGCGATACGTGTCGATGCGGCAATCGGCTTCGTTGATCTCGATATTGATGCGATCGTCGACGACCGGGTAGACCCACACCGACGCAAAGCTCGTGTGCCGCCGCGCATTGGAATCGAAGGGCGAGATACGCACGAGCCGATGCACGCCGGATTCGGTCTTCAGCCAGCCATGTGCGTTGTGACCTTTGATGAGCAGCGTGCCGGATTTGATCCCGGCTTCTTCGCCGGGCGTCTCTTCGATTACCTCGACTTTATATTTCCGCCGCTCGGCCCAGCGCGCATACATGCGCATGAGCATGCGCGCCCAATCCTGGCTTTCGGTGCCGCCGGCGCCGGAATGAATTTCGACATAAGTGTCGTTGGCATCCGCCTCGCCGGAGAGCAGCGTCTCGATCTGCCGGCGCTGCGCTTCGGTTTCCAGCGCCTTCAGAAGTGCGATGCCTTCCTGCTCGGTCGCCGCGTCATTCTCGGATTCGCCGAGCTCGACCAGCGTCAGCGCGTCTTCGAGCTCGCGCTCGAAGCGCGCCAGCGACCCGAGCCGCTCCTCAAGCTCGGTGCGCTCGCGCATTATTTTCTGCGCGGCCTCAGCATCGTTCCAGAGGTTCGGGTCTTCGGCTTTGGCGTTCAGCTCGGCGAGGCGGCGCGTTGAGGTTTCGACGTCAAAGATGCCTCCTCAGCAGGCCGACGGACTGCTTGATCGATTCGACGAGCGCTTCGGCTTCGGCGCGCATTCAAGACTCACATGAAGGGAAGATCGCAAAGAGCGCTGCGCTAGATAGTCGCCGGGAGGGGCTGTGTAAACTTGCGCCGGACCGCGCACCTCCTGGTGCGCCCCGAAGCATCAGCATGCGCAGCAGGAGCTGCGCGGTCCAAGGCTCAGTAGAGCCCGCCCGTGCCCGAGCCGAAGATGCGGTCCGTTTCCGCCGCGCCGCTCAGCGCGCGTGGGCTCGCATCGCCCGCATAGCTGTCCGGCGGCGCCGTGCCCGGCTTGAACGCTTCGAGAATTGTGCCTGCCCCGCTCGAGCGCATGCCGCTCTTCGGATCGATCGATACCAACTTGATGCCGGGCGGCACGCGGAACGGCACGTCGGCCTTGTCCTTCAGCGCCATCGTCATGAAGTCGCGGAAGATCGGCGCGGCGTACGTCGCGGCCTGCGCCGAGTCGCCGAGCGAACGCGGCCTATCGTAGCCGATGAACACGCCGGCGGCGAGATCAGGCGAGAAACCGACGAACCAGAGGTCCTTGGCCTCGTTCGTCGTGCCGGTCTTGCCGGCGAGATGCTTGCCGACGGCGCGGATCGATTGACCGGTGCCGCGCTGGATCACGCCTTCCATGATCGAGGTGATCTGATAGGCGGTCAGCGGATCGAGCACCTGCTCGCGCTTGTCGATCAGTTTCGGCTCGCTCTGGTTCGCCCATTTCGGTGCGTCGCAGCCCTGGCAGACGCGCTCGTCGTGGCGGTAGATCGTGTGGCCCCAGCGGTCCTGGATGCGATCGATCAAGGTCGGCTTGATGCGGCGGCCGCCATTGGCAAACATCGAATAGCCGGTGACCATCTTGAGCACCGTCGTCTCGCCGGCACCGAGCGACATCGACAGGAAGGGCGGCATGTCGTCATAGATACCGAAGCGCTTCGCATACTCGGCGATCAGCGGCATACCGACGTCTTTGGCGAGCCGCACCGTCATCAGATTCTTCGAATGCTCGACGCCGTAGCGCAGCGTGTGCGGTCCCGTACCGCCGTGCTCGAAATTTTCCGGCCGCCAGATTTCGCCGTTGCCCTGGTCGATCTCGATCGCCTCGTCGAGCAGGATCGATGACGGCGTGTAGCCGTTGTCGAGCGCCGTCGCATAAACGAACGGTTTGAACGCGGAGCCGGGCTGGCGCAGCGCCTGCGTAGCGCGGTTGAACTCCGATTGATCGAAGGAGAAGCCGCCGACCATCGCGAAGACACGGCCGGTATAGGGGTCCATGATGACGATCGCGCCGGAAATATCGGGGATCTGGCGCAGGCGCACCTGTCCCGGCTTGTCGTTCATCGGCTCGACATAGATGACGTCGCCCGGCACGAAGAGCGAGCGCATGGAGCGCCGCGTCCACTTGACGCCGTCTTGCGTCAGCAGCGCGGTTTCGCGCTCGCGGCCGACCTCGCCGGATTTCTCGCGGCCGGGCTGCAAGCCGACGCGCGTCGTCGCGTCGTTTGCGTCGAGCACGACGGCGAGGCGCCAGGGTTTGACGTCGCCGAGATTAGGCACATCGGCGAGCGGCAGGCCCCAATCGGCGGAAATATCGATGTGGCGCATGGCGCCACGGAAGCCGTGCGCCTCGTCGAAGCGTACCAGGCCGTCGACCAGCGCCTTGCGCGCCATCACCTGCATTTTCGGATCGAGCGTCGTGCGGACGGAAAGCCCGCCTTCGTAGAGCTTCTTGTCGCCGTATTTGTCGCCGAGCTCGCGACGCACTTCCTCGGCGAAATAGCCGGCAACATAGGTGTTTGGTGACAGCACGCGCGGATTGACGCCGAGCGGCTCGCTCTTCGCCTTCTCGCCATCGGCGCGCGAGATGTAATTGTTCTCGACCATGCGGTCGATGACGTAGTTGCGGCGCTCGAGCGCGCGCTCGCGCTTCTGGAACGGGTGGTAATTGTTCGGCGCCTTCGGCAGCGCGGCGAGATAGGCCGCTTCGGCGATCGTCAGCTCGTGCACCGATTTGCCGTAATAATTCAGCGCCGCCGCGGCGACACCGTAATTGCCGAGGCCGAGATAGATTTCGTTCAGATAAAGTTCGAGAATCTTCTCTTTCGAGTACGCCGCTTCGATGCGGAAGGAGAGCAGCGCTTCACGAATCTTGCGCTCGAACGAGCGCTCGTTGCCGAGCAGGAAGTTTTTGGCGACCTGCTGGGTGATCGTCGAGGCGCCCTGAACGTGCTTCGAGCCCTGCAGAAGGATGATCGCGGCACGGACGATGCCTTCCGGATCGACGCCGTTATGGGAGTAGAAATTCTTGTCCTCGGCCGAAATGAAAGCCTGTTTCAGCAGCGCCGGAATGGCAGCACCGGGAAGATACAGCCGGCGCTCGCGCGCATATTCGGCAAGGATCGAGCCGTCGCTCGCGTGAACACGGGTCATCACCGGCGGCTCGTAATTCTTGAGCTGCGTGTAGTCCGGCAGGTCCTGCTGATATTTCCAGACGAAGAAAGCGGCGATGCAGGCGCCGATCACGAAGACGATCGCACCGGTCGCAAAGATGAAGCCGAAAAAGCGGGCAATCAGCCGCATCCGTTCAAAACCTCTCCGCCGTGGGAACTATGCGCCTGCATGGGAGCTCCCGCGGCCGCCTTTACCAGCGCGGACTTTGCACACGCCCGCCTCTTGCGAGTGACCCCCATCCTAGAGCGAGTGGTGGGGTTCTTTTGTGTTGAATTAAGGGCGTCGCCGCCTGCGGCGCCGCACCGGTTTCAGTGCGCTGCCGCAGCCGCCGGTTCGACCGGCAGAGCGACTTTCGCAACGGCATCGGGCGAAACGGTGGCGGTCTCGACCTTCCGCTGCGCGAAGAACGAATCGATCGATGCGGCGAGCGTGCCCGCGGCTTTCTCGCGCCATTCCGGCGAGACGAGGTTCGCCAGGTCCTTTTCATTGGAGAGATAGCCCAATTCGAGCAGGATGGAGGGGACGTCGAGTGCCTTCAGGACACGGAAACCGGCCGAGCGCTGCGGATTCTTGTTGAGATTGCCGGCATTCTTCCACAGCGCGACGAGGGTTCGTGAAAACACGTGGCTATAGGCCTTGGTCTCGCGGCGTGTCAGATCCTGCAGGATGTCCTGCACCTCGGCGACATCCTCGGAGCTGGAAATACCGGCGGCAGCATCGGCCTGATTTTCCTTGTCGGCGAGGCGCGCTGCCTCCGCATCCGAGGCGCGCTCGGAGACGGTGTAGATGGTCGCGCCTTGGACGTGGTTTTCGTAGAGCGTGTCGGCATGAATCGAGACGAACAGCGCGGCGTTCGCATCGCGCGCGATCTGGACGCGCTCGGCGAGCGGGATGAACACGTCGGCCCCGCGGGTCAGCACCACCTTGTAGCGGCCCCCCGAGTCCAGTTTCGCGGCAAGCGTCTGGGCGAAATCGAGGACGATATTCTTCTCGATATCGCCGTGGGCGCTGGAGGCGCCGAGATCGATGCCGCCATGGCCGGGATCGAGCACGATCACCGGTTTGTTCAAAGGTACCGGCGCGCTCACCGTAGCCGGCTGCGGTTTTTTCGCCGTGAGCCCGAAGACATTGGCGGCGGCCGCGGCCGTCTCGAAACTCGCACGGTCGGTCGGGGCGAGCTCGATCACGAGCCGCGCCGGAACGGTTTGCGTTCCCGCCTGTGCCTCCGCCCGAACAATCCGCGCCGGCTCTTTGAGATCGATGATGACGCGCGAGTGTCCCGGCGCGAACTGGCCAAACCTATAGGAGGTGATGAGGCCAGGGGCGATGGGGAGCGCGGCGCCGCGGCCCCGCCGCTCGAATGCTGGCCGGGCGAGCATGGGCGGCACGTGGAAGGCGACCTCGCGAAGATCGACGACGATCCGGTCGGGATTGGCGAGCGGGAAGGCTCTCACCTCGACCGTATCGGAAAGATCGAAAATAAGCTTCGTGCTTTGCCCGGCAGACTCGAGCCGAACGGCGTCGACGGAGACGTTTGCCGCCATTGCCACGCGCGACGCAGCACGCGCGCCCACCAAGCCTGCCGCACCCGCGGCGGGCGCGCTCAGAGCCGCGACGCCCAGCGCCAGCATAAGGCGGGGCAGCCAGGTTGCCCTTGCACCCAATGCGGCGTGCTCGCCCATCGCCCGATCGCCTTCGATCCTGGCAGGGAGCCCGAGGCGGCCCTCTGCAGCTCTACCTTAGACGATGCCTGAGGCTCGGTTAATGAACTGTTGCCGCTAAACGATTACTCTTGAAGACCTGTGACTGAGCGGCCACATCCCTCGCATCGAACTTGCCAAGTAACGAGCGGACCCGGTACAAGGTTCGGGTTCGAATCCGGGCGGCTTGCCGAAAATTGCGTCGCCCACCCGCGACCGCCATGCTCCTCTTCAAGAGTGCTGGCCTTTTCGCGTCCTCCCGGCAGAACGTCACGCCATCCGGGCGTGCTGATTTTCATGAGAGGGCCCGTTGTGGGCCCGTGCGAGAGCCAAGGTGGCCGCGAGCGGTACTCGTCAAGCGATTTCCACCCCCGCCCCTGCAAGGGCGGCTTGCCCCCCGACTTGTCGGCGAAGACGTCTCGATGTGACGCCTGTCGCCGCCTTCGCTCTCCCGTACGATCTCGAAAGCTTCCGCACGCTTCCCGCCCTGCCGCGCGTCCGCCGCAAGGCACGGCCTCGTCAAAACTTCCAATCAACTCCATCGCGAACGCTCCGGTACGCCCCTTCATTCCTGCCCTCACCGGCGGGAACGGCGAGGCGCGACCGCGTTCCCTCAAGAGCTCACAATGACAAACAAAATGCTGATCGATGCCTCCCACCCGGAAGAAACAAGGGTGGTGGTGCTACGCGGTAACCGCGTCGAAGAATTTGATTTCGAATCCGCCAGCCGCAAACCGCTTCGCGGCAATATCTACCTCGCCAAGGTCACGCGCGTAGAGCCGTCGCTGCAGGCCGCCTTTGTCGATTACGGCGGCAACCGGCACGGCTTTCTCGCCTTCTCGGAAATCCATCCCGACTATTACCAAATCCCCGTCGCCGACCGGCAGGCGCTGCTCGAAGAGGAGACGCGCGGCCATGACGAGGAAGACGATCAGCGGCGTGAACGCCGCAGCCGCCGCCATCGCGGCGATCGCTACGAGAAGCGGCAGAAATCCTCGGATGAGTCGATTTCCGAAGATGCGGCGCTGATAAGCGAGCCATTTCCTGCGGTCACTGCCGACGAGAGCGCGCCGATTGAAGCAGAAAGTATTGACGAGCATGCGCCGCCGATCGCCGCGGCCGAGGGCGAATCTGAATCCCCTGTCGCGATCGCGAGCGCACCGTTTCCGCTCGAATCCACTCCAGTGCTGGAAAATCCGGCCGAGGCGCCCGTCGATACCGGTCCCGTACCGGCCGAGAACAACGAAGACCATGCCGCACCCCCGCACGTGATCGGCGTCGATCCCGCCGGCTTTGAGATGATTGAGGCTTCGGACAACGAGCAATCTGCCGAAGCATCCGCCGGAGAAGCCACGAGCCGCCGTCACTCGGACGATGCCGAGAGCGAATCCGAAGCCGAGGACGAGGAGCACGTCGAGCAGATCGGCGGCGACGCCATGGAGGAGGTGCCGAGCCGGCCCTATCGCCCGCGCCGCCAATACAAGATTCAGGAAGTGATTAAGCGACGTCAGGTGCTGCTGGTGCAGGTCGTCAAGGAGGAGCGTGGCAACAAGGGCGCGGCTCTGACCACCTATCTCTCGCTTGCCGGCCGCTATTCCGTGCTCATGCCGAACACCGCGCGTGGCGGCGGCATCTCGCGCAAGATCACCGATGCAGGCGATCGCAGGCGGCTCAAGGAAATCGTCGAAGAGCTGGAAGTGCCGGACGGCATGGGGATCATTCTGCGCACCGCCGGCGCATCGCGCACCAAGGCTGAAGTCAAGCGTGATTTCGAATATCTCCTGCGCATGTGGGAGAACGTGCGCGAACTGACGTTGCGTTCGACCGCGCCCATGCTGGTTTACGAAGAAGGCTCGCTGATCAAACGCGCCATTCGCGATCTCTACGGCAAGGAGATCGACGAAATCGAAGTCGCCGGAAACGAGGCATATCAGGAAGCCCGCGAGTTCATGCGCATGCTCATGCCGAGCCATGTGAAGCATGTCGCGCTCTATGACGATCCACAGCCGATCTTTGCCGCGTCCGGCGTCGAGCCGCAGCTCGACGCGATGTTCTCCAACCAGGTGACGCTGCGCTCGGGCGGCTATCTCGTCATCAACCAAACCGAGGCGCTGGTTGCGATCGACGTGAATTCCGGCCGCTCGACCCGCGAGCACAATATCGAAGACACCGCGCTGCGCACCAATTGCGAAGCGGCCGACGAAATTGCGCGGCAGCTGCGTTTGCGCGACCTTGCCGGCCTCATCGTCGTCGACTTCATCGACATGGAGGAGAACCGCAACAACCGCACCGTCGAGCGCCGGCTCAAGGAAGCGCTGAAGAACGACCGCGCCCGCATCCAGGTTGGCCGCATCTCGCATTTCGGCTTGCTGGAAATGTCGCGGCAGCGGATCAGGACCGGGGTGCTCGAGGGCTCGACCGTGCCCTGCCCGCATTGCGCCGGCGCCGGCACGGTTCGCTCCACATCCTCGATCGCGCTGCATGTGCTGCGCGTCATCGAGGATGCGCTGATCAAGAGTTCGAGCCACAACATCATCGTGCATACGCGCACGCCCGTCGCGCTCTACATTCTCAACCAGAAGCGCGCCCATTTGCGCAGTATCGAAGAGCGCTTCGGCGTGTCGATCACCATTGCCGCCGACGACGCGCTGACGGGGACCACCTATCACGCGATTGAACGCGGCGAGCCGGCACGGGGCGTTGTCGAGAGCGTGCGCGCGCAGCCGTTGCGGATCGATTCGGTTGCGCTTCCGGCCGCGGAAGCACCGGGGGATGAGAAGGTTGAGGAGGAGAGCGAGGCCGAAACTGGCGATCTCCCGCAAGGTGTCCGCGACGCGGCTGGCGAAGAGGGCGAGGCGCAGCGCCGTCGTCGGAGGCGCCGACGCGGTCGTGGACGCGGTGCCGATCGCGACGGCCAATTCCTGCCGGCCGACGCGCCGCAGCCCTCCGATGACG
>Ga0163163_10005044_pt1 | contig 11380 bp, 14 predicted proteins | sample S65metaG_FD_119766 | JGI IMG/M metagenome (GOLD analysis project Ga0163163, IMG submission 119766) | Switchgrass rhizosphere microbial communities from Kellogg Biological Station, Michigan, USA - S6-5 metaG | ecosystem: Host-associated > Plants > Roots > Rhizosphere > Soil | place: USA... | reverse complement strand
TCGGTGACGGGATGCTCCACCTGAAGCCGTGTGTTCATTTCCATGAACCAGAAACTGCCTGCTTTGAGACCGTGGGTAGCGTCGGCAATGAATTCCACGGTTCCAGCGCCGACATAGCCAGTCACCTTTGCTGCCGCGACTGCTGCTGCACCCATTCGCGCCCGCAGTTCCCCGGTCATTCCGGGCGCCGGCGACTCCTCCATGACTTTCTGATGCCGCCGCTGCAGCGAACAATCGCGCTCGCCGAGGTGAATCGCGTTGCCGTGACGGTCGGCAAAGACCTGAATCTCGATGTGACGCGGGCTTGCAACATATTTTTCGATCAGGACACGTGCGTCACCGAACGAGTTTTTCGCTTCCCTCTGAGCCCCCTCCAGCGCGGCGTCGAAATCGGCATGGCGGTCTACACGCCGCATGCCTTTGCCGCCGCCGCCCGCAAGGGGTTTGATGATGACGGGGTATCCGATTTCGTACGCTTTCTGCTTGAGGAACTTCGGCTCCTGCAGTTCCCCGTGATAACCGGGCACAACCGGCACACCCGCTTTCTCCATCAGCGTTTTGGCATGATGCTTGAGCCCCATGGCGCGTATCGCTGACGCGGGTGGGCCGACAAACGCTATGCCCGCGCCCAGGCAGGCCTCGGCGAAGTCGACATTTTCGGACAGAAAACCATAACCGGGATGGATGCACTCAGCCCGCGCCTGCCGGGCTGCCGCGATCAGCTTGTTGATCACGAGATAACTTTCGGCTGCCGGCGCCGGCCCAATCGCATAGGCTTCGTCGCATTGCCGCACGTGGAGCGAGTTTGCGTCCACCTCGGAATAGACTGCGATGGTGCGAATCCCCATCCGTCGCGCCGTCCGAGCGATGCGACAGGCAATTTCGCCGCGATTAGCAATCAGGACCGATTTAAACATGAGGCCGCGCCGGTTGGCCCCGATCCTAGCGCGCGGGCACGGGCGCCGCCTGGGCCTGCGGCCGCTTCGGCGGCACAGGCGGGGTGCTGCCTGTTTTCTCCGTCGCGTGAGCACTCTGGGGAGCCGCTGGCTCTTTGGGCGGCGGCGGCTCCGAATTCATGATGCTGACGGGCGGGATCGATGCCGAAGAAGGAAAATCGTAACGGCTGTCGAGTGGATGCGTCGGGGACAATGGTTCCGGAGCCGAGGCAACCGGCGCTATCTCAGGGTTAGAGGCCTGTGGCGCATTTTCAGGAGCCGTCTCGCCCTTCCCCCACGCAGCCGCATAACGGCCAATATAGGCATCGAAAGCGCGGGCCTTGAAATTGGCTTTAAGCGTGGTCGCATCGTGGAGCAAGGCGAATGCGGGGCACTTGTCGACCGTGCAACCTTCACGCATGGCCAGCACATGTGCGGCTATTCCAAAACGGTCGAGTTCGATCGCACGCCGCGTCGGAGCCAACGCCCCCAGCACGTCAGGACCGCCGCGCCCGGCAGCTGCGGCGGCATCAGCCAGGAGCGACAACCTCGCGCTGATATAGCTCACCGCTCGCGCAGCGCTCTGCGGGTCTGCGAACACTGATTTTTCACATGCATTTTCAATTTCCTCGCCGGCCAGGCCATCGAGGCATGAAAGTGCGGATCCGGGTGCAGCAGCGCTCAGGCTCAGCTGACTGTTTCGTTCGAGCAGCGCACGCTCCTCGGCAGCGCGTTCACTGCGCGTCAGCCGATCAAGTAATCCGAAGACGGCGGCGACCGCGACTATGATCGCGAGTACCGGCACCACGACGCGGGACGCCTGTCCTTGGGTCGCGCGCCTGATCGCGAAAACGACCAGTACGAAAAACAGCGCCGCCACTGCGCCTGCCACGGGGGCCGGCACCACTAGCGGCGTCGAGAGTATCCCTTCAAACATGCTGTTGATCGTTGGCATTGGTGTCCGGTCAGCGGCCTGTTTGCGGGAGCGTTATTGGATCTTCGCTCCCGAGACTTTTACCACACTGGCCCATTTCTCGATGTCCTTCCGAAGGTAAGCATCGAATTCCTCTGGGGTCTTAACGAGAGGGACGGCCCCTTGCTTGAGCCAAACTTCCTTTACCTCCGGCTTATTGATCACTTTGTTGATCTGGCCATTGAGGAACGTAACAATCTCCTTCGGCGTGCCCTTAGGGGCCATGATGCCGAGCCAGATCGTTGCTTCATATCCGGGAACCGTTTCGGCAACGGTCGGGAGATCGGGGGTCAGCTCGGAGCGCTTTAGGCCGGTCGTAGCGAGCGCGCGAACTTGGCCGCCTTTGGCGAGTGCCGTCATCGTCGTGACCGCGTCGAACATCATCTGCACCGTGCCTGATATCACGCTATTTCGCGCGTCGCCGGATGCCTTGTGCGGAACGTGAACGATGTCGGTTTGGCTCATCGCCTTAAACAGCTCACCCGCCATATGATACGGGGTGCCGGGACCGGACGACGCGTAGTTCAGCTTGCCTGGCTCTTTTTTCGCAAGGTCGATGAATTCCTTCACGCTCTTCGCCGGCACTGATGGGTGCACAACCATGAGCAGGTCCGAATAGTTGACCGTCGCGACCGGAACGAAGTCCCGCATCAATTGAAATGGCTTATTCGGCAGCAGGGATTCATTAGTCGTATGTGTATTGGACATCACCAGCAGCGTATAGCCATCAGGCGCCGACTTCGCGACCGCATCGGTACCGATGATTGAGCCGGCTCCCGGGCGATCCTCAACGACAAATGACTGTTTGGTTTCCTCGGAGAGATGCTGCGCCAACACCCGAGCGTAGACATCCGCCGGTCCGCCCGCGCCAAACGGCACGATCAATTTGACCGGTCGGTTTGGATAGTTTTGCGCAGATACCGGCAGGGCCAGCAAAACTGGTAATAAAAATGCCGCCAGACGAAATAGCACGCGCATAAAAATCCTCCCCTTCATCGTTTTGTTTAGGCTGTTTGTGCCGTTCTAATCTTACCTTTAATCCTCCGGCGCAAGCACTCATCGCGTCGACCGCCCAAGCGTGACGTCGGCAGCCGTGGAACGCAGAAATGGCGCATCCAGGAGAAGTCTAAGCTGGCGCCGAGGCAAAATCGCGACACCGCGGTCAGGCGCGATCGAGCTGGCTTTCTTTGGCGACGCGCTCGAAAGCCTCACCGGAACTCTTGATCCGGTATTGATAGTCATCACCCTCCGACGGCAACAGCTTCACCACCGTATAGCTGCCCGTCGCCGCCGCTCGGCCAAACGTCGGCGAGGTGTAATAGACGATCTCACCCACCTGATACTTGTGCGTCCGGATAGAGATCTCGTGCGCAGCCACCGGCTGCACCGGCGGGCTATGCGTCCGGATCATCTTTGTTGACGAGCCCTGGACCCGCGCCCGGTCAATTTTGCCAACAGGCGACCGTGCGGATTTCGACGCCGTTTTTGCCGCAGAGCGTACGCTTTTCGTACTCTTCTTGGCCGTACGTCGGGCGGTTTTGGTAGACCGTCCGGCGGTTTTTGCTGAATGTCTGCTCATAACTTCAATATAGCAGCAAATTTTGTTTGCGGGCAAAGTTTTTGCCCCAATAACGTTAGCATTTTCAATAAGTTAGAACACGCTTGGTGAGTTTCCAAGGTTAACGACACATGACCCAAAATAGTCCGGTTTACGCTCAAAATCGTTCCGGCAAGGCATGGAACCGGCGATTGGCCGCCGCGTTTTTGCGTTGGGCACGAGGAGAAATTTCATGCGCGTCCTCATCGGAATCATACTTGGCGCCGTCCTTACCGTTGGCGGGGCCTATCTCTACGATTCCCACACCGTATCTGGTGCGGCCACGTCTTCAGCCGGCACGCAGCGGCCAATGGTGAACTGGGATGTGGTCAGCACGAAGTGGAACCACCTCACCGACCGGGCACGAGCCGAATGGAATCGGATCGCAAGCTAGCGCGACCTACCTAAGCGCTCGCCGGCCCATCAGCATCCTCACGCATTCCAACCCGCAAGGCGTCGACAACTGCCCGGCGGTTCATTCGGGTCCCGTCGTCGCCTTCGATCAGCAATGTCGTCCTGCCAGTACGCTCCAAGTGCCGCGCCCAAGAGAGGGCTTCGTCAAGCGTGCGCAGCTCCTTGAACAGCGATTGCGATTTTTCAAGCGGCATTACATCTCCGGACCCCTTTGGCCCGCTATAGACGCGATAAGTCATGACTAACCTCGTGGCCGCCCGGCCCACTGTCTGAATGAATTTGCCCAACATTGACAACGTGCGAGGCCCCGCGCGGTTTCCGATGGCAATTTCTTATCCGGAGCACCGTGCTATCGTGCTGAAAAGGGGACGGCTCATGAAAGCGGCTTTCTACGAGCGCAATGGTACGGCTCGCGACGTCCTCCAGGTCGGCGATGTCGAGGCACCGCATCCGGGCCCCGGCGAAGTTCGCGTCAAACTCGCCGTATCCGGGGTCAATCCGTCGGACGTCAAGTCGCGGCAGGGCTCCACACGAAAAATCGCCTACCCCCGGGTTATTCCTCACAGTGACGGCGCCGGCGTCATCGATGAGATCGGCGACGGAGTTTCGAAAACACGAGTTGGCGAACGAGTCTGGGTATGGAACGGCCAGTGGAAGCGCCCTTATGGCACAGCTGCCGAATTTATCGGGCTTCCCGCTACCCAGGCTGTCGCCTTACCTGAAAAGGTCAGCTTCGATACGGGTGCATGCCTCGGCATCCCCGCAATGACCGCCGCGCACGCGGTTGCCATCGCAGAGATCGGCAAAGGCACGACGATTCTGGTTTCCGGAGGGGCCGGCGCCGTCAGCCAGTACTTTCTTCAGTTTGCAAAGGCCAAAGGCGCAGTCTGTCTCGCAACGGTTTCCTCTCCCGAGAAGGCCAAAGCTGCGCAAGAGGCGGGGGCGGACCAGACCATCAATTACAAGCGCGAAAACGTCGGCGATCGGGTCATGGAACTGACCGGGAAGCGCGGCGTCGACGTAGTGATCGATATGGACCTAACCGCCAACGCGAAACTGCTCCCGGTGGTCCTGCGGCCAAAGGGCCGCGTCATCATTTATGGGACGGGGCCGGAGGCAACCATTCCGGCCGCTTTCTGTCTCGTCAATTCGATCCAATTGCTGTTTTTCCTGGTTTACGAGCTCGATGCAACCGAGCGGGAACGGGCCATTGCGACCATCGACAGCGCGCTGAAGCAAGGCGGATTGCTCAACCGGGTGGCGCAGCCGACCTACAAGCTAGCGGATATCGCTGCCGCTCATGAAGCCGTGGAACGCGGAAGTCTCGGCAATGTCCTTTTGGTGCCGTGAACCGTTACGCCGACGGCGCCACCACGGCTTCCGGAAATCCGGCCGCGTCGAGCGCGCGGCGCACTAGACCCGACGTCTTGGCCACCTCTATCAATTCGCTCGCGATCTGCAGCGCGACCGGCCGTCCTTTCGGCACCGCCACTGAAATTCCCGTCTGCTGGAAGTGCCCGGGCAGAACGCGCGCGCCCGGAAGTTTCGGCAGCAGGCCGGCGAATGAATCGTGCGACAGCGCAAACGCATCGCCCTGCCCCAGGCGTGCCATCTCAGTCATCTTGTCAACACTCGGTACTTCTTCGACGCTGGCATTTGGGGCAGTACGGCGGGCACTACGAGCCGTTGTCGTGTTCGAAATGGCGACGATCCGGCGCCCGGGCCGATTGACCTCCTCGATACTTTTTATGCTCGAGCCAGCCGGCACCAAGTATGTGCTTTCGATGAAATAATATGCTGGGCCAAAATCAACGCGCTTTGCACGCTCGGCGTCCTGCGGCATGAACGCAAGATCGCAGTCACCTTTAGAGACCGCGTCCGTGACCTGGCCGGAATTGTCATAGACCTGAAGAGCGAGCGGCAATTTCAGCGCCGCCGCAAATCCCCGGATCAGATCGACGGTAACGCCCTTAACCTCTCCCCCGTCATCCCTGATCGCAAAAAAGGCGGATGCCGCGGGAGCCGCAACGACGCCGCCACGCAACGTCCCTGTGGGAGCGAGTTGTTTGAGATCCGCAGGGCTGGTCATGCCGGTGCGTTTAGCACGGCCGGCTATATACCGCTATGGCGCCACGCAAAATCGGCGCACGTCATCGACGCTCATAGACTTGGTTGGTAAAAGCGGGCCGCGTCGGGCGCTGAATAACGATAAACTCGTTCTCCGTGCCCTGGTGACAGGCATTGCACGCCTGGGTGAGCTTGTCGTATCCGCTGACAAACGCTTTGTAGTCCTTGGCCTCAATCGATTTTTCCAAGGCGACGATTTCTTTGGTGATCACGGCGTCGAGCATATCGGCCAGCGGCAAATTCTTAAATGTCGGCACGAGATCCTGTACGTCGCCCATGACCTCCTTGATTTCGCCGAGCTGATACTCGGCGAGCCGCCAATTGCGTGCTTTTGCGGCGAACCAAAGTTTGTTGTGCTCCATCAAAATGACATTCATGAATTGCTCGAGACCGGGCACATAGGCCTTCGGTACATTCTTGGCCGCGTCGCCCGCAGGATCTTTCGTCTGCTGCGCGCTCGTCACCAGCGGCATCGAAATTCCGGCAATCACGAACAAAAAGACGATCAAGGAACGCACGACATAAGTCTTTCGATGTTTGAACGCGCCAGGTGGCGTCGCGCTATCACTGTCACCTCGTGTCGGTGAATTCAAGTCTGCGGATCAAAGATTGGAATTTGTCTAATCTGTTTGGCGCGATGGCTACATTCTGAACACGCCGAATTTCGTCGGCGGTACAGACGCATTGAGCGCCGCGGAAAACGCAAGAGCCAACACCCGACGCGTTTCCGATGGGGCAATAATTCCGTCATCCCAAAGTCGCGCCGTCGCGTAATAGGGATTGCCTTCGTGCTCGAACTGGTCACGCAATGGTTGCTTGAATTCCTCTTCTTCGACCTCCGACCATTTGCCGCCGCCGGACTCGATATTCTCACGCCGAACGGTTGCCAGGACACTCGCCGCCTGCTCACCGCCCATGACCGATATGCGTGCATTCGGCCAGGTAAACAGAAAGCGCGGACCATAGGCACGCCCACACATCCCGTAGTTACCCGCGCCATAGGAGCCGCCGATGATCATCGTGATCTTCGGCACCTGGGCGCAGGCGACCGCGGTAACCATTTTCGCGCCGTCCTTGGCAATCCCACCCGCCTCATAGTCGCGTCCGACCATGAACCCCACGATGTTTTGCAAGAACAGCAAGGGAATGCGTCGCTGGCAGCAGAGCTCGATGAAGTGCGCTGCCTTCAGCGCGCTTTCCGAAAACAGGATTCCATTGTTGCCCAAGATTCCGACTGGCATTCCGTGGATATGTGCGAATCCGGTTATGAGCGTCGTGCCATACAGGGCTTTGAACTCGTCGAACTCGGACCCATCAACAACACGTCCGATAACTTCTCGCACGTCGTACTGTTTCTTGAGATCGGCCGGCACAATGCCATCAAGTTCTGCGATGTCGAGCACTGGCTCGCGCGGCTTCAAGAGAGGTATGTCCACGCTTTTCTTGGTATTCAAATTTGCGATGATACGGCGCGCAATACTCAGCGCATGATGATCGTCCTGCGCATAGTGGTCAGCGACCCCGGATTTGCGGGCATGGACGTCGGCACCGCCGAGCTCCTCCGCGCTGACGACCTCGCCGGTCGCAGCCTTCACAAGGGGCGGTCCACCGAGAAAAATCGTCCCCTGGTTTCTGACGATGATCGTCTCATCCGACATTGCCGGCACGTAGGCGCCACCCGCCGTGCATGACCCCATCACGATCGCGATCTGAGGAATCCCAAGCGACGACAACGTCGCCTGATTGTAGAAAATGCGGCCGAAATGCTCGCGGTCGGGAAAGACCTCGGTTTGATGCGGCAGATTGGCGCCGCCGCTGTCGACAAGATACAGGCATGGCAAACGGTTCTCGCGAGCAACCTCCTGCGCGCGCAGATGTTTTTTAACGGTCATTGGAAAATAGGTGCCACCTTTAATGGTGGAGTCATTGCACACGATGACACACTCACGGCCCTCCACCCGCCCAATGCCTGTGATCAGCCCCGCGCTATGAATGGCCTCGTCATACATCTCGTTGGCCGCGAGCGGCGATAGCTCCAGGAAAGGCGATCCTTGATCAATCAAATTCATGACGCGGTCGCGTGGCAGCAACTTCCCGCGGGCCACATGGCGTTCGCGCGAACGCTCGGACCCACCTAAGGCCGCCTCGGCCCGCCGCGCCTGCAGTTCGCTCACCAGCGAACGCATGCGTTCGGCATTGGCGCGATAATCGGGGCTGCTTTTGTCAATCAACGACGAAAGAATCGCCAAAACGTTCTCCCTGGACAGCCAGAAAGGTGCCTTGGTGGAACCCGGAACGCAATGGCGGGGCATTTGCATTGCAAATCCGTAAGTTTCGGAACCGGCCAGTCGAACAGAACGTTTCTCATCTCAGGTCCCGATACCGTCGGGAATTTCGAGGGGCATCCAGAGGAGGCATCCCGTGAGGAAAACGAAACTATTGTCGACCGTCGCAATGGCGTTGCTACTGAGCGCCGGCGCCGTTTCGGCACAAGGAATGGGCAAGGAGCCGCCGGAACGCGCTCCTGCCGCACAGCAAACCGCGCCAGCTGAAAAGGTGGCGCCTTCTATAAAGGCTGGCGAACAAAAATCGCCGCAGACCACTGGCCAGGCGGCGCCCGACAGCAAGGCAACCGGCAAGGGGCATGAGACGACTGGACAATCCCCGAAATCGGAAGCCCCTGACAAGGCAGGCGCAATGGACAAGGATAAGTCCGGCGCACCCGGCAAGGCGGACGCACGCTCCAAGTCGGAGCAGAACGGCGGTTCGTCGAAGTCCACCCAGACGACGACGGAACAAAACCGCTCGAACACCACCGGCCAGGGCGCTGCTTCGGGCTCAGCCAAACTGTCGACCGAGCAGCGCACTAAGATCACTACGATCTTCAAGCAGCATAAGGTCGAGCAGACGAAGCTGAATGTGTCGGTGAGCGTCGGCACCCGTATCCCTGCGAGCGTACACCTTTACCGGGTGCCGGTGCAGGTGGTCGAAGTTTATCCTGAGTGGCGGGGCTTCAACTACATCCTGGTTGGCGATCAGATCATCGTCGTCGACCCGCGGACGCATGAAATCGTGGCGATCCTCGAGGCGTAGTTCGACGCAACGTTCAGCGCGTGGCGGCGGCCGGGAAGTTCCCGGCCGCCTTCTTCGTGCCAGCCGATAACTTTTTTAGCATGCGAAGCCCGGGTTCCGGGAACGTCGTCGCTGTGCCTCCGTTGTTCCGAAGTGCCGTTATCTGGTTGCGGCACTCATTCCCCCGAGGAGGCAGATGATGAAAATCCTGACCACATTTACCGCCGTTGCAGCGCTCGTCGCGGCCATTTCAATCGCTCAGGCCCAAGGCACAATGGGACAGACCGGCAGCGGCATGCAGGCGCCACAGGCCACCGGAACTGGTGCATTCTGCATTGCAACGTCTCCAGGCGGAGCGCTGAATTGTAAATATGCGAGCCTGGCGGCGTGCGAAAAGGACGCCAAACCGCAGAACCTGAATTGCTCACCGAATCCCAAGAAGAGCACGACCGGCTCAAAGCAGTAGCGTCGGTAGCGTAGCGTTACGGGTGTGTGACACACCCCGTGCCGGAACGACCGGCACGGGGCCGTGTTGATGCGCGCGCAAGGCCGCTTCACTTCAAGCCTGATGACGTACTAGGCTCACGCCCTCTCTTTTTTCCGGGGCGATGAGATGCATGCAAGGGCCAGCAATTACAAAGATCTGAAGCTAAAGCTCGAGGGCATCGTGCCGTCTGGGCAAGGCTTTCACCGCAACCTTCTTCTCGATGCCCTCTATGCGTCACTGCCGCGGGACCCACAGGTCAAAGTACAGATTTACAATGCAGAAATTGTACCCGGCGGGTACACCAATTGGCATTGCCACAATGGCGCGGCATTCTTCGTCGCACTACAGGGCCTGTTCGAAGCGCATTTCCAGGAAGGCGTCCTGGTGAAGGCGAAGGCCGGCGAATGTTATTCGGAACCGATTGCCAAATTTCACCGTGGACACAATCCGCATCCTGAGCTGCCCTATCTTTGTGTCGGCCTGTGTTTTACTTCGCCCGATCGTGACCACGTGACCAATTCTGTCGAGCGGCCCTGGTAGCGATCGTGTCGCGTCGGTCGGAGGTGAGCGCCGGCATTCTCGCTTTCCGACGAAAGCCGACACTTGAATTGCTCCTCGCACATCCCGGCGGGCCCTATTGGCGCAACAAAGATGAGGGCGCCTGGTCGATTCCGAAAGGCAACGTCGAATCCGGCAACGTGCTTGCCTGCGCAAAGCGCGAATTCAACGAGGAAACCGGCCTTACGCCCACGGGACCCTTCATGACGCTCACACCGCTCCGTCAAAGGAGCGGGAAAATGGTGCACGCATTCGCCATGGAAGCTGATTTCGATCTGAGCGCGTTTTCCAGCAATCATTTCGAGATGGAATGGCCGCCACGTTCGGGCAAGACACAAAACTTTCCTGAGATCGACCGCGTCGCCTATTTCAGCGTGGCGAAAGCTCGGCGAAAAATATTGCCCGGTCAACGCGCTTTCATCGATGAACTGGTTCGACACCTGAAGGCCGACGGCAAATCGTCGTCGGCTTGAGTTTGCGCGCTCACATTTAGGGGGGCTGTATCTTAGGCGGCGGTGAACGAATTGCCGTTCTTCGCACCGCAACGCACATCCGCTATCAGGCCACAGAAACCCCGCGCACCAAGGGCCACTCCGGCTCGTCGCCTTTCAAGATCCACTTCTCTTTGAGCGCTTCTGCCCGCCATTCAGCCCAGGCAGGCAAAGACATCACAGCATCCATATAGTTACGCGCCCCCTCGCCCACCGTGAGGCCGTACGAGTGCAATCGCGCGACCACAGGCGCGTACATGGCGTCCGCCGCTCCGAACGAGCCGAACAAGAACGGTCCGCCCTGCCCAAACCGCGCGCGGCAATCCGCCCACAAAAATTCTATGCGCCGCACATTGGCCATCACCTCTTCCGACTGAGGCCGCGCCTTCACCGGCAGCCAGAGATTCATCGGACAGCTTTTACGCAGAGGCTGAAAGCCGGCATGCATTTCTGTCGCCACAATGCGCGCATGGGCTCGCGCACGCGGATCGTCAGGCCAAAGCTTTTGCCTGGGAAATTTCTCGGCGAGATATTCGAGGATAGCGAGAGATTCCCAAATCCTCTGGTCACCATCCGCGAGAACAGGAACCTTGCCGGCCGGCGAGTATTGCAAGATCTGCTCGCGGCTGCCCGGCTCGTATAGAGGAACGACCTTCTCCTCGAAGGCTATCTCCGCCACTTTCATGGCAATCCAGGGCCGAAACGACCATGACGAATAGTTTTTGT